>JADMIO010845919.1_pt1 | contig 77352 bp, 81 predicted proteins | sample 8958161 | NCBI WGS metagenome assembly JADMIO01 (sample SAMN16585339, study PRJNA669376) | soil metagenome | isolation source: Crop rotation soil | place: USA: Cullars Rotation, Alabama | collected 2011
CGCGACAACTTGTCCACGTGGAATTCTAAGCTTAGGATCCCAATGTGCTGGAAAAATTAAATTAATAGAAATAAACAAATAACAAAAAAGTAAAATGTCAGGAATTATTGGTAAAAAAATAGGAATGACCAGTTTCTTCGATGCCAATGGTAAATATGTACCATGCACAGTTATTGAAGCGGGTCCTTGTGTTGTTACGCAAGTAAAAACCAATGAAAAAGACGGTTACACAGCTTTACAGTTAGCTTACGACGAGAAGAAAGAAAAACATACATCGTCTGCAATGAAAGGTCATTTTGAATTAGCAAAAACGACCCCAAAACGTAAAATTGTTGAGTTCCGTTCTTTTGAAGAATCAAAAAATTTAGGTGATGTAGTTACCTTAGAACTTTTCGCTGAAGGTGACTTCGTAGATGTAGTTGGTACTTCTAAAGGTAAAGGTTTTCAAGGGGTTGTAAAACGTCACGGATTTGGTGGAGTAGGTGGTACTACTCACGGTCAGCACGATCGTTCAAGAGCTCCTGGTTCATTAGGTGCATCTTCTGATCCTTCTCGTGTATTTAAAGGTATGCGTATGGCTGGAAGAACTGGTGGAAACAGAAAAAAAATCCAAAACTTACAAGTAGTAAAAATAATGGCAGAAAAGAACGTTTTGTTGATCAAAGGTTCTATTCCGGGTGCTAAAGGGTCTTACGTTATAATTGAGAAGTAATCATGCAAGTAGAAGTATTAAACATAAGCGGAAAGAAAACTGCTAAAAAAGTAGATTTAGCAGACGTGATTTTTGGAGCAGATCCATCAGATCACAGTATATACCTAGATGTTAAGCATTATTTAGCTGCTCAACGTCAAGGAACTCACAAAGCGAAAGAACGTGCTGAGATCGCTAGAACAACTAAAAAGTTGAAACGTCAAAAAGGTACTGGTGGAGCTCGTGCGGGTTCTATGAAGTCTCCTGTTTTCGTTGGTGGTGGTCGTGCATTCGGTCCTCGTCCTCGTGATTACTCTTTTAAATTAAATAAAAAAGTAAAAGTATTAGCTCGTATCTCAGCTTTATCTTATAAAGCAAAAGAAAACGCTATTACAGTTTTAGAAGATTTCTCTTTTGAGGCTCCAAAAACTAAAAATTACGTGGATTTAATGAAAAACCTTAACCTTTCTGACAAAAAAACATTGTTAGTGTTGGGTGATTCAAATAATAACGTATATTTGTCGTCCCGTAATTTAGAGGGTGCTAAAGTTGTAACTGCATCTGATTTAAACACTTACGATATCGTTAATGCACAAACATTAATCTTATCTGAAAGTTCGGTAAAGGCATTAGAGACAATTTTAAATAAATAAGATTTATAATAAATAAAATGGAAATATTAGTAAAACCTATAATAACCGAAAAGATGACTTCTTTGGCTGAGAAGTTGAATCGCTATGGTTTTGTAGTAGATAAAACTGCCAACAAAGTGCAAATTAAACAAGCTGTAGAGAAAATGTACGGCGTAAAAGTTGAATCTGTTAACACTCAACAATATGTTGGTAAAGTGAAAACCCGTAACACAACTCGTGGTTTAGCTGTTGGACGTGTTAACCGTTCTAAAAAAGCTTTCGTTACTTTAAAAGCAGGCGAAGTAATTGATTTTTACGCTAATATTTAATTTTTTAAACAGTAGAAGAAATGGCACTAAAAAAATTCAGACCGTTAACTCCTGGTCAACGTTTCAAAATAGCAAGTGATAATTCAGATATCACAACAAATGTCCCTGAAAAAAGCTTATTAACTTCGGTTAAAAATAGTGGCGGACGTGATAATACCGGTAAAATGACAATCCGTAACATCGGAGGTGGTCATAAAAAACAATACCGTATCATTGATTTCAAACGTAGTAAAGATGGTATCGAAGGAACGGTAGCTTCTATCGAGTACGATCCAAACCGTACATCTCGTATCGCGTTGATCGTTTACAAAGATGGTGAAAAGCGTTACATCATTGCTCCTCAGGGATTAGAAGTTGGTAAAAAAGTTATGTCTGGAGCTACAGCTACTCCGGAAATTGGTAACACCATGTTTTTATCAGATATTCCATTAGGTACAATCATTCACAATATCGAATTACGTCCTGGTCAGGGTGGAGCTATGGCTCGTTCTGCAGGAACTTATGCTCAATTAACAGCACGTGATGGCAAATACGCAGTATTACGTATGCCTTCGGGTGAGGTTCGTATGATCTTGATTACTTGTAAAGCTACAATCGGAGCTACATCTAATCCTGATCACAGTTTAGAGATCTCAGGTAAAGCTGGTCGTAACCGTTGGTTAGGCCGTCGTCCTCGTACTCGTCCTGTAGCTATGAACCCAGTTGATCACCCTATGGGTGGAGGTGAAGGTCGTGCATCAGGTGGACACCCACGTTCTCGTAAAGGTTTACCAGCTAAAGGTTTCAAAACCCGTTATAAGGCTAAATCTTCAAATCAACACATTATCGAAAGAAGAAAAAAATAATTAATTAACGTTTAATGGTCCCCGCAGTGATGCGGGGATTCATAACTAAAAAACAAAAAATGGCAAGATCATTAAAAAAAGGTCCTTTTATCGACCACAACTTAGAAAAGAAAGTTACTCAAATGAATGAGAGTAACAAAAAGACAGTCCTAAAAACTTGGGCTCGTCGCTCTGTTATTTACCCTGAAATGGTTGGACATACCTTCGCAGTGCATAACGGAAATAAATTCATCCCAGTTTATGTAACTGAGAACATGGTAGGCCACAAATTAGGTGAATTTGCAGCTACCCGTACTTACAAAGGTCACCAAGGTAATAACAAGAAGTAATAAGTTGATAAAGAAATTTAGTCATGGGTAAAAGAAAAAGATTAGTAGCAGAGGCACGCAAAGAAGCAAATAAGAGTTCTTATTTTGCTAAATTAAATAGCTGCCCAACTTCACCTCGTAAAATGCGCCAGGTTGCGGATTTAGTTAGAGGAATGGAAGCATATAAAGCATTAAACGTTTTAAAGTTTAATACACGTGAGGCTTCAGGCCGTTTAGAGAAATTGTTAAAATCAGCTATCGCTAACTACGAAGCGAAAACAGGTTCTCGTCCTGAAGAAAATACCTTATTTGTTAAAACAATTATGGTAGACAGTGCCATCATGGCAAAACGTTTACGTACTGCGCCTCAGGGTCGCGGATACAGAATCAGAAAACGTTCAAATCACGTAACATTAGTATTAGACACAAAAAATTAAAAAAGGAAATGGGACAAAAAGCAAATCCAATAGGTTTACGTTTAGGTATCATCAAAGGTTGGGATTCTAACTGGTTTGGTGGCAGAGATTATGCAGATAAATTAGTAGAGGATGAAAAAATCCGTAACTACTTAAAAGCTCGTCTACCAAAAGGCAGCATCTCAAAAATCGTAATTGAGAGAACATTAAAACTAATCACAGTAACTATCAATACTGCCCGTCCGGGTATCATTATCGGAAAAGGTGGTAAAGAAGTAGATAAATTGAAAGAAGAGTTAAAGAAATTAACTCGTAAAGAAATTCAAATCAATATTTTCGAAATTAAACGTCCGGAAGTTGATGCTCGTTTAGTAGCAGATTCAATCGCACGTCAAATCGAAGGACGTATTTCTTTCCGTAGAGCTGCAAAAATGTCTATCGCATCTACAATGCGTATGGGAGCGGAAGGAATTAAAATCAAAGTATCTGGTCGTTTAGGCGGTGCAGAGATGGCAAGAACAGAGGGATATAAAGAGGGACGTACTCCATTACAGACGTTACGCGCTGATATCGACTATGCTGTTGCTGAAGCTCACACTACTTACGGACGTATTGGTATCAAAGTATGGATCTGCAAAGGTGAGATCTATGGAAAACGTGATCTTTCTCCAAACTTCGGTTTAGATAAAGAGAAAAAGTCAGGAAACAATAATCCTGCTCCAAAATTCGCCGGTCGTGGTCCAAGAAAAGATAACAAGAGAAACGACAAATAATAGTTAACAATTGTAGAATAGATTAGTAAAAGATTATAATATCATGTTACAGCCAAAAAGAACGAAATATAGAAAAATGCATAAGATGAAGATCAGAGGCAACGCTAAACGTGGCGACCAATTGGCCTTTGGATCTTTCGGAATTAAAGCATTAGATGAGTGCTGGGTTACAGCTCGTCAAATCGAATCTGCTCGTATCGCATTAACACGTTTCATGAAACGTGAAGGACAAGTGTGGATCCGTATTTTCCCAGACAAACCAATTACCAAAAAACCTGCAGAGGTTCGTATGGGTAAAGGTAAAGGTGCTCCTGAGTATTGGGTTGCTCCGGTAAAAAAAGGACGTATGATATTTGAAGCTGAAGGTGTTTCTTTAGAGACTGCAAAAGAGGCTTTGCGTTTAGCTGCTCAAAAACTACCGATTGTTACTAAATTTGTAGTTCGTAGAGATTACGTAGAAGACGCAGCAGTTTAATAATTAAACGATTTAAAGAAAATGAAAAACAAAGATATCATTGCATTGTCAACAGCAGAATTGGCTGCTAAATTGAAAGAAGAAAAAGCTGGTTACGGTAAATTAAAATTGAACCACCAGATTTCTCCGATCGAAAACCCGATCAAAATCCGCGATAACCGCAAAACAGTTGCTCGTATTGCTACTGAATTAACTAAAAGAAACAAAGCTTCTAAATAATATAACAATGGAAGAAAGAAATTTAAGAAAAGAAAAAGTAGGGATCGTTAAGAGTAACAAAATGGACAAGTCTATTGTTGTTGCGGTTATGCGTAAAGTGAAACACCCTAAATACGGTAAATTCGTTAACAAAACATCTACTTTCGTTGCTCACGACGAAAAAAATGAGTGCAGTATCGGTGATACTGTGAAAATCATGGAAACACGCCCTTTAAGCAAAACTAAAAACTGGCGTTTAGTAGAAGTTCTGGAAAAAGTAAAATAATACTTATAAAAATTTTAAGAAAATGGTACAAAACGAATCAAGATTAGCGGTAGCAGATAACAGTGGAGCAAAAGAAGTGCTTGTTATCCGTGTTTTAGGAGGTACAAGAAAACGCTACGCATCTATTGGAGATAAAATAGTTGTTACGGTTAAGCACGCTTTACCTTCTGGTAACGTGAAAAAAGGAACAGTTCATAAAGCTGTTGTTGTGAGAACAAAAAAAGAAATCCGTCGTGCAGATGGTTCATATATCCGCTTTGATGATAATGCATGTGTATTATTAAACCAAGGTGATGAAATTCGCGGAACTCGTATTTTCGGTCCGGTTGCTCGTGAATTACGTGATAAATCATACATGAAAATCATTTCATTAGCACCAGAAGTGCTTTAATAAAAAATATTGAAGAAATGTCAAAGTTAAAACTAAAAAAAGGCGATACTGTAAAAGTAATATCTGGCGAATCCAGAGGCCAAGAAGGTAAAATCGTATCGATTGATACGGCAAAAAATAGAGCCATTGTTGAAGGTGTGAACATGATCAGTAAACACACAAAACCTAGCGCGAAAAACGCTAACGGTGGTATTGTTAAACAAGAAGGTTCAATCCATATTTCAAATTTAATGTTTGTAGAAGGTGGAAAAACTGTTAGAATTGGTCGTGTTGTAAACGAAAAAGCTAATAAAGTTGAACGTATTTCTAAAAAAACTAAGGAGGTAATTAAATAATGGCAACAACGTATTCTCCAAGATTAAAGGATAAATATAACGCTGAGATCGTTAAAAACCTTAAAACACAATTTGCGTACTCTTCAGTAATGCAAGTACCTAAATTACAGAAGATCTGTATCAACCAAGGTATTGGTGATGCTGTTTCTGATAAGAAAATGATCGAAGCTGCTGTAAAAGAAATGACTACAATTACAGGTCAGAAAGCAGTTCCAACATATTCAACAAAAGATATCTCTAACTTTAAATTACGTAAAGGTGTAGCTATTGGTGTTCGTGTAACATTACGTGGCGATAAAATGTATGAGTTCTTAGACCGTTTGATCGCGGCTTCTTTGCCTCGTATCCGTGATTTCAAAGGAGTTAATGATAAAGGTTTCGACGGACGTGGTAACTATACATTAGGAATCACTGAACAAATCATCTTCCCGGAGATCGATATCGATAAAGTAAGCAAAATCCAGGGTATGGACATCACTTTTGTGACTTCTGCACCTACAGATAAAGAAGCTCACGCTTTATTAACAGAATTTGGTATTCCTTTCAAAAAGAAATAGTATATTTACAGCCCGCAAAAAGATAGAAAATGGCAAAAGAATCAATGAAGGCACGTGATGCCAAAAGAAAAAAGCTAGTAGACACTTACGCTGCAAAACGTGAAGAGTTAAAAAAAGCAGGTGATTATACAGCTTTACAAAAATTACCAAAAAATTCTTGTAAAGTGCGTATGCGTAACCGTTGCAAATTAACTGGTCGTCCTCGTGGTTACATGAGAGATTTCGGTATCAGCCGTGTTACTTTCCGTGAGATGGTATTATTCGGATTAATTCCGGGTGTTACTAAATCTAGCTTCTAAGAAAACAGAGTATTAATGTATAATTATCCTGAGGTCGGGATAACATATAAAAACAAATAAAATGACAGATACAATTTCAGATTACCTAACGCGCGTTAGAAACGCGATTAGCGCTAACCACAGAATCGTTGAGATTCCAGCTTCAAACTTGAAAAAAGAAATCACTAAAATTCTTTTTGATAAAGGTTACATCTTAAACTATAAGTTTGAAGAAAACGAAAAAAAACAAGGGACTATTAAAATAGCTCTTAAGTACAATCCAGTAACTAAACTTTCTGCAATCCGCACATTAGACAGAGTTTCAACTCCAGGTTTACGTAAGTATTCCGGTGCTGCTACTATGCCTAAAGTATTGAACGGATTAGGCGTTGCCATTATCTCTACATCTAAAGGTGTAATGACAGACAAAGAAGCTCGTAAGCTTAATGTAGGTGGCGAAGTTTTATGTTATATTTCATAATTAGAGGGAGGAAAAAGATATGTCACGTATAGGAAAATTACCAATCGCAATACCTGCCGGAGTTGATGTAAACATCGCAGGAACTACAGTTACTGTAAAAGGTAAATTGGGTACTTTAACAGAAACTATCGATGCTGATATTACTGTTAAAATGGAAGACGGAAAAGTACTGGTTACTCGTCCAACTGATCAAAAAAGACACAGAGCATTACACGGCTTATACCGTTCTTTGATCGCTAACATGATCAAAGGTGTTTCTGAAGGATATAAAACTGAACAAGAGTTAGTAGGGGTAGGTTACCGTGCATCTAACAAAGGTCAGTCTTTAGAATTAGCTTTAGGTTATTCACACAACGTATTGTTTGAATTACCGGTAGAAATTAAAATTACTACAGCTTCTGAAAAAGGGCAAAATCCTAAAATTACATTAGAAAGTTCTGATAAACAATTATTAGGAATGGTTGCTGCAAAGATCCGTAGCTTACGTAAACCTGAGCCGTACAAAGGAAAAGGTATCAAGTTTGTGGGCGAGATCTTACGTCGTAAGGCGGGTAAATCAGCAAGCAAAAAATAACATAATTCAATTAGTATTAATCATCTTTAAAAAACTCAAAAGATGGCACTGAATAAAAAACAAAGAAGAGAACGAATTAAACATAAAATCCGTAAAACTATTAACGGAACAGCTTCTACACCTCGTTTAAGCGTATTTAGAAGTAACTCAGGAATTTACGCGCAATTAATTGACGATAAAGCTGGAAAAACCTTATTAGCGGCAGGCTCTGATGATAAAACCATCAAGGGATCAAAAGCGAACAAAGTAGATCAGGCCAAGTTAGTTGGAAAATTGATCGCCGAAAAAGCAACTACTGCTGGAATTAGTTCTGTTGTATTTGATAGAAATGGTTACTTATACCATGGACGTATCAAATCTTTAGCTGATGGTGCTCGCGAAGCAGGTTTAAAATTTTAATTAGTAAAAAAAGAACATTCATAACATGTCAAAAGAAGTTGTAAAAAAAGTTAAGTCAAGCGACATCGAACTAAAAGATAAGTTAGTTGCGATCCAACGTGTGACTAAAGTTACTAAAGGTGGTCGTCACTTCAGTTTCGCTGCAATCGTTGTTGTAGGTGATGAAAAAGGAGTTGTTGGTTACGGTTTAGGAAAAGCTAACGAGGTTACTGATGCTATCACTAAAGGAATTGATGATGCAAAGAAAAATTTAGTAAAGGTTTCTGTATTAAGAGGTACTGTTCCTCATCCTGAAAATGGAAAATTCGGAGGATCTCGCGTATTCTTAAAACCAGCTGCTCACGGTACAGGTGTAATTGCCGGTGGTGCGATGCGTGCAGTTTTGGAGAGTGTTGGTATCACCGACGTATTAGCTAAATCAAAAGGATCTTCTAACCCTCATAACGTGGTTAAAGCTACTATCGATGCATTAGCAAAAATGCGTGATCCATTGGCGATCTCTCGTCAAAGAGGAATTACATTAGACAAAGTATTTAACGGTTAATTTTTTAAGAAGATGGCAAAAGTAAAAATTACATTATCTAAGAGTTTCATCAAAAGAAACGCTAGACAACGTGCAACGGTACAAGCTTTAGGCTTAAGAAAAACAAACCACAGCATTGAAAAAGAATTGAATCCTCAAATTCAAGGGATGATCGATGCAGTTGCTCATTTATTGACAGTAGAAAAAATCTAAATTATAAAGAAACTTTAAAATGAAATTAAATTCATTATCACCTGCAGAAGGTTCAGTAAAAAATAACTACAGAAGAGGCCGTGGACAAGGTTCTGGTGGTGGCGGTACAGCTACCCGTGGTCACAAAGGTGCTCAATCTCGTTCTGGTTACTCTAAAAAGCGTGGTTTCGAAGGTGGTCAAATGCCTTTACAACGTCGTGTTCCTAAATTCGGTTTCAAAAACATTAACCGTTTAGAATACAAAGGAGTAAACTTAGACGCAATCCAAAAAATTGTTGATAACAAAAAAATCACTGAAATCACACCGGATATTTTAATTCAAAATGGTGTTGCTTCTAAAAACGATATCATCAAAATATTAGGAAGAGGCGAGTTAAAATCAAAAGTAGATATTAAAGTTCACGCTTTTACAGCAACAGCTAAAGCAGCTATTGAAGCACAAGGTGGAGTAGCAACAGCAATTTAATTTATTATATGAAACGTTTTTTAGAAACCCTCCAAAACATTTGGAAGATAGAAGAACTAAAGCAAAGGATCTTAACAACCCTTGGGCTTGTTCTAATCTATCGTTTGGGTTCTTATGTTGTATTGCCAGGGATTAATACCGAAGTTTTAGCGGCTGCTAACGCAAACTCTAATGATGGTGGTATTATTGCCTTAATTAATGCCTTCGCAGGTGGTGCATTCTCTCGTGCATCTATCTTCGGATTGGGTATTATGCCTTACATCACAGCATCCATTATTATCCAATTATTGGGCATGGCAGTTCCTTACTTCCAGAAAATGCAGAAGGAAGGGGAAAGTGGGCGTAAAAAAATTAACCAATACACACGTTTCTTAACTGTAGCAGTTACAGCGGTTCAGGCTCCGGGATATTTAGCAGCTCAGGTTTATACAAAACCTGGTGTTGTGGCTATCGATCCGGCATGGTTTGGTATCCAGTCAACTATCATTTTAGTGGCTGGTACTATGTTCATCATGTGGTTAGGAGAAAGAATTACTGACAAAGGTATTGGAAATGGTATCTCATTATTAATCATGATCGGTATCATCTCCCGTTTACCATTCGCTATCACTTCTGAATTCGGATCCCGTTTACAAAGTGCAGGTGGTGGTTTAATTATGTTCTTATTGGAAATTGTATTCTTGTTATTCATTATTGTTAGCTGTATCATGTTGGTGCAGGGTACAAGAAGGATTCCGGTGCAATTTGCTAAGAAGATCGTTGGAAACAAACAATATGGTGGCGTACGTCAATATTTACCGTTAAAGGTGAATGCGGCTGGGGTAATGCCTATCATTTTTGCTCAGGCAATCATGTTTATTCCCGCGGCGTTCTCTAATTTTTCCGGTGGTACAGGCGGCGTGTTCTCGGAAAGATATGGGTTCTGGTATAACTTCATTTTTGCGTCTCTGATCATCATTTTCACGTATTTCTATACGGCGATCATGATTAACCCAAATCAGTTGGCAGATGATATGAAGCGCAATGGTGGTTTTGTTCCGGGTGTAAAACCAGGAAAAACAACTGCTGAATTTATCGATCAGGTAATGTCTCGTATCACCTTACCAGGAGCGTTATTTTTAGCTTTAATCGCAATTTTGCCATCTATAGCGATAAAATTGGGTATTAACAGTGCATTTGCTGATTTCTTTGGAGGAACATCTCTATTGATCTTGGTAGGGGTAGTGTTAGACACTTTACAGCAAATAGAAACTTACTTGTTAAACCGTCATTATGATGGATTAATGCAAAGTGGTAGAATAAAAGGACGTAGTAGTAACCAAATGATGATGCAACAAGCTTAATACATGGCAAAACAAGCGAATATTGAGTTAGACGGCACCATTGTGGAATCATTGAGTAATGCCATGTTCCGCGTAGAATTAGAAAATGGACACATCGTTATTGCCCACATTTCCGGTAAAATGAGAATGCACTATATCAAGATTCTTACCGGGGATAAAGTGAAGCTTGAAATGAGTCCTTACGACCTGTCAAAAGGTAGAATTACGTATAGATACAAGTAAAAAACTAAGAAATTTTAACAAATAAGACAATGAAAGTTAGAGCATCCATCAAAAAAAGAAGCGTAGATTGCCAAATCGTACGTCGTAAGGGAAAGTTGTATATTATCAACAAAAAAAATCCAAAGTTTAAACAAAGACAAAAATAATTGCGTATCTTCGCAGACTTTTAAAAACCAAGTATATAAATAATGGCACGTATTGCAGGTATAGATTTACCAAAAAATAAAAGAGGAGAAATAGGATTAACCTACATTTTTGGTATTGGACGTAGCAGAGCTCAACGCATTTTAACTGAAGCGGGAGTTGATTTTAATAAGAAAGTGTCTGAGTGGTCAGATGACGAGCAAAATGCTATCCGTACAATTGTGAATAACAATTTTAAAGTAGAAGGTGCGCTTCGTTCTGAAGTTGCTTTAAACATCAAACGTTTAACTGATATCGGTTCTTACCGTGGGATTCGTCACCGTAATGGTTTACCTGTGCGTGGTCAACGTACAAAAACTAACGCGCGTATCCGTAAAGGTAAACGTAAGACAATTGCAAACAAGAAAAAAGTTACTAAGTAATAAATAAATTAAGCATTTTATAAAAATGGCTAAACAACAATCATCAGTAGCAGCGGCGAAAGCAAGTGCTAAAAAAAAGAGTAGTAAAGGTAGAAGCTGTTGGAGAAGCTCACATTAACGCTACATTCAATAACTTAATCATCTCTTTAACCAATACAGCCGGACAAGTTATTTCTTGGTCATCTGCAGGTAAAATGGGATTCCGTGGTTCTAAAAAGAACACTCCTTATGCTGCTCAATTAGCAGCTGCAGACTGCTCTAAAGTTGCATCTGATTTAGGATTACGTAAAGTTAAAGTTTACGTTAAAGGTCCTGGAGCAGGAAGAGAATCAGCAATCAGAACTATCGCTACGTCAGGTATCGAAGTTACGGAGATCGTTGATATCACTCCAATGCCTCACAACGGATGTCGCCCTCCAAAACGTCGTCGTTGCTAATAAGCAGCCCCGTTAAGGAATAAAGAAACAATTAATAACGTAATTAAAAAAAAGAAATGGCAAGATATACAGGTCCTAAGTCGAAGATCGCAAGAAAATTCAGAGAGCCAATTTTTGGTCCGGACAAAGCATTAGAAAAAAAGAACTACCCTCCGGGACAACACGGTGCAGGTAAAAAACGTGCAAAACAATCAGAATATGCTATCCAGTTAATGGAAAAGCAAAAAGCTAAATACACATACGGTATCTTAGAAAAACAGTTCGCTAGAATCTTTGATAGAGCGGCTCGTTCTCATGGTATTACAGGTGAAGTATTATTACAATTGATCGAAGCTCGTTTAGACAACGTAGTATACCGTTTAGGAATTGCTCCTTCTCGTCGTGCTGCTCGTCAGTTAGTAAACCACGCTCACATCACAGTTAATGGAAATGTAGTGAACATCGCTTCATATACATTAAAAGCTGGAGATGTTGTAGGTGTTCGCGAGAAATCTCAGTCTTTAGAGGCTATCAACCACTCATTATCTGGTCAAGTAAATAAATATTCTTGGTTAGATTTCGATAAATCTACTTTCACAGGTAAATTTATCTCTGTTCCGGAGCGTTCTCAGATCCCTGAAAACATTAAGGAGCAGTTGATCGTCGAGTTGTACTCTAAATAATAATTAGTAATTACTTTTTAACCTATATAAAAAAACGATATGGCAATATTAAATTTCGTAAAACCAGACAAGGTTGTTATGATTAACTCTACCGAAACTGAAGGACAATTCGAATTCCGTCCTTTAGAGCCTGGTTTCGGTATCACTATAGGTAACTCATTACGTCGTATTTTATTATCTTCTTTAGAAGGTCATGCGATCACTAGCGTTAGAATTGAAGGTGTAGATCACGAATTCTCAACTATCAAAGGTGTTGTAGAAGACGTTACTGAAATTATTTTAAATTTAAAACAAGTTCGTTTTAAAAAGCAATTAGATAACCATGATGCTGAAAAAATCGTTATTCACTTTGCTGGTAACGAAAAATTCACAGCAGGTGAGATCGGGAAATTCGCTAACGGATTCCAGATCTTAAATCCGGATCTAGTTATCTTCAACTGCGAAAGTAACGTAAAATTGAAAATCGAATTAACAGTTGATAAAGGACGTGGTTACGTTCCTGCAGAAGAAAACAAAACTAATTCTGCGCCTCAGGGTACTATCTTCATCGATTCTATCTACACTCCGATCAAAAATGTAAAATACACTATTGAGAACTACCGTGTAGAACAAAAAACCGATTACGAAAAATTAATTTTAGATATCGTTTCTGATGGATCTATCCATCCGAAAGAGGCTTTAAAAGAAGCTGCTAAAATTTTAATTTACCATTTCATGTTGTTCTCTGATGAGAAGATCACTTTGGATTCTGAAGAGAAAAAATCTGAGGAAGAATTTGACGAAACATCATTACACATGCGCCAGTTATTGAAAACTAAACTGGTTGATATGGATCTTTCTGTTCGTGCTTTAAATTGCTTAAAAGCTGCGGATGTAGAGACATTAGGTGAACTTGTATCATTCAACAAAAATGACCTTTTAAAATTCCGTAATTTTGGTAAGAAATCTTTAACTGAGCTCGAAGATTTAGTATCAACTAAAGGTCTTCAGTTTGGAATGAATGTAGTAAAATATAAATTAGACAAAGACTAAAAACAATGATGATCGCTGATTGACGATTGATGTATGAAAATCTTTAATCTTTAATCTAGGATCTTTTTAACTTAACAAAAATGAGACACGGAGATAAAATAAATAATTTAGGTAGAACAGCTTCTCACCGTAAAGCATTAATGAGCAACATGGCTTGTTCTTTAATCGAGCACAAACGTATTTTCACAACTTTAGCTAAAGCTAAAGCGTTAAGAACTTATGTTGAGCCAATCATCAACAGAAGTAAAGATGATTCTACTCACAGCCGCAGAACAGTTTTCTCTTACTTAAAAAGTAAAGAAATCGTTGCGATGTTGTTCAAAGATGTTGCAACTAAAGTTGCTGACAGAAAAGGTGGTTACACTCGTATCATCAAAACTGGAAACCGTTTAGGTGATGCTGCTGAAATGGCGTTAATTGAATTAGTTGATTTCAACGAAATTTACTCTAACGGTAAAACCGCACCGGTTGAAAAAGCTAAAACTACTCGTCGTAGCCGCGCTAAAAAACCTACAGGAAAAGCTGAAGGTGGAGCTACTGAAACAAAAGCTGAAGACGCAGAATAATTTTCTGATCGATCATAATAAAAAACCCAGGCTTAGGTCTGGGTTTTTTGTTGGCCTTTATTTATCAATTTAAAGGCAATTTAAGCGCTCGTGATGATTTTGCGAATAATTATTAAGTAAAGTGAATCAAATAATCCTCAGGGGTACATTGTCGGGTTTTAGAGCAGCCTTTAATCCAAGAGGTTTATAACATCGTAAATGAACCGACTCGTCAAAATATTGAGAAATATATCCACAAGCGCTACAGTTACTTCCTTAGTATTCTCACTCATACCGCCTTTGTGAGACCCTTTGTATATGTGGCTGACAATGTAATCGTTCTTTGCATTGTAGTATAACAATTCTTTGACGTCGATATTTGACGCATAGGTATCGATATGATAGGATGTTAATGGGTAAATTGCGCCCGTCAGTGTTTCACTAAAATAGAACACGCTGTAGTTACCCTTCTTTTGTTCGTAGATATAAGGTGAAGTAGTTTTCCATAATACAAACGATCCCCGGTCATAGCACCTTACCTGTTCTCCATATTCAGAAACATATCCCCAGAAATTTTCAGATGCATATGTTTTTTCAGTATTATTCCTGAGTTTCAGAGTTATCGTAGAATCCTTGCTATTGAACTTAACCCGTATCACGTTAATCGAGTCAATTCGGATCGAATTATCGATCCGGATAATGAATGGTTTTCCAATGGCTGCATGACGCAAAATACCGTCCAGTTTCCTGTCAGGATCCTCATTTTGTGCGGAAGAGATCCTGATCACAAAAATTAAAAGGAATAGTAAACGCCATTTCATTAAACTAAAGTTAAGGAAATTATTTGTTAGATCTATTTCAGCGTTAATGCTTGAGTTTGATGTAAATATGTTTGGTATTTCTGTTGCCGGTATCTCTTTCTTCAATTAAGAACTGACCGGTACTTTTGATCATAGGTAAGAGCTTGGTGAAACCATAGTTTCTTGGATCGAAATCCTTTTTCTTTTTTAAGATAAAATTTCCCAGTTCGCCAAGAAATGTCCAGCCACTTTCATCTGCAAGATCAGTCACGCTTTCCGTTAATAATTTAATTAGCGTTGCATCAATTTTATTCAGTGTATCAGTTTCTTTTTTGACTTTTGTTTGCCTGGTAGCTTCTTTAGACGGAAGAGATTTTGTCTTTAATATTTCGATGTAAATAAATTTATCGCAGGCAGTAATAAAAGGTTGTGGCGTCTTTCTTTCACCGATCCCGATCACTTTCATTCCGGTTTCTCTGAGTCTTGTGGCAAGCCTTGTAAAATCACTGTCAGACGAAACGATACAAAATCCATCTACTTTTTCTGAATACAGAATATCCATGGCATCAATGATCAACGCACTATCGCTGGAGTTTTTACCGGTTGTGTAACTATATTGCTGTATGGGAGTGATCGCGTTTTCGAGTAGTACGTTTTTCCACCCGCTCAGTGTTGGTCTGGTCCAATCGGCGTAAATCCGTTTAATAGTTGGCGTCCCATCTTTAGAGATCTCTTCGAGCATTTCCTTGATGTGAGAATAAGGAACATTATCGGCGTCTATTAAAACAGCTAATCTTAGGTCTTTCATAATTTGAACTTGTTAGTATTATAAAGCTAAGCTTATTTTTTCAGAATGCTAACAATTAAGTTATGACTCTGTACCGGGAATATTTTCCACTAATACTTTATTACCTGCTTTATCAAAATAAGTGCAGGTCATGTTGTGAAGATCTACTGCCCATTTTTCTATCCCTGATTTGGCGCAATCTTCACAAAAGGTTAGAAAGTTCGTTTTGCCTTGCTGGTGCACTTTTAAGTCATTTTGAAATTGCGTTTGATCACTATGTTCGGAAATCATTAGCTCCGAATATTTAGCATCGGATCGTGTTTTGAAATTATTGCTTCCTTCAAACTCGGTGTGACCATCTTTTACGAATGTTTCATAATAAGTTACTCCCAGTTCTTTTAGATCCTGAATATAGCTTGGGAAATCTGCACCGCTTTTTACCCTTGAGTGTGCGTCTTTAATTTGTTTGATGTTGAACATGATCGTTTGTTTTAATGCGATGTTTATGTGCCCTGGTTTTTTATTCCAGTTATGAATTTACAAAAAAATTACTCAGGTAAATTCCATTTCTTAACCCAAGTCAACGAAATAGAAAAATCCTTAAAATACCTTTGTTCTATAATTTAGAATAAAGATGAAAGCAATAGTTTATACCCAGTATGGGGCACCGGATGTACTCCAACTAAAGGAAGTGCAAAAACCAACACCTAAAGACAATGAAGTTTTGATCAGAATAAAAGCGACGGCAGTTAACTCAGGCGACTGGCGTTTACGGAAGGCGGATCCTTTTGCCGTAAGATTATTCTTTGGATTGACTAAACCCAGGCATTCTATTTTGGGAGGCGTGTTTTCGGGAGAGGTTGAGGCAACCGGAAAAAATGTGACACGTTTTAAAATCGGGGATTCTATCTTCGGATCAACCGATATGAAGTTTGGTGCTTACGCAGAGTATTTATGTTTATCAGACAATAATGCAATTGCATTAAAGCCCGCTAATATTAATTATACGGAAGCGGCAGTTATTCCTTTTGGTGCCACTACAGCGTTACATTTTCTTAAAAAAGTAAATATTAAAACCGGACAAAACGTATTGATCAATGGCGCGTCGGGTGCTGTGGGTACCGCAGCAGTTCAACTGGCAAAATATTACGGAGCAAATGTTACGGGTGTTTGTAGCACTCAAAATGTTGAATTGATCAAGTCTTTGGGAGCTGATAGAGTCATTGATTACACTAAAGAAGATTTTACTAAGAACAATGAAAACTTTGATGTTATTATGGATACGGTAAATGTTCTTTCGGTATCTGATTGTTTAAAAGTGTTGAATAGAAACGGATCATTGATTCTAAGTGCTGCAATGATGCCTGAGATGCTGAAGGGAGCCCTGGCATCCATGACAGGCAATAAAAAAGTTATTTTCGGAGTAGCTGGCCAAACTGCGGAAGATATGATCTTCCTGAAAGGCTTAATAGAGATCAATAAATTGAGACCGGTCATAGATAAGATCTATTCCCTGGAACAAATGCCAGAAGCTCATACTTACGCACAGAAAGGGCATAAAAAAGGAAATGTAGCCATAGAGGTTTTATAATGTCAATTCATTTAAAGTGTTTTATTTTTATTACAAAATGAAGACCTGAAAACTGATCACTAAAGTTAATAGCCCGCAATTCGTTTGCGGATGCGGCTTAAAGATTCCGGTTTTACACCGATATAACTTGCTATTTGGTATTGAGGAATACGCTGAAATAAATCAGGACGTGATTTTAGTAATTTCAGGTAACGTTGCTCGGGCGTATCGGTTGCATAGGATGACATGATCTCCTGCTGTTCCGCAAAAACTTTTTCCATTATTTTTCGAGAAATGGTTTCCAGTTTTGGAAAACGGCGGTACAGGTCTTCACCTTTTTCGCTATTCCCAACTACAAGTGTGGAGTCTTCACAACAGGCCAAATAAAGATTGGAAACCAGCTGCGGATTCATATTATTTGCTGAAACAACCCACTGTTCTTCGGTAAAAAAATTATTTGTTTTTTCTTCCCCATCAACCATAAAATACTGCCTCACACAACCTTCAATCACAAAATAAGCCTCATTTGACACCTGTCCTTCCTCAAGCAATACGGTGCCCTTTTTGTACTGTTGGATATTCATGGTTTCTGCAATAGCATTTGCTTCCTCATCGGTAAGAGGCATAATCCTGTTGAAGTAATTAAGGAGTTTTTGTTGCATTGGCGTTTCAAATATAAACCTATAAAAACAAAAAAGCCCATCTTTCGAAGGGCTCTTTGTAAAACTTTATTACTCTAAAAATTAAACCTTAAGTTTTTGACCGGGACGTAACACCTTTGTTTGTTTTATCCCGTTCTTTTTGCAGATCGCTTTGATAGTGGTGTGATTACGAGCTGCAATTCTTCCTAAAGTATCGCCCGGGCGAACTTTGTATGTCTTTCCTTTTCCGCCTTTAGCTTTACCTGTTCCGGCAACGCGGGCATAGTTCAAATCTTTTTTATGGCGGTTATGTAATGCTCTTAGATCGTATTTATTCTCAACGTCTGCTTTGGTGATCATGCATTCGTTTTTCTTCAACGTTCCTGAGGCAAAATCAATAAAATCTTCGGTATCAATGGCCTGACCTAAATAACGCATTTCAAAGTGCAGATGCGCTCCAAAAGAGTGACCTGTGTTTCCACCTAAACCTAAAATAGTTCCGGCTTCAATTTTTTGTCCAGGTTCTACTAATATTTTTGATAAGTGAGCATAAACCGTTTCCAAACCATTGTTGTGGCGGATAATAACCACATTACCGTAGCTTCTGTTCAGTTTTGCGATACGAACCATTCCATCAAAAGCAGCTACAACTGTATCTCCTGTTTCCAGGTCGATATCGGTACCGTAATGAGGTCTTCTTTTTCTCCAGCCAAATTCTGATGTAACGTTTCCTTTAAATGGTAAAACAAATCCACAATCAGTAGGTTCTGTTAAACGTAACATAGCCGAATCCTGTTTAAAGCTCTCAGCAAATGAATAAGGATGAATTACCGTTGTATCCCAGCTTGAGTACAAATCGTTCGAAGGGAATGCTAATAAAGAATCAACTTCCTCATTTTCATCATGTTCGTCGTTATCGTTTGGTAAAGTTAAGATGGCAACATTAATTGGCACTTTTGTTGTATCATCTCTTTTAACGGTTTTCTTTTTACCGTCATCTTTTACCGGTTTTTCGTCAGGTGTAAACGCACTTAACGCCATAGATGTTACCATCATGAACATTAGAAGCGTTATTTTTTTTGTTTTCACCTGATTTTAACAATTGCGGTTTTGCAAATATGTTGTTTTATTTCAAACTACCAAATCTTTTTTGCTGTTAACGAATGTTAAGTTGCCACTTTTGATGAGTAAAATGCACTTTTTATAAAGTTAACTGACTTAAAGTCAATCAGTTGTTAAAACTCGCCTGATTGAGCAGAAGTTATTAACATTTCGGAGAATTTTGGGAGATTTTTGAGGATTTCAGGCTGATTTTCAGTAAGTTTCAAACATGCGTGTTTTAATCCGTTGCTCAAAAAAAGATAAGGAACTCCTAGTGGAATATTATATCGTAAAACCTGGTCAAGTGTTTCCTGAGTAATGTTTATTTGTGGCGCTTTACATTCCACTATCAACAATGGTTTTAATGCTGAGTTAAAAACAACAACATCGGTTCGCTTTTTGGTGCCATTTAATAAGAGTTGTTTTTCCAGCGAGATCAAAGATGCAGGAACTTCGCAATGTCCCACAAGATAATGTACAATGTGCTGTCTTACCCATTCCTCGGGCGTTGCATCCACAAATTTTTTACGAATGATATCGAACAGTTGTAGCGTTCCTTTTTCGTTTTTTTGAAAACGCAGGTCAATGTCAGGGAAATTTAATGCTGGTAACGACACAATAATTAGTTATCTTTGATAAAGATATAATTTATATGAAGACGAAAGAAGAAATTGTAAACAACTGGTTGCCGCGCTATACAGGAAAAAAATTAGAAGATTTTGGAAAATATATTTTACTGACCAATTTTGGTGGGTATGTGAAAATGTTCGCGGAGTGGAATAGTGTGGAAGTGGAAGGAACAGACAGACCAATGCAAACGGCAACTCACGATGGAATTACAATTATCAACTTTAGTATGGGAAGCGCGATGGCAGCTACCATCATGGATCTTCTCACGGCTATTCACCCAAAAGCTGTTCTGTTTTTAGGAAAATGTGGTGGTTTAAAAAAGAAAAATAATATCGGGGATCTGATATTGCCAATTGCAGCTATCAGAGGCGATGGTACATCTAACGATTACTTCCCAAGCGAAGTGCCGGCCCTGCCATCTTTTAATTTACAAAAAGCAATTTCATATACCATTCGTTTAGCTAACCGCGATTATTGGACAGGAACCGTTTATACAACTAACCGCCGTGTTTGGGAACATGATGAAGAATTCAAGGAATACCTTCGTAAAATTAGAGCCATGGCCATTGATATGGAAACAGCTACTATTTTCTCGGTAGGTTTCTTCAACGAAATTCCAACAGGAGCTTTATTATTAGTGTCGGATCAGCCTATGATCCCTGAAGGTGTAAAAACTGAGGAAAGCGATAAAAAAGTAACCGCGGATTATGTAACAGATCATCTTAAAATAGGAGTGAATTCTTTGAAAGAGTTACAGAAAGCGGGTGTTTCGGTAAAGCATCTTAAATTTTAATCATATTTTTTTAGATTAACAAAGGGCAAAAAATGTTCTGATCGCTTACATAAAAGCATCAGTGTTCTATTGCCTTAGAATCTCTTATAAACCTTACTTTCCTGGAATTTACGATACAGTTTTCCCGGTTTCATACGGAAGCGGTAACCGAGAGAAAAGTTAATGGATCCGTATTTGGAAAGGTATTCCATGGAGTTGCCATTATACCAGCTGAAATCTGAAGTCCCGCTAACCAACACAAAGAATTTTTTGAAATTCAATCCCATGGATCCTCTGAAGTCGCCTGAAATGGAGGAGTAAAAGAGATCCTGTGTTGGATAATTAGATAGGTAGCGATACGTACGCCATTGTTGTTCAGGGCCAATAATCAACGTTAAGTTCATGAAGAATGCTTTCCACAATACCAGATTGAAACTTCCTCCGCCATAAACAGAAAATGCAAATACATTCAAACCGTTAATACTTTGATGGTTGTCATAATATGTTCTGATGGGATACGGAATAAAAGAGCTATCGGCGTTTAAGCGATTGTAATAGATGTTAGCAGAAAGCACAAAACTAAAGGCAGATCTTAATTGTCGGTAACTACAAGAGTAACCTGATTTGAAAGAAAATTTATTGGAGTTGGTAAAGAATAAAAACTTAGTCTTATAGGCTTCCGACCTCAGCGTTGGATTTTGATCATAAACACCAGTTCGCCTGAAAGTAGTATCATAGTTTACCGTATTCTTATTATAAAAGCCCTGATAACTACGGTAGCTATTTTCGATGATCCAACGGTTACCGCCAATATTCAACGCAAAGTTTTTATATTTTGTATCTCCCTTTTTTAGCTGGTCTTTTGGTGGACTACTTTTATAACCCACAGAGATATTGAATTTATCATAGTTGATCTCAAAACCGGAAATGAGATTGGCCTCTGCCACGTAACCAATTTTAGAAGTTCCCAGAGTATCCTTGGTTAGCTTCTGAGCCACATCCATGGAATAATTTCGATAAGACTGATAAATAGAGATGATGAGGCGATCCTTATACTTGGTGTAATAGGTTGAGTCGTATGCTTTTTTTTGGGCAACAAATGAATTTAGAAAACCAAGAAAAAAAAGTATGATTAAAAAGAAACGTTTCATTTAATTACCTTTGAGCACTTAAATATAAGTAAATATGAAAACATCCGTATCAACCATTGAAAAACAAATCAATCATTTTTTTGATCTATTGGTACAATATACGCCACGCATTATCTGTGCGTTTCTGGTTCTGTTAATCGGTTTATGGCTCATCAAACGTCTTTCTAAAGTTGCGGAGAAAGCAATGGAGAAAAAGGACCTGGATGTTTCATTAAGAACATTTTTAAGAAGTCTTATTTCCATTGGATTAAAAGTTGTGTTGATTGTTACGGTGGCAGGGATGATCGGCATAGGCACCACGTCATTTGTGACGATATTGGGTGCTGCCGGTTTGGCGGTGGGATTAGCATTACAGGGGTCACTTTCGAATTTTGCCGGCGGAGTTCTGGTATTGATATTTAAACCATTCAAGGTTGGCGATCAGGTGGAAATGCAGGGACAGATCGGCACAGTAAAAGAGATCCAGATCTTCAATACCATTCTTTTAACATCCGATCTTAAAACCGTTATCCTTCCCAACGGAGCGGTATCGAACGGAACAATTGTAAACTATACGCGCAATGGTGTTTTACGTGGAGATGTACAGGTTACTATCGCAGCAAGTAATGACGTTGACAAAGTGAAACAATTACTCATTGAAGCAATGATGAATCATGAACATATTCTAAAATCACCTGCTCCCGAGATCGCAGCACTGAAAATAGTGGACAATGCGGTAACGCTTTCTATAAAGCCTTATAGCTTGTCAGAGAATTATTCGGTGATCAATTCGGATGTAGTAGAGATCACTAAGAAAGTTTTCGATAAGCATAAGATCGTAGCGCCAATACAGCAACGCATCGTACATACCGTTGCCTGATCTATAATTTGATACCGACAACCAGTATGTCGTCTACCTGCGAATAGTTGGTACCCATCCAGTTCCGGATCTTTTCATCCAGTTTCTCCTGCTGTTGTTTCATGCTTAAACCGGAAATATTCAAAAGGAATTCCTTGAAATTTTTAGTCATTAGTTTTTTTCCTTTCTCTCCACCAAACTGATCGGCATAACCATCCGTTGTCATATAGAACTGATCGTTTGCGTTTAGTTCAATGACTGTTTCAGAAAAGATCGTATTTGAATCCGTGAATCCACCAATCGCATTCTTAGTTGGTTTATATTCGTTCAGTTCACCGTTTCGGATAAGCAGCAGTTCGCGGTTTGCACCGGAATAAGTTAAAGTATTTGCTTTTGTATCGATCATACACAACGCCATATCCATACCATCTCTCGATTCCGATGTATTTTGTTTTAATACTTTGAAAATACTTTTATTAAGGCTGGATAAGATCGCTGAAGGGCTTGTGATCTTTTTAGTTAATACGATCTCATTCAATAAAGAGTTTCCGATCATACTCATAAACGCGCCCGGAACACCATGTCCTGTACAGTCAACCGTTGCAAAAAAGAGTTTATCATCTGCTTTTGTGAACCAATAAAAATCGCCACTCACAACATCTCTCGGTTTAAACAAAATGAAACTGTTGGGCAAATGTTGTTTAATGGTGTTTAACTCCGGCAGGATAGATGTTTGTATCCTCTCCGCATAGTTAATACTATCCTTGATCTCGCCCAACGCCACATTAAGATTGGTATTGGCACTCTTTAATTCGGAAGTACGTTCCGCAACTTTTGTTTCCAATACTTGTTTTTCCTTGATCAGTTTTTGAGTCCGGTATTTAATAAATAAAACAACGCTTGCGGTTATGGCAATAATGGAGAGAATGAAGAACCACCAGCGCATGTAAAACGGTGGCGTAATTACAAAAGGAAACTCAACAACGTCACTTTCGATCCCGTATTTGTTGATCGCTTTTAATTTAAAAGTGAATTTGCCGTGTGGTAAATTGGTAAACACAACTTCGGTGTTTGTTTGTATCGGCGACCATGATTTATCATAACCTTCCAATCCATCTAACATGTATTGATAGTTATTGGTTTGAGATGAAAGCGCTTTGAACTTAAAGGTGATATCACTTTGTTTGTAATTAAAAACCGGTTCTATTGGAATATTTAGTTTAGAAATATGATCGAATTTGATCTTAGTAGTATCAATTGCATCATATTTTAGTAAAATATCAGTGATCAATAACTTAGGTTTGTCTTTAGTAATAATGTCTTCTTTCGGGTTATATACAACGAGTCCTTCTCCTGAGCCAAAGAATATTTTACCATTGTTTTCAAGCGTGGCATTTTGTTCTATAGCGGAAGTTTTCAATCCGTCTTCATCATTGTAGGATTTAATTTTTGTCAGTTTTAAATTACCGTCGAGGGTAATTTTATTGATCCCAAGATCTGTACCAAGCCAAAGCTCGTTTGGAGTGTTACTTAAAATGGTATTGACGGAGTTACTGAGTAAGCCACTTTTTTTGTTAATATTAATAAAACGATTTCCTTTTCTGATAAACAGACCTTCATCAATTGTTCCAACAGCGATCTCGCCATTAAATTCTTTAATGGTAAACATGTTAGTGCTTGTTAATCCTTCGGCCTTCCCATATTTTGTGATTTTATTGGTGACCGTGTTAAGCGACATTAAACCCATTCCAATCGTTCCGATCCAGAGTTCATTCTTGCGCAGGTACATACACAACACATCATTTGTTGTCAGATTGTTGGCTTCTAGCGAAAACAATTTCGGGTAGCCGGCCGAAAGTTTAATGATACCTGTTCCATAAAGACTTAACCAAATATCACCGGTAGAAGGATCTTTAATAATACTGGAAATAACAGTTTTAAGATCTGTATTTTCAATTTTGTTGACCTCGTGGATGATCGTGAAATTGTTTTTAGTGGTTTCTTTTAAAATGAATAAGCCTTTTGCTTCGGTACCCACATATAAAATATTATTGTCATACAACATTGCCGTTACCAGTGTATTATCGAGCTCAGATAGCTTTACAGGCGTAACAACATCCGACTCATAATAGTTTATCCCATTTGATGTTCCAATTAAAAAACCTTCATTTTTTTTGCAGAAAGACACTACTTTGTTGTCTGAAAGGCCATGTTGTTTGGTGTAGATTGAAAGTGCTTCATTTGTCAGTTTATGAATTCCTCCGGCAAAACAGGAAACCCATATCTCACCTTCATAATCGCATAAAATGGAAGATATATCAACACCGGATAAACCATTGTTTTTATCATAAAATCTGTAAGAAAAATCGGGTTTTACTTTTAGTAATCCATGAACATCCGTTGCACACCAGATATTATGTTGTTTGTCTTCAACAATACTCGAAATATAATCCGTGGAAATTTCGGGTACATTTAACTGGTGAAAAATATTGTCCTGGATATAAAAAATACCTTTCCCGGGAGTACCAACCCAAATCTTCCCATCGCTGCTTTCATAAAAGCAAAAAGCTGATGCTGAATTAAAATTTTTACTCTCCTTGATAACCGTAAACGATTTTCCGTTATACAGATTGATCCCTCCTTTTTTTGTGCCGATCCAGTAGCGGTTGCTTTTATCTTTGAATACTGAGAAAACCTTATCAGAACTTAGGCCGTTCGAAGTGTTCAAATATCTGAATTTTCCTTCTTCAAGAATAGCGATACCACCACCATAGGTTGAAAACCAAATTTTTCCGTCATCACATAAAATACCGTAAACTTTGTTTTCTTTCAGGCCGTTTTCTGTTGTATAGTTTGTAAATGTTCTCCGGTCGAATTTAGATGCCCCGTCAACCGTGCCGATCCAGATATTCCGTTGCTTGTCTTCTGTGATGCAGATAACGTCATTTCCTACCAGACCATCCTGTTTGTCATAGTGCGTAAATTCTCTTCCGTCATATTTACTGATACCTCCACCTTGAGTTGCCAACCAAATGTAGCCGTAACTGTCCTGGAATACGCATTTTATACTCGTATTATATAAGCCTTGTTTCTGACCTAATCGTTTAAAATTATAGTCCTGCGATCTCAATTGTGAGATCCCAAATAGAAAGACGATTATCAGTACAAGACACCTGGCCATTATCCCGATAAAATTAATAAAAAAAGGCTGCCTTGTACAGGCAGCCTTCAAAAATTAGCTTAATAACTTATAATTTTGAAATACGTTTAGTTACAGAGCCATATTGGGTTTTAACTGTTACGTAGTATATTCCGGAGCTTAGATCGCTGATGTCTATTGTGGTTTTGTCGGTATAGATCATTTGAGCAGATTTAATTTTGCTCCCTAACTGATTGTAGATCTCAATGTTTACTTTATCAAGCGCAGAAGACATTTCTACCTCAAACATATTGACAGCAGGGTTTGGATAGACGTTGATCGAATTCAGAATGCTATTTTGCTCTTCGATTTTAGTTGTAAATCCAATCACAAAATCTTTTGTATTTGATTTGGTGGTGTTAATAACGCTTTGAGCTACTTTTTGTGTAGGATCACATGAGTTTGCCCAGATCACATCAACACGATATTGTAAACTGATAGCTCCTGCAGGAATACCGAAATCGGTGAAACTGGTTGCATTTGGTGCCAGGTTGTTGATCAATACCTGCCAGTTGCCTGAGTTATTCGTATCTCTCAATACGCGGTAGTTATTTACAGTTGCGCCTGAGTATAAATTCCAGCTTAGATCCGTTTTCTGAGGCGATGGAGAGTAAATACTTTGTAAGTGAATAGATTGATGTTGGGCGCTCTTAGGGCCTTCGTTTCCACAGAAATCCAGGGCTGCAACTTTATACGTATAACTTGTAACGTTTGGATCAGCAGTAACGTCAATTAATCGGCTAAGATCATCAAAGTCAACTGTACCGATCAAAGTATCTAATACAGCAGATTGTACACGATAAACACGGAAACTATCTACGTTTGAAGCACCATTCTTTTGCCAGATCACCTCATTGTGTTGAGATAAACTATCAACAGTTACTACACATAATTGCTGTGTAGGTAAGCTTGATATATTAACCATTAATACATTTGAAGAGTCACCGTTTCCGCAAGCGTTTTTACCAACTACTTTAATTCCTCCCGATACAGAGTTTAATGTAGCATCCAGGAAAATAGAATTTGTAGTACCACCACTTGCAACGTTATATCCTGAAGGATAGATCCAACCATAACTTGTTGCATTGGCAATTGTTGTGATTGAATAATTGATGTTGCTTGATAATGGACACACAGCATTTGCCGTTGACCCTGTTATGTTTCCTGCTGCTGTCGGCAAAGGGTTAACTGTAATAGGTTTGTTTCTGTCATCACCATCACCACAACCATTTGTGCCGTAAACGCTTACTTGCCCCGATACGGCATTGTTGCCGTAGTCAACGGTAATTGTTCTGGTATTCAATCCACCAACAATGTTAGAACCGTTAGGAACGTCCCATGTATAAGATAAACCAAAGTTTAAGTTATTAGCAATATACACAACGCCGTTCACACCCTGGCAAACTGTATTTGTTCCGGTGATAGATGTTGGTTTGGTAGGCAGAGGATTTACACTTACACTCAATGTTGTTACCGAACTCGAACCGCAGGTATTAAATGCAGCAACACCAATGTTCCCACTAACAGCGGTTGTAGAAAAATTCGCTGTGATGGCGTTAGTTGTTGTTCCCGTGTTTTGGTTGACATCAGTAGGGAAAGTCCAGTTATAGCCGGTAGCATTTGCTACTACATTGATAAAATATGGTTCCCCTGTTTTTCCTTGACAAACTGTAGTATTACCTAAGATGTTTGTTGGTGCGGTAGGAGCTGTGATCACATCAATGTAGGCATTTTTCACTTCCACGTCCGGTCCACCGGCACTGGTAATAGAAAGTGTAACCGTTTTTGGGCCGGTGGTAGTATAAGTAACCGCCACAGAACCTGAAGCAGTTGATACAGAAGGTGTAGCACCGGCACCAAATTGCCAGCTCGATGATGTAGCTCCAATAGATGTGTTATAGAAAATCACCTGTGAATTGACACATGGAGTTGTATTGCTGGCAAGGAAATCCGCATTTGGATTACAGCTTGGTGAGCCAAAGATATTAGTAACAACTACTGAGGATGTACTTACCGGACAAACACCGTTTGAGATAGACCAAACCGACGTTACCGTTTGGTTATTGGTTACCTGTAAGTTTGCATTTGGAGTTGTAGTTGAAGATATGTTACCTAAACCCGTGCTGCAATAAGACCACACCCCTGTACCTATACTTGGGGCATTAGCCGATAGAGCAGTTAAGTTATTACAAATTTGTTGATTTGGTCCTGCATTCGATACAGTAGGAACATCATCAAAATTGATCTGTAAATTGCTGTTAGCACCACTGCCACAACCGTTTGTGTTGGCGCCATATACTTTTACATTATATGTATTAGCTGTGATACTAAAGTTTACAGTGATAGAATTTGTATTGGCTCCGGCTGTAACAGATGCGTTCGGAGGTAATGTCCATGTATAAGAAGTTGCGTTGGCAATTGGAGGAACTGAGAATAATACTCCGTTTTGAACTTTACACAGCGTTGTGGTTGCCGTTGTGATAGCACCGGCAGCTGCAGGTTTACCTAACACGGTTACTGTAAATTGTTGCAATACGTAATAGTTGCTTGGTCCACCGTCATTTGCGTAAACCGAAATTACAGCGGTACCTGATTGCCCCGCATTTGGTTTAAACATCAATGATCCCGTACTGTTTGGATTTGTATAGGAGATGGTTGGATCGGGAACTAAAGAAGTATTACTTGAATATGCATAAACCTGCACGGTTTGCGTTTCACTGGCACTACCATCACTTATGCCGGACAAGTTTACCGTTGTTGTTGGCGCATCCTGACACATGGTATAACTGCTCAACGCGTTTAATGTTGGAGCATTGTTATAAGTTGAGAAATACACATAATCGTAAGAGTTATCATAATTGTAACTGTTATTGGTTGAGCTTCCCGTTCCGTTATATGAAAACACGATCCCATAATAGCTCGTTGCCGGAGCGAGGCCGGTTACATTTATCGTATTATTGGCAGAGTTACTATATACGCAGAAATTAGCTGTACCCGAGCCACCCACCTGGCTACCAAAACCATAAGCAGTAGACGGAGAATAATACGTACCATCTAAAGGATAATGGAAAGATGCATTAGATGTGTTGTATACATAAACCATATTCCAGGTGCTTGTACCTGTAAAACTTAAACTGGCGTTGGTTGCTCCGGGAGTGCCGGTAACTGATATCGATGGCGCAACAGTTGGCTCCGTTGCAAGCGTATAATGTATTTCGCTATTGCTGGTTGAATAGGATGTGTTGATCAGGTATCCATAGGTAGTTGGAAAAGATGATGTCATTCCAAACTGGTAGCTATAAACAATTGCTTCAAAATTATAGTTAGCAGCCATTCCGGTTACGTTTACATAACCCTGACTCGCTGATCCTTTAAAAACAACATAATTTGAACTTCCTAAACTTGTCCCGCTTCCATAAACAGAGTTTGCAGTATAAGAACTAAGGTTGGCGTTTGCCGGCGCCACACGTGAAGAAGTTTGTGGTTTTAAAATAACCAATGCACCATCACCGTTACCCGGTGTCCAGGAGATCCTGAAAGAGTTAGTGGTAATGTTAGTGATGGTAACTCCTGAACATTGTGATGGAGTGGAGATAACCTGACCAAACACAAAATTAATAGTTAAAAGGAGTAAAATCGTAGATAAAAGTCTTTTCATTGTAGATGAGTTAAGTAAATGCAAAGTTAGATAATTGTTTTTAAAATAGGGCTTCTGTTTATAATTAATTTAAATAAGGATTAAATGTTAAAATTACGCTAAAAAGAAGGTGGAAAAAGAACAAATCAATATTCGTTTTGCACTAATCAATATTCGTAAGTTTTAGTAAGATCATTCCGACCAACGGAAGCTTTGGATATCCAATCCGGCAAGGTCGAGAACTCTGTCCACAACGGTAGAGGCTAATTGCTCAAACGTTTGAGGTTTACTGTAAAAAGAAGGTGAAGCAGGGCAAATAATCCCGCCGGCCTGAGTAATCGTTTGCATATTATTAATATGTATCAGACTATAAGGAGTATCACGAACTACCAGGAGGAGTTTTCTTCTTTCTTTGAGGATCACATCCGCTGCTCTGGTGGTGAGGTCGTTGCTGATACCTGATGCGATCCTCGCCATAGTACCCATGCTGCAGGGACAAATGATCATGGTATTGTATTTTGCCGATCCCGAAGCAAAAGGTGCGTAAAAATTAGTTTTATCGTAAAACGTAAAGTTATAGTTCTTATAATCCTCGTTTCCTAACTCATGTTTCCATACATCTTTGGCATTGTCGCTCATAACAATTCCAACCTGTTCAATTTGATCTGAGAGCTGTGAAAGTTTATCCAATAATACTTTTGCATAAATGCTTCCGCTGGCACCTGTAACGGCAACTACTATCTTATGTTTTTGCATCACGCTTTCTTACCCGGTTTAATTCTATAGCCCAAAGTTACTTCTAATATATTATTATAATATCCTTTATTAAATGTTCGTGCCAAAATGTTGTTGTAATAGATCGCTTGTTTGGTTTGATTGGGACGGGTGGTAATGAAAGAATTGCTGCTTCTGAGATTAAAGAACCATTTTGGATTGATATTATACCCCAGACCGATCTTTACACTATATTCAAATTTTTGAAATGGAAACATTCCGGTATAATTACCACTTTCTGTTGCTTCGTAATAATTGATGAGGTAACCGGCAGATAATCCTACATCAAAAATGTATCTCTTTTGAGTGTAGATTAAAAGTAAGGGTGCTTCAATATAGTTCAGATTGAGGTAGTAAGCAGAAAGATCTCCTTTTGTTGGGTTTGGATTTTTTTTTGCTCCTTTTTGAATGAACCAAAGACTTAAGCTCATACTGACTTTTTCGTTGAAAATAGATTCAACGCCAAATCCACCAATACCACCAAGTTTATGAAATCCTGAATAAGCATCACCATGCACCTGCGAAGGCGAAACGCCTGCGTTAAGGATCATGTTAAACGTGTTTCCGGGTTTTGACGGAGCCGGTTGTTCCTGACAGTTCATGTAAACAGGAAGAAATAGAAGTATCAGGAATAATGTCTTCACAAATGCTAATTTACCTTTTTAGTTAAGCATATTGTTTAAGCCACTTTTCGGCTTCGTCTCTGCTGTTAAAAAACTTGGTTGGTCTTTCCGGTGCATTGATCTTCAGGTAAAAATTGGCAAGTAACTTTTGCGACATCGAGTGTATCACAAACGCACCCGCTTTCGAAAAGGGCCAGTTCTCATTTTTAGAGATGTATCTCATTACTTCGCTGTTAGTTGAAGCAAATTCAGCGCACACCACAAGAACAGGTAATTTTTCACCACTCAGTTTTTTTTGAGCGGCTACCATCATTTTAATGTCTTCAACTCCTACTTCCACATTATTGAAAATATCAAGCTGGTAAAATCCCAATTCATGAAGTTTTAACGAAAATTTTTTATGAGAAACGGTTACTGACAAAGCGTTGTTTTAGTTTATAAAGATATAATGTTCTATACAAATTTACGAAAATTGGTGAAGAAAGCCAACGGGCTAAAATCAAAAACCCTTTCCAACACTTGTCAGAAAGGGTTTTTAGAGGATATGTTAAATATTAATCTGCCTGTAAGAATGGATAGCGGTAATCCGTAGGCGGAGTAAATGTTTCTTTAATTGTGCGAGGAGATACCCAACGTAACAAGTTGATCTTTGCACCGGCTTTATCATTGGTTCCGCTACCACGAGCGCCACCAAACGGTTGCTGACCTACAACTGCACCGGTACATTTATCATTGATGTAAAAGTTACCGGCAGAGTTACTTAATTTTTTTGTCGCCAGCTCTAATGCATAACGGTCTTGTCCCAAAATAGCGCCTGTTAAAGCGTAGATAGAAGTTGAGTCAACTAATTCTAAAGTCTCTTCAAATTTATCAGCATCGTAAACGAAGATCGTTAATACAGGTCCGAATAATTCTTCGCACATCGTTACGTATTTTGGATCCTTAGCAACGATGATCGTTGGTTCAATAAAATAACCTTTACTCTTATCATAGTTACCTCCGGCGATCACTTCAACATTACTGTCTTTCTTAGCAGCATCAATATACTTCGCTAATTTATCAAAGCTTTTCTCATCGATAACGGCATTGATAAAATTGGTAAAATCTTCGGTAGGCCCCATTTTCATGGTTTTCAAGTCAGCAAGGATCAACTCTTTTGTTTCATTCCAAACGTTGGATGGAACATAAGCACGTGAAGCAGCCGAACATTTTTGGCCTTGGTACTCAAATGCTCCGCGCGAAATAGCCACGGATAATACTTTAACATCAACCGATTTGTGTGCCATGATAAAATCTTTTCCACCGGTTTCGCCAACAATGCGTGGATAAGAACGGTATTTATGAATATTGTTTCCAATAGTTTGCCAGATGTTTTGAAAAACTTCCGTACTGCCTGTAAAATGAATACCCGCAAAGTCTTTATGATTAAAGATCACATCAGCAGCATCAGGTCCACTTGGATAAATCAAATTGATAACACCATCAGGAACGCCGGCTTTCTGGAAAACTTCCATTAATACATTTGCGCTATAAACCTGCGTGTTACTTGGTTTCCAAACAACCACATTGCCCATTAAAGCACAGCTCGAAGGTAAGTTACCTGCAATCGCTGTAAAGTTGAAAGGCGTTAATGCATATACAAAACCTTCCAATGGTCGCCATTCCAAACGATTCCAAACACCCGGAGATGAAATGGGTTGTTCTGCATAGATCTCGGTCATGTACTGTACATTGAATCTTAAAAAGTCAATGATCTCACAAGCACTGTCAATCTCAGCCTGGAACGCGTTTTTACTTTGACCTAACATGGTAGCGGCATTTAATTTAGCGCGGTAAGGACCCGCAATTAACTCAGCCGCTTTTAAAAAGATAGAGGCTCTGTGTTCCCAACTCAGGTTAGCCCACTTTTCCTTTGCTGCCAAAGCCGCGGTGATCGCTTGCTCAACATGAGTTTTATCACTCTTATGAAAATGACCTAAGGTGTGTTTATGGTCGTGTGGAGGAGCCAGACGAGATTTGTTCTCGCTGCGTACTTCCTTGCCACCAATATACATTGGGATATCAAGTTCTTTGCTACGCAATTCTTTCAGCATAGCTTGTAGTTCTTTACGCTCAGGACTTCCTGAAGCATAACTTTTAATTGGTTCGTTTACCGCTGTAGGTACTTTATAGATTCCTTTAGGCATAGTTGTGTTTTTTAGAGGAACGAAGTTACCGTTTTTTGGATATATCAGGAAAGAATTGCTGTAAAAGATTTAATAAAAGGGTAATGCTATTTAACATCTACCATACTCTTAAATTTATATATTAGGTAATTGTTAAGGACCTCAAACATTAATTTTTAAAACAAAAACTAAACATGAAAAAAACGATCATTCCAATTGGAGCGTTATTATTAACAGGTCTTTCATTTGCTTCTTGCGGAGGAGGTGAACACAAAACCGAAGAAACAGCATCCGCACACGCTGATTCGGCAAAAACAGAACAAGTTGCTGAAGCTCCGGCTGCCGTGGTAAAAGATTTTAAGTATTACGATAATTTGGCCAACAACATTAAGATCGACGGATTAACATTAAACAGATACAATGCTTATGTTGATACAGCTTCTAAAAATTTCAGCTACAATTACCAGGTTACGAACAAGGAATCGGGGATCGATCAGATCGTTATCAATGCAGGGAAAACATCTGCAGTTATGAATAAAAACTTTAAGGAGTCTTATGCTTCATTAGATGGGTATAAATCGTATATCAATGATTTGTGGAAAACAGAAAAAGACACAAAGATCACTGATTTTAAAGAGTACAAAAAAGGAGATGCTACTTTCTACTATTTCCATTATACAAAACCGGTGTCAGACAGACAGTTTGAGAATAAATACTTTCATAATGTAAGCGCTCAATACGTACCGGGCGAAGTTCACATGGATGTATTGGTTTCTATCAAAGACAAACAGGGAGATCCTGCAAAGGCAGAAGCGGTTCTTCAAAAAGTGGCCGATTATTTAGCGATGTAGAGAATACGTCCTATTTACAATGAATTGAGGGGTTTGGCTTTGGCTGAACCCCTTTTTCTTTTGAAGTCAAAATTCAAAAGTCAAAAAAAGTAAAAAAGCCAATTTTATAGCTAATTCTGCCTTCTTCAATCGAAAATCTGCCTTATTTTTCGTATATTTGCCGCCTAAATTTTAACTAAGAATGATCAGTGTTTCTAATGTGAGTTTGCAATACGGCAAACGTGTTTTATTTGATGAGGTAAATGTGAAGTTTACTCCTGGCAACTGTTATGGTTTAATTGGAGCAAACGGTGCAGGAAAATCTACATTCATGAAGATCCTTTCGGGCGAAATTGATCCTACGAAGGGCCAGGTGAGTATTTTGCCGGGAATGCGCATGAGCGTATTAAAACAGAATCACTTTGAATTTGATGAATTTACAGTATTGGATACTGTGATGATGGGAAATAAGCGCTTACATGCCATCATTAAAGAGAAGGATGCTATTTACGCAAAACCTGATTTTAGTGAAGCTGACGGAATTAAAGCCGCGGAACTGGAAGCGGAATTTGGCGAAATGAATGGCTGGAATGCGGAAAGCGATGCCGCGAATTTATTAACCAACGTGGGTATTCCGGTTGAGTCTCATTATAAATTCATGAAAGATCTTACAGGTAAGGATAAAGTAAAGATCTTGTTAACGCAGGCTATCTTTGGCAATCCTGATATTTTGTTATTGGATGAGCCTACCAATGACCTTGATGTTGAAACGATCTCATGGTTAGAGAACTTTTTGGCTGATTTTGAAAATACGGTTATTGTGATCAGTCACGATCGTCACTTTTTAGATGCGGTTTGTACACATACCTGCGATATTGATTTTGGTAAATTAAAAACATATACCGGTAACTATAGTTTCTGGTATCAAATGAGTCAGTTAGCGTTGAAGCAACGCAGCGACGCTAATAAGAAAATTGAGGATAAGCGTGCTGAGTTGCAGGACTTCGTTCGCCGATTCAGTGCTAACGCGAGTAAATCGAGCCAGGCAACATCACGTAAAAAACTATTGGATAAATTGGTGGTGGATGAAATTCCTCCAAGCACCCGTAAATATCCCGGAATTATTTTCAAACAGGAGCGCGAAGCAGGAGATCAGATCCTGCACATCGAAAATCTTTCGAAGTCAAACGCTGATGGTTTGTTATTCAAAGATGTAAATATCAATGTAACCAAAGGTGATAAGATCGCTTTCATTGCCAAAAATCATTTAGCGATCACTTCATTGTTCGATATCATTAATGAAGAAGATAAAGCGGATACAGGAGAATATAAATTCGGAACAACGATCCATAAAGCGTATTTGCCAAATGATAACGCCAAATATTTTACGGGCGATATGAATTTAATGGATTGGTTAAGACAATATTCCAGCAATAAGGATGAAAGCTATGTGCGAGGATTCTTAGGCAAGATGTTGTTCAGTGGGGAAGAGGTTTTGAAAAAGTGTTCTGTATTATCAGGAGGAGAAAAGGTGCGTTGTATGACCAGTCGTATGATGCAATTCAATCCCAATATGTTAATTCTTGATGAGCCAACCAATCACTTAGACTTAGAGAGTATCATTGCGTATAACGATGCGCTGAAGGATTTTACGGGTTGTATCTTATTTACAAGTCATGATCACGAGTTAATGCAAACGGTTGCTAACCGTATTATTGAGTTAACGCCAAATGGGATCATTGATAAGCGTATGACTTATGATGAATATCTTGAAAATGCGTCGGTAAAAGAGCAACGTGCTAAATTATACGGTGCTTTGGTATAAGAATAGATTTCAATTGAAAGATACGCCTGTCAGACTTAAAGTTTGACAGGCTTTTTTTTGCCATGTTATTTTTCTTTTATCCTTGAAAGGAAAAACAAACTGCAAAGAGAAACCATACACATTACCAGGAATGCCGTGCTGTAATTGTAGTATGAAATGATCATGCCTGTCGTCCAAACCACCCAGGCTTCGCAGGCGTTAACTGCAGCCATAAATGCGCTGAATTCACTGGCTCCGATCATTGGGTTGGTAACGTCCATGTAAAATGCATAGCTCGACGCCGTAAACGCGCCCGTAAAAAAATACATAATACAAAAACAGGCCATCCATATAACGATCGATAGTTCCGGGTAAATAAGATCAATAACTGATATTAAAACCACAGAGGACACGATGCAACATAAAAATAATCTTAAGGAATTTTTCCGACTCATTCTGTCGGATATGAAACCACCCATAAGTCCGCCGAGCAACATAGCAATTACTGCAGGTATTCCAAAGAAGAATCCAATCAGTTCAATATTGGCAGTCTTGTCTTTAAGGTAGGGCCCCGACATGGCGCCAACAGCTTCGCAGGCCGCAGCCGAGGTGAGTATAAAGGCAATAGTAAGCCAGGCTTTTTCTGAAAGAAAGGTTGCGCGAAGATTATTCTTAAAATGAGAGAAGCGTTCCTTTTCAACACAAAGATTTTCAGGCTCTTTAATAAAAAGCAACAAAAGTAAAATACAAAAAATCGTAGCGATCATTATGAGTACCACAGTAGAAAGTCCTAGTTTTCGCACCATATACAGGGCACCACCGCCAAAAAGACTCCGTCCTAAAAGCATCCCGGCCTGCATATATCCGTTTAACGTTCCTCTTTCCTCTTTTACTACTGTGTTTATAACCAATGCATCAATGCAGACATCCTGTGTTGCGGCAAAAATAGAATGAAGAAATAAAATTGTTCCCCACCAGATAATGTTGCCCGGAAGCGGAATAAAAATAAGCGGTATCATTACCAGGCACATTAACAGCTGAGAAGCTGCTATCCATGTTTTAAATCCAAAACGCGGCGTTCGAAGGACATCGATCAAAGGAGCCCATAAAAATTTCAGTACCCAGGGTAACGTGAGCATCGCTGTTAAGGTACCAATTGTACTTATTTCAATATCATTCCGACGGAGAAGAGTAGGTAGGGCCCACCAGATAAATCCAATGGGAGCGCCTTCTGCAAAATAAAAAGTAAATGCAATAACCCGCCTTCCTGTTTTATGATTTAAAAGATTCATTGCTCTATTTAAAGATAAAAGGATAAATGGGTTTTGCAATACAAATCGAATAAAAAATATTTTCAACTTATGTTTTTTGTGTTTAAAATATATTTACCTTTATGATATCATTTTGATATCATTTTAAATAAACAACATCATGAAAACAGAAAAAATTATGACTCCGTATAATGGTTATTTAGCGGTAGTTGCTCTATTAATTACACTTGCATTAATAGTATTAGGCTTTTGCGGTGGCTACATGTTAGGTGCAAGTTTGCTTATTCCTGTGCTTGTACTCATCGCTATGGGACTTATTGTTATCAGTCCGAACGGCTCAAAGGTTCTTTTGTTATTCGGGAATTATAAAGGAAGTGTAAAAGACAATGGACTATTCTGGGTAAACCCTTTTTACATGGCTAATAGTATTTCTTTAAGAGCAAGGAACTTTGAAAGCGAAAAAATCAAAGTGAACGATAAAATGGGGAATCCTATTTTGATCAGTGTGATTTTGGTGTGGAGAGTAAAAGATACTTTTAAAGCTTCGTTTGAGGTGGATAACTACGAGCACTTTGTCCGCATCCAGACAGATTCCGCTGTTCGTAAATTGGCGGGTTCTTTTCCTTATGATCATTTTGAAGATGAAAAAGCAAGTGTAACTTTAAGCACAAACTTTGATGACATTAACAAAGCATTGGAAAAAGAAGTGAGTGAACGTTTGGAAATAGCAGGTTTAGAAGTAATTGAATCTCGCATTGGTTATTTAGCTTATGCTCCGGAGATTGCACACTCTATGTTAAGAAGACAGCAGGCATCAGCGGTTGTTGCGGCACGTCATAAAATTGTGGAAGGTGCTGTCGGTATGGTGGAGAGTGCTTTAAAAATGCTGGCAGATAAAGAGATCATTCAGTTCGACGAAGATCGCAAAGCAGCCATGGTAAGTAATTTGATGGTTGTGCTATGTGGTGATAGTGAAACAAAACCTGTGATCAATACCGGTACTTTAAATCAATAAAGGTCATGTCTGAGAAAAAGTCATTTGCATTACGAATCGATTCGGAAACGATGAAGTCTATTGAAAAATGGGCTGCCGATGAATTTCGTAGTGTTAATGGCCAGATCGAATGGATGTTGCATAAAGCACTTAAAGATGCCAAGCGGTTGAAGGACAAAAAAGATCCAAAGAAAGGAACTTAATTACATAATTTCTTCATGCTTTCATAAGCCTCGTTTGAACCCAGATCGGAGGCTTTTTTAAGATCGTCACAAGCCTTGTTTTTTTCTCCTTTTTCAAAAAAAGCATTTGCCCTGTTCTGGTAAGCGCGTGCATAATCATTCTTAAGTGCGATGGCTTTCGTATAATCCGAAATAGCTTTGTCGTAATCTTTCTTCTCAAAATAAATATAGCCCCGGTTATTGTACGCTTTGTGATACGAAGGATCTAACTCAATAACGCGACTGTAATCTTTGATGGCATTTTCATAAGAACCCATGTTTTTGTAAACAATTCCTCTGTCATAGTAAGCATCGGTATAGTCAGACCTAAACGCAACGGCTTTGTTATAATCAATCAGGGCCATATCATATTTTCTCTGCTGTAAATAAACGTTGCCACGATTGTTATATGCTTCTGCATGATCGGATTTTATGGCAATGGCTTTTGTGTAGTAGTTGATCGCACCTTCAAAGTTACCATTGTTCTTGGTGATGTTTCCCATATTATAAAAGGCAAGTGAGGATCCACTGTTGCCTGATGTTGCTTCAGTATAAAACTTGATGGGCTCGGCATACGCACTCATTTTTGTTAAACCGATTATTGAAAATACTGCAATGATGGAATAAATGAATACTTGTTTTTTGAGCGCATCTTTTTCAAACCAGTTTGCCGGTATGCTAAACAGCAGGACTATCAGGATACCTACTAACGGTAAAAAGAAACGATGGTTGAGGTAGTCTATTTGGGTGTTCTTAAAAAACATGGAAGGGATCAGCAAGGCCAGAAACCATATAAATCCAAAAATGAGTACTTTTTTTCGTTCTTCGTTTTTATAAATGATGAACAGTAAAGTGATCAATAGAGCGGAGCCCAGCAACGTTTTAGCGATGGAAAAAACCGGAAATGGAGCAATGCCTATCGGAAGGAAAAATTGAGCGATCGATTCCGGGATGATCTGCAGGCTTTGCACAAAAGCTCCCCATCCAACAATATCGTTGGGATCCGAATGATGGCCAATGGCTTTTGAGCGGAGTAATGCCCACAATGTAAGCGAGGCAACATAAATTCCGGCTAAAATAAATGGTTTCTTCTCATTTTCTTTTGGTACAAAAACAAAGTAATACGTAACGTAAATTAGCGGTAATATCGCGGCTGTCTCCTTACAAAATAAAGCCAGGGTAAACATCAATCCATGTAATACAAGGTCTTTGGTATTTCTACGCTTAAAATAGTTGATCAGGTATAAAAGGGAAAGTAGTGAAAAGAACATCAATAAAAGATCTCCCCGCGAAGGGATCCATGCAACAGTTGATACAAATAAAGGATGCGCACAATAGACCAATGTTCCGAGAAAGGCAAGTTTAACAGGTATGTTTAGCTTTTTTAGGAAAGAAAATAGGAAACAGGAAATAAATCCTAAAAGAAGAACGTTCGTAAAATGATACATCCCGGTCTTGTTTCCTCCCGAGAGTTTAATATCGATCATATACGACAAGGTTTGTAAAGGGCGATAGAAATTTCCGGTCTTATCGATAAACGCTTCTTTAAAGAATACCTGTGGTGCATTACTCAGATCACTCAAAAATTTAATATGATCAGTGATAAGGAGATCATCGTCAAAACTCACAAACTTAAATGAGGTTGTTTTCAGGTATAGAAAGAAGGGTACAAGAAATACGATGAGAAGATATATTCTGTGAGTGTTTGCAAATGAAACCGAAGTTTGAGATTTGTGGTCTTTTTGATGTTTACTCATTATTCTAAAATGGAATATTAAACGTCTTTATGGAATTAAAAGTAAACATTTTGCCCTCTTCTCCACATACTCATTTTAATATTCTTTAAGAATTAGCTAAGCCCGGGCAGGATTATTTTCTGTAACTTTCCACATACTAATTTGTTATAGGTTTAATGCGTCTACTCAGCACAATAGGTTTTTTCATAGCTTTTTCTATTTCTGTCTGTGCTCAATTATCGGAGTCGGATCTTAAGTACTTTAAGGAACTTGAAGATTCTCTGAAGAAACAACATGATCGTGTTTTTTACAGCAAAAAAGAGTCTAATCGTTTTGAGGCAAATAAGCAATTTTTAGTAGCGCTGGGCACTATTCTTAAAGATGAGAAATCCATGTTGTATCCTTTCGATAGCTTAACCGATGTTTCGCGCTTATATTCTCCCGACCAAAAATTCCGCATCATAACCTGGAATATCTTTAAAGAAGATGGCACCCATGCCTTTTTTGGTTTCTTACAAGTGAATACAGTGAAGACAGAAAAGAAAGGCTTATTTAAAAAAACGACCACAACTCAGTATGAGGTCTACCCTCTGTTGGATAAATCCGGTACTGTAAAAACTCCCGAAAATTATGTAGCTGATCCGTCAAAATGGTTTGGAATGTTGTATTACGATATCATAAAATCAGATGATGAGTTTTATACGCTATTAGGCTGGGACGGAAATGATAAGTTGACTCAACGAAAGTTCATTGATATTCTTTATTTCAAGCCGGATGGAGCTCCTGTATTTGGCAAAGATGTATTTAAAATTCCGGGTAAATTTGCTAAACGAGTTATGTTTGAGTATGCCGGTGAAGTGGCGATGTCACTAAAATATAATCAAAGCAGGAAACAGATCATCTTTAGTCACCTGGCTCCAAATTCTCTGGATCCAACTCTTGAAGGTCAGTACCAGTACTATGGGCCGGATGGAAGCTTTGACGCGTTATACATGAAAAAAGGAAAATGGACCTATGAGCCGGCTATCGATATCCGTAAAGACAAGGACAACAGGGACAATGTGAAAAAACCGGATCCGAATAAACAAACCCCGATATATAAACCAAAATAAGTTTTACGAAGTGTTAAGTATAAAGAAATAATTATCTTGCCACTTAATATTTTTGTCTTTAATACGCTGCAATAATGAAACATATTTTATTTCTTTCTCTTTTATTTTTTTCTTTTTCCATTTTCGCCCAGGATGAAGACGAAGGTGCTTCAAAATTTTGCGGGGAGCCAGATAAAAAAGCATTGAAGCTTTACGAAAAAGCGATTGATAAAAAGAAGTATAAAAAGCCGGAGCGTCTGGCTTTTCTGAGAGAATGCCTGGCTGAGGATCCTGATTTTCCGGAAGCTAATTTAGCGATGGCGCGTGAGATCGTTGTGCACAGTAAGTTGGAAAACAAATCATTTGCACCGGCCATTCCATATTTTATGAAAGCTATTGCGGCATGTCCGCAAATACACTCGGAACCATACTATTACATTGGTTTTAATTTTTATGAGGAAACTAAAAATGATTCGGCTATTAAATACCTTGAAAAATTCATCAAATTCAAAGATGATGACGATAAAAAATTCTCAAAAGATTACGAAGGAGCGATCTACCAATCAAAGGAAATGATCAAGTATGCAAAAAAGGAAAGCGAATTAAAAAAGAAAATTGTACCGTTTGATCCAAAGGTGGTGAAAGGTGTTTCCACACCACGCGATGAGTATTTAGCCTTTGTATCTCCTGACGACAAATTTTGTTTCTTTACGCGTAAAGTTTCTGCCCAAAGTAAAGACAAGGTTTACGCAACGGATAAAGAGAAGGAAGTCTTTATGATGGCTGAGCGGGATAAAACGGGCGTGTTTAATGCCGGAGAATTAATGGATTATCCTTTCAATCAAACCGATGATAACCAGGGTGGATGTACCATTTCTATTGATAACAAACGTTTATTCTTTGCAATGATGCGTTTTGAAGGTGGAAGCCAGGCGAACTGCGATATCTATTTAAGTGAGAACATCAATGATGGTTGGAGAGATATCAAAAAGTTAAGCGCAAACATCAATCATCCGGTGTATTGGGATTCGCAACCGAGTATCAGCGCCGATGGAAATGTATTGTATTTTGCCAGCGACAGACCTGGCGGAGTTGGAGGAATTGATATTTATTTCAGTAGACGCGATCCCAAAACCGGGGAGTGGGGTGTAGCTCAAAATGCCGGACCAAAGATCAATACAAGAGGCGATGAGAAAACGCCTTTCATTCACTCGGATAGTGAAACGCTTTATTTTAGCAGTAATGGCCATTTCGGATTTGGTGGATATGATATTTTCTTTATTCGTAAGAATGACAAAGGAGAATGGATGGAACCGGAAAATATTGGATATCCGATTAACGACGAAGCCGATAATACCGGATTTTTCGTGAGCACAGATAGTAAGACAGGTTACTTCTTTTCATACTGTGATGGTAAATTACAGGGCAAGGGAGTAGGACGTTATGATCTTTTTTCATTCGAATTGTATAAGGAAGCTCGTCCACAGGAAGTAGCCTTTATCAGCGGAGAAGTAAAAGATAAAGTTGGTAACGTAATTGAGGGTGGAATTGTTGAGGTTACTAATACTGTGACTAAAGAGAAAACACTTGCTTTGGTAGATTCTTCAGCAGGAAAATTTATGGTAGCGGTTAATTTAAAGCGCAAGGATGATCTGTTGATCACCGTTAAAAAAAATGATCATGCCTTTAGCTCGGCCGTTGTAACAGTGAGAGACGCGAGTTTCACAGCGCCGCCAAAGTCAGTTAAGTTGGAGGTTAATGAAGCGGAAATGGGAAAATCTTTCGTGATCAACAATTTGTATTACAATACAAATTCAGCCGACCTTAAAAAAGAATCTTTTATTGTACTGGAATCTTTTGCAGAGTATTTAAAAGAGAATCCAACTATCACAGTTGAGATCCAGGGACATACTGATAACGTTGGTAGCTCTACAGCTAACGAGGCTTTATCTGCCAATCGTGCTTATACGGTAAAAGCCTTTTTGGAAGAAAAAGGAATTGACGGGGCGCGTATCACCGCTAAAGGTTTCGGTCCAAATAAACCGATTGCAGAAAACACAAGCGAAGACGGAAGAGCAAAAAACCGTCGTACAGAGTTTTTGATCACCGGGAAGTAATTACTTGTCACTCACCTCTGCAGCCCAGTAAATAGCGGTCTGCAGATCTTTATGTTCAAAGGCTTTAAATTCGCCAGGCATTACCATGCTGAAAATTCCGGTAAATGTTTTGATGCCTTCTTCGTCTGTTACAATAGCAGCTCGGCGCCATTTAAACAAATGTTTTAAGCCCATTACCGCATCCTGCAACCAAGCCCCCATCGTAAAATTTTTAATGGGCGTTTCTAAGATCAATAGATAATTCAACTCATTATTTTTCTCAATGGCTTCTTTAACTTTTGGCATTACTACATTTGTAAAATCTTCTTCGGTTACGTTGCCGGTGGCTTTAAATCCAACCATGTTTGGTGGCAAATTGTCAACTAGTGTTATCATGATCAATGGTTTTACAATTACTGCTGAAAGTATTGTGCCAACGAAACAACGCTTCAAAACCAAAAAGGATGAAAATTTACGGGAAAGAAAATCCCCGAACCGGATTTAAATTTATTGAACAACAGTTGTTTTAACCTGACAATGTTTTACCACCCAGGCGCTGTCAAAATCTTTGATCTCCTTACGAAAGCCTTTGTAAATGTAATACTGGCTTTCTTTTTTTGATTTGGGGCGATCACCAGGCATAGCATTAACTATAAGTTCATCAGGACAATCCTGTATCAAGCCGTTTACAATTTTGGGTTCTGAAGAGGAGGTGTTTTCGCTTGCAGTTTTATTGCTTTTGCAGGCAATACAAAAAATGGCAAGTGCAATGACAAGAGATCGTTTCATAATTAACTATACCAATTTTATCAACTCATTCCATACAGTGTCAGTTGTTTTGGGTTTGCAAACTATACTTACTTTTTCAAGTTTAATAGGATGAATGAATTCTGCTTTATACGAATGTAAATGTATGGAAGCGTTTTGATTGGTTCTGTCGAAACCGTATTTAATATCGCCTTTGATTGGACATCCGATTGCCGAGAGCTGGCAACGGATCTGATGATGCCTGCCGGTAAATAAATTCACCTCCAGCAAATGGTAATTGGAAATAGAAGCGATCAATGTATACTCCAGTTCAGCTTTTAGCGATCCGCTTTTTTCTGTTGGAAAAGCTTTGGATGTATTGGTCTTTTCGTTCTTAATGAGATAATGCGTAAGTCGTTGTTTTATTTGTGGTGGTTTGTTCTTTACCACCGCCCAGTAAGTTTTTTGAATGGTCTTATCTCTGAATAATTCATTCATGCGTGCAAGCGCTTTACTTGTTTTGGCAAAGATCACAATGCCGGAAACTGGTCTGTCAAGCCTATGTACCACGCCACAAAATACGTTACCCGGTTTGTTGTCACGTTGCTTAATAAAGTTCTTTACTTTTTCCGAGAGCGGCATATCGCCGGTTTTATCGCCCTGAACAATTTCAGAGGATTTTTTATTGATGACGATCAGATGATTGTCTTCATACAAAATTTGCGAACTTTCAATGATCTCTTCCGGGCTGAACATTATTTATCAAAGATCAGTTTAAATTCCAAACGACGATTTACGGCATGCTCATCTTCACTGCATGTACTGTTATTCCCACAATTATTGATCAGTTTTGATTCTCCAAAGCCATATGCTTTGATACGGGAAGCATCAATTCCTTTGCTAACGATATAGTTTTTTGCACTCGCCGCTCTTTGTTCACTCAGCTTTAAATTGTAAGTATCACTTCCTTTACTGTCGCTATGCGCACTAAGATCAATATTAAACGCCTTGTTGGCCTGCATAACGATCACTACTTTGTCCAATGTTTGCTGCGATTGTGGTAAGAGTTCAGATTTATTGAATTCAAACAAAATATTCTCAATAATCGTCGAGTTCACGTTCGTTTTGGATTTATCAGCCATTTCCTTATTGATCAATGCTAACCAAGGATCATCCACATATATATCAGATATTCTGTTTTGCTCTGTTTGTAAAGGTTTGTAGCTAAATTTTTGTCCTTTGGCAAGCGTTACCACTTTAATGAGATTATCAGCGTTGTCGAACACCAAAATATTATTGAAGGCATCGAGTACATTTTTATCATTGTCGGCGGTAATTAAGAACTGTTTCACATACGGCACATGATTAAAAAGGAAACTTCCATCTTTGGTGGTCATTGCAGTATCTACGGTTTCATATTTGTCGTTCAATAAAAGAACTTTAACATTATCCAGTGGGTTATTCTTATTGTCGCCATATAGTCTTCCTTTAACATTCATTTTAAGGTCAGCGTCATCAACGATCAGATCGTTAAATGTTGAACCGGAAACGGAAAGGAATTTATAGATGAATTTTTTATTCGAAACAGAATCCAGTCTTCTGATGAATTTATCTTTGGTGCTAAAAAGATTCATGATGTAATTTGGTTCTGCATCAGCACTGTCGTAAGCAATGGAATATTGATAGCCGGGCGTTATCTTCGTGAAAAGGAAATTTCCCAAAGCATTTGTTTTCACTTTCTGTATCACATTGTTCTTGTTGCTTAAAAGATACACTGTTTTTTCAGAAGCTACTTTTTTATCCGAACCATTAGTGGCGATCAACTTGCCGGCAATATTGAATTTGTAATCTTTATCAATGAGTTTTTTGATGATATTAACGCTTTGATCATTCTTGAACGTGTAGCTGTCATCAGAGTTTACAGATAGTCCAATACTGGTGGCGTTACTGGTCAAAAGCTTTAGAGCGCTCTTTGTTGGATTATCCATTTCATTGAGTTTAATGTCAATTGCATCGGCATCATTCACGTCAATATTCTGGAATACGAACATCCCATTTTCGGTAGTCTGAGAAGTAGCGATCACGTCACCTTTTTTGTTCCTTACTTTAATGGCTTTGTTTTTTACCGGACTTTGTTTGTCATTGTCCAATCGCAGTTTCCCAACCAGCTGAACATATTCCTTTATCTTCTCCGTATTGATAAATGGAACGGTCGTATCTTTTTTTGTTTCTTTTTTATAAACGTTTCTTAAGAAATTATTCATGTAAGTGGTATCGTCCACAAATCTTGATTTTCCATCAAAAACGATCTGATGAAAAGGTTTTCTGAATTGAGTTGTATCCAGGATATTGGCGTCTTTAGGGAAAAACGGGATGTCTAATTCATAAGTAATGCTGTAGCTACGCTTTTTTTCAGGAATGTCAGCATACACCCTAATGAACATGGTTTGGCTTTTGGCATTGGAAAAATAAATGTCGTAAGTTTTTCCGTAAACTAATTCAGCTTTAAAGTTGTGAGTTTGTTTGGTATTGAATTCCTGAATAACGGAAGAACCACATACAACTTTCACATCGGTATTAAGAAGTTCTTTTTGGTTGAAGAAATTGTGTCCTTTGAATTGAAGCGCTCCTCCATCCTGCGAAAAGGCGGATGAATAAGTTACCATTAAAATGAGGAGGAACAGTACGTTTTTGTAAAGTCTAACCATGAAATATATATTGTTTAGTGTGGCTTCAGGTCAATGATCTCCAATATCTCCTTACAGCAATTCTCCATCGTGTGATCAGTATACTTATTTACCGTCAAAATTAGTACCAAAGTGTTTATTTTTCCATCTGAAATATAGTAATTATCCAGTGATTTTTGAAGTTTTATCAAGTATTTCTGCTTTAGGTCCTTTTCTATTTTCCGACCCCTTTTCTTGATATTTTTCATCAGAAGCTCAGGATTTGCATCTAGATAAACCACCAGATCAGGAGTTTTAACGGTTTTTTGTATCGCCAGGAAGTGTTTTTTGAAAAAAGAGAAGTCCTTTTTGGTCAGATTTGCGCGTGCAAAACACAAGCACTTATCAAAGTGAAAGTCACTTACAGTTATCTTTTTAGAACCAACCGCCGAAAAGTATTTAACTAATTGCTTTTGCCGGTCGATCAAAAACGAATATTCCGTTGGAAAAGCAAATGTTTTATGGTCTTTATAAAATAAAGGCAAAAGCGTATTTTCTTCAAACTCCTCAGGTAAATAATTCGCCTTCAGTTTTTTAGCGAGAGCTTGTGCAAGCGTGGTTTTTCCCGCTCCTATATTTCCTTCAATAGCTATAAACATGGGTCATAGAGTTGGATAAGTTGAAACTTCGGAGGTATCTTCACACTCCTTCAATAGATCAAAAATGGTTTTGTTAAGTGCCGGATGAACATAGGTGCCTGCGATTTCACTGAGCGGGATCAATACAAATTTTCTCAAATGAAGTCTCGGATGAGGCACAGTGAGGTCGTCCCGGTGAATGATCTCGTTTTCGTAGAACAGAATATCTATGTCGATCGTTCGCGGTTCGTAGGTGTGGTAAAGGTTTCTTTCTCTTCCCAGTTCTTTTTCTATCTCAAGCAACACTTTTATAAGTTTGTCAGAGGATAGTTCTGTTTCAATCCCAACACACACGTTGAGGTAAGCCTGTTGATTGGTAACTCCCCAGGCAGCAGTTTCAAAAATGCCCGACCTTGATATGATCTTTCCCGCCTGCCGGTTTATCTTTTCCAATGCCTGATGAATAGAAGCTTCTCTGTCTCCAATATTGCCGCCCAAACATAAATATGCTACACTCATATAATTATTCGTAAAAATAGCGGAAAGAAACTAAATTTGACTAAATAAATTTACTTGATATGAAACAATTTTTCGGAGCCATGGTTGGCTCTTTAGTGGGGATCTTAATAACCGGTATTGTTGTAGCACTGATGTTCATAGTGGCAATTGCGGGCATGTTTAAAAATGCTTCCAAATTTGGGGAGACAAAGAAATACCACGCAAAAGAAAATTCAGTATTGCGTGTTAACCTGAATGGCGATATTAAAGAAAGAGGATTTAAGAACCCATTTGGTGATCTTGATCTTGGTCCGTTGATGAAAAAGGGTTCTGTTGGATTGAACGATATTTTAGCTGATCTTAAAAAAGCAAAAACAGACGATGATATCAAAGGGATCTATCTGGAGATCGGTGATCCTGTGGCGGGTTTTGCAACTTTGGAGGAGGTGAGAAATGCACTGATCGATTTCAAATCATCCGGCAAATTCATTTACGCTTATTCTGAGATCTATTCTCAAAAAGGGTATTACATGGCGAGTACTGCTTCAAAATTATTCCTTAATCCTCAGGGAGGAATGGAAGTAAAAGGTTTAAGTTCTCAGATCATGTTCTATAAAAATATGCTTGAGAAATTAAATGTAGAAGTACAAATATTCCGTCACGGCAAATTCAAAAGCGCAATCGAACCTTTTATGTTGGACAAAATGAGCGAGGCTAACCGTGCGCAGATTGAAACTTATCTTGGTTCACTATGGGCGCACATGACAGAAGGTGTGAGCAAAAGTCGTGGTATATCAGTAGATGATATCAATAATATTGCAAATACATTAGCGGTCAGGCAACCGGAAGATGCTATAAAATATAAACTGGCAGATGAATTAAAATACGAAGATGAAGTATTTGATCTGATCAAAAAAACCATCAATCTGAAAGAAAAGGAAAAGATCAATTTTGTGTCACTGGAAGATTATACACAATCGTTGAGTCCGGTTGTAAAAGTAAAAGATAAAATAGCTATTATCTACGCAGTAGGAGAAATTGTGAGTGGAGAAGGAGATGAGGATAATGTAGGAAGTGAAAGAATAGTGAAAGCCATTCGCCAGGCGCGACTGGATTCAAGCATCAAAGCTATTGTGTTCAGGGTAAATTCACCGGGAGGCAGTGCTTTAGCAAGCGACGTAATGTGGAGAGAAACGGTATTGGCTAAAAAAGCGAAACCATTTATAGTGTCGATGGGAGACGTGGCGGCAAGTGGCGGTTATTATATCAGTTGTGCGGCCGATCGCATTTTTGCTCAGCCTAATACGATCACCGGTTCTATTGGTGTGTTCGGTATGATCCCCAATGCTCAAAAAGCGTTGTCTGAAAAACTCGGAATTACGATCGATACTGTAAATACCAATAAACACAGTGACGTAGGAACTATTTTGCGAGGCGTAACGGCTGAGGAGCATGCATATGTTCAGCAAAGTGTTGAACATATCTACGATGTGTTCATTGGCAAAGTTGCTGAAGGCAGAAAAATGACTAAGAATAATGTTGATAGTATCGGACAAGGTCGTGTTTGGAGTGGCTTGGACGCTATTAAAATTAACCTCGTGGATGAACTGGGTGGTATCGACGCTGCACTCGCTTATGCTGCTAAACAGGCTAAATTAAAGGAGTATAAGGTGATCGATCTTCCAAAACAAAAAGATCCATTGGAAGAGTTGTTGGGTAATGGAAAAGACGAATACCAGACAAGAGCAATGAAAGATGCTTTTGGTGATGCTTACATGTATATGAAGCAAGTGAAGGGGGCTTTGAAACTGAAAGGTGTCCAGGCACGTATTCCTTATGAGATGATCATTGAATAGTTTTTGAAAGCAAAAACATAGTTTATTTTAAAAGGCTTTGATATATTTCAAAGCCTTTTTTATTTTTCGGCTCATAAGACCGTTCCTGCTGCTAACAATTTTTAAGAAAGACGGTTCCAAATTCTTATATTTAATCTGTATTTTCACTAAAAATAAGTTTATGAAATCTCTATTATTCGCCCTCCTTTTATTGTCAGGAACCAACATTTTTTCCCAAACTTTAAATCCGGTTGGCTGGAAAACAAGCTACGTGGATAAAGGAAATAATGAAGGAGAGCTTGTGTTTACTGCAACAATAGAGGATAAATGGCATATTTACTCTCAAAAGGCAACGGCCGACGGACCAATTCCTACATCTTTTACCGTTACCCCTAATACTGCTGATTTTGAGTTAGTTGGCAAAGTAGAAGAAGGACAGGCGCATGAGGAATATGTGAAAGCTTTTGAAGCGAAGATCTTCCTGTTTGATCATCAGGCGGTATTTAAGCAGAAAATTAAAAGACATAATTCAAAGCCCTTTGTAGTTAATGCTAAGCTCGAGTACATGAGCTGCAACGATAGCCAGTGTTTGCCTCCTAAAACTTTAGATATGCCCGTTAATGTTCCGGCTAAAACTCAGATCAGAACCAAGCTCGATTAGGAATCTTATAATCATCTGATTTGAATTGTAAACCCAAGATCAAATAATTTATTTTTACCGACAATAAACCACTGCTATGCTAAAAAAAATCTTCCTATTTCTTTTATTAGTATCCACTTCCTTTTCTTTTATTTCAGCTCAAGAGCAACCTGTTCACTGGAAATTTTCCACAAAAAAAGTTTCTGATTGCGAATACGATCTTCAGTTCATTGCCAGTATTGATGATACCTGGCATTTATATTCTTTGGTAAGGGCAGGCGAGGATGGTCCTAATCCCACGGCTTTTAATTTTAAAAAGGGAAGCGATTTTGAATTAGTTGGCAAAACAACAGAGAGCAAGCCTGTAACGGAGTTTGACAAGGTGTTTGAAATGAAGGTTCAGTATTTTAAACATACGGCAACGTTTACACAACGTGTGAGATTAAAATCAGATAAGAAAGTAAAAGTTACCGGAAAGTTTGAATACCAGGCTTGTACAGAAGAGAAGTGTATTTTTCCTCCGGCAGATAATTTTGAGTTTACACTTGAAGGAAGTTCAATTTGTTTAAAGACAGAGGCTTCAATGGGAGCACCGGCTTCGGTTATAACAGAAACAAGTTCTTGTAATTGTGATACCAATGAAATTTTAAAATCATTGAATTTGGTGCGCCCCGATCAGATCTCAAACGAACAGTATAAAGATACAAGTTCAGCTACTGCAGAAGTAAAAGAAGGTCACCAAATGCCGGAGAAAATGCCGGAAGAAAAAAGATCATGGTGGGGAATTTTCCTTGCAGGATTTATTGGTGGATTTGCTGCTTTATTAACGCCATGTGTATTTCCAATGATCCCAATGAATGTGAGTTTCTTTACCAAACAAAGTAAATCGAAATCGCAGGGGATCAGAAATGCTTTGTTATATGCGGTTTCTATTATTGTTTTGTATGTAGGTTTAGGCCTGGGTGTTACATTAATATTCGGCGCGGGTGCCCTGCATTCACTCTCTACAAACGTCTGGTTTAATTTAGCTTTCTTCTTATTGTTGTTGATCTTTGCGATGTCTTTCCTTGGTGCATTTGAAATTACGCTGCCAAGCGGATTCGTTAATAAGATCGATGCGAAGGCCGATAAAGGTGGTTACATTGGGATCTTTTTTATGGCCTTTACCCTCGCTTTAGTATCATTCTCTTGTACCGGGCCGATCATCGGAACCCTCCTTGTAGAAGCGGCGGGAACCGGTAATTTGGGCGGACCATTCTGGGGTATGTTTGGTTTTGCTTTAGCGCTGGCATTACCTTTTGGATTATTTGCTGCGTTCCCGGGCTGGTTAAATTCATTGCCACAGTCGGGTGGCTGGTTAAATGCGGTGAAAGTAACGCTTGGATTCATTGAATTGGCGTTGGCTTTGAAATTTGCGTCTAACGCGGATCTGGTAGTACAGGCAGGAATATTGACACGCGAAGTATTCATCGGTTTATGGATCGTTATCTTCTTATTGCTTACTTTATATTTATTGGGTGTTTTCAAAACTTCACACGATTCGGATCTGAAACATGTTTCTGTTGGAAGATTATTCATTGCTATCCTTTCATTTTTCGTAACGGTTTATTTAGTGCCCGGATTATGGGGTGCACCATTGAAATTGTTTAGTGGGATCCTTCCTCCGTTAGAGTATTCTGAATCTCCGCATGGCTTTGGTGGCTCGTCAGCAGGAAGTCTCTCGGAAAATGCGATCCCAAAAGATGAAGAGTACGGAAAATTTATGGAAGTCAATAAAAATGGTATTGTTCATTTTAAAAACGATTACGAAAATGCATTGGCATATGCACGAAAAGTTAATAAACCATTGTTGATCGATTTCACGGGACATGCTTGCGCAAATTGTCGTAAGACCGAAGATTATGTTTGGCCGGACGCCGAAGTAACCAAGCGTTTAAATAATGATGTTGTATTGGTGTCGTTATACGTAGATGACAAGCGTGAATTAGATCCTAAAGATTACATGAAAGTACAGTGGTATGGTAAAGAACGCGAGATCACTGATATTGGTGATAAGTTCAAATACATGGAAGAGTCACTTTACGGACAAAGCACCCAGCCATTATATGTGTTGGTTGATGAAAACGAAAAGATCCTAAATCCGATCCGCGGTTATAATCCAAGTATCCAGGATTACATTATGTGGTTGGATGATGGCATTAAACAATTCAAGAGCAAATAAGCTTTATGCGTTTTGTAATTCAAAGAGTTTCCGAAGCATCCGTTACGATTGATCGGCTTGTTCACTCTTCGATCCAACAGGGCTTTTTAGTATTGGTTGGTATTGAAGAAGCAGATACTAAAGAAGATGCGGATTGGTTGTGTGCTAAATTAGTGAGCATGCGAATTTTTGGAGATGCAGAAGGTAAACTGAACCTCTCGGTTCAGGATATAGGAGGTGACGTTCTTTTAGTTTCTCAATTCACACTGTTTGCTTCTACCAGGAAAGGTAATCGTCCTTCGTTTATTCGCTCAGCAAAGCCTGATCTTGCCATTCCTTTATACGAGTATTGTATTCAGCAATTAAATCAATTGCTTGGCAAAACCATTAAAACCGGTGTGTTTGCAGCAGATATGAAGATCTCATTGATCAATGATGGCCCCGTGACGATCTTAGTTGACAGTAAGAACAGAGAATAGTTACCGGGCGGAAAATATTGTTGAACAGAATTGTATATTATCCTCTGTGAGCAGTTGTTCTATCCAAACGCCAATAGATATACCCATCGAGTTGTTTTCCTTTTATAAATAAATTCTTTTGTAAAATTTTATGCGAAGACACATTTGCTATGAGTGTCTCAGCGATGATGGCTTTTACCTTTTCCTGTTGAAAGGCCCAGGCGATCAGAGCTCCAACGGCTTCGGTCATAAATCCTCTGCCTTGAAATTCCGAATAGGTGCCATAACCAATTTCAATTTCTCCGTTTTCATCAGGCGTTCCCTTAAAACGAAGATCAGCTATGATCTTGTTGGTTTTCTTTTCTCTCACTAACCAGATCGTATGAAATAAATTGTTTTCAAGGTCCTGCTCCAGTGCCGGTAGGATCTCGGTAATGATCGTATGTTTGATCCGTTCGGATTCACCAGCATCAATATTCAATGGATTGCCTGCATATGGATATGCCTGCAGATCCTCCAACGAGAATGGATTAATATGGAGGCGGAAGGTCTGGAGATTCATGTGTTCTGCGACATTAGCATTTGAATAATGCAGGTGCTTGCCTCAATTTGCCTTGATCTCTTCGATGATCAATTGAATGGAAACATTTCCTCTGAATTCATTTTCTTTGATCTTGTATACAATATCAACAGGAATGCCCCGTTTAAAGAAATGTAAAAAATCTCCTTTATTGAATGCAATGGCTTCAATTTTTGTGAGTTTGCTGCCGGGTTGATAAACTTCTAACTTCAAATGATTATTGCCAACTACTTTTGCATAACCACTATCCAGTACATTACGGCTACAAAATACAGGCGTCATGTTATGCGGTCCATGCGGTGCAAACTGGTGCAGGATGCGTAATAGCTTTGCATTAATATCATCCAGTTGTATTTCGGTATCCACTTCAACAACGGGTCTCAGCATTTCCTCTTTGATGGTATTGGAAACTTCCATCTCGAAAGCATCAATAAACGCTTTTACATTTTCCGGTTTTAAAGTTAAACCTGCTGCAAATTTATGTCCGCCAAATTGTTCCAACAAATGACTGCAATTTTCGATCGCAGTATATACATCAAAATCTTTAACGCTTCGTGCGGAGCCGGTTGCCATCCCATTAGATTCCGTTAGGATGATCGTTGGCTTGTAATATTTTTCGATCATTCGTGATGCTACAATTCCAACAACACCTTTGTGCCATTTTGGATTAAATAACACAGTTGATTTTTTAAAGGGTGTAATGGGATCCAACTCCAGTGTCATTAACGCTTCATCGGTAATGCCAAAATCCAGATCACGTCGCTGCGAATTGGTATCATTTATTTTTTTAGAAAACTCGGTAGCATCATCGGCATTATCAGTGATCAGTAATTCCACGGCCTTTGATCCATGCTCAATTCTTCCCGCTGCGTTGATGCGCGGTGCGATGGTAAATACCAGTGAGGTTACATCGTGGTCTTTTTCAGCTTTGCTTAACGCTAACAAAGCTTTTAAACCCGGACGTGGGTCTGCATTTAATTTCTTCAATCCGTAATGTGCCAGAACCCTGTTCTCGCCTGTAATAGGAACAATATCAGCAGCAATACTGGTAACTACCAGATCTAAATATTCAAATGCATCGTGTTCATCCAATGAGTTTTGTATGCAAAATGCCTGAGCTAATTTTAATCCGATTCCGCAACCTGCAAGTTCTTTAAAAGGGTAGGGGCAGTCATGTTGCTTGGGATCAAGCACGGCTACAGCTTTTGGAATTTCATCTCCGGGTAAATGGTGATCACAAATAATAAAATCGATGTTCTTACTATTGGCGTAATCTATTTTATCATTGGCTTTAATTCCACAGTCTAACGCAATGATCAAAGAATAATTATTGTCAGCAGCATAATCGATGCTCTTCATCGAAATACCATAACCTTCGCTGTAACGATCAGGGATATAGTAACGAATGTTTTGAATGTGTTTTTTGAAGAAACTGTAAACCAAAGCAACAGCCGTTGTCCCATCCACATCATAATCTCCGAATATCAAAACTTTTTCGTTTTTTGAAATAGCTGTATTAATGCGGTTAATGGCTTCACTCATGCCTTTCATTAAGAAAGGATCGTGTAACATATCTAAAGTGGGACGAAAGAAAGTTTTGGCTTCATCAAATGTGTTGATCCCTCTTAATACCAGAAGTTTGGCAACGATCTCATCCACGGATAACTCTTTTTGCAAATGAGCTACCGCGTCGTGGTCATTTATTTCATGTATGTTCCAGGTCTTCTCCACAAGAGTGATTTAGAGTGTGTATTAACGTTATTGTCACTTCGGGCGTAGCCTGGAAGTAATAATAAATCCAATTAGGGAAATCAATAAAGGTCTCGCTACTTCCGATACGATCGGGACGAACTGACAAAAAATTAAGCAATGTTGTGATAAACGTTCATCACGTCATCATCTTCTTCCATCTTATCGATCATTTTTTTGAACTCGATCTCTTCTTCTTCCGTCAACTCTTTAGTTGTAGTTGGAATAAAAGTTTTGATGGTTTCTTTTACATTATATTTTTTCTCCTCAAGTCCTGCCTGCATCGATCCAAAATCGTTGAAGGCTACCTGAATGATCAATTCATTATTTTCTTTGTCCCAGGTTAGATCCTCAGCACCAAAATCGATCAGATCAAGTTCCACATCATCCGGATTTAAACCGGTTGAATCAACTTTGAATAAGCCTTTTCGTTCGAACATAAAACTTACAGATCCTGATGTTCCCAAAGAACCGCTTGAACGCGTAAAGTACATACGGATATTAGCTACCGTACGGTTGGGGTTATCAGTAGCGCATTCTACCAATACCGGAACACCAAAAGGCCCGTATCCTTCGTAGATGATCTCATCAAAGTTCGATGATTCTTTGTCGGAAGCACGTTTGATAGCGCTTTCGATATTTGTTTTCGGCATGTTCACCGCGCGGGCATTGGCAATACAGGCTCTTAATTTTGGGTTTAAGTCTGCATGCGGGCCACCCTGCTTAACCGCCATTTCAATTTCACGTCCAATTTTTGTAAACTGCTTCGCCATTTTGGCGTAGCGTTTAAACATCGTTGCTTTTCGGGTTTCAAAGATACGTCCCATATGTTAAAAATGTTATTTTTTGAAGTTTTCGACAAATTTACGGCAATTTACGAATTGCTTATCTACATTTGTGATAAATTAAGCCAACAAAATGAACGGTTTACAAACATTAGAGACTTTCCAGGTTCACATAAAACTTCCCGAAATTTTCACACGCCGATTTGCCGCATTGATCCCGATGCAAAGAGATCGCGTGAATCAGTTAATGGAGGAAAGGGTTATCCTGAATTATGCGTTGGACATGGACAGAAATAACATCTGGGTAACCATGCAGGCCAAAAATCAGGAGACGATCATGGACATATTGGCTACTTTTCCCATCATCAAAGATGTTACTTTAGAGATTTACGAATTAGCATTTTTTGATTCAGCTCAAACCGGATTACCGGAGTTGATCATGAACTAATCTTTACCTGATCACCGGAATTTTTACCATACTGTTGTTGTACCATTTTATCTGGAATGGTTCTTTGGCATCCAACATTGTCTCATCACTCACATCTTTTCCGCTTCCGTAGTTAACCTGCCAGTAAGAGTTATTTTGCATTCCAACCACTACAACCAGGCGACTTCCCTTTTGTAATTGCTTGCTTACAATAGCTGTGTTACTCACCGGTATCGTTTCAATTTGTCCTGGTTGTAACAATTGGCGTTTTGTTTTATCCTTTGCCAGACTGGCTCTTTGCACTTCACTTTGTAGTTTGAAATATTTTCCATCGGGCATGAGTTCATAAAGATCAATTGCAAGGTCCATATCTTTTTTATTGATACTGGCTACAATTGACGCAGAAACAGAACCTGATATCGCAAAGGGTTTTTCAAAAGCTGAACTCACATAAACGAGTTTTCTTTCGGAAGGTAACAACACTGTATCAATAATGGGATCGGCGTCTCTCACCGGAATACCGGATTCGTTATGATCTTTCCTGAGCGTAAGATCGATCTCTTCGTTGATGTATTCAATTGTGGATGGCTTATTCGCTAACAATTTATAATGATCTTCGCTTCGCACATTACTTAAATAAAATGTTAGTGTATCGTTACACATTTTGTTCAGCGACGAAACATGTTTCCATTGATTGGCACCCATGATCTCAAAGTTCACTTTGTTTTTTAAGATCTCGGGTTTCTTCCCTCCTTTAAGTGTGTGATTAAACCAATCAAACACAATTTGCTGCACCGGAATGTTTGCCACAGAATCAATCCTGTATCCTGAGATCTCTCTGCTCGGATATCCTTGCGGACCGTAATGATCATAAGGACCGATCAGTAAGTAGTGATTTGGATTGTTGTTCCATTTATGATGTTCCTTGTAGTAATGCATGGCTCCAAGTTGATCGTCATCGTAATAACCGGTAATGGTAAAAACAGGAATATTGATCTTTGAAAATTCTTCGGCCTGTGGCGTCATGTTTTTCCAGAAACTATCATAAGTAGGATGGTCGAGCCAACGTTGAAATAAATAACTCGGTCTTTTGTCAATTGAGTCGAGAGCGCGGAAACTGCGTCCGCTTTTATACCATTGATCAGCCACACCCACCCATCGTTTAACATCTGAAAACTCACTGTAGTCTGTTAGTTTATTATTATAGACATAGTGTAGCCATCTTAGTGAATAGCCCATGAAGATCCCGTTATGTACAGGGAAGTCGATGCCGACTCCGACAGACACCTGTGGTACAATTGTTTTTAAAGCGGGATGCAGTTTTTTAGCGGCACTCCATTGAGAGAATCCAAGATAGCTTCCGCCATACATTCCTATTTTTCCGTTACACCATGATTGCTTACTGATCCAATCAATGATCTCATATGCATCCCGTGCATCATTTTCAAACGGTTCAATGTTGTCAGGACTTAATCGTTTACCACGCGTGTTCGCCACGATCCCTATGAATCCATGTTCGGCGGCTTCTTTTGCTGTCATGTGATCTCCACCCGGATAAATGCTGTACATTAATACAACGGGCAATGGCTTGGTTACGGCTCTTGGGCGCACAATCGACAAAGCAATAGAGCCTCCATCCGTCATTTTTATCAGCACACTGTCGTTACTGATATATTTTTTATTCTCAACATCTACGATCAAACGCTTGGCAACAGCATTTGTTTTCTCGTAAACGCACAAGCCACCATACTTGCGGCAAAGTTTGATAGCATCTTCCAATGCAATACTGTCACTTTCTCTTTTTTTAAACTTGTCAAGAAATTTATCAAAAGCTTCTTCCATTTCTGAGACCGTATTGTTGAAGTAGAATCCATCAACCCAACTTGCAGCATCCCGCGTAAACGATTCATATCTCGACAGGAAGTGTTTTGCATAAACCGTGTTGAAATTCTTTTGTGCTGCCGGTTCATTCATAGTCTGACAGTATGTACGATACCAGTAACCCATAGAACGACGCACTGCCGTATCCGGTTCGTTTAGAAGATTAGTGGTATCAAGGTATTTTACCGCAGGACCATAATTTTTTGCCACCATGTGCAAACGAAAAATGTTGTCGTAATAGTCTTCTTTTAAATCATCTTTGTAAGTCTTGATGATAGTTGTTGCCAGTAATGGAATATTATTGGCTAGCGCGGCACTATCTGAATAGTTGGCTTTGCTGAAGTAAAGTTTTTGACCGAATGAAAAGAAAGTACACGCTAAAAACAGAGAAAGAAAAAAATGCCTTGTCATAAAATAATAGTTTTAAAAAGACAACTAAAATAGCAATATTCCTTTTTCTGATATTGTATTATTTCTGGTATTTTAAAATTCAGCGAACAATTCAGGTTCGTGTATTTCTTCGTTGAGGCCGCTTAGTTTTAAACTAAGATCGTAGAAACGTTTATTGTCTATTTCATTGTTTGCGCCGGAAGATGTTTCTTCGATCTTTTTATTAGAAAAGAATTTTCCACTTATGTTTTTTACATCAGGAGACGTTGCCAGATAGATACTTGTTTCCGCTCCTTTTTCAGGCGATACCTGTGGGATCAATTTAAAGAAGAGCTTTATCCAGAAGCTTGTATCCTTCAATAGGGTGGTTTTTGTTAGCCCCGGATGCAGTGAATTAATAGTAACACCGGTATTGACCAGACGCTTGGAAAGTTCTTTGGCAAGGATCACGAGCCCTAATTTTGTTGGGCCTACAGCGGCCATCGTACTGAATTTTTTCTCCAGCATCATATCATCAAAATTTAATTTGATACCGGTATGTTTGGAAGCTACACAAATAATGCGGGAAGGAGCGCTTGCTTTTAACGTATCCAGTAAAAGATGTGTCAGTAAAAAATGGCCAAGATAATTGGTGGCAAAGGTTTTTTCAATGCCATCCTCGGTTACTTCTCTTTTTGGAAGGAACGCTCCGGCATTGTTGATCAGGACATGTAATTCAGAGAAGCGTTTTTTGAAATCATCAACTGCATTTTTTACAGATCGTTGTGAGGCAAGATCAATATCCAATAGTTCTACTTTGGTATTGCCACTGGCTTTTTTTATTTCTTCAACTGCCTCCCGACCTCGTTGTTTATCTCGGCAACCAATAATAACGGTAGCTCCCAGGGTTGCAAGCCCAGTGGCGGTTGCTTTGCCAATGCCGGTGTTACCTCCTGTGATAAGAATAACTTGATTTTTCATGACCGAAGAATTTAAGGTTAATAAAACCGTGAAGGACACAAGGCATCACAAATAGAAGCGAAAGATGCCCGGGAAAGGAAATTGTAAAGTAAAGTTAGTGCATTTGCAAAGGAATAGCAAGTGCTAAAAGTTATTTCGCGAATTGAAAAACCAATAAAAAGATAAACCCCGCAACCGCGATAAGCCCGTGAGTAATGCCCAACCATTTAGGGATAGTTTTCCCCATAAGGTCATGCATCACCAAAATAATACCACCTGTGGCGGCAATTATAAATAAGACGATACTTTCAATCGGATCAGGATTGTGTTGGGTTGCATACACAATCAACAGAACAATTCCTGCCGCTGCCAACGGACCATGAGTAAATACAATTGAACGTGGCGGTCGCTTACCTTTTAATACAAAGGAAAGTAAGATCATTCCCAAAATGGCTGACAGTGAAAATAAAGCTATGGCTGTTGTGATCATAATTGCTGTTTTTTATGCGTATAAACATACAATTTAGTTGCCAGTTCTAAGTATGCGGCAATTATAGCAACTCTTAAGGTGTCAATGGAAGCTTAAAGGGAACTCAGATCAAATTTGTTTTCCATTCGAATACCCTTTTCTGTTTGAGCAACAGTAGCGCATTCTATAGCAGGGTCGTGCTCAAAAAATAATGCCCATTTGTTATCGGCAGCCAGTTTTAAGATCTGTTGTTTTTCGTCTAAAGTATTGAGAGGACGCATGTCGTAGCCCATCACGTAAGGAATTGGAATATGACCCGCTGAAGGGATAAGATCTGCAAGAAATGCTACGGTTGTTCCTTTGTAATTAATTAAAGGCAACATCATGGCTTCAGTATGTCCGAACACTTCGTGTATTTTAAAACCTGGAATTAACTCCTGTGTAGCATCAATAAAATTAAGCTGGCCGCTTTCCTGGATCGGTAAAATATTTTCTTTTAAGAAACTTGCTTTTTCCCGTGGGTTTGGATTTATCGCCCAATCCCAGTGTTTTTTATTGCTCCAGTATTTCGCATTTTTAAAAGCGGGGGTTAGTTTTGTTCTGTCACTATTATATTCAATGCTTCCACCGCAGTGATCAAAATGAAGGTGTGTTAAAAATACATCCGTGATATCATCTCTGTGAAAGCCATGTTTAGCCAATGATCTATCCAGAGTATCGTCACCATGCAAATAATAATAACCAAAGAATTTATCATCTTGTTTATTACCCATCCCATTGTCAATTAAGATCAAACGGTTACCATCCTGTACTAATAAACAACGCATCGCCCAACTGCACATATTGTTGTCGTCGGCAGGATTTACTTTGTTCCAGATAGATTTAGGAACAACGCCAAACATAGCGCCTCCATCCAATTTAAAATGCCCGGTGTTGATTGTATATAATTGCATAGTGTTTTTTGATAAAAGTAAGGAAATTTAATAAACATTGAACTTCAATTTGCCCTGACTCAATTCCATATTCGGAAAAGGAATTTTAATGATATTGATACAGGAAAAAACAGATCTCAAAAACTTCGATCTTGTTTTTATACGTGTCAGATCAGCGTCGAGCGAGAAATAGAATTGAGGATACCGTTCAAAGTTGGTAACTTTTCCTGTTTCGTCTACAATAGCGATATTATTGTAACGAGCGCCGATCATCCCATCTGCGCCATAGCCAAAAGCAACGTTTAGCCATTTTGGAAATCTGTTTTCTTTTTTTACAAAAGAAGAAGGATTAATACTTAACCAGTACGTTTGGCCGTTGTAATCTTTTAAGATCTGTTCTCCATTTGATTTTCCAAGCAAAGAAGGCCGGTATTTTGCATACTCTGAACTCCTGAAAGAAAATTTCAATTGGATGCGTTGTTCATTCCACCAGGCTTTTTGTCCAATTGCGATACCGCTTCCTAACGCATTGGCGGCCATATCGCCCCAGCTAAATCCCCAGCCCGAGCTATAACCATCCATAATTTCAATGGCTGTCATATAAGCGAAGCCGCTCATTCCGCCAATCAGGATCTGTTTCTTTTTGATATAACCGGCCCAATCCATTGCGCCCATCATTAAACGCGAAGTCTGATAGTTAGAATAGGTATGGCCATATTTATCCATTTGAAACCACTCTTCGTTATCATTAAATGTATGGAATGCGGAAGTGTTATATTGCTGGTACCATGCCTGGTTAAGATAAATTAAGGAACCGGTGGTGATACCCACAGAGGAAATACCCAGAATTAATTTTCTTTTTTTTAAAATATTCAGCGAATCGGAGGATTGGGCATTGAGCGACAGTAAACAGAGACTGAATATGATCGCTTTAAGTTTTAGCAAGACGTTGTTATTAGGTTTATACAAGGTCTTTTACAAGCGTGTTACCTTTTGATGTATTAAGCACGTCATCCATTTCTTTCATTAAATGGTTGATGATCTCCAGTTCCTTACTGTTTTCAATTGGCAAGTGGTTGACACCTTTTTCATCCAATTTATCGATAATGTATTTTACGCTTAATTTGGAGTCGGAAATGCCGGGTTGGTATCCAATTTCTTTGTCACCGGCTAATCTTACCTCATTAAATATTCCGGTCTCGGTAAATTCAAAGATCATTAAACGCGCTAAACGTACAGGAAGGTCGAGCTTTTTTGCTATTTGCATCGCTGTTAAGGCTGGTTTCCCTTCGTTGAAATTCTTCACCACCAGGTTGGCAATTACCAAAGCAATTACTCTTTTATAGCGATCACTGATGTTATTAATATCATTCTCGAGCTCATAGTGATCTACATTTTGATTGGCAAAGGCTAACTCTGCACCAAACAAAACAACGAACCAGGAGTATTGAACCCAGATGAGGAATAAGGGCAAGGCGGCAAAGCTTCCGTAAATTGTATTGTATCGCACAGCGCCGATTTGAAACGACAAGTAGGCCCATTGCAGTAGTTCAAACAGAATTGCCGCGACGAGCCCGCCCATTACTGCTGCTTTGAAAGTTACTTTTGTATTTGGTAGCACAATATAGATAAACACAAACATTGCCCATACTAACGTAAAAGCAAATAGCTTCATGAAAATAAGTCCTACCGGTGAAAGGAAGGAAGCATGAGATGTAACGGCATCAAGCTGCGTGCTGATCATTACGGTTAAACCTCCGGATAAGATCATGAAAATGGGAGCGATCAATAATATTGATAAGTAATCCGTGATCTTCCTTACCCAGGTTCTGCCTCTTTTTATTTCCCAAATCTCGTTGAAACTATCCTCGATATTTCCCAATAATTTCATAACCGACCAAAGTAACAGAACAACCCCAAAGCCGGCAATTACGCCACCCTTTGTAGTTTCCAGTAAAGAGTCGGCATACATGAAAGCCTGATTTAAAACAGTAGATTGTTCATTGAACTTTTGCAGAAGTTCTTGTTGCAGTTTCTCCTGGAACCCAAATCCCTTGGCAATAGCAAAGGCTAAAGCAATAACCGGAACGATGGAAAATAAAGCATAATAGGTAAGAGCAGTTGCTTTTAGCAAGCATCGGTCTTCGTTAAATCCTTTAATGGCAAGAGAGAAAATACGTAATTGCTTTAATAGAAAACCTTGTTTCTTATTCAGCTTATCTAAACGCACAGTCCACAGATTGTGATTCAGAAAATGGGTAGCCCGTTTAAAAACCGACACAAAATTTGCCATAATGTTATAAAGATAAACAAAGAAATTTGTTTTCGGAATGATTTTTTAGCCTTCCAATTCTTTTCTTAACTGGCTGGAAGTTTTACGGCTTCCGTCGTGACTCCAACCTGGAGGTCCAAAAACATACATGAATTTGTTCTTAAATGTTGTTGTTTTTTTTAGGTCTTCTATGATTGCCTTCCATTCATGAAATACCATATGTAATGGATTGTAAGTGCCAATATTGGTGGTCAAACCGTACTTTACTTCTTCCTCTTCTTTCGCAAAGGTTCCAAATAATCTGTCCCAGATAATAAGTACCATTCCCATATTTTTATCCAGGTATTTCACATTACTTGCATGGTGAACACGATGGTGAGACGGTGTAGAAAGTACCCATTCTAAAGGGCCTAATTTGCCAACGGTTTTCGTATGAATTAAGATGCCGTAAATTTGGGTCGCTGCATAAATAAACATAACATCTAAAGGATCGAAACCAAAAAGAGAAAGCGGAATAAAGTAAAGGAAGCGGTAAAGCGGTTGAAATACCGACGACCGGAATCCTACCGTTAAATTGAATTCTTCAGATGAATGATGTGTAACATGAACTGCCCAAAAGAAACGACAGTAATGGTCAACCCGGTGCAGCCAATAGAACATGAAATCCTGAGCAACAACCAATGTGCTCCAATATAAAACCGGATGCGCTAGTTTATCAATCCCTGTAAATTTAAATTGAAAAAAGAACCATAAAACAGCCAGACAAATCCCTCTCACTAAAATGTCGAGGGAAAAATTAAGAGTGCTTAGATAAACATTCGCTAAAATACCTTTGGTTGAATAGTATTTTTTCTCGTGCCAGTAGCTATAAAAAATTTCTATTCCAATTACAAGAGCGTAAATTGGAATAGAAAGTTTGATCAGAAGTTCTTCTCTAAATTCGTTCATTCAAGGACGGGTTATTCGCGGAACAAATTTAAGAAACCTTTTTCAGTTGTGGTTTCGCCTTTGGCGTCGGAATAGTTAATTATGTAGAAATAGGTACCTGCTGGAGCCACTCCCGTTTTAACATTTCCGTCCCAGAAGCCATTTACACCGTCCCACTCATATAATTTAATACCCCAACGATCATAAATAGCACAATTCAGTGATTTTATGCCTGATCCGGAAACTTTAAATACCTCATTTGCTCCGTCACCATTTGGTGTAAATACGTTGGGAATAATTAAAGTGGCTTCAGTTACAACCTCAAGGCACTTTGTAATTGTATTGGTACAGGTTGCATTTGTAGCCAATAAAGTCACGCAGTAACTTCCGGTATCAGCATAAACGGTCGATCCATTTTGACTGATTGCGTTAGTTCCGTTTCCAAAATCCCAACCATATAATATCCCGTTTGAGCTTAAGTTGGTGAAATTAACGATTGTTCCAACTGTCACAGGGCTTCCTTCATCTATTGAGAAATCTGCAACTGGAGTGCTGATCACATTAATAACAGTTGGTAAAGTGTAGGTAAATGAACAACCTAACAAGGTATTTGATGCGGTAGCCGTTACTGTGTAGTTTCCGGTTGCCGTATAATTATGGCTCGGATTATTTGTATTCGCTATTCCGCCATCACCAAAGTTATAGGATACAGAAGATGAAGCGGGAGTAACGACATCCGTAAAGTTTACCAATAGATCGGCGCAACCGCTGGTGTTAGTTGCATTCACACTAATTGTAGGAGAAGGTGTTACTGTTACAGTGGTTGTAAAGATTGCAGGACATCCACCATTGTCGCCCGTTACAGTATATGTTTGGTTTGATAATGGGCTAACCATTATTGTTTGACCTGTTTGTGTCGTGCTCCACACATAGTTTGTTGCAGTACCGGTTGCTGTTAAGGTTGTTGTTTGTCCTGCACAGATAGTTGGAGAAGAAGTAATACTTACTGTTGGTACTGCTGTAACATTTACGGTAGTTGATGCGATTGCACTTAAGCACCCCTCCGGTGACGTTCCAAAAACAGCATACACGGTAGTTGACGTTGGATTGACATTTTGTGTAGCGCCGATTAAGTTTCCTGGGTTCCAGGTAAACGTTGCCGCTCCTATTGCTGTTAACGTCGCAGTTTGGCCGCTACAAATATTACTTGATGTTGGCACGACAGTAGGCGTTGTATTAACTGTAATTGTTTTTACAGCAGTATTAGTACAACCGGATATGGCATTGGTTCCAATTACTGTGTAGGTTGCAGTGGCAGTTGGTGAAAAAACTGCACCATCGGTTACGCCACTTGTCCAGGTATAAGTTGAAGCACCACCACCCGTTAGCGTTGTTTGTGCTCCTGAGCAGATAACAGAATTGGTCGCGTTTGCAGTTACAGTAGGAGTTTGCAGTACATTGATAGTGATCTCATCAGAATGAGAACAAACTTCCTGGAAGAAAATATCATCTAATGCAAAATCATTATTTCCTACTGTATTTTGATCTACTATAGTTATCGCAGCAGAAGTACTTGCACCTGAGTTCCAGTTCACAAAAAAGTTTGACCAAACTCCACCGCTAAGTGGCGCGGTTGCAACTGAACCAACAAGTGATCCATTAATTGAGAATTGTAATTTAGCTGCATTACTTAAGTTGGTGTTTTCCATTGATGCCATCCAAGCTGAAAAATTATAATTGGTATTTGGCATGACCGTAATTGTCTGACTCCAAACAACTGTGTTTGCAATGGTGGAACCGTTTACAGCCATCATATTTCCTGTACCGGTTGTATGATCTCCAAAAGTCATAAAGTTGGAATGAACAGATTGTGGGTTGGTTGTAATTTCATAAGTTTCAGGGTTCCAGATCGAATTTGGACCACCAACTCCCGGGCCATAACTTGTGGTAAAGCCAGTGTTACCAAGACTGAAATTACCATTGTTTACCATGTCATTACTATATAAAAGCGCCGTGCAAGTATAAGTTCCTGCGGTGGTTACGTTCAAGTTCTGACTTGTAGCTCCCCCCGGGGACCATAAATAAGAATTGTATCCAGCTGGACCATTAATCGTGTAATTAATTGGCGCGCAGAATGACACATCATTGGCTAAAGTAAAAGTACATGAGCCTCCGCAAGGAATCACAACCACTGTTGTAGTTGCTGTGTTTGAGCAAAAGCCATCAGAACCTGTTAAGTTATAAATTGTTGTTGAAGCGGGATTTACAACAAGTACCGTTGATGTTGTGGTTCCAGGTGACCAGGTATAACTGGTTCCCCCCGTGGCAGTTAACGTTGCTGATGATCCCGTACAAATTGTAGCACTGTTAGCGCCAATGTTTGGTAAAGAATTTACGGTTACAGTTGAAGTTTCCGGATTACTGATACAGCCTCCTGTTTCACCGGTAACTGTATAAACAGTTAAGCCTGTTGGAGACACACTTAGTGTTGAGGTATTTACTCCTGTGTTCCAGGTATAAGTTGCAGCGCCACTAGCGGTTAATGTTGTTACCGCTCCTGTACAAATAGTTTCGGAGTTAACAGCTAACGTAGGTGTTTGAGTTACGTCAACAATTGCAGTGGTTGAGTTTGTACAAACACCGTTCGTATTGCTGATCGAATAAGTTGTTGTAATCGTTGGTGATACCACAATACTTGTTGTAGATGCTCCGCCAGGTAACCACGTTAAAGAACCGGTTCCTGAAGCAGTTAACGTTGCCGAGTTACCTGAACAAATAGATGCACTGGTAACCGAAATTGTCGGCTGACTCACTACTACAACATCAACAGTTCCGGTTGCCGGGCAAGAACCCTGAACACCGGCTACCGAATAATTCGTTGTTACTGTTGGTGATACAGCAATGCTATTGGTGTTAGCTCCGGTGCTCCATGTATAATTTGTTGCAGAACTTGCGGTTAGGGTTGCTGTTTGTCCGGCACAAATTGTGGCACCAGGTACTGCAATAGATGCGGCTGTTCCGACATTGACAGTTGTAGTTACTGGTGAAGAAAGGCAATTTCCGTTAGCTCCAATAATTACGTAGGTTTCAGTAGTAACCGGACTTGTAGTAAAAGTTGTTCCAGTTATATTACCTGGATTCCAGGTGTATGTTGTAGCGCCGCTCGCAGTTAAAGTTGCTGTTTCGCCCGTACAAACCGTTGCCGAAGGCACTGAAATGCTTGGCGTGGCAGTTACACTTAGATTTGCAACTGACGAATTAGTACACGAGCCAAGGGCTGCAAGAACAGTATAATCAGTTGTTGTAGTTGGAGATACTGTGATTGTTGTCGCAGTTTGTCCGTTGTTGGTCCATGTATAATTTGTAGCGGTTCCATTAACGGTTAAAGTGGACGTTGCCCCCGAACAAATTGGCGTGTTACCAGAAATGGTTAAGGTTGGAACAGTTCCAACATTTACTGTTGAGATCGCTGCGGCTGTGCATGAATTTAAACTCACTGTTGCCGTGTATTGGGTTGTAGACGATGGTGAAACAGTGATCGGGTTTCCATTTGAACCTGTACTCCAGGTATAAGTAGTTGCGTTGGTGTTAGCTGTAACAGTCGCTGTTTGTCCAGGACAAATAGTTGGGCTGTTTACCGATATAGTAGGAGTAGCATTTACACTAACATTAGCAACCGCCTGTGCTGTACACGTGTTTGCCGTACCAATTACAGTATAACTTGTATTGGAGGTTGGGCTGACGTTGATAGGATTTGTGGTTGCGGTTGTATTCCAGGTATAAGTTGTGGCACCTGTTGCGGTTAATACAGCGCTATTGCCATTACAAATTGTGGCGCTATTAACAGTAACCGTTGGGGTTGTGTTTACACTAACACTGGCCACTGCCTGAGCTGTACATGAATTTGCTCCGGTTCCGATAACCGTATAACTTGTATTGCCGGTTGGATTGACAGTAATAACTGTTGATGTAGCCGCTGTATTCCATGTATAAGTTACAGCACCACCCGCTGTTAAAATTGCAGATGTTCCCGAGCAAATGGTGGCATTGTTAACTGTTACTGTTGGAACTGTGGCTAAATTAGCTGTTGCATTTGCAACCGCAGAGCAACCGCCGGCACTGTAAGTGAGGGTATAAACGGTTGTCATAGCTGGTACGACAGACATAGAAGCAGTGTTTGGACCGGTACTCCAGGTGAAACTAGTTGCAGACGTTGTTGGTGTAAATACTACAGGTAAACCAGGGCATACAGTTGGACTGTTTACCGTAAGTGTTGGACCAGCAGTTACGCTAATAATAACAGGAACTCTATATAGTCCAGGACAAAAACCTGCATAAACAGTATAGTTCCCAACAGATGCATACGAAGGTGTTGTGTAAGCCGTTCCCGTTCCTACAGCCGTACCACCAGCAGCGTTATTGTACCAGGAGATACTCGCACCCGGAGCGTTAGACAATGCCGTTAAATTTGCAGATTGGTTCGTACAAATTGTTGGATTCGTTGAAGCAGTAATTGTATAAAGATTGGCTGTTGGCGCTAACTGATTGCTTAAACCCGCTCCACCTGAAGTTGCACCGTTTGGTGGGAATTCTGTGTCAAAGGCTCTTGCATTAGTAGTCCCGTTTGCCCCACCGTTTACATTTTGAGTAAATACACTACCGTTTGATGCAATGTAACCGCCGCCGCCGCCGCCGCCAGGACCTTGCCCTTCTGTGGTAGCAAGTGGCGTATTAATAACCTGGTTACCACCATTTCCACCGTTGGCATTCGCTGTGATCCCCGAAACGGCTCCAGTAGTTTCCAGAATGATTGTTCCACCGGCTCCTGCGCCGCCTGCACCATCAATGCCTCTTACTGAAACCCCACTTGTTCCGCCGGCATCAAAACCATTAGCACCATTGGATGAGATTGAACCGCTTCCAGATATTGTTCCATAGTTTAGGAAATAAATGATTCCACCTCCGGCATTACCGTTGCAGGCATTAGTATTGGTTGATTGTCCTCCGGTTTGATGTCCCCCGCCGCCGCCGCCGCCCATGAAAATTTTTCCGGTTGAATAGTCCAAAGGTCTACCACCAAAACCACCGGCACTTTTACGCTCAAAAGCGCCCCATTGAGATCTGTTTGGGCCAATCGTATTAATATTCACGGTCAAGGTAGTTGAGGTTCCATATCCGCCTTTGCCGCCTCCACTTGAGGTAACACCAGATCTTCCCGGCCATTCTAAATCCCAAATCGCATTAAATCCGGCAGTAGGTATCCCACACCCATTGTAAGTATTAATGTTTCCTGCATTTCCACCGCCACCGCCACCGCAGTTGTTGGTATTACCACCGCCACCGGCATTTCCCGGCGCGCCTTTACAATATTTTCCAAGAGCATCACTTGTATTAGTTAAAGCATCACTACCAACACCTTCACCTTTTTCAGCGCCATTACCGGATGACGTCATAGATGAGAACGGATAAAAATTTGTTGAGCCGGAAGATGTCGAAGCTCCACCTCTAAATCCTAAGCCGGTAGCGTGAACTATTCCATTAATTGTTGTATTTCCATCAACTTCTACTGCTAATATTCCCCCAATTGTACCGTTCCACGTATCTGTTGTTAACGTTGCCGAAGCTGCCACGTTTAATGAGTTATAACGGGGAACGCGAACCACCTGCGTTTTTCCCGAACTGGAATAGGCAAGTTTTAATCCACAGTCCAGTTCAATCTGGTTAGTAGAGATCACGGATTTTACCTGAGCGAACTCATAGTTCCCGCAAGTTTGATAGTCAAGGACCTGGCCATAAAGACTGTCAACGACATATACTTCCCAAGGGTTATAGGGTGTTGTTCTGATAGAAGCACCCTGCATCTGTATAATCATGATCAGATCACCGGGAGCAAGTACACCCGAAAACCGGGAGTTAGTATTCAGCGTGTTGGCTGTTACATTTATAATTGTTGCGCCAGCCGCCGCATTGCCGGTTAAAGCTGTAAATTCATTAACGCGGGCAGGAGTGGTTGTATTGGTAAAAGATCCGGCACCGTTCTTCCCTTTTTGAGAATAAACATTGGTAAAAAATCCCAGAAATAATATAATAGCTAAAGTTCTGTTTAATAACATGATAACGACTTAAAAAGTGAGTACCAAATATAGCAAAACAGAAGGCTAATTGGAAATCTACTTAAATTCTCCAAAAAGTACTGATCGGTATTCGGAATAGTCCCAATCCTTAGATAAATGCAGGCATGTGTCGTAGCTGAAAATGAATTTAACGTTGATCAAAACAGCGATTATTAAAACAGCTAAAAAAATGCGTGAAGGCTTTTTATCACTGATTAAAAGGGGAAGAAAAAGGATCAAAAAAATATCATTTGCTGCTCTATGTCCAAAACTGCACCCTAAAGATAAGCTCCACCAGGATGCATAAAGAATAATGTAAGAGAGAAAAATGAAGCTTAAAAGTGATCGATAGGGTGTTTTATTTGCGATGTAATAAACAAATAACGCGGCTAAAATAGGGTAGTAAATTAATAATCCATTGTCTGGCCCAAACAACATTTCTGCGATCCGACCAAATGTTGGCAAATAGAATGGCTCATTTTTATAGGAATTGGTGACTAAACTTCCGTAAGCATAATTGTAATAGAGAAGTTGGGGTAAACAAAAAATCAAAATGATTGTGAGTGTCAGTAGCAGCTTCGAAAAGGGGGTTCTTTTAATTGTTTCTAGATTAATTGTAATCGTTTTATTATAGAACAAAAAGCAAATAAGGGGCAGTAAAAAGATCACGTTGATCGGTCTCACCACACAGTAAAGTAAACCCGATATCAACATTGGAATTAAATTTCTGCTGATCTTTTCTCTATCGAAAACAAAATATAGAAACGCTGAGAGTGAACAAAATGAATAGATGTGAGACATTCCGGTTTCAAAAATGCCATAATAAAATATACCGGAACTAAGAACAACCGCCAGTGACAAGAAAATGGAAAAACGCAAATCCTGTTTCCTTCTGATAAAAAAGAACAGGAAGAACAATCCAAGTGTCAGGTAAAAACTTCCCGCAAAATCAATTGATTTTTGATAGAACTTCGAAAACCCGTCTTTCTGTGCAGAGAAGGCATGAGCGGTTAACCAAAACGGGCTTTGCATTAGTGCAACGCCACAAGGATATTTGGTTATTACTTTATTTGATAATGAATCGAGTGTAAATCCATATCCGGTTTTTTCTTCGATATTTACAGGAAATTGATTTGCTTCGAAATGGTAAATAAATAGTGATGGCAGGTAAACGTTGTAGCCTGCTTTATCCGCCCATATTTCCGAGTGATAGGTGTAGATCTTTCCACTCGAGTGTCGGTTCAGAGATAGAAAACAAAAGGCAGCATAAATCAGAACAAAGCACAGAACTATTTTAGCTTTAATGTTCATGATGTTTTTTATCTTTAGATCACTTAAATTATAAAAAACAATAGTAATGAAAATTCTTTTCACATTCCTGATATGTTTGTCTTCTGCGTACTCTTTTTCTCAGACTCATCCGGCTAAATCAAAATCTGGTTCCGCAAAAAATACTGCACCGACGCCAAAGAAAGAAGCAGTGATGAAAGCTTACTTCATGGTTTTTTTAATGAAAGGCGAAAAAAGAGATCAGGATAGCATCACAGCGAATAAAATACAGGCGGAGCATATTGCCCACCTTGAAAAAATGTACAATGAAGGAAAAATGGACATTGCCGGTCCTTTTGGAGATGATGACGCAATGAGGGGAATTTGCATTTATAATGTAGCAACCATTGAAGAGGCAAAAAAGCTGGCGGAAAGTGATCCTGCAGTAGTATCCGGAAGATTAAAGGTAGTTGTAAGACCGTGGTACGGAATGAAAACATCTTCACTCCGTTAATATTAAAATTTATTTCTCCAGATCAGCAGTAATACCCCGGCAAGCGCAATCATACAAGCCAGTACAGACTGAAGAGTGATTTTTTCTTTATAAACGACCGCACTTATAGGCAATACAAATAGTGGTAACAAAGAAAATATGGTTTGAGCAACAGCAACTTCAAGCTTTTGTATAGCCAGTAGTGATAAGGAAACTCCCATTACAGGGCCAAGCAAGGTTCCGAGTAGCATTAGCGGGAGGTTATTTTTTTCGTTGGTAAGAACCGGTTTACTGTTTTGAATAAATTTTCCTGTTAAGATAGAAACGAAGAATGCTGCCGCAAATGCGAATAACAGCCGGATCCAAACGGCATGCATGGTGGGTAGTTTTTCTGCATAGTAATCCATGCCATACTTTGAAAGCACCAGCCCGGTCCCCTGGCAAAGAGCGCCGGTGATACCAAACAAAATGCCTTTCATGTCTCTTTTATAACCTATATGTTCAGCAGCTTCTGAATCTTTTTTAGAAAGTGTAAGCCAGATCACTCCTGCTATGGTCAGTACAATTCCAAAAACGCCAATAATATTAATACTTTCATCTAAGGCAAAATATCCTATCACTAATGCGGCGCCGGGAGCAAATGTGGTGTAAAGGCTTCCCAATTTCGGACCAAGTATTTTAAAAGAAGAAAAGCTGCAGTAGTCGCCAATAGAAAACCCAACAATACCCGATAATCCTAAAAATACATATTGATAAGTTTGCGGTCCGTTAAATAATTCAACGAAGTTGAGGTCATTGGTGAAAAACAGAATAACGGAAATAATGATCCATGCCAATAACAAACGATACTGATTAAGCGGGGCAGTGCCAATTCGTTTTGCCGCTTCAGTGAAAGGAAATATACCTAAGCTCCAGCAAAGGGTGGTTAAAAGGGCAACAACTTCTCCACTTGGATTCACTTGAATTATTTCTCAGATTTTGATTGCAGACCAACCAGCGCAATAAATATCCAACCGGCAATAAAAAATAAACCACCTATGGGAGTAATTGGTCCCAACATCTTCATCCAATCGGCTCCATATAAATTGCGGGTACATAGAAAATATAGAGAACCCGAAAACATAATGATACCGATTAAAAAACAATTATAAGCCCATGTTATGAATTTATGATCGTTATGTTTCGCGTAAAGTACCAATCCCAACATGGCTAATGTATGATACATTTGATATTTTACACCGGTATCAAAACCATTCAAATGATCAGGTGTAAAAACATCTGCTTGTAATTTCGATTTTAAAAAGTGAGCACCTAGTGCTCCAAGCGCTACGGCAATAGCGCCAAGCAATCCGATGGTGACAAGCTTAGTGTTTTTCATTTTTACGAATAAAATTTAAAAATTCTTCTTTTGAACCTGAGTATTGTAGTTCATTGGCAAGGTTCTTTGCATTTACTTTATCGGTAATAACCTCGTAGCTATATTTTAAAAAATCCAGCAGTTCACGGTCGTGCATAAACAACTGCGCTATCTTAGCTGTTTGCTCGGTTGATAAGCAATTATCAGATAATGATTTTTTTGCAGCTGCAAGTTTGTCATTTTCATAACCCGCACTTTTAATTTTTGCATAAATTTCATCGAACTTTGAATTTGAAACGGGTTCAGAACAGTTCAGTTCTTTTTGTTTGGTAATTCCTTCCTGTTCTTTTAAAAAAGTTGCAAAAGATTCCTTCATACTGGCATATTGAAAGGCAGAAGAGATCAAATTGTGGTTTTGTTTATCAGTGATGTGCTCATAGTATTCCTTTGTAAGATTCAATCGGTCCATATCTATATTTGTCAGTTCGAGCAGTTGCTTCAACTGTAAACAGGTGTAACAGTTGTTACTCAGGATCAATTGAATATTTTTATACTTATCCGATTCACTGTTACTTTTATTAATGAAATTCAGAGCGTACTTCAGATCATTATCATTTAAAGCCGTTTTGCAGGAATAGGTTTCAGGATCATAATTGTTAAAAAAAGTAGGCTTGTTATTTTTTACCTGGTATAAATTCCCATAGATGCTATTGTCGACCAATGGCTTTGTTTCTTTAGGAGCAATAGGAACAGGAGGGGTTAAAGGCCCAGAGATTTCCGATACCGATTTAAAAGCTAATTTGAGTTTTCCTTCGTTTTGGACTAGTGCATACGTGAATTCCTTATTCAGAAATTTTGATCGTTCACTTAATAAAATGGAGTCTTTCAATTCAATCCCCGTATTACTGACAACCATTTTTATCTCAATATGCTGCCAACCCGGTGAAAGATCAAAAGCTTTGATGTTGGATTGTAACGTTTTGTTAACCGAGTCGCCGTTTAAAATAAAATAGAAAGGATCACCTTTTTCGCTGAAAATAACCACTGAATTGGTCTGGGATTTTGCAATAAAAACCATTAAAACGGTTAATAATACAAGAATGTATTTCAGGATCATTGATTTGATTTTTATGTAACAAATTTAAGGTTATTTTTGTGAGTTGAAATTTTAATTATGAGCAGAATATTAATTATCGGAGCAGGGCGATCTTCATCAAGTTTGATCGATTACATGTTGTCGAACGCGAAGCAGTATAACTGGCATGTAACCATTGCCGACGCAAATAAACAGGCGGTAGAATCAAAGATCGCTAAATACAAAGAAGTTGCAAAAGCGGTTGAATTTGATGTAGCAGATGTGAAGTTGAGGGAGCAATTGATCTCTGAGGCAGACTTTGTGGTGTCTATGTTGCCAGCCTTTATGCATGGTGATGTAGCAAGAGATTGCGTTCGTTTAGGAAAGCACATTGCAACCGCAAGTTATGTGAGTGCTGATATGAAGGAGTTGGATGAAGAAGCTAAGAAGAAAAATCTCCTGTTATTGAACGAATGTGGCCTGGATCCGGGTATCGATCACGCTTCGGCAATGAAAGTGATCCATGAGATCCAGGATAAAGGTGGAAAGATCACCAATTTTAAATCTTTCTGTGGTGGACTTGTAGCACCTGAAAGCAATGACAATCCGTGGGGTTATAAATTCAGCTGGAATCCCAGAAATGTAGTATTGGCGGGGCAGGGCACGGCTCAGTTTATTGAAGAAGGAAGTTTAAAATTTATACCTTATAACCGTTTGTTCACTCAAATTGAAACCATCGAGGTAGATGGTTATGGTAAATTTGATGCTTATGCAAATCGTGATAGCATTGGTTATAAAGAGCCTTACGGATTAAAAGACGCAGCAACAATGTTGCGTGGAACACTTCGTATGCCCGGGTATTGCAAGGCATGGAACGTTTTTGTGAAATTAGGTTTAACAGACGATTCCTATAAGATAAAAAATGCCAGTTCTCTAACTTACACGGATCTTTTACAGTCTTTTTTACCTAAAGGAAAAGCGTCGGTGAAAGAAAAGCTGGCTAATTTTATGGGTGCGGAAGTTGATAATGAAGTCATGAGTAAATTGGAATATTTAGAGTTGTTCTCAAATAAACCGATTAAACTCAAAGAAGGATCACCGGCTGAGTTATTACAAAATCTTTTAGAGGAAAAATGGTTGTTGAAGCAAGGTGATAAAGATATGATCGTGATGCAGCATTTATTCGAGTATGAATTGAATGGTGTTCATAAAAAACATACGTCCTCGTTGGTGGTTATTGGTGATGATGAGGTTCACACTGCCATGGCTAAAACGGTGGGATTGCCATTGGCGATCGCTATTAAAAATTTCCTGACAGGAGGGTTCAAATTATATGGTGTTCAGATACCAACGGTAAAAGAGATCTATGAACCTATGTTAAATGAATTGGAAACATTGGGGATTAAGTTTGTGGAGAAGGAAGAGTAACTTTTTTATTCTAAAATACATTAGCCTCTTACTTGTAAGAGGCTTTTTCTATATATAATGTGTTATTTTATTTAATAGCAGTGTGCATATGATTCAATTAAGTAAATTTGAGAAGATCTTCTTCCTTATGAGTCAAGCTAAAAATATTTATATAAAACTCGGTTTTTTTGTATTGGCCATGCTTTGTGATCTGAATTATTTTGCTCAGGTAATTTACACCAATGTATGTCCGGATGTGGTTTACGCAAATGAAATTTCTAATGGAGCAGATAGCCTTTCTATAGATTTGGATAATGATGGTACAAAAGATTATATGCTTTATAAAACCGAGCCTTATTTTGTAAGCAATTTAACTGTAAAAGATTTTTTGCTGAAGGGATTTAACGGAAATGAGACAGTTTGTTTTGGAAACGGAACTTCTTTTTTTGTGGACACGTTAAAATACGGGGATCAGGTATCAGCAGCATCATCTTTTACCAATGTTGGAAGCCCACAGCTGTTTAGTGTAGTCAGCGGAAATGTTTATGGACCATTTAAAGCTGCGGATAATTTTTTTATCGGTGTGAGGTTTAATACGGTATTTGGTAAAAAATATGGCTGGATAAGACTACGCAACCGAATAACGTTGGCTGATTACGCTTATAATAATATACCAAATCAACCGATAAATGCGGGAGATGGAATGGCTGTGGAGCGGGTAGAGAATGTGATACTAAAGGACGTTTCCGACAATGGAAATGGCTCAGATCTAAATGTAACTTTTGATAAGGCTTTTGACGAAACAAACATAGTTGAGTACCGTGTATTAGTTGTTCCGGCAACCAGTGTTGCGGGTTTTACTTTAGATTCTGCGAAAAACGTGTTAGCTGCGAATACTTATAGTCTACAAAAGACCGGGTCGGATATTAATGTTACGTTGAGTCAGACTTCAACAGATGTTTATGGAAATTTGTTAGTGCCATTAAAACCTTATGCATTATTTGTATTATCGATACCTGACCTATTAACGAGTTCTGATACTGTAATGTCCTCTGTTTCCAATGTACTGACTTTGGAAAAGAAGATCTTGCCACCGTTTAATCTCAATATAGTTTCAACTAAAATTTCGGCAAGCTTTTACAATATTAATCTTGCTTTTGACGTGTCAAATGAAATTGGTATTGACAGGTATCGAATGATGATCTTGCCTGCAAATTCGAATCAATTTACAATTGATTCCGCTTTACTGGTTAATTCAACTAACTATGTGGATATTACGTTAACGAGTAGTACGCAAAGCTTAAATTTTACAAGTAATACACTACATACTTATAATGGACAAAACTTGCAGCCTTTTAAAACTTATAAAGTTGTTTTGATGGCGGTATCGGATACTATTGATTCTTATTATTCCGTTCTTTCTGTTCCTTCTAATTCCTTTGTTATTTACACGGAGGCGCACTTTCCAGCACAGTGGGATCCGAAGCTCTGATGAATCCCCTAATGATTTTGGTAAAAATCATTAAGTTAAGGTGGATACACATCTTGTCATATGATCAAATGGTTTCGCGAAAAATCAATAATCAGACAACAAGATGTGCGAACTCGATATTTTACACGACTCTCTTTACCAATTCTGCCCCGAATTACACTTAAAACGACTCAACAGCTTAACGTTGGCTTGCCACGCATTACTTGACTGTAAAACTCTCACTCTTACCGAACTTGGCCGTAACCTGCCAACCAAAGCGAGAACAAAACATAACATCAAACGAATCGACCGATTGTTAGGTAATCGTCACCTCCACAAAGAGCGACTCGCTGTATACCGTTGGCATGCTAGCTTTATCTGTTCGGGCAATACGATGTCCATTGTACTTGTTGACTGGTGGGAAAG
>JADMIO010823386.1_pt1 | contig 77332 bp, 66 predicted proteins | sample 8958161 | NCBI WGS metagenome assembly JADMIO01 (sample SAMN16585339, study PRJNA669376) | soil metagenome | isolation source: Crop rotation soil | place: USA: Cullars Rotation, Alabama | collected 2011
GCCGCGACTTCAAGTCACGTGAATTCCAAGCTTCGGATCCCACTGTGCTGGAAAGATTACGCTGTAGCAACACCCGCTGATAAACAAGAAGCCGCTCCAGGTACTCCCTGTCCGTCTGTCCCAGGATACTGTCCATCCAACGCCGCCTTGCCTCACTGCCCTCATTAATCAGCGCCATATCATCAGGGGCGATCATTACAGCGGCATACCTGCCTATGTGGTCAGCCACCCGCTCATAGGCTACACCATTGGCAAGCACCTCCTTCTTGCCCCCGCGCCAGATGCAGGTGATAGTTTCAGCGTCACGCCCACCGCCAAAGACCCCTTCCACCCTGAAGCCATCCGTCCCCGTCTGCACAGTATGCTGTTGCTGTGTAGAGAAGTGGCTTTTGGTGTAGCACAGGTAATACACCGCATCCAGCAAGGCAGTCTTCCCACTGCCATTAGGGCCTGTAATGCAGGTAATAGCCTCCGGAAAACGATAGGCAGCCTGCCCATAGTTCCGGAACTGAGTTAGCGTTATTTGCGAAAGGGTGTTCAAGGGGCTGCAAGGTAGCACGCCCCATTGCTAACTGACCATCCTTAGGCCCATAATAAAATTGAAACGCTGTCAGCTCTAAACGGCTGTTTTTGTGTGATGCTATGTCTGCTCATGATGTTACAAAGCTCCATTTGAAGGTTTGTCACATTGCCTTTTCACAAGTTGTATCGGACGTCCAAGCATACCCGTCAGAGAATGCGCAAGTTTCAATGCAATTGCCGCATTAATCTAGTATGAGGGCATAATGGAGCAGCCAGACAGACAAGCGAAAGCCTATTCAGGGATAGCAAACCTATTCTCCTTCTTGAAAGTATACTTCACATTCGCAAACGTCAGCATGCCGGCCTTTCTTAGGAATTCCTTAGGCGGGCCGTCGATGCCGGTGGCTAGTTCTATCCATAGGCCATCGTTCATGCGGAACTCTATGCCGAGCGTACTGCGATAGCGCTCCTGTGATTCCCTGGCGGTTTCGTTGCCGAGGGCTTTATAGGTGTTCTTCTGATAGGCCAGTTCAAAAGAGCCGTGTACTTTATAGCTGCCGAGGAGAACACGTCCTCCCGCAGCAAATTGTCCAGCATCGGTTGACGAGTCATTGTAGTCGTAATTGTATTGAAAAAGGCTTACGAACTGCATGTGCTTTTGAAGGAATCCATGATCATTAATTCTGCCGCACCAGGATATGAAACTGCTGAATTTCTGAGCCTGCAGTTGTTTCCAGGTAAAGTCTGTTGAGTTCCAGATGTTGCCGGCGCCTATTTTCAGCAGGCCATCGTTCCAATGTTCTTTTTTGAATTGGCTTTTCTGCTGCGCTATTAATTTGATGACAGTGGCATTGTCCTTAGCTTCTGCGGTTTCCTTCGCTTGTCGGGAGGAGATGTAGAAGTTAATCAGCTCATCGACTTTGGGGTCTTTCTTGTATTCGTCCGGAATTGAACTAACAATTCTCTGCTTAAGAACTATGCGAAAGCTATCTATGTCCGACGGCAGTTTATCATTAAAGTCATCAGTGGCCATTATTGTTTCCTGATCGCCGATATTCCATTTTTCGAAGAGATCATTCCGCTTGGTGCCAAAATTCTTTGCTATATCCGTGTAGCCTTGGATGGGGGATAGATTGATCCTAATAAGATTGATAAGGTTTCTAAAATACATCTCATTGTATTGCGCATCTGTATGGTCGTAAATACACAGGTTGAGGCCCAAAGCTACCTTTGCCCCTGTTGAGTCCTGAATGGTAGCAAATGAGAGAAGCATCTGGCGCCAAAATCTATCCTTGATATACTCTTGATATGATTTAAGGCCGTCTTTTTTGGGGTAAAGAAACTTATTACAGAATGTCATTCCCGGAGCCCATTCAACGGCAATCCCCGGCGGAATGGTCTTCCCAGCACTTCCAACTTCAAGTATGCTGGATGCAAACTCCTTCGTAGTTGTCGGCCTGTTGATCTTATTGGGATTTACACCCAACAGGCCAAAGGCAGTAACGTCAGGATTGGAGAAGTCATGGTAGAGGGCGTCCACTGCCTTTTCATCCTGCGCTGTAGTAAAAAGCGGGGTCAGGGCGCATAAAAGACTAACGATTATTCTTTTCATACCTCCTTATGCTGTTTTAATTATTTGCCTTCTTGAATTTTCCTTCCCCGACAATCACTTTAACCGGTTCATCTTTCTTTACGGAGCCTTCCTTATCCCATTCATCCGTGAGCTTCTGGTCCTGCCACCATTCAATATGTAGTATGTAGTCAATCTCCCTGTCTTGCTCGTTAATGATGCGCAATGTCCAAAAGTCACTCTTGCCAATATTCTCGTTTCCCACCACATATTCATGAGGAAATGGGGCTGTAGGCATTGGCGTGTTTATGCCAGGATAATGAGTACCGTTGTGGTGTTCGTAGTCGTATTCCCACAATCCGCCGGTATTGATAGTTATCTTGACCGTGACAGTTTTTTCGTCGTTCTTGATAAAAATGTTTGCCATTTGGATTGCTTTTAATGCCTACTCTAAGATCAGTTTTCGGCCATCCTGTGTATACTCATTTCTTTTAAGTCGTCTTTCAGCGCTACACGACTTTTCTTATTGACAGCGCACGGTCTATTTCACTGAGAATCGTTCGTTGTATGGGCAAGAACGCTCCCTCCACTACTTCCCTTCATCTTTCCCCTTTTGAGTCTGGGATTGTGGCTTAGCCCCCGTACCCCGAATATTCGACAGCTTATTGATCATATCAAACCAGAAGGGCGCGCCCAGCATAATGGCCATTACTGTTGCAAACCAGCCGGGCAAATGAGCGCCAACAGCCTTTACAATGCCCTTCTGCTTGATCGTGTTCTTTTCGCTATCGGTCCATCCTAACGGTAAGCTGGAAGGGACCGATCCTTTAAGGCTATCCAAGGCTACCTGAATGCGTCTAGTGGCTGCGGTGTCCTTCATATCATTCATTGCCTGTGCAGTCACCTGCGCCTTATCAGCAAAACTTTTGGCCTCTTCCTTATGATCGTACAAATACCTACTAATGCTGATCGCATCAGCATTTAATGAGACCACTACTACCAGCCCTACCCAGAAGGTGAGCGGGCGGGTATACTTCTTTTTCATCTTACCCCCTATCCTATCCATGCTGGAGTCAAACCAGGCCTCCAGCTTTTCACGGAATATCTGAAAGGAGTTCTTAGCGTCTAATGGTGGTTCTGCATTTGGCTCGGTAGTGATAGTAGCAGGAGCCAGCATTTTCGCTTCGCTGCCTAGTAGCAGGATGGTGCGGCGGAGCTCTGTTGAGAGCAGTGAGCTGCCATCCAAAGCCGTCGCATTCTCTATTGAGTCCAATAGTTCCTGCAAGGTCTGCGGCATCTTTTGATTTGGGTTGGCAGGATTGAAAGTCACCTTCTCTATAAGCGCCGAGACAAAGTTCTTGGCATCCATAAAGGAGGTTGCCTGTCCTTCCTTCGCGAGCGCTGTGGTGAGGCAGTGATCGGCAATAGCCTGTCCTAGCTTGATGATATTGCCATCAGGCTGCATCAGTTGCTTGTCAAATATGGTCATCAGCCACCTGGTCAGGATCTTGCTCCTGTAGTTCATCTTGGTCATAACGACCTCTACCACAGCACTGCTGATGATGCTCAGGATGAAAAAGATGAAGACCAGGCCAAGCAGCAGGTCGAGTATGGGGAATCCGGACATAAGCCTGGAGCTTTATTACTAGAGTGGTTCTTTTAAACGGTTTTATCCTTGTTGCTTGCGGCGTTGGCTACCTTATTCACAGCGTATGGTGCCAGGCCAATACCCAGTGCAATGAGCACGCCAGTCAGCTTAGTAAGGTCGGGTGCATCTCCCGTGACCAGGTAGAAATAAACATAGAAGCACGTAGACATCAATGCTACAAAAAGGAGGAGTATGCCGCTTAAGAATGCGAGCAGACGCGAAGCCGATGGTCGGTAGATAGGAGTGTTTCCTGTCTTTATAGAGACATCTATAGTTGGTGGGAAAAGCTGGATAAGGCTGTTCATGACTACCGGAGATACTGTTGCCGGGTTAAGCAGCTTTGCCAGATCAGCCAACTTAGTATCTAAGGTAGCCTTAGCATCCGTCGTTTTTTTTGCGGCATCTGTCTTTGCTTTCTTCTTCGCATCCTCGTCTGCATACGTGGCCGTTTCTGCGTTCGCCTCATCTGTTCTTGCAGTCTCATATGCATCATTGGCGGTCTTAGCATTGTCCACCGCGGTCTGAATGGCAGCTTGGTCAGCAGGAGGCCTCGACCCGGCACCTGCGCTAGCCATAAGCTGCATAATGGCAAGGGCGGAATACTGCGGATTCACCTTCGTTTCCTTATCGTGCTCATTTTCGGATAGTGCAGTCTTTAGCCAGTCGTGGCTTTTGGCGAGCCACCAGATTAAGACCGCAAGCATTGCTGCGACCACTATACACAACATAACCCCTAAGGCTGTATAATGCCCGCCTTTATAGCTGCTTTCCTTGCTACTGCTATTGCTACCAGATGCCACAGCACTTGCACCTTTCGGTTTCTCAGCAGCTATCCTGGCCTGAGTAGTGTTCAACGCATTTCTGTTCTCTTCCAGACGAGTTACGATCTCAAGACTATCGTCTGAGCTGGCTGTTGCAAGTGTTTGCTCGTCTTGCTTTATTATTGTTTTCAGGCTGTCAGCTATGGCGCTATCGGCCTTGTACAGAGCCATGCTATCAATCGTAGCTCCTCTCTGTGGTGACGCAAAGGAACTGCAGTAGTTCGCCGTCGCGAGCAATAAAAGTGCGAGGATCTTTTTCATGTATGTAGGTTAAAGCTGCTGGCTTGCACAGTGTTTCGAAATGTGATCGTGTTTATTATTTCCCGCTACCAAAGTATAACGCGTTCTGTTATTTAGGTAGTGGTGGCTGCTTTTTCTTTTAATGTACCCTTCATATAATCATGAAACGGTCATCCCTCGGTTTTGGTAGTCGGGCATTGACAATACTGATGAAAGCACAAAGCAAAATCCGCGTAACATCGCAGGGTTATGAAGCGGATTGCTGCGTTATATAAGGCCTCTTATTTGGGCCTTTCTCCGGCCAACTGGTGGCTGAGCGCAGTAATGCTCATCAATCGGAGCGGCACAATGGTAGTGCCCTTCATGACGCTCTACCTTACGCAAAGTCTGCATTATAGTGTCACGCGCGCGGGTGTCGTATTTGCCATTTTTGGCATGGGGGCAATTTGTGGAGGCTTCATTGGCGGTCGTCTCGCAGATCGCTTTGGCTTCTACGCCGTACAACTTGTTACGCTGGCTTGTGGAGGCGTTCTGTTTATGGTGCTCGGACAGATGCGTTCCTATCCTGCCATATGCATTACCACTTTTATACTGAGTGTAGTCAACGAATCGTTCAGGCCTGCGAATGCTATTGCCATTGCACAGTATAGTAGTAATGAAAATCGCACGCGTTCGTACTCCCTCAATAGACTGGCAATAAATCTTGGCTGGGCATTTGGAGGCTCGCTTGGCGGATTCATCGCTGCGCGTAATTATGAACTGCTGTTTGTCATAGACTGCTTCACCAACATCGGGGCTGCTATCCTGTTGCGCCTGGTTCTTTCGCCGCGACGCCAGCCGGCCTCTGTGAAGAAGCCAAAATCTCAGGACGCGTCAGCAGGAAGCGCATATCGCGATGTACGGTATCTCGCCTTTTCCGTGTTCGTCCTGATGTATGCGTATACGTTCTTTCAACTATTCAGCACATTACCGGTCTACTTCAGGCGAGAGCTGCACCTTTCTGAGCGTCTTATAGGCGTTACTATGGCCGGCAACGGTGTGTTGATCGCCTTGTTTGAAATGGTGCTCATCTTCAATCTGGAGGGTAGGCGGCATCCGCTGCAGTTTATTCCGGTTGGCACAGGGCTGGTAGCAATTTCTTTTCTCATCTTCAATATCCTGCCAGGCGGATTACTGGTAGCTATTCTGAGTACTATCCTTGTTACCATAGGCGAAATGCTATCGATGCCCTTTATGAATACGTATTGGATCAGCCGTACTAATGATCACAACCGCGGACAGTACGCCGGGCTTTACACTATATCATGGTCGGTAGCACAGGTGCTAGGACCGGCAACAGGGGCGCGATTTGTCGATGCATATGGGTTCAATGCGTTGTGGACATTCATAACAGGTATGGCAGTGCTTTCTGCATTAGGCTTTTGGATGCTGCACCGGCTTGGGCATCGCTCAGAGGGTGTAGTTGCGACTGCCGAATAGCAGACTGCCTATGCGCACCATGGTGCTCCCTTCCTTCAGTGCCATCTTGTAGTCGTTGCTCATGCCCATGGAGCAGACGCTGAAATAGGCTCTTCCGAGAAATGTTGACTTCTTCAGATTCATAAAGAAGTTATGCAGTCTGACGAATTCTGACCTGATCTGGCTTTCATCATCAGTTGCTGTAGCCATACCCATCAGCCCGCAGATGCGTACTGATTGCAATGTGTCTTTCTGGGCTTCGTAATACTGCAATAGCTCAATGATCTCCTTTTCATCCATGCCAAACTTGGTCTCCTCATCCGCAATATCCATTTGCAGTAATACATCGATAACTCGGCCATTCTTTGCAGCATGCTTATTGATTTCAAGCAGCAGCTTGAAGGAGTCTACGCCATGTATCAGGTGGACGAATGGCGCGATGTACTTGACCTTGTTGCTTTGCAGGTGTCCTATGAAGTGCCAATGGATATCCTTCGGTAGTGCGGCGGCCTTGTCGCTAAGCTCCTGTACATAATTCTCTCCAAAGTCTCGTTGCCCGAGGTCGTATAGGGCCTTAATGTCCTCGATGGGCTTTGTCTTAGAGACAGCCACGAGCGTAGCTCCGGCATCCTGAAGTTCCCCGACGATCTGCTGCCAATTATGCTCATTCACCATAATCCAATCCTAATGAACCAATGAACTAATCAACCAATAAACTAATCTCTAATACTGCTCTTGCTCGTTCGGAAAATCCTTTGCCTTTACATCCTTGATGTAGGTCTCCACTGCTCCTTTCACGGTATCATAAAGTGCAGCATAACGTCTGAGAAAGCGCGGGGAAAACTCTTTGTTCAGCCCAAGCATGTCGTGCATGACTAACACCTGTCCATCCACGCCCCCACCTGCTCCTATACCTATTACGGGTATCTTCAGTTGCTGGGCCACTTGGGTGCCTAACGTCGCAGGTATCTTTTCCAATACTATGGCAAAGCAGCCTGCCTCCTGCAGTATCTCGGCATTGCGGATAAGCTGGGCAGCTTCTGCTTCCTGTTTAGCGCGCACAGCATAGGTGCCAAACTTATAAATGCTCTGAGGCGTCAGCCCCAAGTGTCCCATAACTGGAACGCCTGCAGATATGATGCGCTTAATAGATTCCACTACTTCTTCGCCGCCTTCCAGCTTAATGGCATGCGCGCCAGCTTCCTTCATGATCCGGATGGCAGAGTTCAGCGCTTCTTTCGAATTGCCTTGGTAAGAGCCGAATGGCAAGTCTACTACTATGAGGCATCGCTGGGCTCCTCTTACTACGCTCTGTGCATGATATATCATTTGGTCCAGTGTAATGGGCAGCGTCGTTTCATGACCTGCCATTACATTGCTGGCCGAGTCGCCTACCAGCAATACATCTATTCCCGCATCATCCAGGATGCGTGCCATGGAGAAGTCGTAGGCCGTGAGCATAGAGATCTTCTCGCCGTGGTTTTTCATCCATTGTAGGGTGTGCGTGGTAACGCGCTTTACTTCATTATGAACAGACATAGTGTAGAAGTGGCCGTCGGTGAGTTAATATTATGGAGGCTATTCTCAGCTTATAAGAAAATCCGGTTGGCAATCATCATGGCCTCTTGCAGCGCCTCTCGGTTAATGTCGGGATATATGTCATGCTCGTCACACCACAAGAGTACATTCTCTGTTGCAATATTGCCCACCAGCACATCCTCTGCCATGGGGCATCCTCCAATCCCTTTAATAGCACTGTCAAAACGTGTGCATCCTGCCTTGTAAGCGGTGTCAATCTTCGTCCGCCAGTTGTCTGCTGATGCATGGAAATGTGCGCCAATGCTCACATCAGGGAAGGCAGGTATAAGGTTCCGAAATAAGTAGTCAATTGTTTCCTGCTGTGCCACGCCCACAGTATCGCTCATCGCAATCGTGCGAATGCCAAGCCCCGCAAGCTTCCCCACCCAATCAATAGCTATTTCCGCATTGTACGGATCCCCATAAGGATTACCGAATCCCATAGATATATAAACAACCAGTTCTTTGCCGCGCTGAACACAGAGCTTTTGTATCTCCTCCACCTGTGTAAGCGACTGAGCAATGCTCTTATTAGTATTGCGCTGTTGAAAGGTCTCTGAAATAGAAAAAGGAAATCCCAAATAGCTGATCTCGTCGTACACCACCGCTTCTTCAGCACCACGGGTATTTGCTATAATGGCCAGAAGTTTAGTATCGATGCCATCAAGTTGCAGCTGAGGTATCACCTCCCTGGTATCAGCCAGTTGGGGAATAGCCTTAGCAGAAACAAAAGAGCCAAAGTCTAACACGTCAAAGCCCACACGGAGTAGCGCATTCAGGTAAGTCACCTTATCCTCAGTGGGTATCGGATGCGGCCAACCCTGCATTGCATCCCGCGGACATTCTACCAGGCTGATACCACTTTTTGTCTCCTGCATGATCTATAATAAGGTTGATAAAAGTATGTCCCTTTATTATGCTTCGCCTGATTGTGGCATTGCCGCAACCTATTTATCAGATATGAGTTCCAGGAATGCTTCCAGACCCATAAGCTTCTGCGCGTCTAAGTGATAGTGAATGTTGTGTCTGTAATACGTTTGGAGATCGTAATGAGGAAACAAATTAGCTTCAACGATCTCATCAATATGGTCTAAACCTTCTGCGTTGGCAGCATTAAACCGGTCTATGAAGTCGTGAGGCAGGTCCTTATTTGCTATCCATGCAGCAAATACAAACGGAAGCCCCGTCCAGTCTTTCCAGGTGTGCGCCAGATCGTAGATATAAGTGAAGTTATGTCGGTGCTCCAGGGCCCGGTCTCCAATGATAACTCCAGCTGTCGTTCCCTTAATGTGGTCGATGTAGTCTTCCGGGGCAGGCATTAAGACTACGTCTTTTTTCCAATAGTCTTTTAGAAGTAGGGTAGCCAGCCGCACAGAACTCCGGCTTTGGTAATCCAGATAAACTGTCTCAATCTCCTCCAATGGCACTTTGCTAAACAAGGCCACAGATGCCACATCTCCATCGGCAGCAATCCCATAATCACTCACCCGCCTCGCTCCAGGTATACCCGGCATAGCAGCGACGGGCAACAGCGCCACGTCAATCTTATCCTCCGTCAGCGACTTGGCAAGGTTAGCAGGATAGTCAAGCAAAAGCTCAATATCATTCATCAACTCGCTCCGCTCAATGCCCCAAAGCAAAGGCTTAGTATTCAAATAAGAAACCGCAGCAACTTTGATCTTCCTCAAGTCGATAATTTTGGCCGCGAAGGTAGGCCGCTTGCATATTCATAAAGGCACTAAGCCCAACCCCGCAAAGCCCTCCAACCGCTCCAACCTCTCCAACCTTCCCCATGTCTCAACTCATCATCTATACCGACGGCTCCTCCCGAGGCAATCCAGGCCGCGGCGGCTACGGCGCTGTCCTCATGTGGGGTAATAACCGAAAAGAGATTTCCTGCGGCTACAGCCACACTACAAATAACCGCATGGAGCTAATGGCGGTCATCGCAGCGCTCAAAGCACTAACCAGGCAGGGGCTCAATATCACCATCTTCACAGATTCGTCCTACGTGGTCAATGCAGTAGAGAAGGGCTGGTTGCAGGGCTGGCTGCGCACAGGCTTTAAGGGCAAGAAGAACCCCGACCTCTGGCAGGAATATGCCACGCTAGCTAAAAACCACCACATTCGCTTCGTCTGGGTAAAGGGTCATGCCGACAACCCTTTCAACAATCGCTGTGACCAACTAGCCACCAGCGCAGCCGACAGCGGAAATCTGATAGAGGATGTAGGATATGACGGGGCGTGAACAGAATTCGGGCAAATTCTAGGCCCTCACACAGTAAGCCCCATCCGCCGGTATAGAAAGCTCATCAGCCACATAGGCCCGATCATCAGGAACTGGACATCCTTAAAAAACGAAGGCTTCTTACCCTCCACTTTGTGCCCGTAAAACTGCCCAATCCAGGCAATAACAAACAATGAAGCGCAAATAGTCCACAATGGCATCGGGAGATAAGTCTCAATTAGGTAGGAGAACCACAGGCAGAGGCAACCAAACAATAGCATCCCGATCCAGATGGTTCTTGAAAGAACCAGATAGTAAGCACTGACCAGTACGATCAATATAATCCCGGCATTCAGTTGCAGGGAATGTGTAAGGTGAATTGGCAGCTTAATGCTGTACAGCAGTCCAACGATCGTAAAGAAGATGGTAGGCACACATATCCAGTGAATGGTTTTGTTCGTCTCGTTCTGATGGCTATACCCATACTCATTGAGCCATTCGGCTGCTGTTTTCATAAGGCTGGGATTATGGAGTGAATGATAGCTCTTTCCCAACTCAAAGCTCTAGACTTACTAGGGCTAATCCTAATTGCTTTCTGCAAAACGCAGAATGGGTTTTTGCAGTTTTTAAGAAAAGCCCCAAGGTCTAAGATCAGCTCGGTATTAATCAGGCCTTACCGTGCTTCTGTGTCTTTAGTCAGAAGCTATTCCATCTGCGAGATACCCGCTTGTGTTGTCACCGCTATCTTCTCATTAGTCTTGTATAAGATGCATAGATAAGTGCCTAAAAGGCTTAGGCTAAGGACAATCTTAATCAAGTTACAACCAAGTCTCGCCCAAGTCTCGCCCAAGTCTAAGGCAAGTTTGACCCAAGTTTACTCCCATGCGACTGCCACATAGTAGTGTCTGGATTAGCCTTGAGCGGTATAAGAACCGGCAGCCGGACCCATAAATACATCCACCGCCCCCGCTTCCATTACCATTCTTTCACAATGTCTAATCCCCCGGCCCCTCACTTTAATCTAACTTTGATGCCCGTCTCAAGAGTATCATGGCCGATTATTCATTCATTTCCAACGCGCATCCCCAATACATAGAAGGTCTTTATACAGACTATATTAAGAATCCGGAAGGCATAGATACCGAATGGGCATTCTTCTTCAAAGGCTTTGATTATGCAATAGGCCGCAACGGTGGCAGCGCAGCAGTAGCGACCGCCAAGCCGGCAGAAGGTGATCAGCTTATGAAGGAGTTCGGTGTGGTACGCATGATACTTGCTTACCGTCGCCGCGGGCATCTCCTGGCCACAACCAATCCCATTCGCCCACGCAAAGACCGTAAGCCCTTTCTGGCACTGGAAGACTTTGGACTTAGCGAAGCCGACCTGGACACTTCTTTTGCCGCAGGATGGTATATCGGTCACGCAGGGGCGAAGCTTCGTGATATACTAGCTTTCCTGCAGAAGACCTATGCAGGGGATGTTGGTATTGAATACGCCTACATCAGTGACAAGAACAAGTTCGTATGGATAGAGCGGGAGTTTGAAGCCATGCAGAATCAAGAGCTGACGGTAGACCAGAAGAAACGGATACTGGAGAAGCTCAATGAAGGCGTGATATTCGAGAAATTCTTGCACACAAAGTACATCGGCCAGAAGCGCTTCTCGCTTGAAGGCGGTGAAAGCACCATCCCGGCACTCGATACAATTATAAATGATGCTGCCGAAGCAGATGTAAAGGAGGTAGTGATTGGCATGGCCCACCGCGGACGCCTGAATGTCCTTGCCAATACACTTGGTAAGACCTACGAGCAAATATTCTCCGAGTTCGAAGGAAATATGCCAGCGGACACTACCATGGGCTCCGGCGATGTAAAGTACCACCTCGGCTTTCGCGCCACTCATAAGAGTCCTTCAGGTAAAGAGGTGAACGTGCAGCTTTGCCCCAATCCTTCCCACCTCGAGGTTGTAGACCCGGTAGTAGAAGGTTTCTCAAGGGCTAAGGCAGATGTGCTCTATGATCATCAGTACGACAGCGTGCTCCCCATCCTTATCCATGGTGATGCTGCTGTGGCAGGGCAGGGAGTGGTATATGAGCTACTCCAGATGAGCAAGCTTGATGGCTATGAGACAGGTGGCACCATCCACTTCGTCATAAACAACCAGATAGGCTTCACAACAGATTTTGATGATGCTCGTTCTTCTGACTATTGTACAAGTGTGGCGTCTATTGTGCAGGCCCCAGTGCTACACGTGAACGGCGACGATCCCGAAGCAGTAGTAAAGGCAGCAAAGCTGGCGGTAAAGTATCGTCAGGAGTACAATCAGGACATCTTTATCGACATGGTATGCTACCGCCGCCATGGCCATAACGAGGGCGATGATCCTGCATTTACGCAACCCACCCTCTATGACCTGATCAAGAAGCATCCAAATCCTCGTGAGGTATACAACGAGAAGCTGATCGCTCGTGGGGACGTAGACGCAGCCCTTGCCAAGGAGATGGAAGAGAAGTTCTGGAAAACCCTTCAGGACCGGCTTGATGAGGTAAAGCAGAACCCTATCCCCTACAAGCTCCAGGCACCCGAAGAAGCCTGGACTAAGCTCTCTCGCGCGATTGAGAAGGATTTCGTTAAATCACCGGACACAGGAATAGCGAAGGAAGAAGTTGAAAGACTTTTCCGTCTATTGATGAGTACGCCTGAAGGCTTTACACCGTTACGTAAGATCCAGAAGCTACTCGATGAAAAGGTAAAGCTGTATGAGGGCGAAGGCAAGCTGGATTGGGCAACGGCAGAGCTCCTCGCTTATGCATCCCTGCTTGCGGAAGGTCATGACGTGCGCATGAGCGGCCAGGACGTGCAGCGTGGCACTTTCAGCCATCGACACTCCATCCTGCATGATGAGACCACAAACAAGAACTATAACCGTGTAGCCAGTGCGTCCAAGGACGGCTCACAGTTCTATATCTATAACTCCCTTCTTTCCGAGTTTGCGGTATTGGGCTTTGAATATGGCTATTCAATAGCCAATCCGGCTACGCTCACCTTGTGGGAAGCACAGTTCGGTGACTTCGCGAATGGCTGCCAAACAGTAATAGACCAATACATCGCATCAGCTGAAACGAAGTGGCAAAAGATGAGTGGATTGGTAATGCTCCTGCCACATGGTTATGAGGGACAAGGCCCCGAGCACTCGTCGGCGCGTATGGAGCGTTTTCTGCAGCTATGCGCGGAAAATAATATGATAGTGACCAACATCACCACTGCTGCTAACTTCTTTCATGCACTTCGGCGTCAACTGGCCTGGACATTCCGTCTGCCGCTTATAAACTTCTCTCCGAAAGCCAACCTACGTCTCAACCGTGCCTATTCTCCGATTGAAGAATTTACCGGGGGGAGCTTCCGCGAGGTAATAGATGATGCTACTATTTCTGCACCTGCCAAAGTAAAGAGGGTAGTGCTCTGTACTGGTAAAGTTTATTACGACCTTTCCGAAAAGCAAGCTACAGATGGTCGTACTGATGTGGCATTGGTGCGCCTTGAGCAGATATATCCATTACCGGCCACACAGCTTAGCGCTCTGCAGGAAAAGTATAAGAAAGCCGAATGGATATGGGTTCAGGAAGAGCCTTTGAATGCTGGCGCAGCCTCATTCCTTAGAATGAACTGTGATATACCGTTTAAGAAGATTATATCTCGCGGACTTCGTGCAGCTTCTGCTACAGGCTTCAGTAAAAAGCATGCGCAGGAACAAGCTGTAATTATTGAAGAGGCTTTTGCATTGTAGTCTCTGCGTCAATTCGTTGGCCGGTAACTAACGTCTCAGTCATGGGGCCCGTCTATAGTATTGAATAGTCAATATCATAGTACATGTTTGTTGGGCTCTGTGTCTTTGCTTTTTTCTGCTACATTTAGTCCGGCAAATATCACAGTTACAACATCACTTCCATGAAAGCAACTATTGGCGTTTACGAAGACCAGGCAAAGGCAATTGCCGCAATTGAGGAGTTAAAAGCTGCAGGCTTCCCCGAAAAGCAGATATCCGTTTTGCACCGTACGAAAAATGTAGAGCATCCTGCTGACCCGGGCGAGAATGCTGAGGGAGAAGGTATCGATTCAGACGATGCATATCAGACACCCATGAAAATAGCCGCAACCGGCGTAGGTATTGGGGCAGTTGTTGGTCCTGTTTTAGGCGCTCTTGCTGGTGTTGGCGTGCTGGCTATTCCCGGTCTTGGTATTCTTGTAGGTGCTGGTGCGCTTGCCGGTGCTATAGCTGGTCTGGATGTAGGTATCATAGGAGGCGGCATTATTTCTGCACTGGCCATTGCCCGGGTAAACAGGCACCACGAAGAATTATATCATGAGCATCTTGAGGCAGGCAGATATATTGTCATAGCCCAGGGAAGTGAATCAGAGATAGAGCATGCCCGCGATGTATTGGGCGGCCACGATGAGCATATACACCTCGATACGCATGTTTGAAAGTCTGGTGGTTAGGTTTTGGTAAGGAGATATAAGTGGCTTTAGTCCTTTGCGAATATGTTTCGGACGATTACTTTAATATGCTTTATTAGTATGGCCCTGCCAGCCATGGCGCAGAAGCATGGCAAAAGGCATCAGCATTATCAAAATAAGAAGGAAAGGCGCGCATCTCATTCGAATAAGCCGATAACCGGAAAGCATTCGGGCGATATGCAGCAGCCAACGGCGTCAATACCGCAGGAGGCTTCATTTCATCCAGACCTAAAAAAGAGGAAAAAGGTGATAATAACTCCAGCCCCACCACCTCCACCAGGTCCTGATCCGATCCCGCCCAAAATGAACCCTTAACAGAACTTTTAAGCCAGGCTTAAACCCCGGCATTGTAGTTGTGTCTATAACAGTACATAAAGACTACAGACATGAAAAGGAAAGCATTCATCATTAGCGCACTTATAGCTGTGCTATGCATAGGGTTTATTAATGAAGCAAGCGCCCAACGATGGGGACATTACCCGCGTGGCCACGCTTATGGATATTACCGTCACCATCCACGAGTTTGGGTAGCACCGCCACCGCCACGTCCGATAATAATAGCTCCTCGTTATGGCTATTACCACCGCTATCATGGCCCGCGTTATTACCGCCCTGCTCCCCGCTATTACGGTTATTATCGCCCTTATCACCGCCGGTGGTAGTTATCCTCCTGTACTATACCAAAAACCCGCAGCTCATCGCCGCGGGTTTTCTTTTGATGTGACTTAGCTATTTGCCTATAGCAGCACTTATCTCCCTGCTGTCTGGCTTTAGTGCTGAAGGAAAAACAGCCACCAGATTACCTTTCTCATCTATCAGGTATTTCTGGAAGTTCCATTCCACTTCCGAGTCCTGGTATTTATTGCGAGCCTTCTCAGTAAGCCAGTGATATATAGGCGCCATGTCATCCCCTTTTACAGATATCTTGGCTGCCATTGGGAAGGTCACACCGTAGTTGCGCTGGCAGAACTGTCCAATTTCTGTATTAGTACCAGGCTCCTGTGCTCCGAAGTTGTTGGCAGGAAAACCTACGATCACCAGGTTACCCTTGTGGGTCTCATAAAGCTTTTCCAGGCCAGCATATTGTGGGGTATAGCCACACTTCGACGCCGTATTTACAATAAGGATCTTCTTCCCTTTAAAGTCTGAAAAGTCGATCTTATTGCCAAGCAGGCCGTCAACTTTAAAGTCGTATATAGATGAAGGCATAGCTGCTTTGTCTTGCGGAGTGAACAAAAACAGGAGTTTGAAAAGGAGTAATATGGACAACATGAGAGAATGTTCTTATTATGTTAGCTGTAGTGCAAAATTAAGCCATTAGCCATCTCCGGCTTTTATTTCACGTACTTTTGCGGCGCTTTAATCAACTCATGAATAACCAGGATCAGCCTCCCTCGACGCATGAACTTACGGGAGATCAGGGACCGCATACGTGCGGGCGAGGTGCGCGCGCTTTTTGCGCGTGATAGTGCAGCTAATACTGCACCGCAACTTCATGCCTCTGATAAAGCGAAGCTGATAGATGCCCTGGACCTGGAAGAAGCGCTGCCTGCCTTTACGGCGCTGGGGGATGAGCAGATAGAGGTCTTTCCCTATCTGAATCTGGAACTCCAGAAGGCGTTGATCGATCAGTTGCCCCGTGCAAGGGTATCCAGCATTCTTAATGCGCTTTCGTCTGACGACCGCACTACGCTTTTTGCATCTTTTGAGGACGATGAGCTGCCGCAATATCTGGCGCTACTTAATCCCGAGAACGAAAGCACAACCAATGATCTCCTGGAATATCCGGAAGACAGCGTCGCAACGCTGGTAGATACTGGTTTCGCTACCGTTCGCGAGGACATGAGCGTGGTAGAAGCTATGCAGCACCTGCGTCTTAATCTGAAGGACAACGAGGCCGCAGACGTATTCTTTGTTGTAGATAAAGAGGGCCATCTTATTGATGATATCCCTGTCCGAAGGCTGGTACTTAGCGAGCCGTCGCAAAGTATTCGGGAGATCATGGATGGCTTCTATGTGTCATTACGCATCACCGATACCAAGAATGATGCGATCGCCCGTTTTAAGGAATATGATAGGGTAGTGCTTCCTGTTGTCGATGAGGATAATAAGATGCGTGGAGTAGTGACTATCGATGATGTGCTCGACGTAGCCGAGGAAATGGATACTCGGGAGATGCAGCAATTCGGTGGTATGGAGTCCCTGGACTACCCATACGTCGAGACGCCCTTTTTTACGCTCATCCGGAAAAGAGCCGGTTGGCTTATTATTCTTTTCCTCAGTGAAATGCTTACAGCATCAGCAATGGGGTATTTCGACAAGGAAATTCAGAAGGCTGTTGTACTGGCTCTTTTTGTACCCCTGATCATCTCCAGCGGTGGCAACAGCGGCTCCCAGGCTGCCACGCTCATCATACGCGCTATGGCACTCAAGGAGCTTTCCATTCGCGACTGGTGGTATGTCATGAGGCGCGAGATTCTTTCGGGTCTTACCCTTGGCCTTGTGCTCGGCACTATCGGCTTTTTGCGCATCACTGCCTGGCAGCAGTTGCATTGGTATAATTACGGCCCTCATTGGGTGCTTTTGGCCTCAACAGTATTCTTGTCCCTTATAGGTATCGTGCTTTGGGGTACACTCAGCGGCTCTATGATCCCTATTCTGCTCAAGAAGTTCGGCCTCGATCCTGCTACCTCATCTGCACCTTTTGTAGCAACTTTGGTAGATGTGACGGGTCTGGTCATCTATTTCAGTATTGCAGCAATTTTGCTCAGCGGAACTTTGCTCTGATAGTTTCTCGCAACGAGTCACGCCTTTCAACTGTCACAATACCCTTTATGAATAAGCTCATTCCAGCGACTAGCTTGCTAATTCTCTTAAGTCCGGCCTTATACTCGTGCACAGACAAGAAAAAGGAGTTCAGGAAGATGTTGGCCAAAGAATGCATTGAGACTGGCAATAAGCAATTCGCTGATTCAAAAGTGAAGGCCTATTTCCACCAGTATTGTGAGTGCTCGAGCGAAAAGATGTCTGACCAGATAAGCCAGGAAGAATTCAATAAAATGAAGGAGGCAGGCAATGATGCAGCGTTACAGGCAAAGATCATGCCTATTGTTCAGCCATGTCTCGACGAACTGCAGGGGAAGATGAACGCGGGCAAATGAGCCAGCTTGTCCGGTATATTCCCTGCGGGACGTTCACCTTCTAATTCAGCGAAATATCCGGAAGCGAAGAAGCAATAGTGTTGTGAAACATGAGTGGCTGACACATCACGTCGATAAAATAAGGATGCAATGGAAAGCTCGCCACCAGTTCCATAGCATCCTGCTCACTCTCGGCGGTCACTACACACCACAGGTTTTGTCTTGATTGCGAAAGACTATAGGTGAGCAGCTTGCCATCTGAAAAAAGCTCAGCCACGCGCGCACGCTGCATCGGTATCCTCTCTGCCATCTCATCGGTCATGGGTGGCAGCTCAAACTGAAACATATAAGCTGTCATAGGAAAAAGAAAGCGGCGCAATCCTTGTGAAGAATTGCGCCGCTAAGGTAAGTCTATAATTAGTGCGTCATCGGATCAAGGTGACGTTGCCGGTCGCCTTTATTCGTTCCTGGTTGAGGCAGGCTCCTTCAGCCTCCCATACATAGACGCCAAACGGTGCCTTCTCGCCATTATACATACCATCCCATTCCTTGGTAGGGTCGCTTGTGCTAAACATTTCTCTGCCCCACCGGTCAAATATCTTGAAGTAGTATAGTACTGCCATCTGTCGGTTTTTCATACCAAACAGCTTTGGCAGTCCCGACTGGTTATCAGGCGCAAATGCATTAGGCAGGGTAAATCCACCACACTGCACCCTCACCAATACGGTATCTATATCCACGCAGCCAAGTGTATTGGTCACTTTCAGATAGTAGGTTTTAGTAAGCGGCGGATTAACTGTCGGATACAGGCTAAAAACGTCGTTTATATTCTCAGATGGGAACCATTGATAGACAAGCCCGGGACTTCTTAGGGTATTCGGTCCTCCCAATATCGTCGTTGCTCCATCAGGAATAGTTCGGTCCGGTCCTGCATCTGCTTTCACATTGCTCACATTCACCTTTATGACCGTATCCACTTCGCAGCCGTTGTAGAACGGGATGCGAATATTGTAATTGGTGCTGGTCTTTGGGAACACATAAACACTGGCAGAGGCTGTATCGCTTATATTATAATTCGGCGACCAGAAATAGCCTGTAGCGCCCTGTGAATTGATGAATAAATGAACAGTATCCTGCTGGCAGACAAGCGTATCATGGCTAATAGTGATCGGCGGCACGCTAAATACCCTTATCTGCTGGCAACTAACCTCCATGTTCGGAAGACCCTCATTTACTGCAAGCGTTATAGTGAAATAACCTGCAGTGTCGTAATGGAACGGAGGCGGGATAGCGTCTGTGGACGATTGTATGCTCGCACTGGTACATTGCGGGAATAGTAGACGTGACAGCGTGTTATCCCCTGGATTGATGACAAAGGAATACAGCGTATCGCGATCGCGCACGAAGCGCGAAATATCCTCAGGCAGGTTGTATCCGGTATTCCCTATGATTGAACCAGTCCACTGATTACTTGCCAAAGAAGGAATATTAACGCGCTCGATGGAATTGTCGCCGCTGTTAGTAAGGAACATATAATATTGGCCACAATCCTTAATTACACTAAGAGCAGTAGGCTTATTTGTAAGATTAAGCCTAAAGCCGGAGGGCTGAGTGGACACGGGCGTATTAGATAGAGTGTTACCAAAATAATACTTAGTGACATTGTAAGTTCCGCCGCCCATGCCACCTCCTTGCGCTCGTGTGTTGGGAACTAGCAAATACCAATTACCCTGATCGTACACAGGGGCTATATCGTTCGCATCTGAAAGGTAAAAATTAGGGTTGCCAAGATTGGTGGCTGTGGGAGTCCTCGAAATGTTCTTTCCAAAGTTCAATCGGATAAGGCGGTCGTTACCCTTGTTTACAACAAAGCCATAATAAACGTCGCCATCACGGAATACGCAAATCCCTTGCGGATCATCCAGCAACCCGCCAATATTGCCCATACGTACACCATTAGGCTTATTGGCAAGGCTCTTACCAAAGTCAAAACGGGATATAGTAGACACTACTGCAGGTCCACCTCCGCCTGCTTGCGCTCCGCCACACACAAACAAATACCACTTACCCGAATCCTGTGTCAGGAAAACGGAGTTGGGAGAAGGTGAAACAGTCGTATCAAGACTGCCGAAATTGGTAACTGTAGGCGTATTGATCAGCTTGGTTCCAAAGTTCAGGCGCAGTAATTGGTTATTAGCGCCATTGACTACAAATCCATAGTAGTTATCACCATCCTTCGCTATTTCAATGCCGGAAGGATCATTAAACTGGAAGTTGCTGCCGAGATTGTCTTCGATCGGGTTATGTTGCAGATAGCCGGAACAAAAGCCCCAGTAATAGGAGCTCGCATTCATTGTATGCGGCTTAAGGTGAATCGTCTGGCCTACGCAAGCGGTATCGGTCTCTAGATCAAAGGTATTCTGAGCGCGCAATCCAAAAGGCGCCATGAGCAACACCATCGACGCCAATAAGAGGCATTTCTTCATAAACGGTAAAAGTAGATGACTTTCCAATGGGCTAATATACCCATTCGCCTCAAAATTCAAGAGGGAACGGCTATTTTTATTTCCAAAATTCAACAAGAATGTTCAAAATCCGCCCTTTCAGGCGCTTTTTTATTAAGACAGGCATAAGTGCCCTATTCGTTAGTAGTTTGGCAACTTTTTCTTCCGCCAAAGAAGGTATGTGGCTGCCCCCTACGCTTAAGGCGCACGCAGCTGACATGAAGGCCGAGGGCCTCGAAATCCCTATTGAGCAGTTATACAATGAGCAAGGTACCGGGCTCAACAATGCAGTGGTGCTTTTTGGGAAGGGCTGTACTGGGGAGATCATCTCCTCACAGGGGCTCGTACTCACCAATCATCATTGTGGCTACGGCAGTGTTCAGGCACTCAGCAGTCGCGAGCATGACTATTTCGCGGCAGGCTTTTGGGCCATGAGTATGAAAGACGAGCTTCCTTGCCCGGGCCTCACGGTCACCTTTATCCGGAAGATGGAGAATGTAACGGGCCGCATCACGTACGACCTGCCGGACACCCTGGCAGAAGATACCCGGGATAGTGTTGTCGCAGTTCGTATCCGCGGTTTGGAAAAAGGCTATAAACTCAGTACAGGTTTCGACGCCCAGATACAGCCATTCTACCGCGGCAATCAGTATTGGGTGATTCTTTCTGAGACCTATAAGGATATCCGCCTGGTGGGCTTCCCGCCCAACGGCATTGGTTTCTTCGGAGGGGATACAGACAATTGGATGTGGCCCCGCCATAATGGCGATTTCTCCGTGTTCAGGGTATACGCCACCAAGGATGGGAAACCTGCCGATTACAACAAAAACAATAAACCCTATCACCCGAAGCAGTTCTTCTCTATCAATACCTCTGGTTATAAGGAGGGAGATTTCACAATGGTCTATGGCTTTCCTGGTACTACGGCTGAATATATAGCTGCTCCTCAGCTCGATATTATCTACCGCTATCAGGATCCTATTCGTATTGCCGCCCGCACCAAAAAGCTGGATGTTTGGAAGAAGGCTATGGATGCAGATCGCGATGTGTTTATTAAGTACACATCCAAGAAGGCCGGTGTTGCCAATGGCTGGAAGAAATGGCAGGGTGAGGTCCGTGGCTTACGTCTTAATAACGTGTCCGATAAGAAGCGGAGCTATGAACGGGAGTTCCAGGCATGGGCAAACGTAGACACTACCATTCCCTATGCAGATAACCTCCTTTCTAATATTCAGGCCGTCAATGGTTCTGCCGCAGGTGCTATTCGCGCAAGCGAATACATCCGTGAGTGCGTGTATGGTATAGAGCTTATCTCTCAGGGCGCTGAACTGGATAAGCTACTCACTGCAATCCGCCGTGGCCAGACAGACGCACTTAAGAATGCAAAGACTAGCTGGGAAGGCTTCTATAAGAATTATGATGCGGCTACAGACGAAAAGGTCTTCGCAGCACTCATGCCTATGTTTATGAAGGACTGTCCACAATTTGTTCCGTCGTATTACGACTTTGGACTAAGGGCTGCTGGCGGCGACTACGAGCGCTGGGCCAGGCATGTTTATAGAACTTCAGTTGTGGCCGATCAGTCCCGTTTTAATGCAATGGCAGAGGGGACTCCGGACACCGCACGCATTATGGCTGACCCAGCCTGGCAACTATTTCACGCAATTGCGAATGTCAATCGCCATATGATATCACCGATATTAACTCAATACTACGATCGTACGAATCGTTTAAACCGCCTCTACATGGAGGCTCAGATTACTAAGGACAGTAACTGGCGAACCTTCTATCCGGATGCAAATCTTACGCTCCGTCTAACTTACGGACACGTAAAGGGCATAGACCCCGACGGACCAGCAGGCTATTCTTATCAGACCAATATCGACGAGATAATCGCCAAAGACCAACCCGACAACGAAGAATTCCGCGTCCCCCAAAAGTCAAAAGACCTCTATGCCAAAAAGGACTACGGCCGCTGGGGAATACCTGTACATACTAATGAACTAGTGAACCAATCAACTAATCAACGCACTCTCCCCGTAGCCTTCATCGCAGACAACCACACAAGCGGCGGCAACTCAGGCTCTCCTGTCCTGAATGCTAAAGGCCAGCTAATCGGAACAAACTTCGACCGCATATGGGAAGGCACAATGAGCGATCTCTATTTTGATCCCTCCCTGTGCCGCAATATATCAGTGGACATACGCTACACGCTCTGGGTAATCGAAAAGTTCGGAGGCGCAGGCTGGTTACTGAAAGAAATGAAATTGGTCAAGTAAAAGGAATTGCCCGGTACGCAGGTTAAGTGCAGAAGCTCAATAATATCCCTCTCACGGAGAGGGAAGCCCGTAGGGCAGGGAGAGGACCTCAGCATCAGCCCGCCGGCGATGAAGGCAGAAAACTAAGCGCAGAGCTAAGTGCACAGGCGCAGGTTCCCCCGCTGGCGGGGGAAATGCTGGCTTGAGTGCCGAAGGCCGAACGACAGCGAGGGGGTGGGCGACAGCACTAGCCCGCCGGGTATGAAGGCCAGACAAATTCAAAAGGATGGACTAAACAAGACTTAATGAAACCCGAACGTAAAACAAGAATATTGGCCATTTGCAATATCGTCTTGCTGCTATTGCTGATTGCGGTGTGCCTGCACGAAGGTTATGCTCAGCGTGTATACAAACGCTTATTCGACCCCGAGAAGCCATTTGTATATACAGACAACCCTCACTTTCAGGAGGCGCTTGACTTTGATAGCCTTTACTGCTCCTCTCATCCTTCGGTTGTGATGATAGGTGATTCTTTTATACAAAAGATCGAGTGGAATGAACTCTTAGGGCGCTGTGATGTAGCCAGCCGTGGCGTCCATGGTGATCAGACAGACGGAATACTGGCTCGCGTGCCATACGCAATTGTTATGCGTCCTAAGATTGTCTTTCTTGAAGGCGGCACCAATGATCTCGGCCGCGGCGACTCGGTGGGATGGATTGCAAACAACATCGAGCGTGCAGCGAAGCAATTGCAGGACGCCGGGATACATCCGGTTATTGTTGCCCTGATTCGCGTCACTGCAGCCTTTCACGAAAGTGATAAGGTCAATGGTAAGACAGACTCCCTCAACAGGATATTGGCTGAGTTTGCAAGCACCCGGAATATCGATTTCCTTGATCTTAATCCCAGCCTTGCACCCAATGGCTATCTGAACCCTGAATATGCACGTGCGGACGGGTGCCATCTCACGGCTAAGGCCTACCAGGTATGGCGCGACTCGATACAACATCTCCTCTCTGTGCGCGGTATCTAATTTGCCTCGGTTATGCACTTCTTTCAGCTTACTTTTGCAATCGGCACTTACACTTCAACGCTATGAAAAAGACCAATAAGACACTCCTTGTATTTTCACTCCTGGTGCTCACTGCCGCTCTTTATCGCGTAGTTCCTGGCCGTCCATTCGGCTTCGAGCCCATGATAGCCATGGCCATTTTTGGCGGCGCAGTAGTAGCAGATAAGAAATGGGCATTCGCCATCCCCCTTGCCGCTATGCTTCTTTCGGATGCGCTCTACGAAGGGCTGACACGTATGCACGTTGTCAATATGCCAGGCTTCTACAAAGGCCAGTGGATGAACTACCTCCTCATAGCTGGTATCACCTTCTTTGGCATCCGCATGAAGCATATAAATGTGAAGAACGTAGGTATTGCAGCCATTACAGCGCCACTCCTGTTCTTCTTTTTCTCCAACACAGGCGTTTGGATATTCGGCGGCGGCTATCAGCGCCCAATCACATTTAGCGGATGGATGCAGACGCTTGCTGACGGACTTCCATTCCTCAAGTGGAGCGTCCTCAGCTCTGTTGCTTTCTCCGCAACACTGTTTGGCGCCTGGTATGCACTACAGGGCACGCGTAGTGTAGAAGCACAGCGTGCCACCGCTTAGCAGTCATCCTTCACAAATCCTTTATACAAAACGCTCCCTTTCGGAGCGTTTTTTGTTTTTGAAATGGGTACGATGAAGAAGAAGGTACAAGCAAAAGTGCGCATACGCGAAAACTCGTGGTTGGCAAAGAAAGCAGCACAGACCCTCGGTTTCGATTACATAGCCATGGTTTTCGGGCACACCATCCACCTCCACAATACAACACTTGAAAGGTTTTTCGCAAAGCCATCCTGGGTCATCCACGAGCTCAAGCATGTCGAGCAATATGAGCGGCTAGGCACCATCTCCTTCCTCATACACTACGGCCTGCAGCACTTCCGCAAAGGCTATTGGGAAAATGACTTCGAAACCGAAGCCCGCGCCTCCGAAGCCGACTATTCCCTGCTCACGCACTACGACCTATCCGACTACGCCGAATACATGGCCTACGGCTACAAGACGACGTAAATCGGTAATCCAAAGCGCACTGCGCCCGATGTTTATCGGCCTAAATTACCCTGGAGTCATAATCTATAGTAATACTATAGTGATACTATAGTAACTGTATAGTAATACTATAGTAACCTCCATTCCTACAACATCCCTACTTCATCCATACATCATTCGTACTGCATTAATACTAGATACAGCCTTGAAAGCATCCATACCGTACCAACCTTTCACTTTATCAACGTATCAACCTTAATGCTCCTTATCTTTGTGCGCACATCTCTGTACTACAAACATGTCGCACAATAAGATTATCCCTACAGCAGGTCAAAAGCGGAACTTCTTCATCCACCTTGTTATTTATCTTATAGCTGTAGGAGCAATGGTAGCCTACCATGGTCATCAGGAAAAAGTAGCCAACGGATGGGTATATCCCTGGCACGCCTGGATTATCGCAGCCTGGGGCCTCGCAGTAATAGGCCACATGTGCGCCCTCTGGACTTCCTATGAAGATCCCGGAATGGCAGAGTTCGAGCGTCAGACTAGGAACGGATAATCCTCAATAAGGATCATAATAAGAAACCCCGCACACGTGCGGGGTTTCTTATTTACAGAGCAGAAGACTGCTTACCAGCAGTCTGCAGAATGCTAACGTATCAGTAATGTGATCGGTAGAAAGGCAGGTAGCTACTAATGCTACCATCACTCGTCAGCTTACGATAGTTGGGCGCTGAGATAACGAACGTCTCATACTCATTCGGCTGATACTCGCGCACTAGCGTCTTGGCATCGCGGAATGCACTTAGATAGGTTCTTGCAGCTGCCGCATTATTAAAGCGCTTCACCACAATCAATCCCTTCCCGGCCTTTAGGGGCACCACGGTTGTTTCTAGGGCCACAGTACTGAACTTGAATTTATTAAGGTCGGAAATGCCCGCCTTCACTCCCATAGCCTTCGGCTCAACCTTGTTGAAGGCAAACACGAAATAATGGGCCTCGTTAGGTTTATACGTGTAGTCAGCGGGTATAGGCAGTGTGCTCGTATCGACCGCAGGGGTTATAATTGGCAGCGTAGAACTGGTAGAACCCGCGGCACCAGGCGCAATAATGCTCGCCGGAAGTATAGTACTATCAGGCTTGCGAACAACCGTATCTGTCTTACGCATCGTTCCTACATATTTCAATACGTCCTCAGCCCATGGCTTCAAGGGATCGTCCTTATGGGTACGAATAAACTCATTCAATATAGTATCAGCCTGATTATACTGCGCAGACCCTGCATAAGCCATAGCTTCTACAATGCGGAACCGATTACCATAGGTCTCATCAGTAAACTGCCGGCGTGCCGAGCGCGTGCGGCTAAGCACCTCGCCATACTGGCGCTGCTGCAATAGGTTATAGGTAGCATCATAATACTCCCCAACAGAAGCCAGGGCAGGTCCACTCTCGTCCTTTTCACCTGGAGCCGGCGCTACGAACCCAGCCCACTGAGTACCTGGGAAGTCCTTTTGCAGCTTAGCACTCCAGCGTTGCGCTTCATTAAGATTATTGCGGCGTAGTGCTATTTGGTACCGTAGGTAGGTAGCCTCAGCAGTATATGGATTTAGTGCCCATCGCTTGTCAAATGTGTCCAACGTAGCCGTAGCACGCGGGTAATCCTCAAACTGCTTTACGTAGGCTGTAGCCATATCCACATAAGCCCGCTGCAGGCGCCCCGTAGCAACTGCCTTAGCCTCTGCTGTAGTAGGGATAAATGCCAGCAGTGCCTCCTCAGTGGGCAGCCCATTCTGGTCAAGGGCTGCACTGGCTGAATTGTTTGCAGCTTCTAAGGCATCCGCACCGGAATTAGAGCCTCCCGGCGTACCCATGCCTGCTGCGGCTACTGCTGAACTGCGTCGCCAGTTGTCCACCAGTGGGCGGGTTCCCCATTTACGCTTAAAGTCAGTAATGCCCTGCTGTATCATCGCAGGACTAGCAAAATACCAGGATGACGCAGTGAGGTCGCCACCTGCAGCATCGCTATTGTCCTTGGTGGCAGCAGCAGTAACACCTGCATTCTCAGCGCGGAAGATGCTGTCCTCCCTTTTGGCCTGCAGTCCGCGTATATAGCGGCGTACAATAGAACGCTGTTCCTTTTCGGTAAGCTCGCCGAGTGCCAGCAAGCTGTCCTGCTGATGAATAATGTAAGCAGGCAGTGCAACCTTATCTACTATAGACGCCCTCCTCATAGCTACAGCAACTCCGCTATCATCAGGAGCAGCAGGTGCAAAGCGACTCACACTATCGTAGGCAACCTTAGCCTCGGCATATCTCCCTGTAGTAAAGTAGATGTTGCCCAGAGCGGCAAATGACATGGCCTTTTGCTTGCGGGTAGTCTTTGCAGATGCTATCCCTTTCCGCAGGTAGGTTACAGCCTGATCTGTATTGGCTGCGTTGGCAGAGAGCCTCCCAAGCACGTAATAGATCTGCTCATAGTAGGGTGAGTACTTGCCATCACTAAGCATGCTCTTCAGCGAGGCGATGGCATCCTTCTGTACACCCCCCGCTTCCATCAACGCATATGCACGATTGCGGCGCGCATAAAAGTCCATATCTATCTTGGGATGCAGGTCAGTTACGAGCGAGAATGCACTGGCAGCCTCGCTATATGAGCCGCCCTCCTGCAATATTTGCCCAGCCAGGTAGGCTGCCCTTCGCCGGGTGTCGGTCTCAATGCCCTTGTCGTTGGCAGCAATCATAAGATTAGATGCTGCCTCTTTATCATTGTTCTGATTAAGTGCAAGGTATCCTTTCTGCAGTGCCAGTTCACCTTTCAGGCTTTCCGGGAATTTCGGATCATTCGCCATCAGGTCGATGATGGATTCAGCTTCCCCATAATGTCCATAAGTAGTATAAGTGCGCGTAAGCCATAACAGCCCCTCGTTGGTTGCCGGCTCGCGTTTCAGTATTGCATTAAGGCCTTTTTGTTCCGGCGTTACGATACTGGGCAATTCCTTGCTCCTCCCGCCACGCACTGTCTTATTGCTATAGGCAGACTTCTTTGCTGCATCTGCCTTTGCCTTTTCATGAAGGGCGACAATGTACTTGAACGAGGCAGTTGAGTTATCATAGTCGCCCTTGTAGAAATAGGCCTTACCAAGCAACAGATAAAGATCGTCCGCCCACTTCGTCCGAGGATCATGTATCTGTATACCCAGGGAGGTCTTCTGGATCACGCTATCCATATCCGCGCGGAACGTAGTAGAATCCCTTGCCGGACTGAATGTGTATAGCGGTATGCGGTCGTCCCAATTATCCCGGGACGTTCGCAGCATGTTCATCTCCGCCTCCTCCATCTTTCGGTTGGCGTTGAAGTAGTAATTGTAGTGCGTGAAGGTGTTCTGTACCCCCCTTCTTGGGGCAGTCCACTTCTTCTTCAGCATGTTCTCATTACTGTATACCGATCGCTTCTTCTTTATCTTCAGCTCAAAGGCCAACTGGGCTTTCTTCTCCGCCTGATTTTCTTTTATTTTCTTGTCTCGCGTCTGACTATCTTTTTTCTTAGCCAGAGCGGCCTCCCGTTCCTTACGCTTGGCAGCCAGCGAATCAGCGCGCACCTTTCGCACGGTAGCAAGACTATCTGTGACCAGCTTTCTGGCAATCTTTAGCTTGTCCATATTGGCCTTGCGAGCCGTTGCAAGGCTATCGGTAAAGGCCTTGCGCACAGCTTTTACGCTGTCCGCTCGTGCACGGTGTACAATGGCCACGCTATCCGCATAGCGCTTGCTGGTCTTGTATTTCTTGATGGCGGCAAGGCTGTCGGCTCGTCGCTGTTGCGCCTTGTGGATGATGGCGGTGGCTGCCTCGCGGGCCGCAATCATGGAGTCTGTCACTCGCTGCCGGGCATCCCTCATACTGTCAAGCCGAGCCCTCTGGGCTTCTCGTATTGCGGCTACACGCTCTTCGCGCACGTTGGCTACGCTGTCTTTAAAGTGCCGGCTCTCGCGGTACTTCCGGATAGCCTGCAGGCTGTCGGTATGCGCCTGGCGAACTTCCTTGAGGTTGTCAAGAGCAAGCTGGCGGGCTGCGCGGGATGAGTCTAAAGAGCGTTTCTGGGCAGCTCGTGTAGTCTCCAGCAGTTTCTGGCGGGCACGGGTTGCGCTATCTGAGTTATAGCGGGCTTGAGCATAGCCAGCCTGGCCTTCCGCCATCAGCAGGAAGCCGATTGAAAACAATATAAAAAGAAGCCTCATTTTGAAGGCTGGGAAAAACATAGAACGCACGCTACTATAATAACTCAAAGGTCGGTAAGATAGTATGTTTTGGGGGTCAAGTGGCCGTTAAGAAAAGGCACGGGGTAGGTGGCTGCTATAATAAAAAAGCCCTCTCGATATATGAAAGGGCCTTTTCAGAAACCGATTTAGCCTTATCTGCGGCGGCCAAAGAGGCGTAGCAGCATGAGGAAGAGGTTGATAAAGTCCAGATACAAGGTGAGTGCACCAAGGATAGAAAGCTTACGCACTGTAGCTGTGCCAGTGCCTTCATATTCCAGACCTATAGAGATGCGCTTAAGCTTCTGCACATCATAGGCAGTAAGGCCGGTGAAGACTGCTACGCCAATGAGGGAGATGATATAATCCAGCGCTTCGCTTTTGAGGAAGAAGTTGACAAGGAAAGCAACCACGATCCCTATGAGGCCCATCGTCAGGATGCGACCAAAGGAGGTCAGGTCCTTGTTAGTAGTGTAGCCCATCACTGCCATTACGCCAAACATAGCCGCTGCTGAGGCAAAACAGCCAATGACAGAACCGGATGTATACGCTAATAGGATGAAGGAGAAGGAAATGCCGTTGACTGCAGAGTATGCAATGAATATAGCTGCCATAGCTGGCGCAGAGAGCCGCTGGAAGCCGAAAGACATGAGCATTACGAAGCCGATAGGTGCAAGCATTACCGCCCAGCCAAGGGTGTTGAGCTTACCTGTCTCGCTGACGAGGTAGGAGAGCAGGCTATAGTTGTTGGCGAACAGGTAAGCAAAGACTGTTGACACTGCGAGGGCGCCAAACATCCATAGGAAGACATTGGTAAAGAATGCCTTGGAGACGGTATGCGTACTGGTTTGCTCGAGTGTGTAGTCTGAAAAGATTCTGTTTTGGTTCTGAAGGTCCATGATGGAAATTGAAGTGCTTTTTGCGTATTTAAATGTACGAAAAGCGTAGCGTTTTTAGCTAAGGGATTGCCAATGTTTATGCCGTGTTGCGGGCTGCATAGAGCCTTCTGCCTTTGCTTTTTGTGCTTTGCTTTTCGGGTTGCAATATACAGCCCTTAACAAGTGGCATTGTCCCATTTGGGAACAAACGGGCACAAATGGGATCAAAAAAGCACAACAACGCTCAAATGGACACAAACGGGAGCAGATGGGAGCTAATGAACCAATTTGAAGATTTGAAAATGATCTGCATGTGTGTGCCAATGTAGTGACGCTCCAGGTAGGGAGAAGATATGAAGGAGATACGGAGGAGATAGGGAGGAGGCACGCTGTAAGCCCTCCTATGACCTGGTCAGCTATAAGCACATTACTTCATTTGGTCCACACTGAAATCATATCTGGTTTCATTCCGAGTATCAGGATGGTTGCTTTCCCACAGTCCGTAAGTAATGCTCATTTTATCGATGTCTTCTGTAGTGATATCGTAGAAGTCAAATGCCAGTAAGTAAAGGTTCTCATCAGTATCTAGTCGTGCTTTGTCCTTAGTCAGCTCATAGAGTTGCCTGTTCTTTTCTGCAATGTCTTTACCATAGACCGTAAATCGTATGTTGTCCTCTTTTTGTTTCATGACATCTACCACTTTTTCGCCATGTCCGATTTCGTAAGTCACTCTAATACTCATGATCAATCTGAATCTTCTGATAGTTGGAGTAACCTTGAATACCGTTAGAATGTGATTGCTGCCTTCTGACATCAATTGCATTGCACGCACGAACTCCATTTGGTAAGACGATTTTCTTTTCGCGAAAAGATCATACGGAGTCGACGCTATCAAGCAACAAGCTATTGCCGCGTAGAGTAATCTTAGCTGCTTCATAAAATCTTGATTTGTTAGACGGGCTTGATTGCTACTTCCGATTGCCAATATAGTTGACAGATAGTTATGTTAGGTGTCCTCAGCATACCCCAAGCGGTTGGATAGGCAACTCGACCGGCAGTAATAGGCATGCTTCGGTTTGATGGCATGCGTCTATCGGTATGCCCCAGTCCATTGCTAACAAACCAATGAACTAATGTTATTTCACTGACAAACGTATTTGTCTGTAAGGCATCTTTGCAACTCTATGCGGCAACTTTTCTTACTGCTACTTTTTTGCTGTTTTGTCTTTCCCGCGCTTGCCGGAACGTTAACCGGAACAGTGCGCGATACCAAGGGAAATCCTTTGCCCTTTGCCACGGTGTTCGTGGCGGGCACTACCAATGGCAGTGTCGCTAATGCATCAGGACACTACCAGCTTCCACTAGCCGAGGGTAGCTATGTAGTCACCTGTCAATACATAGGTTATCAGCAGACCACCTTCAACCTCAGCATCGGCAAGGACGAGACCGTGAAGCATGATTTCAGAATGGTGGAACAGGGGCTGGAGGTAAAGGAAGTAGTGGTGCGTGCATCAGATGAAGACCCTGCCTACCGCATCATCAGGGAGACGATAAAGAAGCGCGAATTCCACCTGCGCCAGGTGAAGGACTTCCAGACCAGCATCTATCTGAAGGGCGTGCTGCGCACCCGCCATACCCCCGATAAAGTACTCGGGCAAAAAATAGACAAAGGAGAACTTGGCGTTGACACAGGCGGTAAGGGAGTTCTATATCTCTGTGAAGAGGTAGCAGACTACTACGCCCAGCGCAACCCCGATAAGGAGCGCACCATCATCCACTCCGTAAAGGAAAGCGGCGACCCTAACGGCTTGGGCTTCTCGCAACTTCCGCCGGTCATTACTTTTTACGCCAACAACGTCATCTCGCTTAATAATTCCCGTCCGCTTATCTCTCCCATTTCCGATGGAGCCCTTAGCCATTATAAGTACAAGCTGGAGGGCGAGTTCAAGGAAGGGCGTTACACAATCTACCAGATCAAGGTCATTCCAAAACATGCGTATGAGCCAGTTTGCTTTGGCCATATATACATTGTAGATGGCGACTGGGCCATCCATTCACTCAGCCTTACCACCAGTGCCCGCTATGGACTGGAATTCCTGGATACGTTACGCATCGATCAGGTCTTTCTACCTCTAAAGAAGGACGCATGGGTGATCAAGAACCAGCAGTTCTATCCCACCATCAACATTTTCGGCTTTGGTGTGACTGGCAACTTTGTAACGGTCTACGACAATCAGAAGGTCAACGAACCAGTGCCCGACACGGTCTTCAACAAAAAGATCATCTCCACCTACGACAAGACGGCGAACAAGAAGGATAGCAGCTACTGGGAAGATACCCGCCCGCTGCCACTGGAGAAAGACGAGGCACACGACTATCGTTACAAAGATTCACTACGACGAGCCACTGAGGACCCACATAGGCTTGACTCTTTACGTAGGCGCGGAAACAGAATCAAAATCGGAGATATTTTCCTGAACGGCATTAGCCACAGTGACTCAGGCTATCGGAACACCTTCCGTATGTCAGGCCTGATATTCAGCGCAAACTTCAATAGCGTAGAAGGACTGAACATAGCACCGGAGATAGACTGGACGCACAAGATAGATAGCAATAACACCCTCAGCCTGCGCAGTGTCTATCGCTACGGCTTTGCCAATACTCACTTCAACGCCATTGGTGCATTGACCTACTCGCATAGAGAGAAAGAATGGCGAGGACGGGGCTGGACACTCACTGGCGAGGGTGGTAAGTACGTATTCCAATATGACCGGCATAATCCTGTCACGCCCATATTCAACACATTCACTACACTTCTGTTCAACTACAATGAGCTCAAGCTATATGAACGCTGGACAGGCGCATTGACACTGCGACGCAATCTGGCAAATGGATTCAGATGGTGGGCGAGGGTAGCATACGATCATCGCATACCGCTGGAGAACAGCACAGACTTCACATGGGCAAAGAAAGAAGAAGGCAAGTTTACAGACAACCTGCCTGATAACCTGCGCAACTGGCACTTTGAGGAACATGATGCAGTTATCACACGTATTGGAATCAGCTGGCAGCCGGGCTATCGGTATGTGCAGTATCCTGATTACAAGCAGCCTATTCCCGGCCGGGCACCCACCTTCAGTCTGCAGTATGAAAAGGGTATTCCTAGCATACTCGGCAGCAATGTAGATTGGGACAAGTGGCTGGTGATGCTGAACGGCTCTCACAGCCTGCGCCGCTTTGGCTCAGTGGACTATACACTTTCAGCGGGTGGCTTCCTCAGCAAGAAGTGGGTAGGCGTGCCTGACCTGATCCACCCGTTTGCAGGCGATGATCCCAGCTTCACGCTGGCGTCGCCGTACCTCCGGGCATTCCAGCTTATGCCATTCTACCAGTTCAGCAATGACGCGGATCTATATGGGGAGGCACATATAGAGTATAATCTTTTAGGCCTTCTGTCCAATAAGATTCCCGGCCTGCGGCAGCTGAAGTGGTTCTTTATCTTGGGCAACAATACCTTCTATGCCAACAAGGACCTGTACTTCACAGAAGTGTTCGTGTCTCTGGACAACCTGGGCTATAAAGCCTTTCGTGTATTGCGGGTAGATTTTATGCGCGGCTGGGACAATAACAAGCGCACATATGATGGTATCCGTCTGGGCCTCCGTCTTGCCTCGGTCGGTGGACTCAGAGGTGGTACAGCAGACACTGAGTGGTAGCAATCGCCCTAGAAATACCCGAAGTATGCCTTACTATATGTAGCATACTCGATATTCAGCTCATCGCCCGCCGAGAGTCGCTCAAAGTATTGAGGGCTCACCTCCACGCTTAGCTTAACCGGCGAATCGAGGTAAAAGAAGCAGCTATTGGTCTGGGGCATAAATCGCTTGCGGGTGATGACCGCACGCTCGATGGTCTTGGTATTATGCCGCAGGTCCCGGTGCAGCAGATAGAGGTTACTGCGATATGCCATTACCGCTCCACCTAGTGCAAGAAAAAGCAATACACCTACGCCAATAAAATACCGGAGGTAAGAGAAAGGATTAGGTTTTCCAATAATAGCCTCACCCCAGGCCATAGCAAATGGCAACGCAAAGCAGATAGGCAGAATCACGCGCAATGCTTTGTAGAATTGTCGCCTGTCGCGCGTCTCTTTTCGTACCAGGAAGGCACGTTCGTCAGCGTTCAGCGGCTCCAGGTATTTTATGACTGCGACCGACATTGTCTCAACTATCTAAACGGCATAAATACCTGAATATTTCTCCTGCGCATAGCGCATAAAGGAAGAGAAGTCTAAGCCCTTACCCGTAATGCGCTGACAAAGCTCTTCCGACCTGTACCGCCTGCCATGCTGATGAATATGATCACGCAGCCATTGCAGGAATGCGCCAAACTGCCCGGCTTCAATGTCTTTCAATAAGGCTGGCATCTGACGCTGCGCCTCTTCCCAGAACTGTGCAGCATAGAATGACCCAAGGGAATACGTAGGGAAATAACCAAAAGACCCATGGCTCCAATGCACATCCTGCAGGATGCCCTGCACATCATCAGGGGGCGTAAGCCCCAGGTATTGCTTGTATTTACTGTTCCATGCATCCGGTAGTTCTGAGACGGAAATGCTGTCTTCCAAAAGGCCTTTCTCTATCTCATACCGTATCATCACATGGAAGTGATAGGTCAGTTCGTCCGCCTCGGTACGTATAAGAGAAGGCTGCACCTTGTTCATACCGCCGTAGAATGACTCCAGCGACACATTACGCAACTGATTCCAGAAGCGATCCTGTAGAATAGGGTAGAAGTGCTTCCAGAAGCTCAGCCCCCGGCCAACGCAGTTTTCCCATATCCGGCTCTGGCTCTCATGGATGGACAGCGACGCAGCCGCACCCAGCGGCATGCCATATTGGGTTTCGGGAAGGCCCTGCTCATAGAGGGCATGGCCACCTTCATGAATAGAGCTCCACAGTAAAGAAGCAAGGTCCTCTTCATTTACCCGAGTAGTCACTCGGACATCGGAGGGAGCGAAAGAAGTAGTGAAGGGATGCTCAGAATAATCCTGCCGTCCCGCATCAAAGTCATAACCAATGGCCTTCAGCACATCGAGGGAGAACTGCCACTGCACATCTCTTGGATAGTGCTGACTAAAGAATGTATCGGCCGCCTGCTGTTTTCCTTTGATGGAGCCGAGCAGGGAAGGCAGTGCCGCCCGTACCTGGGCAAAAACTCCGTCGAGCAAAGCAACTGTTGCCCCTTTCTCATAATCATCAAGCAGCGCATCATATGGGTGGCCGGTATAGCCATACAGATCCGCCTGCTTCTTCTTCAGCCCGATCATATGCTTTAGCTGCGGGGCAAAAACGCTATAATCATTACCCTTACGCGCATTGCTCCAGGCATTAAGGGCGGTACTTGTGGCCTGCGTAAGCTCTTCTACAAAAGCATCAGGCAGGCGGGAGGCTTTCTCAAAGTCCTCAAGGCTAAGGCGGACGTTGGCTGCCTGAGCATCTGTAAGTCCATCTGCACCGGCAAGGTCCTCCAGCAATTGATGATACTCCTGGCTAGTGAGCATGGCATGTGCCTGCGTTGCCAGAGTGGCAAGCTGCCTCCCACGGGCCGCAAAGCCTTTAGGTGGCATATAGGTCTCCTGGTCCCAGCCAAGGACTGCGGCTGCATAATTGAGATCGGCGGCTTTTTGAGTTATTGCCTGGTAACGGGTGTATAGCGTTGAAGTATCGGGCATGTAATCTGGATTCTGGAACGTTCTAAGTTACGCAAGTCGACTCGCACAGCCTTCACTTCCTAAGTGTTAGTGAACCGCAGGCAACATTATCCGCGTTTCCAGCCCCATTTAACCTACTCAATTGTAAATCAGAGCTTTTAATAGGCACAATTGCAACGTGAAACGGCTTCATTTCTTACGTTTGTCCCGCATCCTACTCTAACCAACAAGACAAGCGATACATAATCTGATGAACGAATATTTCAACTGGTCAAAGGTGTACAGTGTTACACATACGCAAGGCAGCTACCTCATCTTTACTATTGAGTGCGACAAGAAAAGCTATGCGGGCGTCATGCTTCCGGCATGCATGGACGATATCTGGTATATGGCTGGCAGCCGCCTGATGGAAAAGGTCAACAACCAGGACACTGTCGGCAGTCCTGAAGAAGTGCTGGAGGCACTGAATGACTGGATGACAACAAATCTGAAAGGTCAATTCTCGATAGAACCGGTAGAGAATATGTACCCACCAATTGAAATGGAGATGGGGGCCGAGGCATAGTATTTCCCTTCCCAATAAAAAGGCCACCTCAATGGTGGCCTTTTTACAATTCGGTTAGGACGCTTACTTGCCTGATATAGCTTCCTGCACAGCCGCAGCAGCCTCACTCAGCAGCACTGCGCTCTTCACCTTAAGGCCACTATTGTCGATCAGCTCTTTCGCTACCTCAGCATTCGTGCCCTGCAGACGTACGATGATAGGAATCTCGATATTGCCCAACGCCTTGTAGGCTTCTATCACCCCTGCAGCTACACGGTCGCAGCGCACTATACCGCCAAATATATTGATGAGGATAGCCTTCACATTAGGGTCCTTCATAATGATGCGGAAGCCAGCTTCTACAGTCTGTGCATTGGCCGTGCCACCCACATCCAGGAAGTTAGCAGGCTCGCCACCGGCCAGCTTGATCATGTCCATCGTAGCCATGGCAAGACCGGCGCCGTTCACCATGCAACCTACATTGCCATCCAGCTTTACATAGTTAAGGTTGTACGCTCCTGCCTCTACTTCGGTAGGATCTTCCTCGCTCTTGTCGCGCATGGCGGCTACATCCTTGTGGCGGTAGAGAGCATTGTCGTCAATGTTCATCTTGCAGTCCACGGCAATGATCTTGTCATCAGCGCTCTTGAACAGCGGGTTGATCTCCAGCATGGAGCAGTCGAGACCGGTGTATGCATTGTAAAGGTTGGTGACAAACTTCACCATGTTCTTAAATGCATCACCGCTCAGGCCTAAGTTGAAGGCGATCTTCCTTGCCTGGAATGCCTGTAGGGGGGAGTTAGGATGCACCCACTCTTTATATATCTTCTCAGGTGTGCTATGGGCCACTTCTTCAATGTCCATACCGCCCTCGGTAGAGTACATGATCACATTCTGCTTCTTCGCCCGGTCCAGCAAGATAGACAGGTAAAACTCCTTGCGCTCGCTGGGACCATCATAATACATGTCCTGCGCCACGAGTATCTTATTTACCTTCTTACCAGCCTCACCGGTCTGTATTGTCACCAGCGTGTTGCCCAGTATGTTTTGAGCCACGGTGCGTACGTCATCAGCGCTCTTCACCACCTTCACACCATTCTGGGTAGGCACTTCCTTCATAGTACCCTTACCGCGACCACCGGCATGTATCTGGGCCTTCACAACGGCAAACTTTGCACCCTTGCTGGTAGCAACTTCATCATAGGCCTTCACAGCATCTTCTACGCTCTCTGCGGCTATGCCTTCCTGTGTAGGGACATTATAACGCTTCAGCAGCTCTTTGGCCTGGTACTCGTGGAGATTCATTAATTATTTGAGAGGTTTATTAAACGCGGGCGAAGATAGCATGCGAACGGGATTTGCACGGCTGCTATAGAAGCGCCAGATTTCTATTGTCTTACCAGCGGGTAATAACCCGAACTACCTGCATTATACAAATATGCTGAAAGTGTATCCCTGTTAATTGTGCTCGACCAGCTTGAGCCGGTATTGAAGTCTGCTCTCAGTATCAGATTACGGAAGAATTCATCGTTATAGAATGACATGGTAAATCCCCCCGCCCTCGTTGGCTTGTATGGAATTAGCTGGCTGATCATGCCATAGAGCGTTGAATTCGTTTGCCCCCCAAAGGTGCTGGTATAGGTGTATTTACAGGTGAAGTCCTTGCTGAAGACAAAACGGTGCTTACCTGCATATGCGCTCCCCACGCCGGAGGGAATGTTCATTTCCCAGGTAGAGCTGGAGCCGCTCCCGTTCAACAAGATTATCCTGCTTGTGTCAGTATAGCCAAACGACTGCGCAAGATTGATCTGGTCGTCCATCGCCGCGATATTGATCTGTCCGACCAGGCCCAACGTCTGTCCCCCGGCCTTTTGTATACGCTTATTGTTATGCCAGTTGCTTAGCGAGTAGTCCGCAGTGTACCAGTCTACCCATACGGTATTGCCTATCCCAAAAGTCATTTGGGCGTTCTTGCCAGGGGCTATAGAAGTGCGTGAAACGCGATTGCTGTTATTCGTATAGTCGTCCTGCGTATTGTATACGTCCAGGGTCACCGGCTGACCTGTGTTATTGTTGAATGTATAGGTTGCATCTTTGGGAAACTCCTGCACTTTGCAGGCTGAAAGCAGCCATATAGCCGCGAGTAGGGAAAGTAGGTTTAGTCGAATGTGCATATGGTTTTGTGTGCGGTAAGTATCAAAATAACGGACAAGATGCGAAAATAATACACCCCCAAATAGAGGAATATTGCCATGCACTGGTCCCTTTCTGATCTACACAAAGGTACGGCCATTAACACGCGAAACACGAATATGAGCTGTGTATAAGTGCCTAATCTGCAATTTGTAACACTGCAATCGTTGCCTGAAAGCCAATACCAGACCGGCATACCGGAAGACGCATTTTAGAAACATATTGCGCTCAGGAAATTTAAACCAACATGACTCGCCAATGCAGCACGATAGCCGGCGCCACGTCCGCTGGTCTTCAATGGTTCCCTTGCTCAATAGATAGCGTCGTGCCGGACTGTGCCGTGAGCATAGCGCGCTAGCTGATCCGGCATCTCCTGAGGATTTGCAGACAGTCCAATAGAGTTACCGCAGCCTTACTGATGATGTATATCCTGTGCTGGTAACCCACTTTAGGCCTCAACCCCGACGAAGGGACGAAGGACATGCGCTGAGGCGCGCCTGAGATACTATGGGGGAGAGGGTGGTCATCGGTCACGAGTGTTCGGAACTTTTGCTGCAAGTATTATCTTATTGAAATACAACCACCAATTATCGCCATGCTGAGCGAAGTGAAATGCAGTGAAGGGCGAGGCACAAACGGAATGGAATCCCGACTCGTTGGGAAAGCATCTCACCTGCTACCTCCTTGGCAGGCCTTGATGGCTTATGAGAAGCTTAACTTCGTTTCGCTTCATGTCGCTTCGTTCCATTACGCTACACTCCGCGCAGCATGACGGCCATGGAAGGCCGGCAACGTTCCCAACACTACCTGCGCTAAATAGAGATTGCGACTTCTGTATCAGGCATTTCAGTCTTTAGACTGAATTCCGGAAGGTAGAACGTATTCTGATTTCTCACCACAAACAATAAATGTCAACATAGCCTTGCAACAATCTCATTGTACAACAAGTATCTGGTTTAGTTTCGCATCGACGCTTCGAAGTTCAAGATGATACATCCCAGTCGAAAACGATGTTGGTAGGGCAATTTCGACGGGTGAATTTGTATGGTCGAAGTGGAGAACGGATGAGTAAGCTATGCGCCCTTGCACATCAAAAAGCGTGAGGCTGTAATCTTTTGTTGAAGTGTTACTCAGCAGTAGGAAAAATGTCTTACCCTTGATTGGATTGGGGTATAGCGTGATTGTTTCTGCATCCTGCACAAACCTTATAAATCGATTGGGGCTATAAGTTTCTTCCCAATTTTGGTCAACAAGCTTGAGCCTGTAATAATTTATACCTGCAACCGGGCTATTATGTACAAAGCTGTAGTGCAATGGCTGGGAGCTAATACCGGCAGCGGCAACCCGGCCGATCAAGCTGTAATGGGAGCCGTTTGTGCTGTGCTCGATGTCAATATATGCGGAGTTACGTTCGCTTTGTGTTGTCCATGTTACGAGCGAGGAGTGAGTGCCTTTGGCTGAGACATCGAAATCAGTTAGCTCAATTGAGAGCGCTGTTGCCTGTCCCCAGTTTGAATAGTTGCTCCCTTTGAAATGACTACGTACGAAAATGTAGTTAGTTACCGAGCTGGACGCCGTTGCGACAAAATTGGTCCCTGACACATAAGTTCCTGCTGTTGTTGGCGCGGGAATGGTGGGCGAAGTTTTGACAATCCACTCGTAGCCACTGTCTGAGTGGATAGGTGGTTCATTAAAGCTTACATTCATGGTGCTACTGGTCTTCGAGACCCGGTGAACGTTGGAGGGTGAAGGGGCGGCAGGTGTAGAAAAGGAGAAATGCGCAAACTGCGACCTAAAGGTATCAGTTGTACCAGGTACAATATAAAACATCTTGATGTGATAGTAGTAATTGGTGCTTTGACGGAGATTAGCTGTATCAAAATAGTTGGGTACGGCATGCGCATTAGAAGAATCGCTTGCAGAAGTGTTTAATACTCCGAGATATCCGTTGCCCGGTATTGCTTGATATCCGCCTCCGGTATCAATCTGGGATGCAGTCCAGCTTACATGAGCTCTGTTGCAGGTATCTATCACTGATGCTGTTTTTTTTGCGACTGGAGCAGGCGGATCGCCCTCAGTGATGAATGTGCCTCCGTCTACCCAGGTCGAATAGGCGCTATTACTTCCAGCCGTATTTTTCGTGCGTATCCTAAGTCGATGTAATGTTCCTTCCGCCAAAGTCCCTGGTGATGCATCCTGTTCGGCCAGGTTCGGTTGGAAGGCATATGACCAAAGATGAATAAGTTTAGCAGGATTAAAAGCCTTCCCCGCATAGACTTCAATCTCGAATTCATCGCTGGCACAGCCTAATGCCGGTGTCCAGAAGACATCTACGTGATTTTCGGTAGGAAAGAGGTTGCGAGTAATGATAGGCGGCTGAGGATTGACGGCGAATGGTATATCTATAAAAGGACATCCGCCACAATTTGCACATCGTGGACGAACGCTAATTACGTGTTTACTGCAGTTTGCCATACCGGCTTGAACACCTGTATGAAATGTATTTTGATTTGGAGCAGGAAAAGGAATTGCTTGGTTTGGGATTGTTGGAAAGCCGTCTATCTTCCAGTCGTATCCAGTTGGTACTCCAACGCCTAAGTAGGCGAATGTTGCATCATAACTGTTAGTCGTAAGGGTAAAAGAAGCGTCTACTGGGCCGTTCAAAGCGCAATTTTGAGCAGCAGCATTTAGATTGGCCATCAGGTAGCCGAGCATAAGCAAAGTACTTTTGAAGGTGGATGTTTTTTTCATAGGACTTAAGTTTTGAAAGGTTGAGTTGAGTCACACTTTATCGTTTGCGTTTAAAGTGTCCTATCATTCTTGGTTTGACAAGCAGTTAGTTCATTTGACAAGCGTCAGCTTTCAACAAACAAGCGGTAGGACGCTCTAAGGAAGATTTGGTATTGTTCGTACAGGTGAAAACATCAGCCTCCTTCCTGGAATCCCTGAGTTCGGCGTGAGCGATGTGATAACCTGGGCCTTCGCCATCACCCCCAAAAGGAGCAGATAGACCGACAGCCCAACGAATATGAGCATCCAACCCAATTCCGCTTTTCTACTTTCCATAGCTTGTGAGAAACTGTGAAAATCAATTTCGCAGTAAACGTACATGCGTGAAAAGCCGATCTGTGATCACTTCTCACGAGTGGCGGCATCGATTTGAGGAACGGCGGAAATGGAAAAAGAACGGCTGCGTATATGCCGTCGGATTCAATTGAAATGAAATCGCAGATACCTAGGCGCGGTGTAAAAGCTCCAGGAATTCCTCCTTTCGCCTTCGCGACACATCAAGCTGGCAATTATTGCTCATCACCACGGTCCCCCCTTCCCCGCGAATATATTTCTGGATCTCCGCCACATTCACGATGTATGATTTGTGGATGCGGAAAAAGTTGTGGTCGGAGAGCAGGTCTTCATACTCGCGGATATTCCTGGAAGCAACCAGCTTCTTGTTTTCCTTCATAAAGAAGTATGTATATGCCCCCTCCGACTGCAGATATATGATGTCGGCCACCCGTATGAAGATATAGCCGTCGGGCGCCGAGACCGCTATTTTCTGATCGCTATTGCCGCCTCTGAGGTTGTGCATCAGGGTTTCCAGGCTCTTGTTGAACACGGACTGCTGCCGCCGCTTCTCTACTTTAACCACTGCCTCTTTAAGTTCTTCCGAATTAATAGGCTTCAGAAGGTAGTCCACTGCAGAAAGCTTGATGGCCCGCAGCATATAATGCTCATATGCCGTAGTGAAGATGATCTCGAAGCTTATCGGATCTAACTGGGTAAGCAGATCAAATGAAGTCTCTCCCCTAAGTTCGATGTCGAGGAACACGAGATCGGGGGACGCCTCCCGCACGGCTGCTACAGCGTCTGAAACGCAATCCACCGCTGCCAGTACCTGCACCTGTGGGCAATAATCCTTCAGATAGCTCAGTAATAAGTTCCGGCTGTCCGTCTCATCTTCCAGAATGATGGCCTTTAGCATTAGGGCCTATATTTCTAGAAAGATAATTGCTTTTATTAAAATTCGTCATCCAGTGGTAGTCTTATTTCTACCCGGGTTCCACAGGGTTGATGCTGTGCATCTTCCAGATCAGTCACCCATACCGATACCGGACGGTGCCATATCTGGTTCAGCATGTCCAGCCGTGCCTTGGTGATGCTCATCCCCTCAGAGCTGCTTTCCCCCGTCCGTTTTTGCTTTATTTCCATAGCCTTTGCCCTCCCGATGCCATTGTCCTCAATAATGCAGCTGATGTATGCTCCATTTCTTGAAAGTCGTATGCTGATCCTGCCCCCTTCCTTTTTAGTGGCCAGCCCGTGCAATATGGCATTCTCCACATAAGGCTGCATCAGCATAGAAGGGATCAGCGAGTGCTCTGTGTCGATGGAACGGTCAATAATGAATTCATAAGAGATCTGCGCTCCGAACCGGTGCTGCTCTATGATTAGGTAAAGCTCCAGTGTACTGATTTCCTCGGCCAGGCTGATGGAAAGTCGCCCTGAATGGTTTAGGATTCGCCGGATCAGTGTGGCGAAGGTCGTCAGGAATACTTCCGCCTTTTCCCGCTCATTGTTGTGGATATAGTATTGAACCGAGTTCAGGGAGTTGAAAATAAAGTGATGATTCATGCGCGCACGAAGCGCGTCCAGCCGGGTTTCCGACATCCTGATCCGGTCGGTAATGTCGCGCGCAACGACCAGCAGGCTATCTATTTCCTTATCCCTGCTGATCGGGTAGGTAGCAATGTCCCAGTGAGTGATATTCCCGGTCTGATTGACGAAAGAAAATGCTTGCCGGTGGCGCTCACCTCTGCTGAAGGATGGCCGTACTATTTGTTGCTCGATCGCTTTGCGGTTGTCTTCATCCGGAAACAGATCAGTTAGGGTAATCAGCTTCCCCTGCGGCCGGGATATTCTGAAACTCGCAGCCCCGCTGGCATTTAAGTAGTGGATGCTGCAATCTTTTGAAATGATAAGGATGACATCCTCCATCAGGTCTACCATCCACTCTGTCTCCACCAGCTCTGCAAGTATGAATACCTTGAAAGCATCCAGGGCAAAGACGGAAACAAAAAGGCTAAGCATCAGGGTAGCCACTATGGGTATGGGGGCCAGGTGAAACACAAGCGGGAACAGCCCCTGTGTGACCATTCCTGGCACTACGGAAATGGAATAGGCGATGGCCGGGAAAAAGGATCTAAGCCGTTGCTCAGAGGAATGCCTGTTTTGCCAGGCAAAGCTGCCAAGCAGGAGCAGTGTCGTGGAGACGCCCGCCATAAACCAGAGCACTACATAGATATCGTCAGAGTGAACAGAGGGAAATGTTTTAACCCACCCCCAGAAAGGAGTGTTTGCAAAATGCTGGCTGTATATCTTGTTTTGATATAGAACGGAAAACAACAGTGGTGGGAGGTAAAGGGCGGTCAGCATATGACCCTGGGTTACTAGTTTTTTCCGGCCCATAAATAGCAGTGTCCAGTGAATGCCGGAAGGGATATTCATCAGCCATACTAGCGACAAGATGCGGTCCCAGCTTTCCGCCATGGCTGCAGAAGTACTGATGCGGGCTGCAGCATCATTGAGCTGCCAGGCCAGTACGGAAAGCACAAAGAGCTGATATACCCTGGACACGGGGGAGGGCGGTGTTCGAATGCTGAACCAGATCAGGAAAGTGAGGGTTACCAGCCCCGGTACAAAGGCCAGCAGAAATGCAGTCGGATGGCTGAAATCAAAACTAAGCATGTCCATTCCAACCATCGGATGGTTACCGTTGAGTCCCGCATCTATGGGTATTGCAAACGGCAATGGACCGCCTGCACAAGTGAAGCGGAGGGGGTATTCTAGAAATGAATCATTGTATGATGAGAATAGTGACACAAACTGCCTGTTCTAAATTAGAATACAGGCAAGCAGTCATACATCGCTTTTTGAGGAACGGTATGAATGAATTGATGAACGGCCGATCTGGCCAACAAAGGGCTACCGTATCACACATTCCTGCAATCATGACTCTTCCGCAGGTATTTCAATTTCTACCCGGGTACCCAGTGCCGTTCCATCCTTGCCCCTTAAATCAGTGATATTTACTGCTACCGGGTTATGCCGTAACTGGTTTATCATTTGAAGTCGCGTCTTCGTAATGCTCATTCCCAGCGATGGGTTCTGCCCGATTTTATTGCTGCGCAGACGCGCAGCCTTTTCCCTGCCGATTCCATTATCTTCTATAGTGCAATGAATCACGGCTTTTGCAGAGTGTATTTTAATGGCGATCTGTCCTCCGCCCTTACCTGCAAGCCCGTGAACGATTGCATTTTCTACATAAGGTTGGATAAGCATGGAGGGTAGCAGGACCTGCTCCTGATCAATTCCTTCCTCTATATCAATCCTAAACCCAATGGCGCCCTTTAATCGTGAGTTCTCAATCGCCATGTAATTCCTGAGCATGCTTATTTCTTCGGAAAGCGAAATGAGAGCTTCTCCGGATTGATGCAATATCTGGCGGATCAGTTTCGAAAATGATTCCAGATATTTTTCCGCCTCTTCTTGCTTATTGTTATGAACATAATACTGAATCGAGTTTAGCGCATTGAAAATGAAATGAGGATTCATCTGCGACCGTAGCGCAACAAGCTTCGTCTCCGTCATGAGTACCCGGTCCGTCATATCCTTGCCCACGATCAGCAATCCTTCCATGAATTGTCTGTTCATGATAGGGTAGGCTGTTATTCCCCAGTGCGTTCTTTTTCCCGCTTTATTGAACATGCTAAACTGGTAATGCGTCGGCGCCTTATTTGCAAAGGCGGGTATCAGAACTTGTTCTTCAAAGGAACCGGAGTACATTTTCTCTTCCGGAAACAGGATAGCTATTGTTTTACTCCTGTTGTCATGCGGCGAAAAGTTCAGCGCCTCTGCTGCAAATGCGTTCAGGTAGGTGATCTCATGCCTTGGGGATACTACCAGCACCAACTCTTGCATCATTTCTACCATCCTTTCGGTATCTACAGACTCGGCAAGACTAAAAATCTTATAGACCCCCAGCGAGAAGATAATAAGGACCATAGATAATGCCAAAGTGGAGCCAACCGGAATAGGAGCAGTATGAAATAATAATGGGGAAATGGCCTGTGTGAAGGCGCCAATAACAAGAGGGATGGCATAGCCGATGAGAATAAACAAAGACCTTTTCCTGGAATGCGGCAAATGCCTGCCTTCCAAGGCAAAAACGGCAAGAATAATAGTTGTAACAGTACCTCCGGTAAAAAACCACAACCATACGAATGCCATACCGGAGGGTAATGAAGGCAAAATCTTCACCCAGCCCCAAAAGGAAGAATAAACGAAGGGCTGCTGGTATAATCCGAAGCAATACCCGCTCGCAATTAGGAACCAGGGTAAATAGTTCGCTACCATGAACCCGGGGCCTAAAAACCGGGAGCGGCCTGAAAATAATAAAGCCCAGTGCAGGCTTGCTGGAATAATCATCATCCAGAAGCAACATAACAACCTGTCCCAGTTTCCGGCTACCTGGGCTGAGATGCTTAGCCTTACCAACGAATCATTTACCTGCCAGGCAAACAAGGTAAAACTGAAAATCTGATAAGCCCTGATCATCCTCGTAGGAGATAAAAGGAGATTGAGGTACCAGATCAGGCCGAGCGTGATAAGAGCAGGAAAAAAAGAAAGCAGGAAGGCTTGCCAATGGCTGAAATCAAACTGGAAAAACTGGCTGCCTCCCATGGTCCTGAAATTTCTATCTAACCGGAACGTGTAATTCCTCCCTCGTACCTATACTCTGACGGTTTTCATCAATGTGAATGTCAGGCACGCATACATACTTCGACAAAGAAAGCAACGCCTTATTGCTCTAAGATAATATACGGCTGCATTTTATTATAATGAGATGGCTAACGCGTAAATAGCGGCGGTTGAACTGATACCTGCCAACGCACCAACCCAACCAATCGCATTCCGTGCCTTGGAAGTAGCAGAGTACGGTTCTTAAAAGCGCTCTACAATAGGTAGCACCAACTCCACCCGTGTCCCCATCACACGCCCATCCTGCCCATGCACCTCTTCAATACGAAGCCCAACTTGAACATTATGGATTTTTTTCAAGCTGTCTATCCGCTCGTGCGTATCATGTATAGTAAAGGATCGCCGCCCGCTCCCTGCCTTCGCTGCCTTGGACCGGCTAATCCCAATGCCATCATCAGTAATGGTGCAATAAAGCAGATCACCTTTCCTGCTTAGACGCAGTTCTACAGTCCCGGGCTCCTCCATCCCCTGAAAGGCGTGAAGTATAGCATTCTCAACAAACGGTTGTATCAGCATAGAAGGTATCTCCGCCTCCATATCCACATTCTGGTCAACAATTATGGAAAGGGCAAACCGGTCTTTAAACCGCAATTGTTGCAGCTCTGTATAAGCCCTCAGCATATCAAGCTCTTCAGTAACAGGTATGCTCTGCCTGTCAGAGTTTACCATACTCATGCGAATAAGTTTCGCGGTCTTTTCAAGATAAGATTCAGCCGACCGGGTATCTATGTTATGTATTGAAGCCTGAACGGATCCCAATAAATTGGAAATGAAATGCGGATCCATCCGGCTGCGCATGGCTACCAGGTTAAGTTCCGCAATCTTCCGACTGATCTTGTATTTCTGACGCAACCTATACCAGTTAAGTGCCACTCCCACTATCAGCACCAGGGAAAGCCCGCCACCAATAATCAGGCTCCTTTCCAGCTTCGCCCGTGCTACCCGCAACTTCTCAGCCTCTATTTCCTTGTCTTTAAGGTTCGAGACCCTTTGCACTTCAAGTCGCGATATTTCCCGTCTGTAAGTTTCTGAATTGATCGAGTCCTGGAACAGGACAAACATTTTATAGCTCTCCAATGCTGCATCTTTCTTACCCAGCAGTTCCTGAGCCTCCGAAAGAGTCCGATACATATTTCGCAGGACAATGGTGCGCTTCAATTTTCTTGCTATCCCAATGCGTTTGATCAATTCACGTTCTGCTTTAGTCAGCATCGCTTTCTTATCGCGAAGACTGTCAGGATAATGCCCGCCCGAACTGTCGTTTGCAATTAACACGTACACAGGCAGCATATCTTCTATCGGCGAATGCGGACTATTCTTCGTGCTATCATTCTCATGGTGCAAGGCCATCGCAGCATTGCCATAGCCAAGAGCAGCCAGGTAATCGCCCCGCTTAGTCATAAGGCGGGTCAGTTCGCCATACACGTTCTCCATCATTGCAGTGAACCCTATCTGCCTGGATATCTGCAACGACTCGTTTAGATAAGCAAAAGCATCCTCATACTCATGCCGCTCAGCATGCACCTCACCCACATTCATCAATGCCGTAGCCTCCGCCCGCTTGTCGTGTATCGCACGTGAAAGCACAAGGGCATAGTTCCAATACTTCAGAGCCTCATCGAAGTTTCTGGCCGCCCAGTACACCCCGCCTATAGCGCGGCAAACTACCCGCAAGCTTCTGAGATCATGATTTTGTAAGTCCAGTTCAAGCGCCTTCGTATAATACTCCTGGCACTTCGGCAGGTCAGTCAGATAATCATATATGCCACCAATATTCCGGTAGGCCGAAGCAAGGCCATATCGATCACCGATATCATTGTAAATACTCAGGGCCTTCTCAAGATAGCCAAGAGCAGTGCCATAATCTGCCGCAGCACCATAGTACACACCCAAAGCCTCCAGGGCATCAGCCTCGCCCTTCTTCCAACCCATCTGACGCGCAAGCATAAGCGCGCTGCTCGCATAAGAAAAGCTCTGTAACGACCGCTCCGCATTATAGCAACCAGCGATATTTATTAAGAGACTTACTTTTTGCGTATCCCCATTCGCCTTCACCAAAGCCAGTCGCAGAGAGTCTACATCATAAAGAGGATAATCCTGTGCGCGTGCAACTACAGAGAACACCACCAACAGCAGTGGAAACAGACATTGTTTCATTCCCATTGAGAAATCGCAAAGTGGCGGCTTCCCCAATAGCGACAAGTTATAAAAAACACTCAGCTTACTTCAACAAAAGCAATGCTCCGGATTCTCTGCGGTGCACAGCCGAAGATATTTCTTGGTATCCCGCAGGGCATTTTTCGGATTGTACTATCTTATTTTCAAATGACTCAATACAATTAAAAATAATTGATTTAACCAGGATATTAAAACTTATAGCGTAGATACAGCGAACATACAACGCACATATAGCGCACTTATAGCGCATCGGCAGTTCTTCGGCTTATACCGGGCTTATCATACGCTGTGCGCTACATGAAGGTCAAATTCTGTCATCAGATAGGTCAACCAATGGGCGCTAACGTGTCCCAAAGTGACAAAACCAGAATTACGATTGGCTTTTTACATATTTGTGTATGCTCCGTCAATACATAACCTCTCCAAAGAGAAAAAGCAAAGACCGCATCGAGTGGCGCAATCATGAAGTACTCCGAATAGAAGCCTTCAGCGATGCCGTATTTGCCTTCGCCATTACGCTCCTCATCGTCTCCCTGGAAGTACCAAAGGGCTTTCACGAGCTAATAGAGAACCTGCGGGGCTTTTTCCCCTTTGCTATCTGCTTCACCCTCATATTCCAGGTCTGGTACACACAGAACATCTTCTTCCGCCGCTTCGGCCTCCACGACTACTGGACCGTAATCCTGAACGCCATGCTCATTTTCACGGTCCTGTTCTTCGTCTATCCGCTCAAATTTCTATACAGCGCGCTTATCACCACCAACGTCAAGATTACCGGGCCAGAGTTTCAACAATTGTTCTACATCTATAGCGGCGGCTTCGCAGTTGTGTATTTCCTATTTGCAATAATGTACTGGCACGCATTCCGAAACAATCATGAGCATATTGGCCTGACCGACGTAGAGATATTCGAAGCCAAAACCGAATGTTACCAACAGCTCATTATGGTCTTCGTAGCCCTCTGCTCCATCCTGCTCGCAACCATAGGCGGCAAAATCCTGATGCTAGCCGGCTTCATCTACGTCATGATTGGTCCACTCATCGCCATTCTGCACAGCCGAAGAGCCAGAATAAGAACTAAGAGATTCGGCCCCACATCAGATAGCCATCAGGAAGCCCTCTAGTTTACCCAATGACATAAGCCTTCGTCATCTTCAAGTTGGACGTGTAAAGAGGCGCCCATAAACAACACTCAGTGTTCCTCCGTGTGTTCCGTGTCTCCGTGGTTAAATCAAACCCACTACCCCTGCTTTTCGAGCAAATCCAACACCCCCTCCTGCACCAATATCCGGTACCCGATCCTATCATCAGATATGCCCTGCCTCAACTCATAGGTAAAGCGGAAAGACCCATCCTCATTCATAGCCGTAACGAAGTAAGCAAAGAGGATGTCACCCCGATCCTCGAAATGGTGGGCCACCTCATGAATATGCGTAGAAAGCACCATCAGGTGCCGCGGATGTCCCAATAATCCCTCAACTACAGCCCGGGTACACTCATAAGCATCATGCACATTGGTCCCCTTAAAAAGCTCATCCATCAGTATCAGGTGTGGTGCATGACCAACGAGGCGCTGAGCCGTCCCCTTCATACGCTGTACCTCGGCAAAGAAGTAGCTCTCCCCACGCAGCAGGTTATCCTCCACGTGCATATTGGTGATGATGCCTTGCAGGAAAGAAAGCTCCATAGCCTCCGCAGGCACGCCCATTCCTAAATGAGCCAGCAGAGCACCCACACCAAGAGCCCGCATAAACGTAGTCTTGCCGCTCATATTAGCCCCGGTAAGAAACAGGAAGTGCTGCGCCTCATGAAAGCTTATCTCATAAGGAACCGGAGTAACAAGCAGCGGATGAAAAAGCCCCTTAGCACTCAACCGCACCGGCAGGGCAGGGTGGAGCTTTGGGAAATGCCACTTGTGACTAAAGGTCGCAGCCCCCATGCTCTGCCACGCATCAAGCCGTGCATACTGTTCAATAAGCCGGTAGGTGAGATTCTTCAGCTCCCGCCGCGCTCTGAAGGCCAGCCTGCTTAGTGTGTTATAAGGTGTGCGCTTATCGATATTCAGCAGTTGCGGAATTAACGGGTGCTTCAGCTCATCCTGCATCATCTGCAGCTCTGTGACAAGCAAAGACGGTAAGAGATCCTCGTTCTTAAGTAAACCGGTCAGCTCCGTACACCCCCGCATAAAGTCGGAGATATGAGTAAGAGAAAACTGAACAAACGTATACTGGTTGCGATTAAGCATCTTCTGAAAGAAGTTGCCAAGCATAAGCGCAAAGCCGGTTGGGGCATGCTCGCCATCCGCTGTCTCAAAGAACTTCTCCAGCAATACCAGTGTTCCATTGGAGATAGTCTTTGTCCACTTATGTCCGTTATTGCTCCACCAGCGCACAACATCCTGCATGGCCAGCAGCCGTTCATAAGTGTCCGGCGGATTCCGTACATAATGCCGCAATGCTTCTCGCCCTGCCGCCGTAGTAGTACGGTCTATTAGCGCAGCAATGTCCTCGCCCGAGGAGGAAAAGATGGATAGGTCGCTAAGGGTTGTCTTGTCGTTGTGCATTATCGCTCAAACTGTAAGCGTTGTCCCATGCTAGACTCAGAAACCACACCATTTTCATAAACGACAATACCATTTACCAATGTATGCGTAACACTGGCCGGGAAAGTATGCCCCTCAAAAGGCGACCAGCCGCAACGGTAAAGTATGTTCTCCTTCGATACCGTGGCCTGTGCATTCATATTCACCAGCACAAGATCAGCCGCATAGCCCTCCCGAATAAATCCCCGCCCCTTCAATCTAAAGCACTCAGCAGGCGCGTGACTCATTTTCTCTACAACCTTTTCAATAGAGATCCTGCCATCCCGCACATACTGCAGCATGAGCAAGAGTGAATGCTGCACAAGCGGAATACCTGAAGGTGCTTGCTGATACGGCAGCTGTTTTTCCTCCCACGTGTGCGGGGCATGGTCTGTGGCTATGATATCTAATCTGTCATCCAGTAGCCCCTCCCACAATGCAGTTCTGTTAGGAGCAGCCTTGATGGCTGGATTGCATTTTATAAGATTGCCATATCGTGCATAGTCGTCGGCAGTAAAGTGCAGATGATGCACGCAAACCTCTGCGGTGATCTGCTTCTCCCGCAACGGCAGCATATTGCTAAACAGCTGAAGCTCCCTGGCAGTGGAAATATGCAGGATGTGCAGTCTTGCGCCCGTTTGCTTGGCTAGTTGTACAGCTGAAAAGGAGCTCTCAAAACAAGCCTCCTCATCACGAATGAGCGGATGGAATGACGCATCACTAGCATCGGGATACTTTGCCTTATTAGCAGCAATTACGCGCTCATCCTCACAATGCGTAGCAATGAGCAGTTCTGAACCTGAGAAGATGCGGTTCAGGGTAACAAAATTGTCTACAAGCATAGAGCCGGTAGAAGAACCCATAAATATCTTTACACCACATACGTCCCTTTTCTTCTCATTGGTGCGCAATACTTCCTCTGCATTATCATTCGATACACCCATGAAGAAGGAATAGTTTGCTACCGAGCTGCGTGCGCCTATGGCATACTTGTCCTCCAGCAATTCCTGCGTGGTGGCGGGCGGAGAAGTATTAGGCATCTCCATGAAGGATGTAACACCACCGGCCACTGCAGCTCTTGCTTCAGTAGCAATGCAGGCCTTATGCGTAAGCCCTGGCTCTCTGAAATGGACTTGATCGTCTATGGCGCCAGGTAGTAGATGAAGTCCTTCGGCATCTATCTCCCGCGCTGCCCCTTTTGCAGATATGGTATTTCCAACCGATTCAATAAGTCCATCTTTGATGAGTACGTCACCTGTATAGCTCCGGCCTTCGTTGACAATAGTGGCGCTTTTGATTATTATTGTGGAAGACATGTTCGTATTCTGTCGCTGGATTTTACCCAATACTTTCGCAGCAAGTTACCCACACATACATTGCCAATGGTGAGGAAATCATTACTAGTCGCATTGTTAGCCACTGCAGTTGGCAGTGCAAGTGCCCAGACAACTTATCTACAGCTTGGGCAGGAAGATTACAACCTGCTTGATAGGCTCGAAACACGCCAGGGTTTTTTGGACCAGAATCTCTACCTAAGCGATAAACCTGTCTCGCGCAAAGGCGCTGTAGCCTTCCTGCAGTCAGTAAAGTCCGTAGACGCCGGTGATGGCGTAGGTAATGGGGGAATAGGCCTCACTAAGATTGACTATTACAACATCGCTCACGCTATTTCTGTAAGCGGTGAGTGGGCAGCAAGTGGAGATGGTGCAATAGACTCTCGCCATCCATGGTTCCGGGGCGCACTCTACAACAAGCAGCCTGACCTGATCCATGTAAAGACCCCAAACTTCTTCCTCGCAGGAAACGTGGTGATTTCAGGCACCGGTATTGCAGAATCAGCAACGGATACCTCACGAACGCTTTTCTCAAGTAGCAGGGGCATTGAGCTACGTGCACGTATTGCAAACAAGATTGGCGTTTATACTTACGTAGCCGACAATCAGGAGCAAATGCCCTTGTTCGTACAGGACTATGCGGAAAACAGGTGGTTTCCTTTTACTGCAGTACCCGGTGCAGACTATTACCAGAATCCATCCAACAAGACCTACGACTACCTGACTGCACGGGGTTATATCGACTTTGCGGTAATAAAGGATGTGCTCAACGTAACTGCAGGATACGATAAGCATTTCATAGGCGATGGCTATCGTTCCCTGTTCCTGTCAGACTTTTCCGCACCTGCAACTTTTGTCCGTCTCAACACGCGCATCTGGAAGCTGAACTATCAGAACCTCTACATGGAGCTGACACCCGAGTACGTCCGCGGCGGAGACAGGGAGCTTCCGCATAAGTATGCTACAATGCATCACCTCAGCATTAATGCGCTTCGCTGGCTGAATATAGGAGTGTTTGAAAGCATCATATTTGCGCGGGACAATCACTTTGAGTTCTCATACATGAACCCGATTATCTTCTATCGTTCGATAGAACGGGCAAACGGCTCTCCTGATAATGCGAATGTTGGTTTCAACTTCAAGGCAATTGCTGCAAAGCATCTGCAGTTCTATGGGCAGTTGTTCTTCGATGAGTTCAGGAGCAAGGAACTTCTCAACAATAAAGGCTGGTGGGGAAATAAATATGCCTACCAGTTGGGTGGCAAGTGGTTTGATGCCTTTACAATTCCAAACCTGGACATCCAGGGGGAAATAAATGTGATACGCCCTTTCACCTACTCGCACGGAGACAGCACTGCTAACTATACACACTATAATCAACCCCTGGCTCACCCGCTTGGTGCCGGCATGGCAGAGTTTGTCGGTATCGCACGCTATCAGCCTGTCCGCAACCTCTACCTGAGCCTGAAGCTGCTCTCTTACAAGCAGGGCCTCGATAGCAATGGCTCTAATTTCGGAAGCAATCCTTTCCTCAATTACAACACCTTCACCCCTGTCAATCCTGCAGACCCCGAATATGGTTTTAAGACTACGAATGGGGTAAAGACGACAACAATGTCGGTAAACTTCAACGCCTCATATGAAGTAAAGGAAAACCTCTTTATTGATCTCGGCGCCACATACCGCCGCGTGAGTTACGACGATGGTGGTATACCCGACTTTGTGACCAAATATTTCTATGGCGGCATTCGCCTGAATATCGTCAGGAGAGATTACGACTTCCTTTGAGTAATAAAACGGAAGATTCTTGACGCAAGGGGCTACACAGCTACCGCCTGCTTACTTCCTACCCACCGTCTGAAGGCAGCAAGTGCAGCGCCTATCACCTGGTGCATGTCGTAATACTTGAACTCTGCGAGTCTCCCTATAAAGAGCACATCCTTTTCTTCTGCAGCCAGCTTGTCATACTGTGCGAATATCTTGTCGCTTTCTTCATTGCGTACAGGATAGTACGGGTCGCGCGAAGAGTCTGCCGCTTCTGAGTATTCAATGTAGCCTACAGAACTCTCATACTTCTTTCCAGGGGCGAAGTACTTGTGCTCTATAATGCGGGTATAAGGCTTGCTCATATCCGTGTAGTTGATCACTGCATTGCCCTGTATTTCCTTGTCCCGTATCTCTTCGAAGCGAATAGTACGGTAAGGGAGCTTCCCATAGCAGTGATCAAAGTAGTAGTCTATAGTTCCGGTAAACACCATCGTATCGTAGCGCTGCCTCCAGGTATCTTTCACATCAGCATATTCCGTCTTGAGAATTACCCTGATGTTGGGATGGTCTAGTAAGCGTTCAAACAGCTTGGTGTATCCGTCTATTGGTATCCCCTGGTACTTGTCACTAAAATAATTGTCGTCATACACAAAGCGGATCGGCAGGCGTTTTGCAGTGCTCACATTGATCTCAGTCGGGTTAACTCCCCATTGCTTTATGGAGTAGTACTTATAAAATGCCTCATACAACTCCACGCCGATGCTGGATGTAACAAACTCTTCAAAGTTTGTGATTCTGTCACATGGCACGCGTAGTGACTCTATGAACGCCTCTGCCTCCTTGGGAGAAAAGTTCTTGTTGAAAAACTGGTTAATTGTGTGAAGGTTTACTGGCATTGTATAAATACGGCCATTGCTTATCGCCTTCACTCGGTTTGTATAGTTATTAAACTTAGAGAACCGGTTCACAAACGACCAGACTCTGTCGTCATTGGTGTGGAAGATATGTGCGCCATACTTGTGCACATCAATGCCGGTTTCTTCATCCTGGTAAGAATATGCGTTGCCGCCGATGTGGTCGCGACGGTCGATAATTGTTACCTGATAACCTGCCTCTGCGGCCATACGTCCGAAGGTGGCTCCGGAAAATCCGCAGCCAACTATTAAAATCTTTTTGCTCATTTGTAATTGAAAGTCCGCCTACTGAGCATAAAAAATCAGTCCATGGTCGGACGCCAACTACAAAAGCACAGTGCTTTTTAATACAACGCTTGCTTAGAATGGTGCGCCTTCATCATCCGTCTGCCTTGGTGAAGGGCCATGGTCGTCATCGTCCCAATTCACATCGTTAGCCTTTGAAGGAAGCGTCTGGAAACCCCCGGGAATAAAGAGCTTGCTACCGCCAAACTCGCTTGGATCACGACGTATACCAGCCTGCGGATTATCATTGAAAGGCTGGAAGCCGCCGCCGCCCATATTGCCGAAACCATCATCAAGATCCTCAAATTTTTGATACTCCTTTATGAAGCGCAATTTGATAGTATCTGTAGAACCGCTCCGGTTTTTTGCCACATGTATGTGAGTTTCACCCTCTATGGTCTGCCCCATTTCATCATTATTGATGCCATAGTACTCGGGGCGATACAGGAACATAACCATATCAGCATCCTGTTCGATTGCGCCGGATTCCCGTAGGTCGGAGAGTTGCGGCACCTTACTTTCTTTACGGCTCTCTACGCCACGATTCAACTGAGAGAGTGCTATGATAGGAATCGCTAGCTCTTTTGCCAGACTTTTCAGGTCACGGGATATCTTAGATATTTCCTGCTCGCGATTTCCGCCTTTATTGATGTCGGCCTGCATGAGCTGCAGGTAGTCGATCACAATAAGCTGTATGTCGTGTTTCTGCTTCAGTCGACGGGCCTTGGCGCGGAGCTCAAATACATTGAGCGCAGCCTGATCGTCCAGGAAGATAGAAGCCTGTGCAAGCTTATTCATCCTTTGAGTCATCTGAATGAACTCATGCTCCTGCATTCGCCCCTTAGTGATAGCGTCCATGCTCACCTGTGTCACGGCAGCAAGCATACGCTTTACAAGTTCCCCTGCACCCATTTCCAATGAAAAGAAAGCAACCGGGTAGGGTTTTGGCGATGCCATTGCAGCATTCATTGCCAGGTTAAGGCAGAATGCCGTCTTACCCACCGCTGGACGCGCCGCCACGATGATGAGGGCATTCTTCTGCCAGCCGGAGGTAAGTCTATCCAGCAGCCGGAAGCCGGTAGGTACGCCTGTCACATCTTCCTGCTTGTTTTTGGCATCTTCAATCTCCTGCACCGTCTGCACAAGCACATCGCTCAGGCTCATGAAGTTTTTGCGGAGGTGCTTGTCGGTGATCTCATAAAGTCCGCTCTCCGCTTTATCCAGTAGGTCGAATACGTCAGTACTGTCTTCATAAGCATCAGCGATCACTTCGCCCGATATACGGATCAGCTCCCGCTGGATGAACTTCTCCATGATGATGCGGGCATGTGCCTCTACGTGTGCAGAAGACACTACGCTCATCGTAAGCCGGGTAATGTAGTAAGCACCGCCCACTATCTCCAGTTCATTGCTTTTTCGGAGTTCCTCGGTGACCGTTAGTAGGTCAACAGGAGAGCCCTTGTCAAACAGCCGGCGGATAGCCGCGTAAATCTTTTGATTTGCGTCAACATAAAAGCACTCTGTACTCTGTATGATTTCCAACACCTCTGCCAGCTTGTCCTTTTCAAGCATCACTGCGCCCAGCACAGCTTCTTCAAGCTCTGGCGCCTGCGGGGGTATTTTACCATATACAAGAGATGTAAGGTCCGGCTTGCGGCTACGGACACTGCTAAAGTCTTTTTTTATGTTGACTGCCATGGAGTAAAACGTAAAGAAACTTGCTCGGGATTCGGTCTGCTCGTGTGCGGCGCATTAGGAAATTGTTACGGAAATATGATCCCTGTATTACCCCCAGCGCCTATAACAGCGAATCTATGCGGGGTAGGGCAGAGTGAAAAATTTTCTTGTCGCCAAAATGTTCTATGGATATACATCGTTTACACAAGGGTTATTAACAGCCTATCATTCCGTGGAATACTCTTTATGAACATAAAATGCATAATATCCACTCAATGCTAACACAATATCCCCTGCCTCACTGTAGAAATCTATTTGCTCACACACGCATTAAATCAGTTCATATCCCATAACATTCAATGCCATCAAACAGCGTACAAATGAGATTTTCGCTCTGAAGTTTGTTTTGGCGCGGTATTGCAGCCAAATGAAACGGTAGGCTGGCAAATAGCTATTTCCGGTTTTTACTCACGACCTTATTAATTTAAACAAATTCTGTTTATATTGGTCAATAAAGAAAACAAGCGGATACTCACCTCAACCCTAAACATTTAAATCGATGATGGAAGCATGTTGGTTAATTGTTTTTGCAACCAACGTTGGGAAATCCCCGTCTATGTCCCTACACCCTGATTATGAAATACTATTTTACCCTCCTTGCTGTTTTATTCCTCCTTCCGCTAGGGCTTAAGGCTCAGAACTATGTGCCTGATTCCTCATTCGGGATCAACGGAAGGCTGCTGGTTGATTTCAGTAATAACGATGATAACCTGCCGGACCTTTTACAGTTATCATCAGGGCGTTTGCTCGTAAGCGCTTCCTGGCTCTGGACTACCAATGTTCAGGGTACCATCAAGACGGTGCGTGTATCGGAGAACTGTGGCCGGCTGGACACGAGTTATGCCAATCAGGGAAAGTCAGAGATTGTAATAAATGGCAGGAACAACTATATCAATAACATGGCTCTGCAGCCCGATGGGAAGGTTGTGGCCGTGGGGGCAGATCAGGCCACTGGCACGGGTAATACACTATTTCCCATGATTTGCCGGATCAAGATAAATGGTACGCTCGACTCCTCATTTGGTACCAATGGGCGGTTTGTTCAGTCATTTAATTCAGCCTCCAACGGACAGTTTTTTAGCACCTGTCTCTATCCCAACGGGCGCATTCTGGCAGTTGGCATGTGTACTGGCAGTACCCAGACCCTAAGCGGCCCGGGTGTAATGCGCTTTAAGCCTAACGGGACGCTAGACAGTACATTCGGCACAAATGGAATCCAGCAAATACCTATGTGGACTGCATTTGCGGCACATGGCACGCTCATGCCCAATGGTGATATCATCATAGCAGCAAGCGACGTTGTTAGCGGCAAGGCCTACCTGCGGTACATCAAGCTTGATAGTACCGGTGCCCTTAAGTCTTCCTTCGGTTCCGGGGGTATTGTGTCTATGAATAATGTGCAGGTTGCCAGCATCGAGTCTATCCCATTGGTGCAGACAAACGGTAAAGCTGTGGTTGTGACCAGTGCGGTCAACACCACCTTCGGTTCCATGTTTATGTCACGCCTTAAGGCGGATGGTACCGCGGACTCCACTTTTGGCGTAAATGGCATCGCTACCTTTCCTTCGAGCGGCTTCCAGGGTTTTTCAGTTTACGGAGCAAGCCTCCAGCCAGACGATAAGATTCTTATCTATGGCGGCACTGGCTTTTACGATTTTGTAGCGAGGTTTAAGGCAAACGGATCATTGGACTCCGGCTTTGCAATGAATGGAGAGCTTAAGTACAGGACACAGCCTGGCAGTGCCAACCAATATTTCAGCAAGGCATTCCAAACTGCTGATAGCACACTCTGGACTGTTGGCTATCATTCCTATGGGGCAAGCAACGGTGACGTGGTGATCGTCAAGTTCAGGCCTGCAGGCACTTCTGGTAAGTGGCTTAACCTGGGCAATGATACTGCTCTTTGCATCGGTACGCCATTAGTGCTTGACGTAAAGCACGCTGGCCTAACATATTTGTGGAGCACTGGCGATACCACTCAAACCATTTCTCCTACCGCTTCAGGCTTCTACAGCGTCTCGGCTACAGACCCTAATGGCGGCTGCACTTCAAGCGATACCATTAAGGTAACATTCAGCCCGGTGCCGCCGAAGCCGGTGATTACCAGGAATGGCTATGTGCTTTCTACATCTGTTCCTGCCGGTTCCCTGCAGTGGTATCGTAATAACGCGCCCGTCAGTGGCGCTACAAGTGACTCTGTAACCGTTACCGCAGGAGGCAGCTACACCGTTGCGGTAAACCTGAACGGATGTGTTGTATTCTCAGACTCCGTAGTGATCGATCTGGGTATATCAACCTCTAATACACCCCTTGGCCTCAGGATATTCCCTAACCCGGTACGGCAGACGCTTCATGTATACGTGCATAACAGTGGCATCGAAACGAGCGCAAAGGTTTTGGATATGAGCGGCGCTGTGCACTTGGTTCAAATATTCAACACCAGCGATCATGAATTGCAGTTAACAAACCTGCCCGCAGGAGTTTACATCCTGCAGGTAAGCAATGAGCACGGCATTCAGAGATCCTGCTTCATTAAGGAATAGGGCAGCATTGCCGGAATTACCTCACCGTAACTCTGGTATCGCGCCTGTTTCTTCCTGAAAGCAAAGTCCTCTCACTGCTTAGCTTATACCCTGTTCCACCACCTTCTGGTGTAGATCCCATTGTGCTTCCGCCTGTACCGTTTCCAAAGAATCCAACTCCGGCAGTACCGGCAGGCTCATAAGCGTGGTCCGGAACAATGTTGTCTGGCGGGGCGTTCAGGTTGCGGGATTGCAGCTTTAGCTCGGCGGTATTGCTGAGGCCGGGGCTGGTGACTGTAGCAGAACTGCCATTGTCGAGCAGTAGTGTGGTTGTAGTGCTGCTTACAATTTGCTGGTTTTTCGCACATGAGCACTGCAGCGCACCCTTCAATAGCTGCGCGTCTGCGCTGGATGCAACCAGGGCGAAAGCGAAACACGCGATCATGATCTTTTTCATGGCTTCTGGTTTTTTGATCTAAACCCGATCAAAACGGTCAGGACTTTCCCAAAGCCGGCAATAAAGCCGGACCGACCGCCTATAAGGTCTTGCTAAAGGAGGCAGACTTCCTTTGGGCCACAATGGCATTTTCACATCGCGACGAGAACGGTATAAAGACTCACGCAAAAACCGCCTCGCACCACAAAGAATTGATATGTCACTGGTTCCCATCGACATTTTTCTGGTGACATACCATTTCTTTCTAATGCCTGGAGGTTTTTTAGTGGTGACATACCATTTCTTTCTAATGCCCAAGCATTTTCTAGTGGAGATATATCATTTCTTTTTAGTGCTTGAAGATATTTTAGTGAAGACATGTCGGTTCTTTCTAATGCCTTAGCATTTCTTAGCGGCAGCATTACATTTCTTTCTAACGCCTGACCATTTCTGAGTGGTGATGCTCCTTTTTCTTGCGATGCGCAGCCTCATCTGTGCGTTCAACTTCGATATCCTTGCAACGAACTCGCCTACTCAGCAGGTGATCGGCTGAAATGTCGGCCGTATTTCCCAATCCATTAGCCCCCCAGCCGCGTATATCCATCTTAACTTTAAGGATACATGCTGCAAAGCGCATGGAAATAGAAGCATTTCTCAAGGAGCAGACCTCACTGGCCATTCAAGGTGATGGAGATGCATTAGGCACAGTATTCCAATATTACCGCCCGCGACTTCACGCGCATGCACTGCGGCTGTGTGGTAATACGCCCGTTGCGCAGGACGTTGTTCAGGACGCTTTCATCTCGGCCTTCACGCACGTCAATAAGTTGCGCGACCCGTCCCTCATTTACTTCTGGCTCAGAAAGATTGTTACCAATCACTGTCTGCGCATCCTGCAAAGGCAACCGGCAACTAATCTGCCCGTCATGAAAGACGCGGTCATGGAAGCTTCTATAGAAGCACAGTTTGAATATGCAGCCAACAGGCAGAATATGCACATCGCCATCGACAAGCTGTCAGATGAACTGCGGTCTTGCGTGCTGCTGCGCTACTTCAGCTATTACAATAGCTACGACGAAATAGCCACGATCCTTGGCGTCCCCATCGGTACCGTGCGCAGCCGGCTTGCAGCGGCAAGGACTCAGCTATATGCACTTTATAGAAACACTGAGGATACCGGTGACCATCTGTACAAAAAGGCCGCCGAAACATCTGCCTGGTACCAGCACATGTTTGGCCGCATGCATATTGACACACAGGCGCGCAGGCAGATGCTGGACCATGTTGCACCCTCCCTGCTCATACGTTTCACCAGCGGGAAGACTGCTACAGGACGTCATTTGATAAGGCAGGAGTTAGATGATGACATCCGATTCGGCAGTTCCCTCAATGTGCACACAGTTACAACCTGTGGTAATGTGTCAGTCATAGAAGGCACTAATATCAACGCCCCGGAATACCCTGACCGCTGCCCGCCAGCCACTATTGTTGTCACCTTCAGAGGCAAGGATCAGATAGAGCGTCTTCACTTCTTTCACAGTGCCCGAACGCCCGCGTAAAAAAAACTTCAGCCCCAACCGAACTTTTTGGTTCATCCGTGTATCTCTCCTTTATAACCTAAAAAATAAAGGAGGAACACAAAATGAAGAACACAATCAAAAGCGGTCTCGCGATCCTTGCAGTCATCACATCCCTAAGCACAGCCAACGGCCAGGAAAAACCACAGATGCCCGCGGCACTCACTTCCTTGCTACAGTTAGAAGGTAATTGGGAAGGCCCCGCCACACTGAATATGGCTGGGAAGACTTTCCAACTCAGCTACCACGCCAACTTTCGCAAGACTGCAGACGGCAATGGAATGACGATGGACGAAGGATTCAGCGATCCCGAGCTGGGCACGCTGATGGGCGCAAATCTCATCGGCTATAACGCAAATGATGGCAAGATCCACTGGTTCAGCGTCGACAACTTCGGCACCACACACGACCATCTGGGCGTGTGGAAGACACCAGAGCACTTCTATATGCAGACCAGCGAGCTGCAGCAAAAGAAGCGTTACATGGAGAAGATCAACGTCATCCTGAAAGACAAAGACCACCTCGACCTCTCCATCATGGCCACTCTCGACGGCAAGCCTACAGAATCCGTCACCGCCAGCTTTACCCGAAAGTCCTAATTGGCCTGTTATGAGCTTTGATAAAGAGATCCTGTTGGAGGCGGAGCTGATAGAGCAGGCTTTTACAAAGACTTTCTGTTGTCCTCCTGAGGTACCGTTCGTCAAAGACGGACGTGCATATTGCCACGAGCCCGCAAGCGATTGCCTGCTCGTGGCATCCTCGGCGGACGTGCTCTACGTCAACCGCGTGCTTGGGGCTGGCCTGCATGAACCAGTCTCTGCATCCTTGTTGAACGATATCCGTAATTGGTATGAGCAGTACGGCAGCAAACGGTACTTCATTCAAATAGCGCCGGAATATCTGGAAGAGGGTAGAGACCTTCTGTTGGCGCAGGGAGGCAAGCACTCAGGAAACTGGATTAAGCAGGTTAAAACTCCCCAACCCAAACCAATTCCGGATGGGCCCATTACAGTGCGCCGCGCAGTAGAGGAAGATTACGATGCAATGTCCAGCCTCCTGATCAAGGGATTCAACTGGCCAGAATCATTGCTGACCTATTGCCGTGAAGGACTGGGCAAACCCGGATGGACTCATTACGTGGCACTCATCGACGGACGCATTGTTGGTACAGGCTCACTATTTCGGCATGGTCGCTATGCTGCCCTTGGCGTGGCTGCTACGGCTGTTGATTTCAGAAAGCACGGCGTTCAGACAGCATTGATCAACGTCCGGGAGCAACAGGCATATAATGAAGGCTGCCCGTTCATCTTTGTAGAGACTATAGAGCCCACAGAGCAGAATATCGCCCCGTCTTTCAGGAACATGCAGCACGCGGGCTTCACGGAGCTATACCGGCGCCCCAATTACCTGTTTGGCTAATCTACCTGGTCTTTACCGCATTGCCGCAGCATGCGCCGTACCGCTAACGCTCACCTTCTTCGGCAATGGCTTGCGAGGAATCTTCGTATCCATCATGGCAGTGTTATACACAAAAGCCGCCACGATCACCGACGCCTGCATCAGGTCAGCCTTATTCGCACGATCATAAGTGTCCATATTGGTGTGGTGTGTACGGCTTCCATAATCCAGCGGGTCCTGCACAAACTGGAATCCTGGTATGCCTATCGCATCAAATGGTATGTGGTCTGTAGATCCGGTATTGCGAATGGTCACAGTCTTAGCTCCTAGATCCTTGAACGGTACCATCCATGCTTCAAATATGGGCCGCACCGCATCATTGCTTTGTGAATAGATGCCTCTTATTCTACCCGCCCCATTGTCCAGGTTGTAGTAAGCAGATATGCGACTATGCTCGGGCTTCAGCTCCATCGTGGCCACATCGCCAAAGTGCTTCTTCACATATCCCCGAGATCCAAGTAAGCCCTGTTCCTCGCCACTCCACAGTGCAATACGGATGGTCCGGCGCGGATGCAAATTCAGCGCTTTCAGAATACGAACTGCTTCCATCATCACAGCAACGCCAGCCGCATTGTCGGTTGTCCCTGTCGCCGCATGCCATGAATCAATATGCCCACCCAGCATCACCACTTCTTCCTTCAGCTCTTCGTCGGTGCCCGGTATCTCGGCAACCACATTGTAGGCTGTAGAGTCAGCTGTGAGGTACGTATTCTGCAATTCCATCTCCACATGCACTTGTTTCCCCGCCTGAAGCAGTCGTGTAAGGCGGTTGACATCCTCTGTGCTCATTTCCACAGCAGGTAGCACGGGTTTCGCAGCCCATGCATAGGAGGCTCCGTTTGTTGTAAAGACAGTCCCCATACTACCTGCCCTGCTACCGGTAATCACCCCCGCAGCACCTTCCAATAACAGGATAGAATCTGCTTTTTGCCGTAAAGCAGCAAGTGCCCGCAGTTGCTCCCGCGTCATGGTAGGGCCGCCTTCCGCCGGCTCATCCATATGCGGGTCTCCCGCCAGCTTCTCCATCTCCTCATCAGTCAGGCGGCGGGCATCTGCCTTAAATCCAGGCTTCAACTCCATAGAGGTTGGCGCTATCACCACAATCTTCCCCTGCACCTTTCCAGGCAATTGCGCGAGGTCCTCCTGCGTGGCAACCTTTACAAGCACCAGATCTGATGAGATAAGTCCATTCGTCCCAGGCGTCCACGCTTTAGGCGCAGCGATCAGTGGTTGGTAGTAAGGTGCAGTCATGGCCACATAGCATTTACGATTCTCCCAGCCGCGCCCAAAGCCGCCCCAGCGCTCCAGCTTGGTATTCTTCAGCCCCCAATCGCTTAGCTGCTGTCGTGCCCAATCCTCCGCATGCAACAATCCGGTTGAGCCTGTCAGCCGAGGACCTGATACATCGGTCAGCTGAAACAGTGTCTCCATCACCTTAGAGCTGTCAAATCCCTCCTGCTTAATGCGCATCAGTGTTTCAGCAGGCATTCTGTAGATGCGTTCCTGCGCAAATAGACTGGATGAGAACAGGCAGGCTGTCGCTAGCAAAGCGCATTGACGTATTGGTATTTTCATCGGAATAAAAGTAAGCTTGTCAGGCTGAGAAGCAATGGAACCAATACTGTAGCATTCTTAAACTCGATCATGTTCAAGACAGTAGCTATGCAGAGGCGAAGGGTGCACTGCCTTAGCAGACTAGCCCGGTCCCTGGGCGAACTCCACAGAGCGGAATTGAAGCGTAACCGAAGAACGTACCCAGATGCCATTAATCAGATACTACGACAGAGCATTATACAACAATACCCTTACCACAGTTGAAGAGTGGGCGGCCCTCGCAGCATAGCCCCCGGGTCCCTGAACGCAGCCGAAGGGCCTACCCGGATGATACTCATCCACATGTTTCAGCACTATCTGTGCAGAACATTCAACAAAATGCAACGACCGACAATGAAAGAGGATAAGTCAAATTGCCTTCCGCTTTAACAAAACTTCCATCCTTCGCTTACCACTAATCCCATTTCTAAACACTTACTTTGTACCACAAAGCACTTTTATGGAGCATGCTTCCCATACCCGCGAGTCCCTACATGCGCTGGAGGATATAAAGGACATACGATCCATGATGGAACGCTCAACCCGCTTCCTTTCCCTTAGCGGATGGAGCGGTGTCTGGGCCGGCGCGGTAGCTTTAGTAAGTGCTTGTATTGCATGGAGCATCATCGGGCCTGCACCTTCCTACGAAAGGCAAAGCCTTACAACTTCCAATATTATTGATCGTTATAATGATCCTCTTGTATTTCGTTTAGCGCTGCTTGCTATCCTCACCTTTATCATAGCATTTTGTGGCGCCTATTATTTCACATGGCGTAAAGCCGCATCGTCAGGCAGAAAGATGTGGACGCATGCTGCCAGGCAATTGATGTGGCATATCATGCTTCCCCTCATTGTGGGCGGATTCTTCTGTCTCGCTTTTCTTCTTCATGGTCATTACAACTTTATCGCTCCTGCCTGCCTTGGGTTCTACGGACTGGCATTGGTGAATGGCAGCAAATACACGCTTGGAGAGATCAGGTGGCTCGGCTATCTCGAGCTTGTCCTGGCCTGCATAGCGCTCTTCGTCTCAGGCTTTGGTCTCGGCTTTATGGCCCTCGGCTTTGGCCTCCTGCATATTCTTTACGGTATCGTCATGTGGAATAAGCACCCGTAGCTCCCAGTTTTATGCCCGTCTCCATAGCACAGCTCAATAAGGTCTTTGATAGTCGCATCCGTATCGGCATCATGAGCGCGCTTATGGTGGAAACTGACCATTCCTTCAACGACCTGAAAGCACTGCTTGACGTTACTGACGGCAATCTTGCCTCCCACTTGAAAACGCTCGAGGACAATGGCTTCGTCAAAGTATCCAAAGGCTTCATTGGCCGCAAGACCAACACAGTCTACAGCATTACCAAGGCTGGAGAAAAGGCCTTCAAGGCACACCTCGACGCGTTGGAGCAGATCATCAAGGGACTAACTTGATATTTTTTTTGCCGCGCATACTTTGAAATTCAAAGCGCTTTTAGAAATAGGTTCCTATCAAACAATAAACCATAAAACATAGAACATAAAACATAAGACCATGGAACAGTCAATCTCCCTCTTCGACCGTCATCGAATTCTTATCAAGGGCTTTCTTATTGGGTTTCTTACAATCATCATGTTAGTCCCTGCTGCGCTTATCGATCATCTCGTAGAGGAGCGCTCCAATCGTCACCAGCAGGTAGTGAATGAAGTCAGCAGCAAATGGGCTGCGCCGCAAACTGTTAGCGGTCCTGTTTTGCTCATTCCTTATACCTATAGCTATAAAGGAGCAGATGGTAAGGAGATCACACAGCGCAAGCTGGCGCATTTCCTACCCGAGCAGCTTCACATCAGCGGACAGGCAGTACCAGAAGTACGCAAGCGCAGCCTCTACCAGGTCACGCTTTATCGCTCTTCATTGCAGCTCAATGGCATGTTCCCTGCCTTGCCACTACAATCATTAAACCTCAATACTGATCAGATGATATGGAATGAAGCAAGGCTCATCCTGGGCGTCACCGATCCTGTTGGACTCGAAGATGAGGTAGCCCTTCAATGGAATGGATCTGCATCAAATATGGAGGCCGGCGTACCTGAGAATGGAGCACTTAAAGATGGACTATCCATACCCGTATCAGTCAATCCGACGACCCCTTCCCGCTTTAATCTCTCCCTGAAGCTCCGTGGCTCAGAGAATCTCTACTTCACACCCGTTGGCAAGACCACAAACGTTACTCTTCACTCCTCATGGCAACACCCCGCTTTCGATGGCAGCTACCTGCCCACGAGCACGGCTGAGGTTGACAAGAACGGCTTCAACGCACACTGGAAGATCATGGCTGGCAGTCGCACGTATCCCCAGGCCTGGAAGGACAATCAGATAGACCTAAAGCCCACTGCGTTTGGCGTGCGGCTCATCCAGCCTGCCGACAACTATGCCCGCACCGCTCGGTCGGTGAAATATGCCATACTCTTCATAGCGCTCAGCTTTGCGATCTTCTTCTTCCTGGAGCTGTTGCAGAAGCGACAGGTTCACCCGCTTCAATACCTGCTGGTAGGCTTCGCGCTCTGCATTTTCTACACGCTTCTCCTGTCCATATCAGAATACACAGGCTTCAACATCGCATACGGCATAGCTGCCACAGCCACCATTGCGCTCATAGGGCTATACGTCCGCACCATGTTCCACAGCACCAGAACTGCCCTTGGCTTCTCCGCAGCACTATCCGCACTTTACGGCTACATCTACATCCTCATTCAGCTCGAAGACTACGCCCTGCTGTTTGGTTCCATCGGCCTCTTCGTAATAGTAGCCATCCTCATGTACGCCTCCAGCAAAATAGACTGGTACGCCCTCCCAAAACAAGAACTAAGAGCAACCCCTTAACCACCCGTCAACGCTATCCAACCATTCCAACCATTCCAACTTCTCCAACCATTCCAACGTCTCCAACTGTCCCATCCATGCCGTCCTTCCTCCGCCACTATTCCCGCCTCCTGATAAGCCTGCTCTTCCTGGTGCCCCTCATCATCAGCCGCATGATCTGGCATGGCAATATCCACTTCGGCTTCCTGCTCTGGAATCTCTTCCTCGCATGGCTTCCCGCAGTGGCTTCCCACTGTATCCATTACGCCCGCAAGCCTATCCTCACATGGGCTTGCGCAGGCTTCTGGCTGCTGTTCTTCCCCAACACGGCCTACCTCCTTACCGACATCGTACATCTGTACGTCCGCCCGTCAGCGTCCTTCTGGCTCGACCTGGCTATCCTGTTCGGCGCAGCCCTGCACGGCGTAGTACTATTCATCTGCACCCTTCAGCAAATGGAATCATGGTACAGCAAACTTCTAATACCTCGGTACACACATCTGCTAACGATGTTTATTCTGTTCATAGCAGGCTACGGCATTTACCTTGGCCGCATTGAACGCTGGAATAGTTGGGACCTCCTATTCGATACACGCGATCTGCTTTACTCTATAGCCTACGAACTACGCCATCCCATCCGATGTCTGAAGGTCTGGGTACTAAGCACGCTCTTTACCACACCACTAGGTCTGGCCTACCTGCTCTTGGGCAGAATCGGAAGAAAGTACGACACGCTGTAAAGGACAATAACCACAGATCATATGTATCAGAAGAACACTAAAAAGCTCACGCAACAGATACGCGTCTGGATTCTCTTTATGATGCTAGCCATCGTGCTAAGCGGCATCACAGCCTTCCCGGTAGAGAGTGAGCTTTCAGGTTTACAAGCGTATTACCAGCATCTGCCGTCCTTTATAGCCGACTGGCTGGGAAAGGTATACACCGGCATTCACGACACGAATAGCAAGTACCCCTTCCTCGCCTACGGCTACGATTGGCTCGCCTTCGCCCACCTCGTCATCGCCATGGCATTCATCGGCCCACTACGCGATCCCGTAAAGAATGTATGGATCATAGAGTGGAGCATGCTATGCTGCCTTGCAGTCTTACCATTAGCATTCATCGCAGGCCCCATACGAGGAATACCCTTCTTCCATTTACTAGTCGACTGCAGCTTCGGCCTCCTTGGGATGGTCCCCTTATCCATCATCCGCCAAAAGATAATGCGCCTCCAGCAACTCCAACAAACCCCGCAGCGAGCAGTTGAATCATTGAATTGTTGATTGCCTCGGACAATACCTAACCGCCCCCGGCGTTTTCTACTACATCCTGCAAGACGCCACCACAGCCAGCGCCACACCCGCCGCTTCCTGTTCCAATAGCTATCTTGCGGAGCCGCAAAGCCGCATGGCCTTCTCTCTCGTTTCCATTCGCAATTCGAAGTCCGCAATTCGATATCTGCCATATGCGATTATCGCCGTAGGCATCGCTTCCCGCCTCGTCATGTACTTCCACAATCGCAACCTCATCATAGATGAGGCCAACATTGTGCGCAACCTCGCAGAACGAAATTTCACCGGCCTCACCCGCCCCCTTAGCTACGAGCAATATGCCCCACCCATCTTCCTCTGGATAGAAAAGCTCGCCTCCATCGTGTTTGGCTACAGCGAAAAAGCCATGCGCGTCTGTCCGCTCCTATGCGGCATCGGCACACTCTTCGTCTTCCCGTCGATAGCCAAAAAATTCATCAGCAAAGAAGTTCTCTGGCTACCTCTCGGCTATCTCGCCACCGGCTTCATCTTCCTCAAGTATTCCGCAGAGGTCAAGCAATACATGCCCGACGCATTCATTGCCCTGCTCATCATCCGCACAGCCCTCTGGCTCGACATCCGCACCACACCCTGGCCCCGATTCGTCCTACTATGGATACTAATCGGCTCACTAGCTATCTGGGCATCCATGCCCTCCGTATTCATACTGGCAGGCGTAGGCTGCTATTATGCATGGATCACCCTGCGCACAAAGCAGTGCACCCGACTGCTCTCCCTAATCCTAATCGCAGCAATATGGATAGCCCAGTTCGGCATCTATTACTACACCATCCTAAAAGCCCAGATCAATAGCTCCTACCTCCAGAACTACCATCAGAACTACTTCCTCTTCGCGTTCCCCACCAACGCCGACCAATGGGCACACAACTGGGAGCGCATAGAAGACCTCTTAGGCAACGTAGGCGGCTGGACCACCGTAGCAGTAGTCTCCAATCTCATCTTTCTGCTCATAGGCTTTGTTAGCCTCTTCAGGAAATCCGCAGAAGGCTTCATGCTGATAGCCCTACCCATAATACTGGTGCTAGTAGCCGCCGCCCTCAAACAATTCTCACTTATCGATAGGGTAGTCCTTTTCATGCTCCCCCTCTGGATCATCCTCATCGGCATAGGCTTCGATTGGCTCTGGTCCTTCAAGTCCTGGATATCAAAAGGCGCATTACTGCTGGTTGGCGCCTTCAACGTAATAGCGGCCCCCCACCGCGTAGTACGCCCCTACGAGTTCCACGAGATCACCAACGGCATGGACTGGATAAAATCCAGAGGTGCCCGCGGCAATAATCTCTACATCGAAAACGCAACTGTCCCCGCCTACATCTACTACACCCGGCTACACCCCCAAAAAGAAAAGTGGACCCCGCTTCTCGGCGCCCACAAACTCAACTGGGACGACAACTTCACCCAGCTAACAAACAACATCAAAGACACAGCCTACTTCCTATACACAGGCGGCTTCACCGACGAAGAGCGCCAAAGGAGAACCCACGAAATAGAGCAAAACATGCAGCAAGTAGCCTATTTCGAACACGCAGTCTGCTACGTCTTCGTCTATATCCCCAAGCACCCCACAGAGCTAAATGCACATGCTAGTGCACACCCTAAGTGATATCCCTCTCACGGAGAGGGAAGGCCGTAGGCCAGGGAGAGGACCTCAGCATTAGCCCACCGGGGATGAAGGCCAGATAGCAAGAACACAGAGCACTAAGGCGCCATTCGAGGTTATTCAACCACCACCCCAAACTGCCGCAAATGATGCAGCGAATGCTTGTACAAAAGCTGCGTCCACTCCTCAAAATTCAAATCTCCAAAAAAGGGATTAGTAATGATCTTGGTCTTATCCTGCTCAAACACATCTACAAACTCATTCAGCTCCTGCTGAAGCTCCCCGATAGCGTTTTCCACAGAGTCCCAACGGCAGGGTAGTGGCTCCTCCGGCAACTGAACGTTGACCGTATTCTCCTTAAAAGGCTTATCGCTCATCATAAACGCCTGCATCCTCGGCAGGTGTTCCTCCGGAGTAATACAATCCTTAGGATCCCGCCCATTGGCAATCCGCACAGAATCGCTCATGTGCTCTATCATCTGCTGCACATTCATCTTTCCCCAGGCCGGCCGCGTACCAGGGGCAATCCCTGCAAGCAACTTAGGAAACTCACGCTGTAAAAACTGAACCTTATCCATAACCAGCAAAAGTCCTGAAATATCCCCTTACCAAAGTCGCGGACATGAGCAAAACGACAGCAATATGGCGCTCCCGGACTAGAAGTGCGGGTGTTTAATACCCTCCACCCTAAGCGCGTATTCCTCTTCCCCTAATGTCAGGTAAACCCAACTTTCACCTAAGTCTCGGCCAAGTCTTACCCAAGTTTAAGCCAGGTCTGACCCAAGTTTACTCCCATATAACTACCTTGTGAAAGCCTGATAGATGATTACTTCCTTGTACGTTATTTCCAATACAGACTTAATCATTTATTAATCCCATTCTAATCTGTTTAACGTTTTAAAAAGAAATAATCCATACCTTCGCGCCGCAAAACCGAAATCCTATCCGGTAAAACGACACGAAAAATCTACTTCAAATAACCATAACAATGGCTCAAGACAACACAACAACCTTCATGGATTCTATGGTAGAAGCCCAGAAAAACCTGGTAAACTCTGCTATCGAAAACACGAAGAAGTTTACCAATGGCAATGCACTCCTCAACGATACTATTGAGAAGGGCAACGCATGGTACAACAACTGGATGGAGAACCAAAAGAGCTTCTTCACTCAGACAACCGACAAGGCAACTGAAACTGCTAACACAGCTAAGACTAACGCCAGCAACATGACCGAGTTCTTCCAGAACTGGTACAACACGCAAATGGCGTTTGGCAAGAGCGTTTGGGAAACATCTCAGAACTTCATGAAGGATGCAGCTGGCAAGGCAACTACCGGCAATCCTATGGAGCAGGCTACAGCCACATACAACAACTGGATGAACCAGTGGAGCAACATGTTCAACAACATGAACACGGCTAACACCTGGATGAACAACATGCAGCAGTTCGCTAACATGAATCCATTCAACATGGAAGCATGGAAGACTGCTTCTACCGACATGACCGGCATGTTCAACCAGTTCTATCAAATGTTGAACAATGGCTTCAGCGAGTGGCAGGGCCACCTGCAGAACGGCACCACTCAGGATGCCTTCCGCAACATGCTGAACAGCACTGAAAGCTTTACCCGTTTCTATCAGATCTGGGCTCCAATGTGGAAGAGCATCCAGGAGAAGACTTTCAACACTGAAATGTACAAGAACATGATGAGCCCGGTTGCTTATCAGGAGTTCATGGACAAGTTCTTCGGCTTTATGCCAGAAAACGCTCGCCAGTACATGCAGCAGATGACCGCCCTGATGCAGAATAACGCTAAGCATTTTGGCACTACTGGTCTGAATGGCTACAACCAAATGCGCCACATGATGGCTTCTATGCCAGGCATGAACGGTACTGAGGCTTTCGGCAACATGCTCTCCATGTATGAGAACATGCAGTCAATGATACAGAACACTGTATCTCCGATCGCTAAGATGGTTACGCCTAACCAGTACACTAAGAACATGAGCGAGTGGCAGGATATCGCCGATCGTTCTATGGTATACAACATCAAGAATGCTCAGCTTCAGTACATGATGTACGTTCAGGGCACTGAGGTGATGGATGCACTAGCTGAAAGCGTAATGCACAAGCTGGAGCAGGGCCAGGAAGTAAAGAGCATGATGGCTCTTTATCAGGAGTGGCTCAGCATCTCCGACAAGACTTTCGTTGAGCTTTTCGAAGGCGACGAGTACAGCGAACTGATGGCTGAAGTGAGCGCTATCCAGCTGAAGCTCCGTAAGGATATGGAAGCTCAAATGGAGAAGGCTCTCGCAGGCATCCCTGTAGCTACCCGCACTGAGCTTGACGAGCTTTACAAGACTATCTACGAACTGAAGAAAGAAGTTCGTCAGCTTAGCCGCATGCTCGAGATCGACGGCGAAGTAGCTCCTGCTGCCGCTAAGACAACTGAAGCTCCTGCTGCTACTAAGACTGCAGCTCGCGGTAAGAAGGCTTAATTCTCAATCAGACCTAATAGAAAGGCTGTCCATTCAGGGCAGCCTTTTTCTTTTGCTGGAATGTCACCACATAGCTCGAAGCATTCGCTGGTTGCTATGCATATCCTTACGTAGTACCACATCTCTATAACCGTTCGCCTCAAATAGCGCTACTGTTGCCTCCGCATAGTCCCGATGAAGCTCAGAATATATCGCCCCCCCGTGAGCAAGGTGTTTCCTCCCAAACTCAGCAATAGCCCTATAGAATAGAAGCGCGTCATTGCCCGGCACAAATAACGCTGCAGCAGGCTCATGCTCCCGCACATTAGCATGCAAGGTTTCCGCTTCCGTAATGGGTATGTAGGGAGGATTAGATACAATCACATCAAAGCAGCTTAGCTTCCCACTTTCATCAGCATTCAGAAAGTCTGTCTGTTGAAAAGCCACCTCTGCACCTAACAGTTTGGCATTGCTACGTGCTACGTCCAAAGCCTCCTCACTGATCTCTATTGCACTCACTTGGCAGTCCTCCAAAGCAAGTTTCAGACTGATAGGTATACACCCACTCCCCGCACCAATATCCAGAATACTACCAGACTTCCCATCATCAATAATCCACTGCACCAATTCCTCCGTTTCAGGTCTCGGAATAAGAACGGCAGGAGTAACCCTAAAACACCTTCCCATAAAGTAAGCCTCCCCAAGAACATATTGCAGCGGCTTACTGGCAAGCAACTGTTCCTTCATTCGGCGGAACTGCTCAACCTGAGGCTCAGACAATAGTTGCTGCTTCTGAGATAGGCGTGAAAGCTTATCCAACCCTGTGGCATGCTGTAAAATCTCGTGCGCAATAGCAGCAGCCTCGCCTTCATCATACAGCGCAAGCAATGCAGCCTTCAACTCATAAAAAGCGCTACCAATAGTCAGCATACGAGGACAAAGATGCGTGCAAGCCACCATGCTGCAAGCCCTAATTTTGGAGTACATGCACGATGAGCAATTCATGCAGCGCGCCACAGCATTGGCCCATCACGGAAGTGGACACGTAGCTCCTAATCCAATGGTCGGCGCAGTACTAGTGCATGATGGCCGCATCATAGGGGAAGGCTGGCATGCCGTATATGGCAATGTGCATGCAGAAGTAGCATGTCTGCAAAGCGTACGCGACGAAGACCGCCACCTGATCCCACAAAGCACAATGTATGTAACGCTGGAACCCTGCGCCCACCAAGGTAGGCAGCCTCCTTGCGCCAATAGACTAGTCAAAGAAGGAATCCGCAGAGTAGTGATAGCAGTAGAAGACCCATTCCTACAGGTAAGCGGAAAAGGCATAGCAATACTCAAGGACGCCGGAATAGAGGTATCAACCGGCATCTGCAGACCAGAAGCACGCTGGATGTGTCGCCGCTTCCTGACAGTACAGGAAAGGAACCGTCCCTATATCATACTTAAGTGGGCACAATCAGCGGATGGATACTTCGCTCCTGCAGATGGAAGTCGGCAGCAACTCAGTAATACTTTCAGTCAGACACTAGTGCACAAATGGCGCACCGAAGAGTCTGCAATAATGGTAGGATACAACACAGCACTTGCAGACAATCCTCAGCTCACAGCAAGGTCATGGCCCGGAAAGCAGCCACTACGCATTGTCCTGGACCGGCAACTAGGTTTACCTATTACGCACTACCTGCTGGAGGATTCCACTGAGACCTGGATAATAAATGAAAGAGAAGAGCAGATCAATGATCTTACATCGCGAATACAAATTCCCTTTAATCAAAACCTCCTACCGACACTACTAGATCGGCTTAAAGCTGCAAATAAGACTTCACTATTTGTAGAAGGAGGCGCACGTTTGCTACAGAGCTTTATAGATGCAGGACTCTGGGATGAAGCACGCGTTTTCACAGCACCGGTTACGCTTAGAGATGGAATTGCCGTTCCACATCTTACAAACGCAAAGCATCTATTTATTACCCCTGTGGGCAACGACACACTGGATTTGTACCAACCAGTCACAACCTCGAGCAGTTATCAAACAGGAACGATTCTTTAATCTGCCAGTCTGAATGTTGTACCTCTTGCTCGCAATAGTGCTCAATGCATACCTCATTGTGGCATTTAAGATATTCGAGCGTTACAAGGTCGATAGCCTGCAGGCCATAGTGGCTAACTATTGGGTCTGCGTAGCAACAGGCAGCGTATTCGTCGGCCGCTTCCCGATTGGCGCAGAAAGCTTCACACAACCCTGGATTTATTGGTCCATGCTAATGGGGGCAGCCTTCATTTCCATCTTTAACCTCATCGCTTACTGTACAAAAGAGGATGGCATCACGACCACCACAATTGCCAACAAGCTAAGCATGGTCATTCCGGTTGTGTTTGCACTATGGCTTTACAATGATAAGATGTCTTTCAGTAAAGGCTTAGGCATTCTGCTCGCTGCGCCAGCGGTCTACCTAAGCAGTAAGAAGGAAGGGGAGGATAATAAACGCCAAAATCTATGGATCGCCGCACTAATGTTCGCAGCCAGCGGCCTGCTAGACACGATGGTAAACTACATCGCCCACAGATATTTTACCACCAACGATCCCGTTGCTGATGAGCGTGGTCAGTCTATATACCTGGTTCACGCCTTTTCTTCTGCTGGTACCATAGGCATATTACTGGTGAGCTATTTGCTCTTAACCAAAAGGAGAGTATTCGCTTGGAAGAATATGATAGCAGGCGTAGCGCTGGGCGTGCCTAACTACTTCTCCATTTACTTCCTGCTTCGTTTGCTTCAGACAGGGTTCCTCCCTGGCTCCGCAGCTATCCCGGTCAATAATATCGGTATAGTACTGGCAGCCTCACTTACCGCCATCTTCTTCTTTAAAGAAAAAGCCACAGCGGCGCGCGTCGTAGGGATGCTGCTGTCCATAGCAGCCATTCTCCTAATTATGTTCTCTGATCTCCATGCCTGAGCCTCGAAAGTATAAGACCATAACAACGCCCACCACCGCCGAGTACCGCGACCGTGGCAGTAAGTTCCTGGCATTCGCCTATCCGGTTGCAAGTATAGAAGAAGTAAAAGCTCACCATAAAGCATTAAAGGCAGAGCACCCAAAGGCAGTACATCACTGCCTGGCTTATCGCCTTGGCCACGATGGCACCCAATTCCGGGCCAGCGACGATGGCGAGCCCTCCGGCAGTGCAGGCAGGCCCATGCTAGGTGCCATCGACAGGGCAGGCCTGACAAACATCATGATCGTTGTAGTGAGATACTTTGGAGGAACGCTCCTCGGTATGCCGGGCCTGATCACCGCATATGGCACAGTGAGCGATGAAGCGCTCAAACTGGCACCTGTAGCGGAGCACTGGGTGGAGAAGCAGGTAGCAGTTGAGTGTGATTATAGCAATTTGGGTGAGGTACTACATCTGCTTCGTCGCCATGAATCCACAATCATTCATCAGGACCTGCAGCTGTTCTGCACTATTCGTGCGGGCATCCCATTACATCTGGCCGACACATGTGTGGCACTTCTTTCGGAACTTTGTGGCGTAAGTGTAAAGCCAGCAGGTTAGTAGATTGCCTGCTCTGTGAAGTTCTGATATAATGTCTCCCGATAAAGTTGCTGCTCTGATTAAGGCCGAAGCATCCCGCCTTGGCTTTATGGCCTGCCGCATCGCAAAGGCCGAGCGGCTCGACGATGATGCAAGCCGGCTGGAGCAGTGGCTGGCAAAGGGCTACCATGGCACCATGCAGTACATGGAGCGCCACTTTGATCTGCGAGTCGATCCTTCCAGACTTGTACCGGGAGCAAAGTCCGTAGTGACCTTGCTTACGAATTATTATCCTACGGAAGAGCAACAACCCGAAGCACCACGCATTGCCAAATACGCCTGGGGACAAGACTACCACGATGTCATTCGCGCAAAGCTCAATGAGCTGCTTGCTTACATTAAGGCCAATATTGGTGATGTGCAGGGGAGAGGCTTTGTAGACTCCGCACCAGTGCTTGAGAGAAGCTGGGCCGTCCGCAGTGGCTTGGGCTGGGTAGGCAAGAATGGCAACCTACTCAACAAAGACTACGGCTCCTTCTTCTTCATAGCCACCTTAATCACGGACCTGGACATTGCAGCAGATGCCCCGTTCACTACCGACCATTGTGGCACCTGCACACGATGCATAGATGCCTGCCCAACCAATGCCATTGTGTCCCCCACAGTCATCGATGCAAATAAGTGCATCTCCTATCTTACAATAGAGCTAAAGGATGCACTAATGCCATCGGGCTATGAACAACGCACTGACAATTGGATGTTCGGCTGCGATATCTGCCAGGACGTCTGCCCATGGAACCGCTTCTCCAAACCTCACAACGAGCCCGCCTTTGCACCCATCCCAGAAGTACTGAATCTATCCACATCAGAATGGATGCAGTTGTCAGAAGAGGCCTTCCGGAAGGTATTCAAAGGCTCCCCCATCAAGCGAGCCAAATGGAGTGGGGTAGTGCGGAATCTGAAAGCAATTGGAGCGGAAGTGAGGCATTAACCTGCCTACTTATTCTTCCCCTCCAGCATCGGCACAAAAGAAAAATCCCCCAGCACCTCCTCACGCAAATTGCCGTCCAGTTCCTTAGTAATCCGCATCATCTTCTGTATGCCTTCTTCCCCTATCGGTACAACAATCACACCCCCGGGCTTAAGCTGATCTACAAGCTTAGGGGGCAGGAACGGTGCACCCGCCGTGATAA
>JADMIO011113499.1_pt1 | contig 77321 bp, 79 predicted proteins | sample 8958161 | NCBI WGS metagenome assembly JADMIO01 (sample SAMN16585339, study PRJNA669376) | soil metagenome | isolation source: Crop rotation soil | place: USA: Cullars Rotation, Alabama | collected 2011
CGCGACAACTTGTCCACGTGGAATTCTAAGCTTAGGATCCCAATGTGCTGGAAAGACAATGGGACGCGAGAAAATGAGCGCTCAGCCCTGGGGGCCGTATCTCTCGGCGACCGCTGCCGCGACGAATTTCTTTAGCCCGGCACCGCCCGGGCTTGTGTCATGGGCCTTGCACCAATCCAAATAGGCGTTCGGTTCGATGCGTACGCGCATGACCACATGCCCGTAGGCCTTTAGGCCCTCCTCCATTTCCTCAGCCATCTTCAGCCCTTCCGACCAGATGCGGGGCATTCTGTCGCCGTCTGCGAAGATTCTTAAGAGCGCTGGGTAATCTTCTTCCTCGATCCAATAAGCTCCGACCACGGGAAGGGGCTTATCTTCTGAATCGTTCATCTCACACATCCTGCAAGATCGTTGGTCGCAGGAATGTTCCGCTGCTGGCGTCGGTCAGCAACATTGCCGGTGTATACCCGCTTCAATAAAAAAGCCCCGCACACGGCGGGGCTTTTCCATTAAAAAGGCCGCCGAGCTACTTCACTTTGATATTTTCTGCTGATTCTTTGCCCTTATTGGCGACGATCTCATACTCGATGACTGCGCCCTCGTTGAGCGTGCTCAAACCCGCCCGTTCTACGGCCGAGATATGGACGAATACGTCCTTTCCGCCGCCCTGGGGCTGAACGAAGCCGTATCCTTTGGTCGGGTTGAACCACTTCACGGTGCCTGTCGCCACGTCTGGACTCCCACTGTTGCTGCGCCCCGGATAGCGGGCGAACGTTCAGTCATATCGTAGTGAGCAGGCAGCCGATATAGCTTCAAACGGCAATTTGGCCGAAAAGGCAGGAAGAATTGGCAAATCGGCTCAGGCCGCGAATGATCCAGTTTTGCTCTAATTGTCGAATTGGTGCTTTTGGTTCACACCGCTGCGCGTTGCGAGCAACTGAGAATGCCGCGCTTCAACCCATCAAGGGCTGGCGTCGCAGTTCGGTGATGCGTCCGTCATCCTTGTCCCAGCCACGCGCCACCAGCGTGCAGCGCCATGCGCCGGGCTCGCCGTCGATTTCGAAAAGGTTGTAACCCGCCGGATCGTCATGATGGCCCGGCGCGCCCGAAGCCGACGGCACGCCGGCGACCGGGATGCGATCTTGCGGTCCCGGCAGCCAAGCCAGCGACCACTCGTGGTGGTGGCCGTGCAGCACCAGCTCGGCGCCGGACTTCTTGAGCACGTCGCGCATTTCGGCGGCGTTGCGCAGCCTGCGGAAGTGGTGCGCGCCCTCGGTCGGCGGATGGTGGATCAGCACCACGCGAAACGCACGCTCGCGTCCGAGCGTCGCAAGGAGGTCGGTGAGCCGCGCAAGTTGATCGCCATGCAGGCGTCCGGTGGCTGAGAGCGGCGCGGTCGGCAGCGAGGTCGAAAGTCCGATGATGGTGATCGGACCGCGGCGGCGGACAAAGGGAAAATTCTCATTGTTGTCGCCGCGCATGTATTCGGCCCAGTGCTGCACGGCCAAGGTCTCGGCGGAACGTACATAGGAGTCGTGATTGCCCGGCACCACGGTGACGGCGTTGGCGTCGCCCAGCGCGTTGAGCCACGCACCAGCCTGAGCGAATTCCCTGGTCAGCGACAGGTTGACCAGATCGCCGGTGACGGCGATGTGGTCGGGCTTGCGGGCTTTGAGATCGGCGACGATCTTCGCCAGCATCTCCGGTCGATGGACCCGGCGCCGCTTGCGCAGCCAGTTGATGTAGCCAAGCCCGCGCTTGGACAGGAGCTCGAACGGATTGGGCCTGGGCAGTGGCGCGAGATGGATGTCTGAGAGGTGCGCCAGAATGAACATCAAGAGCTGCCGATGAGGATCCCGGCAAGAAACACCAAGGCCCCGCCGACCGCAACCTGGAAGGTGGCCGAAAGAATCGGCGTATCCATGTAGCGGTGGCGTATCCAGGAGATCGCGGCAAGCTCGAGCACCACGACGATGATCGAGACGACCGTCGCGGTCCAGAAATTCGGGATCAGATAGGGCAGGGTGTGGCCCAGGCCCCCGATCGCGGTCATGACGCCGCACACCGAGCCGCGCAGCCACGGCGTGCCGCGGCCAGTCAGCGAGCCGTCATCCGACAGCGCCTCGGCAAATCCCATCGAGATGCCGGCGCCCACGGACGCTGCCAGCCCCACCAGGAAGGTCTCCCAGGTGTGGTGGGTGGCGAAGGCCGCGGCAAACAGCGGCGCCAAGGTCGACACGGAGCCGTCCATCAGCCCGGCCAGGCCCGGCTGGACGTATTGCAGCACGAACATCCGGCGCTGGGTCTCGTCCTCCTTGGCGCGCACGTCCGTGGTGAGGATGGTCTCGCCGAGCTTGTGGGCGAGGTTCTCGTGTTCGGCCTCGATCTCGGCCAGCTCGGTCAGGAGCTTGCGGACCGACGCGTCGCGGGTGGTCTCGACCGCCCGGCGGTAGAAGCGCTCCGCCTCGTATTCCATGTTCTCGGCAAACTTCCGCACCTCCTCCAGGCCGAGCGGCCGCATCAGCCAGAGCGGTTTGGAGTGCTGGATGAAGCCTTTGACGTCCTGGCGGCGGATCAGCGGCAGGTAATTGCCGAACTTCGACTGGTACATGTCGAACAGCATGGTCCGGTGCCGGACCTCCTCGTCCGCCATCTCGTCGAACACCTTGGCGGAGGCCGGAAACGCCTCGCGTAGCCCCTCGGCGAAGCCGCGGTAGATGCGGCTGTCCTCGTCCTCGTTGGAGATGGCGAGCGCAAGAATTTCCTGCTCGGAAAGATCGGCGAAGCGTTTCACAATGGCCTCGTGCTACGGAGAAATCGGCTCCAACCGGTATATTAGACTGGTTCTAAAGAAGGAAGTGGCATGGGCAGCATGAGGGCCATCGGCCCCGGAATGGGGCGCGATGCTTGAGGGGCTGCGCCGGCGGGTTTCGTTCAACCGCCTGATGCACATTTATTGGCGCTTCTCGCGCGGGCTGACGCTCGGGGTGCGGGCCATAGTGCTGGACGCGGAAGGCCGGGTGTTCCTGATCAAGCACACCTATTCGGCGGGCTGGCAGCTGCCGGGCGGCGGCGTGGAGGCGGGCGAGACGCTGCTTGAAGCATTGGCCCGTGAGCTGCGCGAAGAGGGCAATATCGAGATCACCGGGGCGCCCAAGCTTCACGGTGTGTTCTTTCATCCGCGCTATTCGGTGCGCGACCACGTCACGCTCTATGTGGTGCGGTCGTTCCGACAGCCCACGCCGCCAGTGCCGAACAGCGAGATCGCCGCGCATGGATTTTTCCCGCTCGATGCCTTGCCGCACGACACCACGTCCGGCACGCGGGCGCGGATCGCCGAGGCGCTCGATGGTAAGCCGCTGACGGAGAGGTGGTAGCAGAGGCGACTTTCCGCCGTCCGAGACGCGGCTATGATCGTCTACGATTCTACGCGGCAAGCCGTTGTGCAACGAGCGCTGGGCGAAGCCGGACTCGGCCTACGAGTTGATTAAGCAATCGTTCCCGGCGTTGGGCCGCGCCTTGAATTGTTCGCCCGAAAGTGTTGCACGGGATGGGATGGTCAGGACTGGAAATACTTAGGAAATTCTAGAGTCTCGCATCGAGTCGACTAACAAATTTCAAATCCGAGTCCTGGGGCATCTGCAGAGGTTCGCACAGAAGGTCTGATACAAACACTTCCAGAACCCCCACTGTATCAGCAATCTCATCGACTGTAGGGAATGAACTGCCGTGTACTAAGCGGCTGCGAAGCGAATAAACATCGGAAAAGAACTTTGACGCTGTCCGATTCCCGTAAGTTCTATTTCCCAATCTGGATTCTACCAAAGTCTTTCCAGCTTGGCTTATCGACTCGTCTCTAAGCCAGCGCAAACTCCCGGTCAATGAAGTCTTCTCCTTCTGTTTAAGGGGAGATGCATCTATTTCAGCGATAAATCTATCCACGTACTGGACGGCTTCTGCCGATTTCGGATTGGGGCTTATCATCGCCTCGATTGCCATTACCAAAAGAAGAAATCTACTGTCGCCGCTTGGTTGAAAAAAGGAACTATTGAAAAGTGAAATTGCTAAGCCCTCGCTTTCCGAAAGCTGCGGCTTCAACGCGAGGGCCGTTCGCCAAGCTTCGTGGAACGAGGTTGTGTTTGCGCCACGAGTTGCTCCAACTTGGAAACGATAGAACTTGGGTTTCGGCTCCGTTACGTACGTCATCAAGCCGTGGACATCGTTTAGTACACGGGAGCCTACTTCGTCTTCCAACTTCTTTATTCCGTATGGTGTGACAAAGCCCTTCGGAGCGCGGTCGCCGAAATCCACACCGACTCTGCTTTTAGCGAGACACAGCATTAGAACGTCACGAAAGTACGCTCCGGCGTTTTTCGCATCTTCCTCGCTTCCATAACCGTTTCCGACTAAGGCCCATTGCTCGGCCTCTTTAATCGACTTGCCTGGCGACGATGAGTGTAGAGCTATAGAAATTCCCGAATCCTCAACGGAAAAGTCCACCTTCGTTTCATCGAAGTTCAGGGTACTGCCGTTGGCCCGAATGACCCGCAGTCGAAATGAGTAGGTCGTAATAGCAGCCGGCTCAATTTCCGAAGGCTTACGCCCGAAGATGCGCTGGAAGAATCCCCACATTCAGCTATCTCGGTCTGAGCATATTACGGAGTCGCACGTGCGCATATCAAAACGCGACTCTGGGCAAAGCGCAGCTTAGGCGAGAGAAACTAACTCACAAACCTGTTGCGATCGTGCTGCGCGCCGAAGTCGAGCTCGGGGCCGAGCGGCACGATGCCGGTCGGATTCACCTTGCGCTGACTGCCGTAGTAGTGCCGCTTGATGTGATCGATGCTGACGGTCTCGGCCACGCTCGGCGTTTGATAAAGGTCGCGCACGTAGTTCGACAGGTTCGGATAATCCGCGATCCGCCGCAGGTTGCATTTGAAGTGGCTGTAATAGACGGCATCGAACCGCACCAGCGTCGGAAACAGCCGCCAGTCCGCCTCGGTCAGCCGCGCGCCGGCCACGTAGCGCTGCCGTGACAGCCTGCGCTCGATGTCGTCCAGCGCGCCGAACACGTTGCGGAACGCCTCTTCGTAGGCCGCTTGCGTGGTGGCAAAGCCCGAGCGATAGACGCCGTTGTTGACGTTCGGATAGACGAGGTCGTTGACGGCGTCGATCTCGGCGCGCAGCGCCACCGGGTAGTAGTCGGTGCTGTCGTTGGTGAAGGCATCGAATGCCGAATTCAGCATGCGGATGATCTCGGACGACTCGTTGTTGACGATCGTCTTCTTCTGCTTGTCCCACAGCACCGGCACGCTGACGCGGCCGGTGTATTTGGGATCGGCCAGCAGATAGATCTCTGACATGCGCTCCTTGCCGTTGAGGGCGTCGCCGCTCGATCCTTCGGCCACATCGAAGGTCCAGCCGTTCTCGCCCATGTGCCAGGAGGTCACCGACATGGAGATGACGTTCTCCAGCCGCTTGAGCTGGCGGAAGATGATGGTGCGGTGCGCCCACGGGCAGGCGAGCGAGACATAGAGGTGATAACGGCCGGATTCGGCGGCGAACCCGCCGCTGCCCGAGGGGCCGGGGCTGCCGTCGTGCGTGACCCAGTTGCGGAATTTGGTGGTCGGCCGGTTGAAGCGGCCGTCCTTCATCCGGGCGGTGTCGTGGCTGTCGTCGCGCCACACGCCCTCGACCAGAAGTCCCATCCTTAATCTCCGTCCGGTTTGCGCCAATGTAGAGCCTGGCCGGACGTTGTGACAGACACTTGGTGGCAGGAATGGACCAGGCCGGGCCCAGGTGCTAAGCGGCTTTTGACGCTTCCGGGTCTCAATCGCCATGAACGACCTTTCCTTCGCGATCCTGCAAGAGACGGCCGACGATGCCGAGGCGATCGAGCGGCTGAACGCCCGCACCTTCGGCCCGGGCCGGTTTGCCAAGTCGGCCTACCGGCTGCGCGAGGCGGTCGCCCATATCCCGGAGCTGTCGTTCACGGCCCGGGTCGGCACCTTGATGGTCGGCTCGGTGCGGCTGTCGCCGATCCTGATCGGTGCCACCAAGGCGCTGCTGCTCGGTCCGCTCACCATCGAGCCGCCGTTTCGAAGCCGCGGCATCGGCCAGAAGCTGATCGCCCGGGCGTTGGAGGAGGCCAAGCGGCAGGGCCACCGGCTGGTGGTGCTGGTCGGCGACGAGCCGTATTACGGCCGCTCGGGCTTCAAGACCGCCGCTAAGGGCCGGATCACCATGCCGGGTCCGGTCGATCCGGCGCGGCTTCTGGTGGCCGAGCTGCAACCCGGCGCTTTCGACGGTGTCACGGGCGCCATCCGTCCGGACTGGCCGGCGGCGTAGTTAGCGGCCTTCGCGCGCCCAAGTGGCGGCAAGCGCGCCAACCAGCAGGAGCAATCCGAGCAGCCCGGCGAACATCGGCAAGACGCCGATGCCGCGCACTACGCTGGCGTCGCGCAGCTTCAGCCCGATCCAGTCGTCGCCGCGGAAGGTATCGCCGGAGCGCAGCGCCGCGATCCGCGGCAACACCACATTGCCCGACGCGTCGGCCAGCCGCCGTGAATCGCCGCCGGTGGCACTGGTGAATGGCGCCAGCATCTCGGTGGTCGATGTCACCTCGGCAAACTCGCGCGGATTCGGCGGGCCGACATTGACGAGCGCGTTGAGCTTGCCGTCGGTGGCGCGCCACAATCCAAGCTCGGTGGCGCGGACCGAGCCGCGCCAGAGGCCGGGCTCGCCGGCGGCGAGCGTCACGGTGCGGGTCGCGCCCGAGGGCAGCGTCAGCGTTACGTCGGCGACGCTATCCGCCATGGTCTGCCGCTCGATCAGGAGATCGCGGCCGCGCACGATCAGGCGCAAGGCTTCCTCTTCGAGATCCGGCTGCTTCATCAGCCAGTGCGACAGCCGCCGCATCAGGTCGAGATGCGGGCCGCCGCCCTCGTAGCCGCGCGCCCACAGCCAAATGTGGTCGGAGAGGAGGAGGCCGACGCGGCCTTCGCCTTCGCGCGACAGCACCAGCAGCGGCTTGTTGTCCGGCCCGTCCATCACGGTGGTGCCGGAGCCGGCGCGGGTGTCGACCAGGCGGAACCAGCGGCTCCAGTGCGGCGGGTTGGTGTCGGAGCCTGCAAGACCGCGCGTCACCGGGTGGCGCTTGCCGGCATCGGTCAGCTGGGCGTGAAACGGCGACTCCAGCGTGCGGCCGCTCGGCTCGGCCGGGAGAATTTGCTCAAGCGGCGTGCGCCAGATGCTGGTCGGGCTTGCGTAGTCTGGGCCGGCCGCGACCAGCACCGCGCCGCCCTCCTGCACATAGCGCGCGATGTTGTCGAAATAGATGATCGGCAGCACGCCCTGGCGGGCGTAGCGGTCGAAGATGATCAGGTGGAAATCCTTGATCTTCTGCTGGAACAGCTCGCGGGTCGGAAACGCGATTAGCGACAGCTCGTTGATCGGCGTGCCATCCTGCTTCTCCGGCGGACGCAGGATGGTGAAGTGCACCAGGTCGACGCTGGCGTCGGATTTCAGAAGGTTGCGCCAGGTGCGCTCGCCGGCATGCGGCTCGCCGGACACCAGCAGCACGCGCAGCTTGTCGCGCACGCCGTCGATCGAGACCACGGCGCGGTTGTTGACCGGCGTCAGCTCGTTCGCGATGGGCGCCGCCTCGATCTCGACGATGTTGGAACCGGCGTGCGCAATCGGGATCTGCGCGTTGATGACGTTGCCGGGCGAGACGATGCGGCGGTCGAGCACCTCGCCGTCGCGGCGGACCGTGACCTCGGCAGGCGAGGGCGGCGCGCCCTGATCCTCGACCCGATAGACGATGGTCTGCGACTGGCCGACGATGCCAAACCTGGGAGCGGTGATCAGCACCACCCGGCGGTCGCGCTCGTCGCGCCGTCCGGTGATCAGAGCGTGCACCGGGGCGTTGAAGCCCAGCGCCGCGACCTCGGCCGGAATGTCGTGAACGCGGCCATCGGTCAGCATGATGGCGCCGGCGACGCGGTCGGGCGGCACATCGGCCAGCGCGGCGTTCAGCGCCGAAAACAGCCGGGTGCCGTCGGTCTCGCCATCGGCTTCGCCGGCTTCGACAAAGCGAATGTCGAGATTGTTGATGCGGCCGAGCCGCTCGGCGAGCTGGGCGCGGGCGTCCTCGGTCTGCTTCAGCCGGTCGCCGAAGCCCTGGCTCGGGCTCTTGTCGATGATCACGGCGACGACCGACGACAGCGGTTCGCGGTCCTCGCGGGTGAACGACGGATTGGCGAGCGCCAGCACCATCATGGCGAGCGCAAGCGCTCGCATGGCCCAGCCGCGGCTTCGCACCAGCACCAGCATCAGCGCGAGCACAACCGCAAGCGCGACCGCACCCCACAGAACGAGGGGCGAAATCAGCGGCGCGAAGGTGATGCCGTAACCCACGAGGCTATTGTCCCAATCGTTCCAGCAATGCCGGTACGTGAACCTGGTCGGCCTTGTAGTTGCCGGTCAGCGTGTACATCACGATGTTGACGCCGGCGCGGAACGCGAAATCGCGCTGCCGCGGTTCGCCGGGCACCATCGGCAGCATCGCCTGGCCGTCGGCGCGCGTCGCCCAGGCACCCGCCATGTCGTTGGAGGTGATGATGATCGACGACACGCCGTCGCCGGCGCGCGCAGGCCGCTTGCTCTCGTCCTCGCTGTCGCTGGCGGAAGGCAGCGCCTCGACCCAGAGCTGGCCGGAGTTGAAGCGGCCCGGGAAGTCGCGCAGCAGGAAGAACGTCTTGGTCAGCACGTGGTCGCGCGACACCGGCTCGAGCTCCGGGATGTCGAGGGAGCCCAGGATATTGCGCAGCGCCAGCATGCCCGGCGAGCGGCTGGCGCCGCCGGGGCCGGGCGGGGCTACGATCGCGTCGCGGGTGTCGAACAGCACGGTGCCGCCGTTTTTCATGTAGGCGTCGATGCGGGCGAGTGCCGTGGGCGATGGCTTGGCGGCGTTCGGCAGCACCGGCCAATAGATCAGCGGAAAGAACGCAAGCTCGTCCCGGGCGATGTCGAGGCCGACCGGATCGCCGGCTTCGAGCGCCGTGCGTTGCGCGAGATAGAGCGTCAGGCCCTGCAGGCCGGATTTGCTGATGCCATCCACCTCGGCGTCGCCGGTGACGACGTAGGCAAGGCGCGTCTCGGTGGTCGCCCGCATCGCGAAATCGGTGTCGGCCGGATTGGTGGGCGTCGACTGCGGAATCGATCTGCCCGACCCGAGGACACCGGGCGGTGGCTGGCGATTGGGCGGCAGCGATTGCTGGGCAAACGCGGTGCTGGCAAAAATTGTCGCCGCCAGCACGCCAACCGCCAACATTGCCGCTGTCGCGCCTTGTGGTCGTCGCCGCAGCACCTGCCCGATGCCGCCGGCGAGCAGGAACACCACCAGCGCGTCGAGCGCGAGCAGCCCCAGCGCCGCGAGCAGCACGGGACCGCGCAAATCCAGCGGCTCGCCGACCTGATAGGCCTCGAGCCGGGCGCCGCGCAGCGCGGCGTAGTCGATGGTGGCAAGCTTGTCGGTCGGCGCCAGCGTGTTCACGGCAAGTAACCCTTCAGGGGGACCATAGAACCCCGGCGGATGATCCGCTGTGGCGCGGGCCACATAGCCGACCGGCACTGGACGCGTGGTTGCGGTTGGCGGCCCGAAGGCGCCGAAACCGTCGAGAATCCGTGTGGGCGGCACCACCTCGCGCTCGGCCTTGTTCTGCTCCGAGGCCTCGTTGGTCGAGGTCGTGCCGGCGAGGCCGACCAGCCGGCGCAGCATGTCGACGAACGAGCCGGACAGCGGCAGGTCGGACCAGCGGGTGTCGGCGGTGACATGGAACAGCACGATCATTCCTTTGCCGCGCTTGACGGCGGTGACGAGCGGCGTGCCGTCGGCGAGCGTCGCCCAGGTGCGATCGACCAGGCCGGCTTCGGGCTCGGCCAGGACCTGACGCGACACGGTCACGTCCTTCGGCACCGCCATGTTGTTGAACGGGCCTTCGCGCGAGAACGCGGCGAGCGGCTGCGGTTGATCCCAGCTGAGGCTGCCGCCCAGCGTGCGGCCGCCACGACGAAGCTTCACCGGCACGAGATCGTCGTCGGAGCCCGCGAGCCGGGGGCCCGCGAAGCGCACCAGCATGCCGCCGTCATCGACCCAGGCCGCGAGGCGGTCATGTGCCTCGCCCGAAACATTGCCGACATCGGCCAGCATGATCATCGGCACGTTCTGCTCGACGAAGCGACGCACCGCCTCGGCCGGCGCGGCGACGTCGGCGAGCCGCACATCGGCGAACGGGTTGAGGGCGCGCGACAGGTAATAGGTCGAGGCGAGCAGCGGCTGCGCGGTGTCGGAGGTCGAGCCGGAGATCACGCCGATGGTGCGGCGGCGCCAGCGCTTGTCGAGAAGCTGCACGGTGCCGGCGGAGCGCTCGGCGGGGATCTCGAGCCGCGCGATGTCGTTTCGGATCTCGACCGGCAGGTTGATCTCGGCGTCGGTTTCGAGATCGCCTTCCTTGAAGGAGAAACGCGTCTCGCCGAGCGGCAGGCCTTTGAGATCGAGCGCGCGGATCAGGCCGCTCTCGCTGCCGTCGGTGGTGGCGCGCAGCACCTTCACGGTGAGCGCGCCCGCGGCGTTGTCGGCGGCGGCAAGCGCGTGTGCGGTCGGCAAGCCGCCGGTGACGACCGAAACCGCGCGGCCTTCGGTGACACGGCCGAGTCCCGCGACGAATTCCGACCCGCGGCCGAGATCGACGCCGTCCGACAGCCAGATCACCTCCATGTCGGGGCTTGCGGCGAGAAGCCGGCTGATCGCCGGCAGCGCGTCGACCCGCTCGATGGCGTGGGGCTTCGGCTTGAGCTGCTTCAGCCGGACGCGAATGGCGGCCGGCGGCTGCAACGAGATGTCGCGTGTCGTGTCGCCGAGAGTCACGAGGGCAACGCCGCGGTTGTCGGCTTCGGCGCGGCCGACGATGTCGTCAGCCGTGCGCAGCCGCGCGTCCCAGCTCGCGGCGGCGCCAAAGCCGTCGTCGATCAGGAGCGCAATGGGGGCGGCGCCCGTGGTGTTGGCGACCGGCGGATTCCACAGCGGGCCGGCGGCGGCGAGAATCACCAGCGTCGCCAGCAGGAGACGCAACAGCGTCAGCCACCACGGCGTTCGCGCCGGCGTGTCTTCCTTCGGCTTGATGGTGAGCAGCAGCCGCGTCGGCGGGAACTCGATGCGCAGCGGCCGCGGCGGGATCAGCCGCAACAGCCACCACAGGACCGGAAGGCTGAGCAGGCCGAGCAGGATCAGCGGCTGCGCGAAGCCGAGCGGCAGGCCCATCATGCGGACCTCCCGAGCTGCATGCCGTGCGGCCGGCGGTTGCTCATGGCGGCGTCGTTGCCTTCGCCGATCCGGCTGTGCAAGGCGAGCAGCAATTCGACCGCCGGGCGGTCGGTGCGGTGGATGGTGAAGCTCCAGCCGAGCCGCTTGGTTTCGGCGAGCAACTCGGCGCGATGCTGCCTGAGCCGTGCCTCGTAGTCGGCGCGCCAGTTCTCGGCGCGGCCGGCGGTGATCCGTTCGCCGGTCTCGGGCTCGGTGAATTCGATGCGGCCCGAATAGGGGAAGGTCTCTTCCGCGGGATCGACGACCTGCACCAGATGGCCCTGCGAGCCGTTGGCCGATAGCTGAGTCAGCGTCGCGCGGATCTCCTCGATGGGGCTCCACAGGTCGGACAGCACCACCACCTCCGACAGCATCGCGGGCGCGAAGCCTTTCGGCAGGCTCGGGCGCTCGCGCGGATCGTGGATGATCGCCTCCGCCATGCGCTCGATCACGGCGCGGCTGCCGGTCGGGCGGGTGAGTCCAGGAATGCCGACGCGCTCGCCGGCTTCCACCAGCACCTCGGCGAGCGCAAAGCCAATCGTCAGCGCGCGGTCGAGCTTGCTCTCGCGGGCAAGCTTCGACGTGAACGTCATCGACGGCGAACGGTCGGGCCAGATCCAGATGGTGTGCGCGGCCTCCCATTCCTGCTCGCGGACATAGAGGTTGTCGTCGCGCGCGGAACGGCGCCAGTCGATGCGGCGCGCCTCTTCGCCGGAAACATAACGGCGGAATTGCCAGAAGTTCTCGCCGGAGCCCGAGCGCCTGCGGCCATGCAGGCCGTGGATCACGGTCGCTGCGATCTTGCGCGATTCAAGGATCAGCCGCGGCATCGAGGCAGCAAGCGTCCGGCCGGCGCCGGTCGCAAGCCTCGTTGCCCGGATTTCGTCGCGCCCCGCAGTGCCGTCAGCGGCCATCAATTATCCGATGCGAGACGTGAGTTTGCGGATGATCCCGCCGATGGTTTCACCCTCGGCGCGGGCCGCGAAGGTCAGCGCCATGCGGTGCTTGAGCACGGGCTCGGCCATGGCGATGACGTCGTCGATCGACGGCACCAGCCGGCCATCGAGCAGCGCGCGGGCGCGCGCCACCAGCATCAGGGATTGCGAGGCGCGCGGGCTCGGGCCCCAGGCGATCTGCTTGCCGAGGTCGCCGGCGTCCGGACCCGGGCGCGCCGAGCGAACCAGCGTGAGGATCGCGTTGACCACGGACTCGCCGACCGGCAGGCGGCGCACCAATCGTTGCGCCGCGATCAATTCGTCGGCCGTCATCGCGGCCTGCGCCTTGGCCTCATCGACGCCGGTGGTGGCGAAGACGATGCGGCGCTCGGCGTCGCGGTCGGGATAGTCGACGTCGATCTGCATCAGGAAGCGGTCGAGCTGCGCTTCGGGGAGCGGATAGGTGCCCTCCTGCTCGATCGGGTTCTGGGTCGCGAGCACGTGGAACGGCTTCGGCATGTCGTGGCGGGTGCCGGCGACGGTGACGTGCTGCTCCTGCATCGCCTGCAGCAGCGCCGACTGGGTGCGCGGGCTCGCGCGGTTGATCTCGTCGGCCATCAGCAACTGACCGAAGATCGGACCCGGAATGAAGCGGAAGGCGCGGCGTCCGCCGGCGGCTTCCTCCAGCACTTCGCTGCCGAGGATGTCGGAGGGCATCAGGTCCGGCGTGAACTGGATGCGGCGGGCGTCGAGGCCGAGCACCGTGCCGAGCGCCTCGACCAGCTTGGTCTTGGCGAGACCCGGAACGCCGACCAGCATGCCGTGGCCGCCGCACAGCACCGTGATCAGCGTCTGCTCGACGACCTGCTCCTGGCCGAAGATCACGGCGCCTACGGCGGCCTTGGCCGCGGCGACATGCTGCGAGGTCGTTTCCGCAGCCCGGACGATCATGTCCTCGAGCTTCTCGACCCCTTCTCCGCCTGCTGCCGCCATCTAAAAGCTCCGTGATTGGGTTGGATCGACGCCGCCAAGCCCTTCCGTGGGCTATCAAGCCTTGTCGTATGCTAAGCGCAAACAATAATCATGCCAGCACGATTGTAGGCCTGATTCTCAGGCCACGTTTTCACATTCGAGGCAAAAACCCCGCTATTTTACAACAATCGTGGGCATCGCAGGCATGTTCTGGGCGCGCCGGGCGAATGCCTTCGGAAGCGTCCTAGGGTAGGGTCAACAATGGCGAACGAAAGGCGGCCCAAAGACCCGCATTCACAAGATCGGCATGCACAGGACGGGCATGCAGGTGCGCTGGACGGGCTTTTAAGCAATGCGCGAAGTGCAAGCGGCAAGGGGCCGCCGCCGGTGCATCTGTGGAATCCGCCGTTTTGCGGCGATCTCGACATGCGCATCGCCTCCGACGGCACTTGGTTCTACCTGAAAACCCCGATCGGCCGGCCCGCGCTGGTCAAGCTGTTCGCCTCCGTCCTCAAGCGCGAGGACGACAAGTACTTCCTCGTCACGCCTGTGGAGAAGTGCGGCATTACGGTCGACGATGCCCCATTCATGGCCGTGGAGATGCGGGTGGAAGAGGGCGAAGGCGGCCAGGTGTTGAATTTCCGCACCAATGTCGACGATTGGGTTGCTTGCGGGCCCGGCCACGCGTTGCGTTTCGAGACGGAACCGGTTACCGGCGGGCTGAAGCCCTATCTTCACGTGCGCCGCGAGCTGTGGGCGAAGGTGACGCGGGCGCTGTTCTACGATCTGGTCGAGCTCGGCGAGGAGCGCGACGTCGATGGTGAGACGATGTTCGGTGTGGTTTCCGGCGGCGCGTTCTACGCGATGGCTCCGGCCGACAGCTTGAGGGAATTCGCTTGATGCAACCGGGAGTGCGGCTCGATCAGGTGAAAACGCCGACGCACGAGTTCTTCGAGCGGGCGCGGACGCGGCTCACCCGTGAGGTGCCGCCCGGCCTGACCGATCTCAACGCCGAGGTTCGCATTCGCGGCGATCTCGATCTCGAACCTGAGCTTTGGGAAAAGGCCGGCGTGCAGGCGACCAAGCCCGCCGCCGTGCTGGTGCCCATTGTGGCGAGGTCCGAGCCGCAGGTGCTGCTGACCCAGCGCACGCCGGATCTCAAGAGCCATTCCGGACAGATCGCATTCCCCGGTGGCCGGATCGATCCGACGGACAAGAGCCCGCTCGACGCGGCGCTCCGCGAGGCTAACGAGGAGGTCGGGCTCGACCAGAGATTCATCCAGCCGATCGGCTATCTCGATCTCTACCTGACGTTCTCGGGCTTTCGCATCCTGCCGCTGGTCGCCCACATCGACCCGGACTACGCGATGACGGTCAATCCGAGCGAGGTGGCCGACGCCTTCGAGGTGCCGCTGGAGTTCCTGATGACGCCCGGCAACCACCAGCGTCTCAAGCGCGACTGGAAGGGCATCGAGCGGCAGTACTACGCCATGCCGTACGGCGAGCGTTATATCTGGGGCGTGACCGCGGGTATCCTGCGGAACCTGTACGAACGGATCTACGCCGGATGATACGTCCCGTCCTTGCCGAGCTTGCGTTTTTCCTCGCGCCATTCGCGCTCTATGCGGCGTTTCTCTGGTTCAGCAAGACCTCGATGCTCGACCGCGAGTATTGGACGCCGAAGATTCTGATGACGCTGACGATCGTTGCGCTGTCGCTGATGATCGTGAGCTTCATCTTGCTCGGGCACTTTGCCAGCGTGCCGGTCGGCTCGACCTACGTGCCGGCTCATGTCGAGGACGGCAAGCTGATCCCCGGCCGGGTGGTGCCGTGAGCGAAGCGCAGGCTTTGCTGAAGGGTGCTGACTGGCTTCGGCAGGGCGCGCTCGCGCAGCTCCTCGCGGTGCTGAACGCCGACGGCGAAGAGGCCCGCGTGGTCGGCGGCGCCGTGCGCAACGCCCTCCTGGGAGAGCCGATCGGCGAGGTCGATCTTGCCACCACGGCGGTGCCCGACGAGGTGGTCCGGCGCGCCAGCGCCGCGGGATTCAAGCCGGTGCCGACCGGCATCGAGCACGGCACCGTCACCGTGGTGATCGAGGGCCAGCCGTTCGAGGTGACGACGCTGCGCGAGGACGTCGAGACCTTCGGCCGCCACGCCAACGTGCGCTTCGGCCGCGACTGGCAAAAGGACGCCGAGCGCCGCGACTTCACCATGAACGCGCTGTCGGTCACCGGCGACGGCACGGTGCACGATCATGTCGGCGGCCTCGCCGATTTGAAAACACGCCGCGTGCGCTTCATCGGCGAGGCGGCAACGCGGATCGCCGAAGACCACCTGCGCATCTTGCGCTTCTTCCGCTTCCACGCGGCCTATGGCCACGGCGCGCCCGACCGCGACGGCCTGCACGCCTGCATCGTGGCGCGCGAAAGCCTCGATCAACTGTCGCGCGAACGGGTGCGGATGGAGCTCTTGAAGCTTCTGCCGGCGCGGCACGCCGCGCCCGTGCTCGCCGTGATGTCGGAGGCAGGCCTGCTCAATCGGGTGCTGGGCGGCGTCGTCGACCTCGCGGCGTTCGAAAATCTCGCCAAGATCGAGACCGTATTGCGCATCCAGGCCGATCCGGTGCGCCGGCTCGGCGCGCTGGCGGTGCGGGTCACGGAGGATGCCGAGCGGCTGTGGCAGCGGCTCAGGCTTTCCAACGCCGAGCATGAGCGCATCCGGTCGATGAGCGAAGCCTGGTGGCGGATTTCGCCCGCCGACGAGAAGAGCGCCCGCGTGCTGCTCTACCGGTCGGGACCCGAGCGCTTTCTCGACCGCGTGCTGATGGCTTGGTCGCATTCTTGGGCGCGTTCCTCCGCGCATTCGTCGGCCGGTTTGCGCGAGGTCGCCTGGCACGCGCTCACGGCGCTGCCCGAGCGATGGGTCGCGCCGGTGTTTCCGATCAAGGCGGCCGAGCTGATCGCACGCGGCGTGCCGCACGGCCCCGCGGTCGGCATTGCGCTGCGCGCGGCGGAAGAGGCATGGCTGGCGGCGGATTTTCCGAGCGATCCGGCAACGCTGACGTTTATTACCGCGGAAGCAACAGCAGCCGCTCAGCGCCCGGTCCAGAACCGGTAGTTCAGCCGCGCTGTGACCATGTGGATGTTCTGGGTGATTTTTTCCTGGCACGTGGCGGAGCAGGTGAACGAGGCGGAGAAATTGCCGAGCGTGTCGGTCTTCGAACCGAGATCGAGGTAATCGTATTCGGCCGCGATCGACCAGTTGGGCATGAACGCGTATTCGATGCCGGTGCCGACAACCCAGCCCCAGCGGGTGTCGCTTGATGTCGCGGTCATGGTTGGGTCGACCGTGCCGATGGTGATGTATTTGTTGTGTGCGACGGCCGCGCCGCCCTTCACGTAAAGCAGCGTCGAATTCCAGCCGGCCCAGCCGATCCGGCCGGTGAACATGCCGATGGCATCGACCTTGGTGTGATTCACGAACGAGAACGAGATGCTCTCGTTGCTCCCCTTGAGATCGGCCCAGTCGCCGGCGGCTTCGAGGCCGAACACGGCGTTGCCGAATTGCCAGTTGTAACCGATCTGGCCGCCGACAACCGCGCCGTCCGGATTGTGACAGCCCTCGGGATCCGCCGTGCTGGACGGATCGAATGTCCAGCAGGTGCGGCCTCGCGCCCAGCCGCCGTTGATGCCGGCGTAGAATCCGGCCCAGCTTTGCGCGATGACGGCTGCGGGTGCTTTGTAGACGGGTTGCGCCGGAAGATCGGCGGCGGAGGCGCTTTGCGCGGAGACGAGTCCCGCGACGATCAGCAACGCACTCAACTGGGTACGCATCCGGCCTCCTTTTTCTGTTCTGAGGTCAGTCGTACTGCCGCTCGAAATGCCCGGGCAATTCGGAAGTCCGAGATGTCCTCGTGGATTCGGTCCTCCAGAGGTGAATCACGACCGGTGCGTCATTTCAGCAACGAATGGAACTTAAGCTTTCGGCTTCAGATAACGGTCCTCGATCGCGGCCCAATCCTGAAAGCCGACGATAGTCTTGTACTCCTCGAAGCCGACGCCCTTGCCGATGAAGCTCACGTCGCCTTTCGCGAGCTTGCCAAGGAGCTCCTGCATGGTGCGCACGGTGTGCATCAGCAGCGAGATGCCGTAGATCGCGATCTCGAAGCCCATCTCGGCGAGCTCCGAGGGTTTCAGGATCGGCGTGCGGCCGCCTTCCAGCATGTTGGCCATCTGTGGCACGTCGAATTTCCTGCCGATCAGCTCCAGCTCTTTCACGTCGTGCGGTGACTCGATGAAGATGCCGTCGGCGCCGTTCTTCAGGTAAAGCTCGGCGCGGCGGAACGCCTCGTCGAGGCCGAGCACGTCGCGGGCGTCGGTGCGGGCCAGGATGAAGGTGTCGCGGCTCATCTTGCTCTGTGAAGCGGCGCGGATCTTCGCCGCCATCTCGTTGGCCGGAATCACGTCCTTGCCGGCGATGTGGCCGCAGCGCTTCGGCGCCACCTGGTCCTCGAACATGATCGCCGAGACGCCGAGCCGCTCGTAGGTGTGCAGAACGTGGACCACGTTCTTCACGTCGCCATAGCCGTTGTCGCCATCGACCATCACCGGCAGATCGGACGCCGCCATGATATCGGTGACCGCCGACGCGATCTCGCCGAGCGCGACCAGACCGATGTCGGGCAGGCCCCAGCGCGCGCCGATGGTGGGAAATCCGCCGGTGAAATAGGCCTTGAAACCTGCCTGCTTGATGAGGCGCGCGCTCATCGCGTCGAACGCGCCCGGCAGGATCAGCGGGCGTTCGGATTTGCAGAGTTGGTGGAAGCTCATTGCAGCTTGATCTTTCCGTCGCCGAGGATGCCCTTCCAGCGCGCCAGGTCGTCGTCGAGCAGCGCGTTCATGCCGGCCGGGCCGGGACCTTGCGGCGGCTCGGCGCCGGTCGCGGCGAGCTTGGCGATCACGTCGGGCTCGGCGAGGATGGCGCGCAGCTCCGTGTCGAGCCGCCTGATCACCGGCTCCGGCGTTTTCGCAGGCGCCGCAAGGCCTAGCCAGGTGATGCCCTCGAAGCCCGGCACGCCGGTCTCGGCGACGGTCGGGATGTCGGGCGCGAGCGAGGAGCGCGCCTTGGTGGTGATGGCGAGGCCCTTCAGCTTGCCCTGCCGCACCATCGGCAGCGACCAGATGATGTTGTCGAAGATGTACTGCACGCGGCCTTCCATCACGTCGGGCGCCGCCTGCACGCCGGTGCGGTACGGCACGTGCAGCACGTCGATGCCGGTGCGCGCCTTGAACAATTCGCCGATCAGATGCGTGATGGTGCCGTTGCCGCTCGAAGCGAACGAAAGCTGGCCGGGCCGCTCCTTGGCGTAGGCGACCAGCTCGGCCACGCTGTTGACCGGCAGCTTCGGGCTGACGATCAGGAGATTGGGCAGGATGCCGGTCAGCCCGATCATGCTGAAGTCGGAGCGCTCGTAAGTGAGCGCGCCGGGCGGCTGCGTCAGCGGCAGGATCACCATGGCGCTGTTGGTGGTCATCAGGAGCGTGTAGCCATCGGGCGCGGCCTTCGCGACATAAGTGGTGCCGATTGCGCTTGCGGCGCCCGCCTTGTTCTCGACCACGACAGTCTGGCCGAGACGGGCGCCGAGCTTCTCGGCGATGACGCGGGCGATGGCGTCGGTGCCGCCGCCGGCCGCGAACGGCACCACCAGCGTGATGGCGCGGCCCGGCCAGCTTTGCGCGGCGGCAGGCACGGCGGCAGGCGCCGCGGCGAGCGCCGCCAGCGCGGCGAAAATGACGGATCGGAATCTCACGGCGTGCTCCCGGACGTCTTGTTGCTTGCGCGCATTCCATCGTCCGCATGGACGGGCGTCAACGCGGCGAGGCCGCGCACAGCGCCGGGCGGCGATGCGGAAACATCCCGCGAGTGGGCAGGAGGCGGCCGCGCGAAATCGCGCAAACAAAAAAAGCCCCGGGCGGCTGCCCGGGGCTCTTGTCGCTTCGATCCGTTGAAGGATCAGAACTTCGCGGCGAGCGGGTTGCCGTTGAAGCGGTAGGTGATGCCCGACCGGAACAGATGGAATTTGTGGTCGGGCTCGATCGAGAAAGTGCCGCTCGTAATGAGGTCGCCCTTGCCGGCATCGACGTAGAGATACTCGGTCTTGGTCGACCAGTTGCCCCACAGCACGGTTTCGATGCCGCCGCCGACGGTATAGCCGGAGAGCGTCTTCGAGCTCGACACCGCCGCGCCCGCCGACCCGATGAAGGTGTCCTTGACGTTGACCCACGCGCCACCGCCGGTGGCGTAGAGCAGCGCCGGGCCGGTGCTGTAGGCGAGACGGCCGCGAGCGGTCGCGATCCACGAGGTGTCGACGGTCAGAGCTGCGATGGCGGCCGTGCCAGCGACGGCGTTGAAGTAGTCGTTGCTCATGTGGTCGATGCCGAGATAGCTGACATCGCCCTCCACGCCGACCACCCACTTGGGCGTGATCATCCAGTTGTAGCCGACCTGGCCGCCGGCGGTGAAGCCGCCGCCGTGGTTGCCGATTTCGGCATTGGGCGTCACTGCGTTGCCGTCATTGCCTTCCTTGCCGCGAACGCTTCCGACCGCGCCGCCCAGCACGCCACCGACGTACAGGCCGCTCCAGTTGGTCTGCGGCAGCGGGCCGTTCTTGCCGGCGCCGAACTGATAGTTCACGCCGAAACGCTGCGTGTAGTATTCGCGCCGGTCGTTTTGCAGGCCGAGGCCAGTGCCGGGCGTCACCAAGGTGTCGCCGCTGCTGAGGTTGATATAGAGGGCCTCGGTCTTGGCCGACCAGCCGCCGCCCAGCATCGTCTCGACGCCGCTGCCGACCACCCAGCCGGTCTCGGTGTTGCTGCTCGAGACTTCCGCGCCCGTCGTCACGCTCCTGACGAGATCCTTCACATTCGCCGCGGCGAAACCGCCGGTGACATAGGTGAGGTTCGGACCATCGGTCAGGCCGGCGCGCGCGCGCGCGGTGCCCAGCCACGACGTCTTGCTGTTGTAGATCATGACATCGTTCCAGTCTCGGGCCTGGTGTCCGGTGTCCATGTAGCCGATGTCACCCTCGACGCCGACCACGATCTTCTGGCCGAAGATGCCCCAGTTGAGCTGGTAGTTGTAACCAAGCACGCCGCCGCCGGCGACACCGTAACCGGTGTGCTCGACGTCGCCGGGCGGAACGCCGTCCGGATCGTGACCGCGGACCTTCGACACGCCGACGCCGACAAAGGCGCCGACGTAAGCGCCGGTCCAATTCCACGCCGCGTACGGCGCCGCCTTGAGGACAGGAGCCTTGGCCGGGAGGTCCGCGGCGCTCGCGCTCTGCGCGGTGGCGAAAGCGGCGGCCGAAACGAGCAGCAGGGCAGTGATCTTTGAACGCATGGTTCTTATCGTCCCCAACGTGATTTCCGAAAAATCTGACCGACTTTATGGGTCATCCGGCGCTTCCAGCAAGGCAAGAGCCCGCCAAACCACAGCAAGATGCTGAGTTCCTTGTTGGAATCCGGCAGGCTGTCGCTTTCAGGCCACAGCAAATGGCGCCGCGTAAGTTTCTGGTAAACCATTGAAACGAAAAGGCCCCGGGCGGATGCCCGGGGCCTTTGACTGTTCGAACCCTTTGACGATCAGAACTTCGCGCGGAGCGGCTCGGGGTTGTTGAAGTGATAGACGAGCGCGCCACGGAACATATGGAACTTGTGGTTCGCCGTGATCGTGGTCGCGCCGGCCACCGGATTCGGATCCGTGAGCGTGTTGCCGTTGCCCACGTCGACGTAGAGGTACTCGGTCTTGCTCGTCCAGTTGCCCCACAGCACGGTCTCGATGCCGCCGCCAACGGCCCAGCCGGTCGCCGTCTTGGTGCTCTCTGACACGCCGGTGCGGGTGAAGAGCTTGTCCTTCAGGTTGACCCAGGCGCCGCCACCGGTGGCGTAGAGCAGGGCCGGGCCGGTGTTGTAGGCAACGCGGCCGCGGGCGGTGGCGATCCAGGACGTGTCGATGGCGAGCGCCGACGAGAAGGTCGAATTCGTCACGTTGGCGAAGTCGTTGTCGGTGTGGCGGATGCCGAGATAGCTGACATCGCCTTCGACGCCGACCACGACCTTCGGCGCGACCATCCAGTTCCAGCCGACCTGGCCGCCGGCGTTCCAGCCGGATCCGTTGTTGCCCTGCTCGCCGGCCATCGGATTGGTGACGCCGTCGATTCCGGAGCCGCGGGTGCTTGTCACCCCGCCGCCGAACACGCCGCCCGCGTAGAAGCCGTTCCAGTTGTACTGCGGCAGCGGGCCGTTCTTGCCGGCGCCGAACTGATAGTTGATGCCGAAGCGCTGCGTGTAGAACTCGCGCCGGTCGGTCTTCAACTGGGCGAAAAGGCCCGGGGCCATGATCAGGTCGCCGCTCTCGAGGTTGATGTAGAGGGCCTCGGTCTTTGCCGACCAGCCACCGCCCAGCATCGTCTCGGTGCCGCTGCCGACCGTCCAGCCGATCACGTTCTTGCTGCTGGTGGCAACGCCAGAGCCAGGCAGGTTGACCGCGCTGAGCTCATCCTTGACATGAGCCGCGGCGAAGCCGCCGGTGAGGTAGGTGAGGCTCGGGCCGTCGGTCAGGCCGACGCGCGCGCGCGCGGTGGCGAGCCATGACGTCTTGTTCTCATAGACCACCACGTCAGCCCAATCGCGGAGTTTGCGGTTGGTGTCGAAGTAGCCGATATCGCCCTCGACGCCGACCACGAACTTCTGACCGAAGATGCCCCAATCGAGCTGCTGGTTGTAACCGAGCGTGCCGCCGCCCGAGATACCATAACCGGTCTGCTCGATGTCGCCGGCCGTGCCGTTGGCGACGGAGCCTGCCGGATCGTGACTGCGGGACTTGTTAACGCCGACGCCGACATAGCCACCGACATACACGCCGGTCCAATTCCAGGCGACGATCGCGGCCGGAGCTTTGTAGATCGGCTTGGCCGGAAGGTCCGCGGCGCCCGCGCTTTGCGCGACAACGCAGGCGGACGATGCAAGCAACAGCGCAATAACCTTGGAACGCATTTTCGTGCCCCACCATAAAATTCCAGAATGCCATGGAACTTTACGGGGCGCGGAACCGCCTCAGCAAGCCGGGATTGCCTGAAAACACAGGAAAACGCTGAAGTCTCGGGCGAATCACCCGAGCTGTCGCTTTCCGGCAACGGTCAAATCTATTGATGTCTAAGGCACGGGGTCGCCTGGGAAATTTCGTACCGGCCAAGGTTGTTGGAGCGTTGTGCAAAGCAAAAGCCCCGGGATGGCCCCCGGGGCTTGGCATTTTGGACCGCCGAAAGGTCAGAATCGCGCGTTCAGCGGATTGTTGTTGAAGCGATAGACGATGCCCGACCGGAACAGGTGGTACTTCTGGTCGGCGGTGATGACAAAGCCATTGCCGCCGTTGGCCAGCGGGCCGCCATTGCCTGCGTCGACATAGAGATATTCGGTCTTGCTCGACCAGTTGCCCCACAGCACCGTCTCGATGCCGCCGCCGACGGTCCAGCCGGCGAGCGACCTGCTCGCGCTGTTTGTCAGAGCCGTCGTGCCGAACTTCTCTTTCATGTTCACCCAGGCGCCGCCGCCGGTGGCGTAGATGAGCGCCGGACCGGTGTTGTAGGCGACGCGGCCACGCAAGGTCGCGATCCAGGATGTGTCGATCCCGTAAAGCGTGTTCGTGCTGTTGAACAAGTTGGTGCTGGTGTGGTCGATGCCGAGATAGCTGACGTCGCCTTCGATGCCGACGACCACCTTCGGCATGATCGTCCAGTTGTAGCCAAGCTGGGCGCCGGCCGTGTAGCCCTGGCCGTTGTTGCCGACTTCGCCGACGTTGGGTGGCGTCGTGTCGTTGCCGTGGCCGTGAACGCTCGCCGCCGCGCCGCCGACGATGCCGCCGACATAGAGGCCGCTCCAGTTCACCTGCGGCAGCGGACCGTTCTTGCCCGACCCAAACTGATAGTTCAGGCCGAAGCGCTGGGTGTAGAACTGGCGCCGGTCGGTTTGGATCTGGAAGCCGTTGGCGGTGTTGATCAACAGGTCGCCGCTGCCGACATTCACGTAAAGAGACTCGGTCTTCGCCGACCAGCCGTTCCCGAGCATGGTCTCGACGCCGCTGCCGAGCACATAGCCGGTTTCCGTCTTGCTGCTGGTGACAGCAGTGCCAGTCGTGGTGTCGATGTTGCTGTCCTTGAGGTTGAGCGCCGCAAATCCGGCCGTGACGTAGTTGAGGTTCGGTCCGTCGGTCAGGCCGACGCGCGCGCGCGCCGTCGCGAGCCAGTTGGTCTTGGTGTCGTAGGTGAGGCGCGGATCGTTCCAGTCGACAACCTTGCGCGCGGTGTCGAAGGCGCCGATGTCACCCTCGAGGCCGACAACCCACCTCTGGCCGAAGATGCCCCAGTTGAGCTGGTAGTTGTATCCGAGCGTGCCGCCGGCGGTGAGACCGTAGCCGACGTGCTCGAGATCGCCGGCCAGGCCGTTCGCGGTGTTGGGGAAGCGCGGGTCGTGGCTGCGGCTGTGCGACACGCCGACGCCGACAAAGGCGCCGACATAGGGACCGGTCCAATCCCACGCGACGAGCGGCGGAGCGCTGCGTTTGTAGCTCGGCGTCGTCGAAAAATCCGCCGCGCCTGCGCTTTGCGCGGTCATCGCGGCGACTGACGCCAGCAAAAACGTCGTGATCCTGGACCGCATCCTCGTGCCCCAATTCAATTCAAAAATGTCGGGAAACGCGGCGGTCGCTGGCTCAGCCCAGCCAACCGGAATGCCCTCGAAAGCAAAAAGAAACGCCAGGCCGTCCGTGCAAACTCCAGACGCGTCGCCTTGCGGCCACAGCAATGGAGTCGCCAATGAGCGAGCATTAAGAAAAAGGAATTAATGGACGGTTAACCATACCGGCATGGCTGGAACCCGTGCGGTTCGGAAACGCCTCGAAGCGCAATTTCGCAGCTTTGGCAGGGTGTTGCGGATTGCGTCGGCGCGATTTCGCCGACCACGCGCGGCGGAGCCGATCGCTCGCCGATTGGCCCTCGTCGCGGTATAATGCGGCTGTGCTGGAGTATGCGTGATGCCGACCTACCGACGCCCACGCGACATCGCCACGACGTTTGCCCGGGAACGCGATCGGGACAGGGCGCGGCGCAACCGCGGCGACAGCTTCCGGCGCGACACCTTTTCGCTTCCGCGCGAGGCCGCCCGCGACAAGGCGCGCGAGATGTTCCGCCGCTATCCCAAGGCCGCCTACATGACCGAGATCGAAAGCTGGCACGAGCTGCCCGGCGGCGCGATCGAGTTCACCATGCGGCGGCTCGCCAGCGCCGACTAGCGCCGACTTCGTTCGCGCCAATCCAACGACCCTCCGCATAACGGCGGGACTCATTCCACAAGACGCCGGCACGCTGTTGCAGTGTGACTGTAAAAAGTTGCATTTGGTGTGAGTGATCTCCGCCTTTGCCGACGTTTCGATCTATCAGCTCCTGTTGGTCGCGGGCGTAGCCCTGTTCGCATCGATTCTCGGCGGCGTTGCGGGCTACGGCACCGGCGCGCTGATGCCGCTCGTTCTGGTGCCGATGGTGGGCGCCGAGAACGTGGTGCCGATCATCGCGCTCGCCGGCATGCTGACCAACACCGGCCGCATGATCGCGTTCCTGCGCGACGTCGAATGGCGGCGCGCGCTGATTGTCGGCGCCGGCGGCATCCCGCCCTGTGTGGTCACGGCTTACGGCTACACGCTCCTGACCGGCATCGGCGCCCAGATCGTCATCGGCACCATGCTGATCCTGACGGTGCCGATCCGCTACATGCTGCGCCGCCGCTCGATCGTGCTGAGCGACCGTGGGCTGTTCTTCGGTTCGATCGGCTACGGCACGGCGGTCGGCGGCACGGTCGGTGCCGGCGTGATCCTTCTGTCGCTCTTGATGGCCGCGGGCTTGACCGGCTCGGCGGTGATCGCGACCGACGCGATGCTGTCCATCATCATCGGCATCTCACGGCTCATCGTGTTCGGCTTTGCCGGTGCGCTCACCGCCCAGGTGATCGCGTTTGCGCTCTTGATCGGTGTGGTGGCGTTTCCCGGCGCGTTCCTGGCCAGGGCGTTCGTGAAGCGGATGCCGCTGCATGTGCACACCGCGATCCTCGATGCGGTGGTGCTGTTCGGCGGCGCCGTGATGGTGATCGGCGCCGTCAGCAAATGGCTCAGCCAGTAAAAATCACGGCCATTTCACGACAGGCGGCATCGACGACAGGATCGAATCCACGTTGCCGCCGGTGCGCAGGCCGAAGATGGTGCCGCGGTCGTAGAGCAGGTTGAATTCGACATAGCGGCCGCGGCGCACGAGCTGCTCGTCGCGTTCGGCCTCGGTCCAGGGCTTGGCGAAGTTGGTCCGCACCAGCTCCGGGTAGATTTTGTGAAACGCGCGGCCGACGTCCTGCGTGAAGGCGAAGGCCTGGTCCCAGTCGGCTTCGAGATAGTCGTAGAAGATGCCGCCGATGCCGCGCATCTCGTTGCGGTGCTTGAGATAGAAATAGTCGTCGCACCACTTCTTGTACTTCTCGTAGGGCGCGACCGCGGCGTGAGCGTCGCACGCAGCCTTCATCGCGGCATGAAACGCCAGCGTGTCGGCATCGTCCTGGGTGCGGCGGGCATTCAGCACCGGCGTAAGGTCAGCGCCGCCGCCGAACCAAGCCTTGGTGGTGACCACGAAGCGCGTGTTCATATGCACGGCGGGTACGTGCGGGTTGTGCAGATGCGCGATCAGCGAGATGCCGGACGCCCAGAACCGCGGATCGGTGTCGGCGCCGGGAATGTCCTTGCGGAATTCCGGCGCGAACTCGCCGTGCACCGTCGAGCAGTGCACGCCGACCTTCTCGAACACCCGGCCGCTCATCATCGACATCACGCCGCCGCCACCGTGACCGCCCGAATGGTCGGTGCGCTGCCAGGGGGTGCGCTTGAAGCGGCCCGCCGCGCGGTCCGACAGCGGGGCGGCTGCCGGCAACGCGTCCTCCACCGCCTCGAAGGCCGCGCAGATGTCGTCGCGCAACCGCTCGAACCAGGCGCGGGCGCGGGCCTTGCGGTCTTCGAGCAGGGCTGCGTCGGGGAGGGGAGCGGACATGGGAGTTATCTTATTCATTGGGGAAGCCCTTCGTCTGCCTTAAGGCCTCACCCAGTGCCATGGCGGCGGTCATCGCCACATTGATCGAGCGCAAACCGGGCTGCATCGGGATTTTGAGCCGGGCGTCGGCCGCGCGGTGCACGGTTTCGGGAACGCCCGCGGATTCGCGCCCGAACATCAGGATGTCGCCGGGGCTAAACGCAAAATCGAGGTAGGAGGTCGCCGCGGCGGTGGTGAACAGCAGAAGCCTCAAGTTTTCCGATTGCCGCCAGGAATCGAATGCCGTCCAGGACGTGTGCCGGCGCAACGACACCTGGTCGAGGTAGTCCATCCCGGCCCGGCGGAAGGCGCGGTCCGAGCTCGGGAACCCGGTCGGCTCGATGATATGGGCCTCGACGCCGAGGCAGGCGGTCAGGCGGAGAATCGTGCCGGTGTTCTGGGGAATATCGGGCTCGTAAAGGGCAATCCGCATGCCGGGTGTTTCGGCGCGCTTTTCACCGCCGTCAATGGCCCAAACGCCCGATGGATAAAGGATTTGTGCGTGTCTGGGGTGTTGGGGCGATAGCGGGCTTGCGCTCTCTTTACAAGGGTGCCAATAAACGCCGCCGGATTGCCGCTTTTCGTTCTCCCCCAGGGCCTTGGGGCGCAGAACTTGGGGCGGCCAACTCAACCGCCACCGCGATGCATGCGTCTGCGGTATCCCGCGCGGAAGGGCTGACTGGCCAACGAGGGATTTGAAAACCGTGACAGCAATTTCGGCCGAGCCGACTCGACGCGATTTCCTCTACATCGCAACCGGTGCTGTGGGTGCTGTAGGCGGTGCGGCGGTCGCCGTGCCGATGATCGCCCAGATGAATCCGGATGCCTCGACCATCGCGGCAGGCGCCCCGGTGGAAGTCGACATCGGCGCGATCGCCGAAGGGCAGATCATCAAGGTGTTCTGGCGCGGCAAGCCGATCTTCATCAATCACCGCACCAAGAAAGAGATCCAGGAGGCCGAAAGCGTCAACCTGGCGAGCCTGCCCGACCCGCAGCCCGACAGCGCGCGCGTCAAGAAGGGCAAGGAGCAGTGGCAGGTGCTGATCGGCATCTGCACGCATCTCGGCTGCATCCCGCTCGCCCATCAGGGCGATTTCGACGGCTACTTCTGCCCCTGCCACGGCTCGCAATACGACAGCTCCGGCCGTATCCGCCGCGGGCCCGCGCCGGCCAATCTTCCGGTGCCGCCCTACGAATTCCTCACTGACACCAAGATCCGGATCGGCTGACGCGCGGCCTCACGCACTCCTTTAAAGTTTCCCCCAAAAGGGCTCCCAATGAGCGGACCATCGACCTACCAGCCGCAGAACGCCTTCATGAAATGGATGGAACGCCGCCTGCCGATCGCGGGCCTGATCCATTCCTCGTTCGTGGCTTACCCGACGCCGCGCAACCTGAACTACTGGTGGACGTTCGGCGGCATCCTGGCGTTCCTCCTGGGCGCGCAGATCGTCACCGGCATCGTGCTGGTGATGCACTACACGCCGCACGCCGATCTCGCCTTCAACTCCGTCGAGCACATCATGCGCGACGTGAATTACGGCTGGCTGATCCGCTATCTGCACAGTAACGGCGCCTCGATGTTCTTCGTCGCCGTCTACCTCCACATGTTCCGCGGCCTGTATTACGGGTCGTACAAGGAGCCGCGCGAGGTGCTGTGGATACTCGGCGTCATTCTTTATCTCCTCATGATGGCGACGGGCTTCCTCGGTTACACGCTGCCGTGGGGCCAGATGAGCTTCTGGGGCGCCACCGTCATCACCAACTTCTTCTCGGCCATTCCGCTGGTCGGCGAGAGCGTCGTGACCTGGCTGTGGGGCGGCTATTCGGTCGGCAATCCGACCCTGCAGCGCTTCTTCTCGCTGCACTATCTGCTGCCGTTCGTGATCGCCGGCGTTGTGGTGCTGCACGTCTGGGCGCTGCACGTGGTCGGCCAGAACAATCCGACCGGCGTCGAGCCCAAGACCGAGAAGGACACCGTTCCATTCACGCCTTACGCCACCGCCAAGGACGCCTTCGGCATGGTGTGCTTCTGCGTGGTGTTCGCCTGGTTCGTGTTCTACATGCCGAACTACATGGGCCACGCCGACAACTACATCCCGGCGAACCCGGCGGTGACGCCGCAGCACATCGTGCCGGAATGGTATTACCTGCCGTTCTACGCGATCCTGCGCGCGATCCCGAACAAGCTTCTGGGCGTCATCGCGCTGTTCGGCTCGATCGGCATCCTGGCGTTCCTGCCCTGGCTCGACACGTCGCGGGTGCGCTCAGCGCGCTACCGGCCGCTGTACCGTCAGTTCTTCTGGATCTTCGTGGCGGTCTGCCTGGGCCTGGGCTGGCTCGGCGGCAAGCCGGCCGAAGGCGGCTACGTGCTCGCCGCGCGCCTGCTGACGTTCTACTACTTCGCCCACTTCCTGATCGTCTTGCCGATCCTGGGTTGGGTCGAGAAAACCAAGCCGTTGCCGAACTCGATTTCGGAATCGATTTTGGCCAAAGCATCGCCCAAGACCGTGCATTGAGGGGCGGGGAAAAATCATGTCACGAACCATCCTCGCTTTCGCTCTCGCCGGCTCGCTTCTGGGCTTCAGCGCCGCGTCCGCAATCGCCGCCGACGAGCACGCCGGACCGCTGCCGCCGAAACAGAAGTGGTCGTTCTCCGGCCCGTTCGGCCATTGGGACAAGGCCCAGCTGCAGCGCGGCTTCAAGGTCTATCGCGAGGTCTGCGGCGTTTGCCACGGCCTCAATCTGTTGTCGTTCCGCAACCTCGAAGGCATCGGTTTCTCCGAAGGCCAGATCAAGACCATCGCCGCGGAATACAAGGTCCAGGACGGCCCCAACGACCAGGGCGAGATGTTCGAGCGCGCCGGCCGCCCGGCCGACCGCTTCCCGCCGCCGTGGCCGAACGAGAACGCCGCGCGCTCGCGCTACAACGGCGTGCCGCCGGACTTCTCGGTGCTGGCCAAGGCTCGCAGCTACGAGCGCGGCGGCTTCTGGTTCATCCTGGACATCTTCACCCAGTTCCAGGAGCAGGGCGTCGACTACATCCACGCGCTGATGACCGGCTACAAGGAAAAGCCGCCGGCGGGCTTCCAGCTGCCGCAGGGCACGTTCTACAACGACTACTTCCCGGGGCACGCGCTGACCATGCCGCCGCCGCTCTCCGACAAGCGGGTGGACTACACCGACGGCTCGCCGACCACGGTCGATCAATACGCCAAGGACGTCGCCGCGTTCATGATGTGGGCCGCGGAGCCGACCCTGGAAACCCGCAAGCGCGTCGGCTTCCAGGTGATGATCTTCCTGCTCGTGTTTGCGGGCCTGCTCTACTTCACCAAGAAGAAGGTTTGGGCGGACGCGCACTGAAACGCGAACGTCCGGCGGTTTTACGAAAGGCCCGATGCATTTTAGATGCTCGGGCCTTTTGCGTTCAGGGCAGTATCGCGCGGGCTGCTTTGACGACAGTGTCGCGGTCGGGTTCGCCTAGAGCGCCGGCCTTCTTGAGGATCGCTTCATTCGGAAGCGTGAAAAGCTTCCAGCGGATGATGCAGGGGCGCGGTAAGCCTGCGGCCGCAAGATCGCCGATGGCGACATCAGTTGGCCAGCGTGTCCTTCCCGCGGTGGTGATCATCGCGCAAATCGAATGTCCGTTCGACAGGTTGAACGCTTGACGAGACAGGACAAGAGAAGGGCGGCGCTTCTCTGCTGCAATATCGACGAATGGAAATGGGACTACGACGACGTCGCCGAGGTCACAGATCACGGAACGCCTCTTCGTCTTCCGGTGAATTCCATTCGGTCATCGTTTCGCTCAGGGCGGCGAGATAGCTGTCTGCCGTGCGCGTCGCGCGGATCGGCACGAGTTCGCCGCGGCGCGCCTGAAAACGTTTCCAGATTTCGCGCATCGGCCCGACCGGCTTGACGGCTTGCGTTGGTCGGCCGTCTTTGCCGGTCTTGGCCTTTTCCCAATGTCCGACGATCCCGTCGACTTCGAGATCGATCGTTGCACCGGCGGGAAGGCTGGCAATGTGCTGTTTGAGCGAGTTGTCGCCTTCGATTTGCTTGGCCCAGAGCAGGTCGTCGCGGATTTTCACGTAACCCATCAGCGGCTCCACGATGTGTCTGTCCCGAGCAATATAGGCGGGGTTATATTTTACCCGGCGCCACTCCAACCATCCAGAATTACAGGCTTTTCCCGACACCCCGTCCATGCTCCAAAGCGACCCATAGGAATGAGGATGCCCATGACCAAAGCCGTGCTCGGCGTCATCGGTGGCTCCGGCATCTACGACCTGCCGGGGCTCGAAAACGTGCGCGAGGAGCGCGTCGCTTCGCCCTGGGGCGAGCCTTCGGGCGCGGTGCGGATCGGCGACATTGGCGGCCTGCCGGTGGTGTTCCTGCCGCGGCACGACAAGGGCCACCGGCTGTCGCCATCCGACATCAACTATCGCGCCAACATCGACGTGCTCAAGCGCGTCGGCGTCACCGACCTCGTTTCGCTGTCGGCCTGCGGCTCGTTCAAGGAGGAGCTGCCGCCCGGCACCTTCGTGCTGATCGACCAATTCGTCGACCGCACCCACAAGCGCGAGAGCTCGTTCTTCGGCAAGGGGCTGGTGGCGCATGTGTCGATGGCGCATCCGGTGTCGCCGCGGCTGCGCATCCATCTTGCGAGTGCGGCGATGGCGGAGGGCATCAACGTGGTGCGCGACGGCACCTATGTGTGCATGGAGGGGCCGCAGTTCTCCACCCTCGCCGAAAGCCTGACCTACAAGCAGCTCGGCTATTCGGTGATCGGCATGACCAACATGCCGGAGGCCAAGCTCGCCCGCGAAGCCGAGATTTGCTACGCGACCGTCGCGATGGTCACCGACTTCGACTGCTGGCATCCCGACCACGACGCAGTGACGGTCGCCGACATCATCAAGGTGCTGACTACCAATGCCGACAAGGCCAAGCGGCTGGTGGCGCGCCTTGCCAAGGATTTCCCGCGCGAGCACGAGAATTGTCCGATCGGGTCCGACCGCGCGCTCGACAATGCGCTGATCACCGCGCCCGAGGCGCGCGATCCGGAATTGATCAGGAAGCTCGACGCGGTGGCGGGACGAGTCCTGAAGCGCTGAAACCAAAGGAGCGACCGATGCAAGTCATCGACCTCAATCGGCAGCCGCGCGAGGAATGGCGGCAGGGCGTCATGACGCGGATGCGGACATCCGCCGCCAATGGCGGCGGCCAGCTCTGCATCTTCGAGCAATGGTGCGACGTGGGGCACGGCGCGCCGACACATCTGCACGCCGTCGAGGAGGTGCTGCGCGTGATCGAAGGGCAGGCCGAGGTCTGGATCGGCGACGAGCGCGCGACTCTGACAAGCGGCCAGTTGGTGGCCGTGCCGGCCGGTCGCAAGCACGGCTTCTCCAATACCGGCACCTCGGTGCTGCACATCGAATCGACACTGGCGTCGCCGGTGTTCGAGGCGGCCTATGACGACAAGCGCGAGACGCCGCGCCGGTACCTGCCGGGCTAGAGCCGGAACATGCCGCCCAGCAGGAGGCCGGCCAGCGCCGCATAGACCACGGTCATGATGATCGAGACAATGATGGCAGCCGGAATCGCCGCGATCGCGGCTTTGATGAAGAAGGCGACCAGCCGCCAGAACGGGATGCGCAGGTCGGTGATCGTGACGGACGTTTCATTCATGAGAGCCTCCCCAGTTGCCTCCCCGGCTGTGCTTCGCCAGAGTGCGGCCTGCAGCCAGTGTGTTCCTGAGTAGGAATTATGACAACAGCCATGCTCGACTTCGACCTGCGCTCCTCGATCCGCACCATCCCGGACTATCCCAAGCCCGGGATCATGTTCCGCGACATCACCACGCTGCTCGGCAATGCGCGCGCCTTCCGCCGCGCGGTCGATGAGCTGGTGCAGCCCTGGGCCGGCTCCAAGATCGACAAGGTCGCCGGCATGGAAGCACGCGGCTTCATTCTCGGCGGCGCGGTGGCGCACCAGGTGTCGGCCGGCTTCATCCCGATCCGCAAGAAGGGCAAGCTGCCGCACAAGCGGGTCAGCATCGCCTATTCGCTGGAATACGGCCTCGACGAGATGGAGATGCACGAGGACGCCGTCGAGAAGGGCGAGAAGGTGATCCTGGTCGACGACCTCATCGCCACCGGCGGCACCGCCGAGGGTGCGGTGAAGCTCCTCAAGCAGCAGGGTGCCGATGTGCTCGCGGCCTGCTTCATCATCGATCTTCCGGATCTCGGTGGCGCGGACAAGATCCGCAAGCTCGGGGTGCCGGTGCGCACTCTGATCACGTTCGAAGGGCACTAACCCAGTTCAGCGCCTCCGGACACGCCGCGGATCGGGAGCGCCAAACATATCCGGCGTATCGTCGCGCGGACCGAACATTCCCGCGATGCTGTCGCGCTCGGTGACGGCCGGGATCGTCGGCGCCGGCGGCAATTTCGGCATTTCGCCGAGCAAGAGCCGCACTTCCAGGTCGCGGAACGTCACGAAGGTGCGGCGGATCCAGCCGTAGAGCTCCGTGGTGCCGTCGGCGGTCTTGGCCGCATAGTCGAGAAACGAGAACGTGCGCTTCTCGATCACCGAGCGCAGCACCGGCGACAGCGCCGGGATCACCACCGGCGGGCCGCCGCGCCGGGTCGGCGGAAAGTTGCCGCCATAGCGCGAGATTTGCGGCACCGCCTCGTTGAGCACCGGCACCAGTGCGAGATCGGGAAACCGGTCGGCCAGCATGGTGTAGCCCTGGCGGGCGCGCTCGTCCGGATCGGCGATGAACAGCACCATCGGAGCCACGCCACGGCGGTGCGCCTCGCGGGCGAAGTTGAGCTGCTGCATCAAGACGAAGAACTTCTCGAACAGCGTGTGGCTGAGATCGACCACCTTGGGTGCGTGGTCGCCGACCACGATCTGGTCGAACAGCGCCATCTCGCCGCGGATGTCGTTGATGCTGGCCGCCGCGGTGTAGCCCGGCAGATAGTCGATCAGCTTGAATTCGTCCGGATTGACGTCGAAGGCCGCAACGGGCTTGCGCAGCGCCAGGAAATATTCGGTCAGCGCGCGGGCCACCAGCGTCTTGCCGACCCGGGGACGGGAGGAGGTGACGATGAAGATCGGTGTCTGCCGCTGCATGACACCGCTCGGCTATCCCTGCCGGGCGCTCTTGCGTTGTGTCCCGATGTCGACCATGTCCATCAGCTTGACGCGGTCGAACTCGGCCCAGACGTTGCCGAGCCAGTGGCGCACATAGCCGCGCAGCACGAACGAGAACGCCGCGCTCTGTCCGCCTGAATCCTTGTTGGCGACGAACGACACATAGGGCACCGAGGCAAGCTCGACTTGCTCGCAGGCCATCTCGTTGAGCTTCGGGATGGTGATCTCGTGGGCGTCCTTGATCTTCTTGAAATAGGAATTGTAGGTCGCCGGGTCCCACTCGAAGAACGAGGTGTTGTTGATGAAGTTCTTCACCAGGATGTAGTGCGCGTCCTCCATGAAGGCCGCGGTGTCGCGAATCTCCTCGAGCGAGGCGATCGAGGGGCCAAGCACATGGAACACCGTGAAGGTGATCTGGGTCTTTGCCGCGGCGTCGAGAAAGCCGATGTCGCGCAGCGACTCCAGCGTCTTCGCCATCATGCCGGCGCGGATATCGATCACCGTGATCTGGGCTTCGGCGCTGGCCAGCGTGTCGAAGATCTTCATCTGGTCCGCCGTCGAGGTGATGTCGACGACGTCGGTGATGTCGGGATGGAAGCGCTTCAGCGTGCCCTTCGGCGCCTCGGTGTCGAAGGCGCGGGTCACCACGTTGTGGGCGACGAAATAGTCGAGCAAAGCCCGCGACACGGTCGTCTTGCCGACGCCGCCCTTGTCCGCTCCGACCAGAACCACAGCAGGCTTCGCCATGAATCATCCCCTCCGCGAATCAACGCGGTATTACACAAACGATGGCCGGAAACACGGCGGCGGTGCCAACTGATTTGCCGGACAGCCGGCTGATATCCCCCGGCTTTTCGACTGTGGCCGGTTCCAATTGGGGCGAATCAGTCGCGCCGCGGCGCGCCCCAGGGTCCCGGCAGAACAGAACCGGGCGCAGAACCCGGCGCCTGTCCGGCCGATTGAGGCTCGGCGCGCGAACCCCCGCTCAGCACCACGGGCGGCTCGGCCGGCAGGAACGGCTTCTGCTCCGGCGCGCCAGGCTCGGCGGACTGCTCTTCCGGCGGCTGATCCGGTTCGTTCTCGCCTGCGGGCGGCGGCAGATCGAGGGGGCCGGGGTCATGGCCGCCGGCGAAGTCGACCAGCGCCTTGATGCGGCTTTCGATCGGCGGATGGGTCGCGAACAGATCGGAAAAGCCCTCGCGCGGATTGTCGACGCACATTTCCATCACGGCGGAGGTCGCGCCTTCGAGCTCGCCCCGGCTTTCGATCTTGCGAAGCGCCATGATCATGGCGTCCGGGTTCTTGGTGAGCTCGACCGAGCCCGCATCGGCCAGATATTCGCGCTTCCGCGACAGCGCGAAGCGGATCGCGGTCGAGAGCAGCCATGCCGCCGCCACCAGGGCGATGGCGATGATAATCGCCAACCCGCCGCCGCCCTTGCCGCGGTCGCTGTCGCCGGACGAGCGGTTGCCGCCACCCCAGCGCAGGCCGCCCTGGAAGAATATCCGGAACAACAGCTCGGCAAAGAAGCCGATGACGCCCGCGATGATGACGGCGATCACCAGCATCCGCACGTCGCCGTTCCGGATATGCGTCAGCTCGTGACCGAGCACGGCTTCGAGCTCCGGGTCGTCAAGGTTTTGCAGGAGGCCGGTGGTCACCGTGATGGAATACTGCTTCGCGTTCAGTCCGCTGGCGAAGGCGTTGAGCGCGCCGTCCTCCATCACCTTCAGCTTCGGCATGGTGATGCCGCGCGAGATGCAGAGGTTTTCCAGGAGATTGTACAGCCGCGGCTGCTCTTGCCGCGTCACTTCGCTCGCGCCGGTGACGGCGTCGATCAGCGAGGTGTTGAAGAGATACGCGATCACGATCCAGATCGCGGCGCCCCCGGTGGCCCAGGGCGCGGCCCATATCAGGTCGCGAAACGCCGCGCGCAACAGCCAGTCGAGCGAGGCGTCCTGCGACAGCGCTTCCGCCAAGAGCGCGCCGGCATAGACCATCACATAGACCAGGAAGAACAGCCCGAGCAGCAGCGCAATCGAGCGCCGCTTGTTCGACTGGATGTGGGTGTAGAGGCCAAAGGCGGCAGCCATGCTCCGCTCCCGCCATTGCGCGGTTGGCCGTTAGAACTTCACCTGCGGCGCCTTCTCCATCACGGCGCGCTCCTCGCCGACGTCGAAGAAGGTGCGCTGGTGGAAGCCGAGCGATCCGGCGAACAGCGCCGCCGGGAACTGCTGGATGCCGGTGTTGTATTCCTGGACTGCGTTGTTGAAGAAGCGGCGCGCCGCCGCGATCTTGTTCTCGATGTCGGACAGTTCCGTCTGGAGCTGCTGGAAGTTCTGGTTGGCCTTGAGGTCCGGATAGGATTCCGAGAGCGCGAACAGTTGCCGCAGCGCGCCGGACAGCTGGTTCTCGGCTGCGGCCTGCTGCGCCGGGCCCGACGCGGTCATCGCGGCGTTGCGCGCCTTGACCACCTCTTCGAGCGTGCCGCGCTCATGCGCGGCGTAGCCTTTGACGGTCTCGACCAGGTTCGGGATCAGGTCGTGGCGCTGCTTGAGCTGCACATCCACGTCGGCGAAGGCCTGTCCGACCCGCTGCCCCATGGCGACGAGCTGGTTGTAGATCATGATGATCCACAGCACGAGGAGAACGATCACTCCGAGAACGATCCAGCCGGTGGTGGACATGGCAGCGGCTCCAGATGCGGGGATGGCGCGGGGATAGCGCGGGCGTGGCGCGGGTTGGGCCTATAGGACTCGACGCCGGCATGACGGCATGCCGGTTGGTCGCAGCCACTATGAAGTAGGTTCGGAGTTCCCCAAAAGAAAGAACCCCAGGCCCGGGGAGGCCTGGGGTCATTACCGGACAGCTGTCGGGGGGAGGGGGGCGCTGCCCGGTGTTTGCAGCCAGTTAACGCGGGCCCCCCAGAGCCGTTCCGCCGGTCCGAGGAAAAAAGGCAAAAAAGTTTTGCACAGGGCGGGCCCGGCGGCGCCCTTGGCCGTCACGCCAGCGTCATTGAGTGCAAAAGGCGGCCATTTGGCCGCCTTTTCGGAGTTCCAGTTTGAAATACGCAGGGTTCCGCGCCGTTTGCCAGCGCGTTTACGGGCGTCTTCGGCGCGCTATGCCGCCGAATCCCGGATCTTCACCGCGGCTTCGAGATCGACCGAGACCAGTTGCGAAACGCCGCGCTCGGCCATGGTGACGCCGAACAGCCGGTTCATCCGCGCCATGGTGATCGGATTGTGGGTGATGATCACGAAGCGGGTGTCGGTGGAGCGGCCCATCTCGTCGAGCAGGTCGCAGAAGCGCTCGACGTTGTGGTCGTCGAGCGGCGCATCGACCTCGTCCAGCACGCAGATCGGCGCCGGATTGGTGAGGAACACGGCGAAGATCAGCGCCAGCGCGGTCAGCGCCTGCTCGCCGCCCGACAGCAGCGACAGCGTGGCGGGCTTCTTGCCCGGCGGCTTGGCGAGGATTTCCAGGCCGGCTTCCAGCGGATCTTCGGCCTCGATCAGCTGAAGCTCGGCGGTGCCGCCGCCGAACAGCTGCGTGAACAGCCGCTGGAACTGGGCGTTGACGGTGGCGAACGAGGTCAAGAGCCGCTCGCGCGCCTCCTTGTTGAGGCTGATGATGCCCTGGCGCAGCCGCTTGATCGCTTCGACCAGATCGTCGCGCTCGGCGACCAGCGTGTTGTGCTGGGTCTCGATCTCGCCAAGCTCTTCCTCGGCGCGCAGGTTCACCGCGCCGAGCCGCTCGCGGTCGCGGCGCAGCCGTTCGAGGTCCTGCTCGACCGTGGTGACGTCGGGCAGTTCGGCGTTCGGCTCGATGCCGGCGAGGCCCGCAACCGCGTCCGGCTCGACCTCGAGCATTTCGCGGATTTCGTGGGCCACGTCGGTCAGGCGGCGCTTGGCGGATTCGACGCGCTCCTCGGCGCGCGCGGCCTCTTCACGCGCGGCGCCGAGCGCTTCCAGCGCCGTGCGGACGGCGCGGTCGCAGGCCGTGAGCGCGCTTTCGGCTTCGGCCAGGCGGTCGCCGGCCTCGCGGCGCGCGGCTTCCGCGGCCTCGACCTCGGTGATCAGCGCCCGGCGCTTCTCGGCAAACACCGCCGGCGCGTCGGCCAGCGACGTGCGCTCTTCCTTGGCTTCGGCGCTGCGGGTGTCGAGCGTGGCGATCTGGGTCACAGCGCGGTCGCGCCGGTCGTTCCAGGCCTGCCGGTCGGTGCCGATGGCGTTGAGGCGGCGGTCGGCGAGTTCGGCCTCGCGCGCCAGCGCCTGCGCTTCGGCGCGGACTTCGGCGAGCTCGGTTCGCTTGCCTTCGATCTCGGTGCGGACGGCTGAGAGCCGGTCTTCCAGCTCGGCGGACGGCGGCAATTCGGCGAGGCCGGCTTCGGCGACGCCGGCCGCGGCCTTGGCTTCATCGCGGGTGCCGACCAATCGCGACTTGGCCTCGGTCAGCGCCGAGACGCGGGACGCGTTGCGCGCCATTTCGCGCTCGGCCATGGCGTGCAGCTCGCGGGCGCTGTCGGCCTCGCGCTGGGCCGCGCGCCACTGCTCCCGGGCCTTGCCCTCGGCGGCAGCGGCCGCGGTCAGCTCCGCCTGGGCCATCTCGACGCTGGTGCGTTTTACTTCGACGGTCGCGCGCGCCATCGGCAGCTCGACGTCGATATCGGCGAGACGGCTCCTTTGCGCGAGCCGCCGCGCGGCGCCGGTCGGCGCGTGCGCGTCGGCGGCGAAGCCGTCCCAGCGCCAAAGATCTCCGTCCCGGGAGACCAATCGCTGGCCGGGCTTGAGCTGCGCGACCAGACGCGCGCCGTCGGCGCGTTCGACCACGCCGATCTGATTCAAGCGGCGCGCCAGCTCGGCCGGCGCCTGCACGTGCTTGCTGAGCGCGTCCACGCCCGCCGGGAGCGCCGGATCGGACGGATCGACCGGCGCGCCAGCCCAGCGCATGGCGTGGCTCTGGTCGATCGGCGCGTCGAGATCGTCGCCCAGCGCCGCGCCGAGCGCGATCTCGTAGCCCTTCTCGACCGTGATGCTGTCGATCACCGGCGGCCACATGCTCTGGGTCTCGACCGCCAGAAGCTTCATCAGGGTCTTGGCTTCGGTGTCGAGCCGCTGCACGGCGCGCTCGGCGTCGGCGAGCGGCAGGCGCGCTGCGTCGAGGTTCTTGCGCGCCGCTGCATGCGCGGCTTCGGCGGCGACCGCGCTCTGCTCGCCCGCTCCGACGGCCGACTGGGCCGCTTCCACGGCGGCGGCCAGCGCTGCGATGTCCGGACGGCTTTCGCTCGCGGCCGCAAGGCCTGCTTCGATATTGGCAAGCTCGGCGTCCATCCGCTCGACGCGCTCGCCCTGTTCGCGGGCGGTCTGCGTCAGCTGGTTGCGGCGCGCCGAGAGATCAGCGAGCTGGCCGGTGAGCTCGCCGAAGGTCTTTTCCGCTTCGGTCACGACCGCGTCGGCTGCGGCAACGCGCGCATCGACACCGGAACGGCGCTCGGCACCCAACTGGGCCTCGCGCTTGAGCGTCTCTTCTTCCTGGGCGAGCTGCGCCAGCGCGGCCTCGGCGTCGGCAACCAGCGCACGCTCGCGGGTGACGTCGGCTTCGAACTGCGCCAGCCGCCGGTCGAGCTCGGCGAGCCGCTCGCGGGCGCGGGTCTCTTCGGCGTCGAGCGTGTCGCGGGCAATGACGAGGCGTTGCAGGGCTGCGGCGGCGCGCGCTTCGGCTTCGCGCAGTGGCGGCATGGCTTCGGCCGCGGTCTCGCGGCTCTTGCCGGCTTCGGTCTGTGCGATGGTGGCGTCGGCCACCGCGCGCACGCTCAGGTCCTGGGCGCGGGCGGACTCGATGACCTCGGCATTGGCGCCGAGCCAGCGCAAGTAATACAGCGTGGATTCGACCTTGCGGACCTCGGCCGAGATGTTGCGGTAGCGGATCGCCTGCCGCGCCTGGCGCTTCAGCCCGTCGATCTGTCCGGCCAGTTGCTTCACCACGTCTTCGACGCGGAGCAGGTTGGCTTCGGCGGCGCGCAGCCGCAGCTCGGCCTCATGCCGGCGCGCGTGCAGGCCGGAGATGCCGGCGGCTTCTTCCAGCACGCGACGGCGCTGCTCGGGTTTCGCCTGGATGATCTCGCCGATGCGGCCCTGGTGGACGAGGGCGGGCGAGCGCGAGCCGGTCGAGGCGTCGGCGAACAACGTCATCACGTCGCGGGCGCGCACCTCGCGGCCGTTGATGCGATAGAGCGAGCCTTTTTCGCGCTCGATGCGGCGCGAAATGTCGAGCGTGTCGTGCTCGTTGAATTGTGTCGGCGCCTCGTGCTTCTCGTTATCCATCTGGATAGCGACTTCGGCGGTGTTGCGCGGCGGCCGGTTGTTGTTGCCGGCGAAGATGACGTCTTCCATCTCGGCGGCGCGCATCGACTTGTGCGACGTCTCGCCCATCACCCAGCGCAGCGCCTCGACCAGGTTCGACTTGCCGCAGCCGTTCGGTCCGACCACGCCGGTCAGGCCTGGTTCGATCAGGAAATCGGTCGGTTCGACGAAAGACTTGAATCCGATCAGCCGCAGACGCGTCAGCTTCATTTCAATGCGCTTCCCGTTGTCGCCCCCGATGCGAGCGAATGGTCCCCGGTCCTGTCGTCATCGACATCCGTGCCGGCCTTTCAGGCCGTGCAACGGCGGGCCAGAAGCCATACCGCATCGGGGCGGAGAATGAATACGCGGCCCCGATCCGGCAAACGGAAAGCCCGACTTATCCCCGGCCCGCATCGCTTAGAGGGCGGAAAAAAGCTGTGAAAATCAATGGAATAAGGCCAAATGACGACGCCCCGCCGTTGACCGGCGGGGCGTGCATTCCAGAACCGTCGAAAGACGCGAAAACGGCCCGGTTTTGGCCGGGCCGCTCCGAAGTGATTCGCTGAAATCCGCTCAGGTCTTGAGCAGCGGATCGATCACCTTGGCGAGCTCGTCGATGGTGACGCCGCCCTTCTGCATCTTGCCGTTGACGAACAGGGTCGGCGTCGAATTGACCTTGAACTTGTCGGTGGCGCGCTTCTGCTCTTCCTGCATGGCGTCGAGCATCTTCTGGTCCGACAGGCAGGTGTTGAAGCTCTGCTCGGTGAAGCCGGCCTGCTTGGCGATTGCCATCAGCGGCGGGATCGGCTTCTCGACCGCCCAGGTGCGCTGCATCTGGAACAGGGTCTCGATCAGCGGAAAGAATTTTTCCTTGTCGGCGCAGCGCGCCAGCATCGAGGCGCCGGCGGCCAGCGGATCGAGCGGGAATTCGCGGAAGATGAAGCGGACCTTGCCGGTGTCGATGTAGCGCTTCTTCAGTTCCGGATAGGTGGTCTCGTGGAAGTGCGCGCAGTGCGGGCAGGTCATCGAGGCGTATTCGACGATGGTGACCGGGGCGTCATCCTTGCCGAGCGAGCGATCGCCGAGCGGCGGCGGAACCAGGAGCTCGGTCGGCGGGATGCTCTGGGCCGCGGCGGGCGCGGCCTCGATCAGGGCTTCGACGCCGCCAAGCGCCGCGATCATCGCAAAAGTGCTGGCGCCGATGAGCAGGTTCCGACGGGTGATCACCTTCAAGCTCCGTAATGTTTCGAATTGAGGCCCAAACCGGGTGCAGAATGGCGGCGCAATGTGGCATTGGCGGGCCGCTTCGCCAAGGCCATAGGGTCACGTTCCGTTGATCGAAAAGGCCTATCCGCGTTTCACGGCGGCGCCGAGCCGCGCGAGCGCCATGCGCAGATCGTCGTCGGCGATGTCGGACAGGGTCGCGGCGACCTTGGCGGTCTCGGCCGCATCGATCTTGGGGAGCGGCGGCCGCGTCTTGGGCTTCGACAGCGGCGCCTGCCGCAGCACGATCCGGCCGACCGCCTGCCAGCCGAAGTAGCGGTTGACCCGTTCGAGGATGACGTTCGACTGATGCTGGATTTCGAGCGCCATCGGCCCCTCGGCGCGCAGCACCAGGGTGGCGGGCTCGGGCTGCTCGCCCTCCGGCACCCGCTGCCATTGCAGCTTCAAGGGCTCGGAGCCGGCCGCGATATCGGACCCGACGATGTCCTTCCAGCGGGTGACCAACTCGGTCGAGGCGAAGCCCTGCTTCCGAAACGCCTCCGCCATGAACTCGGCGGTGAGTTCGGCCAGCTTGCGGGTGGGGCGGGGCTTGTTCACGGCGCACGGCTCTGCCAGATCGGATGACATGAGGATATCAGGGACCGCGGTTCGAAAGAAGCCAAAGCCGGCAGGCGTGGCGGCGCCCGATCCGGTCGCGCCTGATCCTTGGGCGCTGCTCGACTGGTATGACCGCCATCGCCGCCACTTGCCGTGGCGTTCGCCGCCGGGGAAGCGCGCCGACCCGTATCACGTGTGGCTGTCCGAGATCATGCTGCAGCAGACCACCGTGAAGGCGGTCGGTCCCTATTATGCGAAGTTCCTGGCGCGCTGGCCGAGCGTCAAGGCGCTGGCAGGGGCTCCGCTCGACGATGTGCTGAAGGCCTGGGCCGGCCTCGGCTACTACGCCCGCGCGCGCAATCTTCACGCCTGCGCCGTCGCGGTCGCCGGGCAGCATGGCGGTGGTTTCCCCGACACCGAAGACGGCCTGCGCGCGTTGCCCGGTATCGGCGGCTACACGTCGGCGGCGATCGCGGCGATTGCGTTCGATCGCCGTGCGGTCGCGATCGACGGCAATATCGAGCGCGTGATCGTGCGGCTCTACGCCATCGAGACCGAATTGCCCGCCGCGAAAACCGAAATCCGGGAACGTGCCGATGCTCTGCTGCCAGCGCGACGCTTCGGCGACTTCACGCAAGCCATGATGGATCTCGGCGCGACCATCTGCACGCCGAAGAAGCCGGCCTGCGGCATCTGTCCGTGGATCGATGCGTGCGAGGCACGTGCGCGTGGCGACGCCGAGACGTTTCCGAGGAAGGCGCCGAAGGTGGAAGGCAAGCTCCGCCGCGGCGCGTCGTTCGTCGTCACCCGTACCGACGGATTCGTCCTGGTCCGCACAAGGCCGTCCAAGGGCTTGCTCGGCGGCATGACCGAGGTGCCGTCGACCGCATGGTCGCAGGACTTCGACGAAGCCGATGCGCTCAAGCATGCGCCCGTGAAGGCCAAGTGGAAGAAACTCCCCGGCGTGGTCGAGCACGGCTTCACGCATTTTCCGTTGCAGCAGTCGGTCTATGTGGCGCAGGTGCCGGCCAGGACGAAAGCGCCTGAAGGCATGCGATGGGTCGCGGTGGCCGAGGTCGCCGGCGAAGCGCTGCCGAATGTGTTTCGCAAGGTGGTGGCGCATGCCGGGCTCGACGCGCGGCCGCGACGCGATGCGTGAGAGCGACAACTGATGGCTACGGCCAACGATCTGCGGCGGATCGCGCTCAGCCTCGAAGGCACGACCGAGGCGCCGCATTTCGACCGCGCGGCGTTCAAGGTCGCCCGCATCTATGTGACGCTGGCAGCCGACCGCAAGACCGCGAATTTCAAATTCACGCCCGACGAGCAGGAATTCAAATGCATGCTTGCGCCGGAAGCCTTTGCGGCCATTCCGAATGCCTGGGGCCGGCAAGGCTGGACCACGGCGACGCTCGCCAGGCTCAAGGTCGCGGAGCTGAAAAGCGCGCTGAAGACCGCATGGCAGCACGCGGTGCCGGCGAAACCGAAGCGGGCTCACAAGGGCAGGAGCGGAAAATGACCGGCGGCAAATGTTTTGCGGCGCTGTTGATGTTCGCGGTGTCGGCGCTCTCGGGCCAGGCCGCGCAGGCGCAATCGCGGACCATCAAGCTGATCGTGCCGTCGACGGCGGGCGGCGGCGCCGACGTGCTGGCGCGGCTGCTCGCCGATCAGATCGGCAAGGCGCAAGGCCAGACCATGGTGGTGGAGAACCGTCCCGGCGCCGGCAACACCATCGGCACCGAGGCGGTGGCGCGCGCAGCCCCGGACGGCAACACGCTGCTGATCACCACGCCGGAATTCGTCATCAACTCGCATCTGAAGAAGCTCAGCTACGATCCGCTGACCAGCTTTGCGCCGATTTGCTATTTGGCGCGTTCGCCGCAACTGCTCCTGGTCAATCCGGCGACGCCTTATCGGTCGCTCAAGGATCTGCTCGATGGCGCGCGCCAGAAGCCCGGTGAATTGACGGTCGCCAGCGCAGGTCCCGCGTCGAGCCCGCATGTCGGCATCGAGCGCATCAAGCACGACGCCCGCGTCGATCTCACCTACGTGCCGTATCAGGGCTCGGGACCGGCGCTCAACGCGCTGCTCGGCCAGCATGTCACGGCGGCGATGGCGAGCTATCCGAACGTCACCGGCCAGCTCAAATCCGGCCAGCTCCGCGCCATTGCGACCGCATCGCAGGCGCGGATCGACGATCTGCCGGACGTTCCGACGGTGCAGGAATCCGGCTTCAAGGATTTCGATCTCGACATCTGGTTCGGCGTGGTCGCGCCCGCCGGCACGCCGCCGGATGCGCTCGCGCAATTGACCGGCTGGTTCAAGGCTGCGCTGCAGGACCCGGAGATTCTGTCAAAGCTCAAGGCGCAAGGGCTGTTCGCGGTTGGCGCCTGCGGCGCCGACCAGGCGGCGTTCACCCGCAAGCAATATGACGACTACGGCCGCGGCATCCGCGACGCCAACATCAAGCCGAACTAGGGGCTATTTCGGCGAAGCGGCGGGCGCGGTGCTGATGTAGGCCCCTTGCGGCGCGCCGATATAGCCTTCGAACCTGTGGCGCAGCTCCTTGGTGCGCGCCTCGTCGGAAATGAAATCGATGTATCCGTCGGCGATCCGGTAGGCCGACAGCGGCTTGAGGCCGGGCGGCGGATCGACATCCGGCCGCACCGGCAGGGCGCCGGAAGCCGCCGTTCGCTGCTGCATCTCCTTGGAGATCGCAAAGGATAGGAACAGCTTGGCGGCATTGGGATGCGGCGCCTTGGCGAAGATGCCGGTGGTGATCGGATAGACCGGCATCGGCAGGTCGTCGGGGGCGACGAAGCTCACCTTGTTGAACTGCGAGATCTGGTCGAACGTCACCGGCCGCTCGCCCTTCGCGGTTTCCTGCGCCACCAGCACGTGGCTGCGCACGAATTTCATGTCCTGCTTGAGCAGGTTCTCGATCATGCCCCAGCCGTATTTCTCGACGATGAGGGTGTTGCTGTAGAGCGTGAGATCGTCGTCGTGCGGATAGGTCGAGACGATCTTGCTCTTGAAGACGGGCTTCAGGAAATCCGGGATGCTGCGCGGCGCATCGGCTTCCGCGATCTGCGCCGGGTTGTAGGCATATCCGATCATGACCAGGAACACCGGCAGGAACTCCGCGCCCGGGTCCTTCAGCCTCGCCGGGATCAGGTTGAAATCCGGCGGTGCGAAGCTCTGCAGCGCACCCTGACGCTTCCAGCGCACGTAGTCCTGCGTGGTCTGCAGGATCGCCAGATCAGCATCCAGCTTCCCGGCCGCAATCTGCGCATCGATCTTGGGCATCAGGTCGTAGCGCCCGGGCGTGATCCGCACCTTGACCTTGGGATACTTGGCTTCGAACGCACTCACGAAGCCGGCATAGACCTGCGGCGGTCCCTGCAGATAGGCCGACACCTCGCCTTCCGCTGCGGCCCGCTCATAGAGCGCGTCGAGATCCACCGTCTGGGCGTGCGATATCGATGCGCAGGCGGAGAATGCGAGAAAGCCGCAAAATATCTGAATGCTTGAAAGCGTTCTGATCATCACGGCCCCCAGCGTGCTTGTGAGTCCTCGCCCTAGAATCCGTAAAGCTTGTTCGCGTTCTGCGTCAGGATGCGGTTGCGCGTGGCTGTGTCGGGCACCCACTCCAACAGCAGGTCGAGCAGGTCGCCGTCGTTCGGCATCTCGCGGCCGTCGAGATTGACGTGCGGCCAGTCCGAGCCCCACACCATCCGCTCCGGCGCATGCTTGACGAACACATGCGCGAGCGGCGTCACCGACGCATAGGGCATGTTCGACGGCGTGCAGCGCATCGGGCCGGAGAGCTTGAGCCACACCTTTCCGGTGTCGAGCATCCGCAGCACCGCTGCGACTGCCGGCTGGTCGGTGCCGCCTTCGGCCGGGATGCTGGCGAAATGATCGAGCACGATCGGGTTCTTCAGCGCCAGAAGCCTGTCAGCATATTCGACGATGTCGGTGCCGTGCGGATAGAACTGGATGTGCCAGCCGTGCTCGTGCACGCGCGCCGCGATCTCCTTCGAATAGTTCGGCACGTGCTGGCCGCGAGCATGGCTCATCATCCGCATGCCCTTCACGCCGAGCCGCGTCAGCCGCGCCAATTCGCCGTTCGGAATGTCGTCGCGCACCAGCGCGATGCCGCGAAACCGCTTCGGGTATTTCGTCAGCACGTCGGCCAGCATCGAATGGTTGCGGCCGTAGCCGCCCGGGCTGACGATCACGCCGGTGCTCATGCCGAGCTTGTCCTGCAGGGCGAAGAACGTCTCGGGCAGCGCGTCGTGCGCCGTATAGGGGCTGTCCGGCGCGAACGGATACTTCGCCGCAGGCCCAAACAGGTGGATGTGGGTGTCGCAGGCGTTCGGCGGGGCCTTGAGCTTGGGCTTTTTCGGATTGGGATCGGGGCCCGTCGTCAGCTTCGGCATTCCAAGGCGTCCTGTGGGAAGAGTAGGCCAGGCGGGGCGTCGTTACTCGAGCTTGATATTGGCGGCTTTGGCGAGCTCGCGCCACTGGGGCAGCTCGCGGCCAATCAACGCTGCGAGCTCCTGCGGCGTTCCGCCGACCGGATCGACGCCGTCACGAACGAGCCGTTCGGCGACGTCAGGCGTCCGCGCGGCCTTCGCACTTGCAGCAGCAAGCCGCTCGACGACCGCTTGCGGCGTGCCGCTGGGGGCCATCATCGCGATCCACAGGATGCCCTCGTAGCCCGGCAGCCCCATCTCGGCGATGATCGGGGTGTCCGGCATCAGCTTGGAGCGGTGGCGGCTCGCGATGCCGAGCATATTGAGCTTGCCGGCTTGAACTTGAGGGTTCGACGTCGTGTAGGTGTCCATCTTCAGTTGAACCACGCCGGCCAGGAGATCGTTCATTGCGGGGGCTGCCCCGCGATAGGGAATGTGTGCGACCGCAATGCCGATACGCCGCAACAGCAACTCCATTGTGACATGCGGCAAGGTGCCGAGACCGGCGGACGCGTAGTTCAGCTTGCCGGGATTCTTCTTGGCGTAGTCGATCATCTCCGGAAACGTCTTGAACGGCGCCGCCGGATGGCTGACCAGCACCTCGGGCACTTCGGCTATGACCGACACCGGCTTGAGGTCCTTTTCCGTGTCATACGGCAGCGAAGCCTGTAGCGCCGCATTGATGGTGTGGTTCGGCGTGGTCAGCAACAGCGTGTACCCATCGGGCGCAGCCTTGGCGACCGCGTCGGTCGCGATGATGCCGCCGGCGCCGGCCTTGTTCTCGATCACGATCGGCTTGCCGAGGTCCTCCGACATCTTGGCCGCGACGATGCGCGCCACGATATCGACGGCGCCGCCGGCCGGGAACGGCAGCAGCAGCCGGATCGGCTTGTCGGGATAGTCCGCAAGCGCAGAAGAAGCGAAGGTCGAGGCGAGGGAAATCAGCGATAGAGCAAAGAGTGTCCGCAAAATTCTCATTGCTCCGCTCTCCCGTTTGTCACTTGCCGTTGAAGTAAAGCTTCAGCGCGGTCTCGCCGAAGACCTTGCGCCGCGCGCCGGCGTCCGGCACCGTGTCGTTGAGCCAGTCGATCGTCGTCTTATAAGGGAATTGTCCTTCGTGGCCGACGAACGGACAATCGCTTGCCCAGACCAGTCGATCCGCGCCCGCGGTCCGCACCAACTCGCGCGCATAGTCAGGGGACTGCGGTCCCAGGCGATAGCCGCCCGACACCTTGACCCAGGTGCGGCCTTTCTCGACGGATTGCAGCAGCCGCTTGAAGCCTGCGCTGTTGATGCCCGCCTTCGGCTCCGGCCGCCCGAGATGGTCGACCACGATCTTGACGCCCGAGGCTTCGAGCGTCGGCAGGATTTTCGGCAGGTCTTCGCCCTCGACATGCGGATGCACATGCCAGTCGAGATCGGCGAGGCGGCGGAAAAAGGCGCGATAGTCGAAGCCGGTGATGTCGGGCAGCTTCGGCAGCCCGATGAACGGCAGCCGCACGCCGATGATGCCGGCCTTGCTCATGGCTTCGAGCGCGAAGCGGTCGACCGTGGGCTTGAGGATCGCGGTGCCGCGCAGCCGCTTCGGATGCGCGCGCACCGCGGCGAGCGTGTAGTCGTTGTAGTCGCCCCACGGGCTCGCCGCCGCGATTACGGCGCGCTCGACGCCGTTTTCGTCCATCGTCGCGATCAGCTGCTCGTGCGTGAAGCTGTAGGTCGGCGCGTGGCGCGGATTGTCGATCAGCGGCATGTCGGTGGTGAAGACATGCACGTGGGCGTCGATCTTCATGGGTTCGGCCATTGCTCTTCCGGTTCTTCGAACTCAAATAGCGCCACAGCCGCTTTCACCCTCCCCCTCCAGGGGAGGGTGGCGCCGCCGTTGTGGCAACAGACACGTATTGCATTGGCATCAAACGAAATCGCCCTACTTCGGCTCCAGCCCGGCCTTCTTGACCACCGCAGCCCACATGTCGATATCGGATTTCAGGCGCGCCGCCAGTTCCTCCGGCGTGCTGGACTTCGGCTCGCCGCCGAGCTCGAGCATGCGCTTCTTGAAATCCTCGCTCTCGATGATGGCGCGGACGTGCTTGTTCAGCACGGCGATGATCTCCTTCGGCGTGCCGGCCGGAGCGACGATCGAATTCCAGCCGACCACCTCGGCGGCGATGCCGCTTTCCTTCAAGGTCGGCACCTTCGGCTGCATCGCCGAGCGTTTGTCGCCGCTTGCCGCAATGGCCCGGATCTGGCCAGCGTCGATCGGCGCCTTCAGCGCCGCGTAGGATTCGACGCCGATCTGGGTGTCGCCGCGCAACAGCGAGGTCAGCACCTCCGCGGTGGCGCGGTGCGGCACGATGGTCACCGGAATGCCGGTCACCGAACGCAAAAGCTCCGCGGTGACGTTCTGCGTGCTGCCCGGATTGATGGTGCCGATGTTGAATTTCTGCGGATCGGCTCGCGCCGCGTCGAGCGCGTCTTTCAGCGTGTGCCACGGCGAGTCCGCCTTCACCAGCAGCAGCAGGTCGAACAGCGCCAGCGTCGACACCGGCGTGAACGCAGTCTCCGGATCGAACGGCATGGTCTTGAGCAGCGATTTCGACAGCGCGATGCCGCTGGAGAACACAAACAGGGTGTAGCCGTCGGGCTGCGCCGCGGTCACCGCGTTGGCCGCGATGATGCCGCCGGCGCTCGGCCGGTTCTCGATCACAACCTGGACGCCGGCGCGCTCGGACAACTGCTGGCCGACGAGGCGCATGGTGATGTCGGCGAAGCCGCCGGGGCCGAACGGGATGACCACGCGGATCGGGCGGTTGGGGTAGGGCGCCTGGGCGTCGGCTGTGCCGGACGCGATACCGGCTAATAACACGACCAACAAAGCCAGCATCCGGGCCACGCGAAAACCTCCCTTGAAATTGTTGCCGTTGTGCTTTCTGCTTTGCGCGCGCCAGGCACTCTTGCCGGGCGCGCCTTTTGGGGCAACGCCCTTATCCTACCTCGCACAGGCGCTGCCGCAATGCGCGGCCGCCGCAACGGAGATCGTGATGTCCATTCAGCGTTTCGAGAACGGCCCGCGCATGTCGCGTGTGGTGGTGCACAACGACACGGTCTATCTGGCGGGCCTCACCGCCGAAGCCACGGTGGGCAAGAGCGTGGGCGAGCAGACCACGGAAATCCTCGCCAAGATTGACAAGTTGCTGGCGCAGGGCGGCACCGACAAGTCGAAGCTCCTGCAGGCGACGATCTGGCTGCAGGACATCCGCGTGGTCGACGAGTTCAACAAGGTGTGGGACGCCTGGGTGGTGGCCGGCCAGACGCCGGCGCGCGCCTGCATCGAGGCGCGGCTGCAGTCGCCGGCGAAGATGATCGAGATCCAGGTGACGGCGGCGAGGTAGGCCGCGGGATGACCGCTTTCAAGCGGCGCCGCGGTCGGCAGCCCTGTCCGCAAAAACAATTCGGCGTGCCGGGGTTGCCGGCACGCCGAATGACAGTCCGGTGTTCGCGCTTAGAAACCGCGGAACAGGTAGTTGACGCCGACCTTGACCATGTGCGTCTCGAGCTTGACGTTGGCCGGGTTGGCGGTGATCGCGCCGGTGGTGGTGAGAGTCTCGTTGATCTCGCCGAAGTTCAGATAGTCGTACTCGATCTTGCCGGTCCAGTTGGTGTTGAACAGGAACCACTCCACGCCGGCGCCGACAAACCAGCCGGTGTGGTTGAACCGGCCCCTGGCCGTGCCGAGGGCGTCGGCGTAATCGAATTGATCCTTGCTCCACGCCGCGCCGCCCTTGACGTAGAGAAGAACGGGATCCCACGCATAGCCTAGACGGCCACCAGCGGTCGCGAAGTAGTTGTTCTTGAAGGTCGCGGTCGCGCCGGTGCCGGTGAGGAACGGATCGACGGTCTCCTGCTTGATGTTCGACCACGAATAGTCGCCTTCGACGCCGACCACGATCGAGCCCATCTGGTAGTTGAAGCCGATCTGACCGCCGCCGATGAATCCGTTGGCCGTCGATGTGTCAGTGTCGCCGAGCACCAAGTCGGTGCTGCGATAGCGATCGTGCGCGTAGCCGACATGGCCGCCGATATAGAGGCCGGTCCAGGTGCGGGCCACCACCATGGCCGGGGCCTTGTAGACCGGCGCCGGCGGCAGGTCGGCCGCGAGCGCGACCGGTGAAAGTGCTGTGAGAAATCCAAACGAGAGCAACAGTTTTGCGTGCCGCATGGTCAACCCCTCCGCGTGACGCCTTATCGCCCACTCGTAGCCGTTTCTAAGAAGCTACTGCCTTGAAATGTTCCGATTCCGGTCCACGGAACAAGGAACATATTCGTGTTGGTGTGGTGTTTTTCCTGACATGTTGCAGTTTGGCCATTCCACATTTTCAAGCGGGGCATTTATTGCGCTGGATTGGTATTGAGGCACCGCTAGCGGTGCGTTGCGGGTTCCTGTCGACGGTGGAACCGGAGCACTAAGGCGAGTTCCGTCGACGGCCAGCTCAATCGGCGGCGCGCATCTGCACCGATTCGATCACTGATCGCGGCATTGAAGAACGCGAAGCAGGTGGCGGAGACGCAGCAGATCGTACCCGCTCGTTTTGGAGCCGGGTTCATCTCCGCAACATGACTCCGCAACATGGCTTGGATGGCCGCGCCGGCGACCGGGAGGTAACGGTTAGAAATTTCTGAATGAATGCGAACGCTGAACTGCTCGCGGCCTCCGAGCTGTTCGGTATCTCGTCTGCTTATTCGACATAAGTCTACACAGGGTCCGCAATGATACGGATAGTCGGCGAGCGCACAGAGGCTCTAGGGTTGAAGCCTGCTTTCACCCTCGCGCCGGACAAGCGTCATGAAGAAGCCCAGCTGCCCGAAGTGCGGAAGCATCATGACGTTCGCCGCCGCTATGTGCCGCCTCGACGTGCCGACCGAGCGCAAGACGTTTTGCTGCGAGCCTTGCAAGTACGTGTTCACCGAGGTCGCGTCGTCGTCCGCCATCGTCGAGCGCGCCATGCTGCTGGACCTTCAGGCCAGCATTCAGTTCGGCGCGATCCACTAGAAGTCTGCGACGGCTCGCCGTCGGTTGATCCGAAAACTTCGTTGATACGGAACGCTTGCGGACATGGCGCGGTTGCCATGGATGCAGCGCCTTGTTCTTTTGCATGCTTCGATCGGCGCGCTGATGGGAGCACTGCTGTCGCTCTATATTCCGGTGTTCGATCCGGTGCCGGTCGCGGCGCTCTCGTGCTGGATCGCAGTGGGCTCTGGAATTTCATCGTTCATTGTTTTGAGCATGGACCACGCCCGCCGAGGCCCGGAGCGTAAAGCTCGTTGAATCCCTGGGGCTTGCCGCGAACTTCAACAACGAACGAACAGCGTAATTCGGGTTTCTATTGTTTCGTTCGAAAGACCCTGTACTGACGGCACGCCTTGCTCGCGTGAGGGCGCCATCTAGAGGCGTCTATTTGGCGGAGCCGGGTGTGGCGCCTGCGGCCTGGGACTCGCAATCCCCGCCCCGGGACGCCTCGGGTCACCGTCCGCTCTACTACGAGGGCTGCCTTCAGTGGCTGGACGGGAACGGATGAAGGGCGGCGAAAGCCGCCCGGATAACGTGAGGGACACCCTCCGGTCCGGTCCCGGAAGCACGGTCCCGAGGTGCGACAAACGCCACGGTGGAGCGCCGGGGGGTGCGCGTGCCGGTCACACGGCACGCAGCACCGCAAGGTGCCAGAAGCTACTCAGCGCCTTTCGGCGCTCCGCTCCCTCACGTGTGTGAGGGAAGGAAGAGGACGGCGGCCCCCACGCCGACCAAAAAATGGGGACGATGAATCACGTCTGTTTGCTGCTTGAGAATTTTGCGCGCGAGCGCGGGCTGTTTGACAATTGAATCTGAGAATACGCGGCGCGAGCGATACGCTCCGCCGTCATTCCGGACGTCGCGAAGCGACGATCCGGAATCCATAACCACGACTCGGGGTTATGGATTCCGGGTTCGCGCCCATAGCGCGTCGAAGACGCGCGTGAACGCGCTTATGGCCGCGCCCCGGAATGACAGCGGTTCACGCCGGAAACGGTCCCCACGCGCGCTGAATCGCCGGGCGCGCCTCGATCGCGTCGTGCCAGCGCTTGAGGTTGGGATATTCGCCGAGGCCCACGTCCTTCACGCCGTGCAGGTGCACGTCGGAATACATGGTCATGTCGGCGATCGAGTAGCCGCCCGCGAAATATTCGTTCGACGCCAGATGCCGGTTCAGCGTGTCGAGCATGTCGCGAAGCACGGCGGTGTAGTGCGCCTGCGGCTGCGGCACCTTCTCGGGATTGCGCACCACCCAGTGGCCGAACTGCTGCGAGAGCGTGGTGAAGGTCGCCGAGCCGTAGAACAGCCACTGGTCCACCTTCACGCGAGCGGCGGGATCGGCCGGATAGAACTTGCCGGACTTCTCGCCGAGGTATTTGAAGATCGCGCCCGACTCGCAGAGCGTGACGGTTGCGCCGCCGGGGCCGTCGTGATCGACGATCGCCGGGATCTTGTGGCCCGGGCTGATCTTCAGGAACTCCGGCTTCATCTGCTGCTTTTCGCGGATGTTGACCGGGATGATCTTGTGCGGCAGCCCGGTCTCCTCGAGCATCATCCGCGGCTTGTAGCCGTTGTCGGTGGTCCAGGTGTAGCAGTCGATCATTGTTCAGTCCCCACGATCACTCGTTGTCCTTCGCGACACGGGCGGTGCCCTCCCTCCCCGCGAGGGGAGGGTCCGCGCAAAGCGCGGGGGTGGGGAGAAGCCAGCGAGAGACGGAGACTTCTCCCCACCCGGCTCGCTTCGCCCGCCACCCTCCCCTGGCGGGGAGGGAGGGCACCGCCGATGCCGCTACTGCTGCTGCATCCGCCGGCGAATCTGCTGATCGTCGAAATGCGAAGGCTCCATCGCCCACGGCGACTGGTCGTAGCCGTTCGCATAGTTGCGCGCGGTCTGGGTCGGATTGCGGTTGACCAGCGGCCGGAAGAACATCGGATGCGTGAGGCTGCGCACCTCGTGCTCGATGGTGAACAGGTGCTTGCCGCTGTCGAGATCGGTGATGTCGCGGAAGCGGTACTGATACGGATTGTCCTCGCGGCTGACCAGGCCGCGCTCGCCGAGCCGCTTGTGCGGGCCGGAGAAGCTCGACACGTAGATCTGCACGTGATGCTCATCGTAGTCCGGCAGCGGTTTGTCGGTTTCGCGGAACATCAGATACTGGTTGCGGCCGACGCGCACCTTCGCGGTGGTGCCGTCGCCGTTCACGACTTCCGTCGGCACGTCGATCATGTGCTGGTAGAACTTCGCGATGCCCTTGGCGGTGCCGACCGGCACATCGAACTCGACATAGGGAATGCCGAGCGCGATGCGGCCGAAGCGCTCGGCGTCGGGCTCGTGCAGGCGGACGGTGTTGCCCCACGGGCAGGTCGCCTGGACGTAGTCGTTGTGCTCGGCGAAATCGAACTTGGTGTCGGCGAGCTTGGGCTTCACCGTGGCGAGCCGGCTGAGCAGCGCCTCGCGGCCCTCGATGACGATGCCGGTCTTGCCGCGCAGCACCTGCGCCTTGCCGGTCGGCAGATGAAACTGGCTGCGGCCGGCATTCATCCACATGTTGTCGTCCATCACCATCAGATACGGATCGCGGGTGAGGCCGAGGCCCGCACCGTAGAACAGCTGCGCGATGCGCTGATCCGGGATCGACACGTTGACGTGCTCGAGGTGGACGGAGTTGCCGAGGTCCTCGGCGGCGCGGTCGAAGGTCTTCTGCATCGGGTCCATGGTGCTTTCCCGGAAAACTTTGATGGCCGCACTATAGCACGGTGCTGGCGTCATACAGGGGCAGCCCTGCTATGCTGAACTGACAAAAAAGGGAGGAATGATGTACCCGACCACGACCGCACCGCTGGTGCTGAACGAACGGCTGCCCGACCCGGCGGTGAAGGTGCTCGACAAGAGCTTCGACAAGTATCGCGTGCTGCTCGCCAGCGTCGAGCGCATTTCGCAGGGCTATTCCTGGGCGGAAGGGCCGGTCTATTTCGGCGACGCGCGCTGCCTTCTGTGGAGCGACATCCCGAACAGCCGCATCATGCGCTGGGACGAGGTCAGCGGCGCGACCAGCGTCTGGCGCCAGCCCTCCAACTATGCCAACGGCAACACCCGCGACCGCCAGGGGCGTCTTGTCACGGCGGAACACGGCAGGCGCGTCACCCGCACCGAATATGACGGCCGCGTCACCGTGCTGATGGACCGCTACGACGGCAAGCGGCTGAGCTCGCCCAATGACGTGGTGGTGAAATCCGACGACTCGATCTGGTTCACCGACATGACGGCGGGCATCGACGGCAATTGGAACGGCGAGACCGGCACGCAGGAATTGCCGCAGCGGGTTTATCGCATCGACGGCAAGTCGGGACAGGCGACGATCGTGACCGAGGGCCTGATCAAGCGGCCGAACGGGCTCGCGTTCTCGCCCGACGAGAAGAAGCTCTACGTGATCGAGAGCCAGCCCGGCGAGCGCGCAATCTATGTGTTCGACGTGGACGGCGCGAAATTGTCCAACGGCAAGATGCTGATCAAATGCACCAAGGAGGAAACGCCGGACGGCTTCCGCGTCGACGTCGACGGCAATCTGTGGTGCGGCTGGGGCATGGGCTCTGACGAGCTCGACGGCGTGCGCATCTTCAATCCGCAGGGCCAGCCGATCGGGCACATCCAGCTGCCAGAGCGCTGCGCCAACGTCTGCTTCGGCGGGCCCAAGCGCAACCGGCTGTTCATGGCGGCGAGTCATTCCGTCTACGCGCTTTATGTAAACACGCAGGGGGCGCTCGGCGGATGAAATCGGGCGGGCGGTATTGGGCGGATGAGAGGACAGCCCGCATGATGCTAGGCTTTCAACATACGAAGCCGGTCAACGGCTCTCATGATTCATTGTCAGGGAGCGACACATGTCCATCAGCAAGCGTGAATTGCTGGCCGGCGCGGGAGCAGCCGCGGCGGCGTTAAGCTTTACCCGGACCGCGCTCGGCGGCTGGGAGCCGAACGAGCGTTATCCCGATCCTGCGATCCAGATTCTCGATCCGAGCTTCGGCAAATACCGGATCGCGCAGACCACCGTCGAACGTATCGCCGGCGGCTGCCGCTGGAACGAAGGGCCGGTGTATTTCGGCGACGGCCGTTATTTGCTTTGGAGCGACATCCCGAACAACCGCATCATGCGTTGGGACGAGGAGACCGGCCGCACCAGCATTTTCCGCAAGCCGTCGAACTTCGCCAACGGTCACACCCGCGACCGGCAGGGAAGGTTGATCAGTTGCGAGCACGGCGGCCGCCGCATCACCCGCACCGAATATGACGGCACCATCACGGTGCTGGCCGACAAGTTCGACGGCAAGCCGCTGAATTCGCCCAACGACGTGGTGGTGAAATCCGACGACTCGGTCTGGTTTACCGATCCGCCGTTCGGCATCCTAGGTAACTATGAAGGCAGCGTGGCGACGCCCGAATTGCCGACCAACGTCTATCGTCTCGACAAGAGCGGCCAGTTGACGGTCGCCACCGGCAACGTCGACCGGCCGAACGGGCTCGCGTTCTCTCCTGATGAATCCAAATGTTACGTCGTCGAGGCAGCGCTCAATCCGCGCGTCATCCAGGTGTTCGACGTCACGGACAACGGCACCAAGCTCGCCAACAAGCGGCCCTTCATCAACGCCGAGCCCGGCGGCACGCCGGACGGCTTCCGCGTCGATGTCGACGGCAACCTGTGGTGCGGCTGGGGCATGGGCAACGCGCAGCAGGACGGCGTGAAGATCTTCGACGCCAATGCCAAGCCGATCGGCTTCATCGCGCTGCCCGAGCGTTGCGCCAATGTCTGTTTCGGCGGCGTCAAGCGCAACCGGCTGTTCATGGCGGCGAGCCATTCGGTCTATTCGCTGTTCGTCGGCACGCAAGGCGTGAAGGGCGGATGAGCACGACATTGAGGAGATACGAGTGAGCGAGACTGACACGACGCAGCCGGGCGTGCTGGCGATCTGGAACAGTTGCGCGCCCGGCCGCGAAGCCGATTTCGAGGAGTGGTATCAGCACGAGCACTTCTATGAACGGATCGGCGTGCCGGGCTTCCTGCTCGGCCGCCGCTACGAGGCGGTGCGCGGCACGCCGGCGTACTTCTGCTTCTATCTCACGCAGTCGCCCGGCGTGCTGAAGTCGCCGGCCTATCTTGAGCGGCTCAACAATCCGACGCCGCAGACCCGCAAGATCATGTCGGGGCCGTTCCGCGACATGGTGCGGACCGCGTGCGGCCTTGCGGCGCGGTTTGGCGCGATGCGCGGTTCGGTCGCGGTGACGGTGCGCTTCACCAAGCCGCCGGCGCTCGACGTGCTGCAGGATGCAGCGCAGGACCTCGCGGCCGACAAGGCGGTGGCCTGCGCGGAAGTCTGGCAGGCCCGGAGCGCTCAGGAGTTTCCGGTATCCGAAGAGGAGCGAGTGCGCGGCGGCGACGGCCGGATCGAGGCGTGCCTGATGGTCGACATGCTGCGGCTCGCCGACGCCGAGACCGTTGCCGCCGTTCTGGCCGATCGCTTTCAAGGCAGCGCAGTCGGAATCTACCGGCTGCTCTGCGAGATCAGGAAAGAGTAGGTGCTATGCGGCCGTGCGGCGTATCGCGAGCGCCATCATGACGATGGAGAAGCCCATCATCAGCAGGTTGATGCCGACCAGGAGACCGATCACCCATTCCGCCGTGCTGGGAAGCCCCGACATGATCATGAAGGCGAGCACCAGATCGACGATGCCGCTGAACAAGAGCCAGAACCAGGCGCCGGGAATTTGCGAACGATAGCCGAACGCCATCATGATGCGCATGACGCCGCCGGCCAGCAGATAGGCGGCGAGGATGAGGGTCAGCGTGATCACGCCGGCGAGCGGCCGGGTCAGCACCGTGAGACCAGCCAGGAAATAGACGATGGTGGTCAAGAGATTCCACCAGAACGCCGGCGCGGTCATGCCGCCGGAAATCACCGCGAACAATCCGAATGCGCCGCTGAACAAGAGCAGCCAGCCGACCGTCAGCGTGGCGGCCAGCGTCGCCACGCCCGGCGCGACGATGGCGAACAGGCCGAGCGCGATCATCAGCGCGCCATAGAAAATGAACCAGGTGCTGTGCTTGCGAAGCACGTCGGCGTCTTGGGGCAGTCCGATGGGCATGAGAGCCTCCTCGTCTGGTTGTCCTCAATTCAAGGATGGACGTTCGGCGGGGCTGCCGCCGAGCTTCTTCCAGTTGCCGTCTTGCAGAAGATGCTTGATCGCCGCGTCCATGACGGTGGCGTTCTCGACATTGTTGATCGTCAGCACGCCGCGTCGGGAGGCGTCGCTGATCGACTGGATGCATGGCGCCGTCGCGTCGCCGGTGATCTCGATGTCGCTCCACGGCACGAGCGTGGGCTTGTCCATCCAGAACAAGGTGCTCCGGCGTCCATAGAGCCACACTCCGTCACGGCAGATGCTGATGTCGCCGATTGTCGCTGTCTGGCCCCGCTCCAAGTCGGAGACAAGCTGCGCGGTCAGTCTCCTTCCGGCGGTTTGCCAGATCGGATTGAATGCCGAGTCGAAGGCGGCGTTGAGTTCGTCGACATCGGCAAAGGCCCACGTGCAATCGATCCTCAAGGTCTGGTTGTCGCCGCGAACGGAAATGAATCGCGACGAGCTGATCGAACGCGGCTTGAGAGAAAGGCCAACCAGTCTGGCGAGCAGCCGCGCGACGAGATCGAACGGGGTCGGGAGCAGGTCGGTAACGACAGCCATATTATCCTTGCGGATAATGTTCAGCCCGCGGACCCGATCGAGCGGCACTTCGTAGCGGCCGTAGCGGATGAGGGATTCGGAAACCTCGAGCTTGTACTGGCCAATTGCAACGGTGTGCATCGCAGCGCTCGCTCGAACTGCCGATCAATGCCTGTGCCGGTAGGACAACTCAGAATATCGCAGTCGCTTACAATGAAACTAGAGCGCACCGGCGGCAATTCAAGTGCGGGAAATCCACTTGAGGCGCGTGTCTTTTGGGGGCGCCGCGAAGGCCGTTCAGGCCTGTGTGATTTAGGCTTGCGCCATCTCGGCGCGGATCTTGCCGCGCAGATCGTCGATCGAGATCAGGCCCTTCGGCGTTTCGAGATGCCAGAAGGTCCAGCCGTTGCAGGCGTCGAGGCCTTGAGCCAGCGCGCCGATGCGGTGGATCGAGCCGACCTGATCGCCGAGCGACACCGCGCCGTCGGCGCGAACCAGCGCCTTGTGCCGCTTCTTGGCGTCAACGAGCTTGGCGCCGGCGCTGACCAGGCCGCGCTCGAGCAGCGCCGCAAACGCCACGCGCGGCGCCTCGCGCGCGGTCATGAACGGTGCCAGCGTCGGCGCTTCCAGCGGCTCGACCGCGGCGATGCGCCGTTCGGCGGCCGCGGCGTAGGCCGGATCGCGCTCGATGCCGATGTAGCGGCGGCCGAGATGCTTGGCGACCGCGCCGGTGGTGCCGGTGCCGTTGAACGGATCGAGCACGAGATCGTCGGGCCGCGAGCTCGACAGGATGACGCGGGCGAGCAGCGCTTCCGGCTTCTGGGTCGGATGCAGCTTCTTGCCGTCGCGGCCCTTGAGCCGTTCGTCGCCGGTGCAGAGCGGCAGCGTCCAGTCGGAGCGCACCTGCACGTCTTCGTTGCCGGCCTTCAAGGCCTCGTAGTTGAAGGTGTAGCGCGCGCCCTGGTCGCGCGTCGCCCAGATCATGGTTTCGTGGGCGTTGGTGAAGCGGCGGCCGCGGAAGTTCGGCATCGGGTTGGACTTCCGCCACACCACGTCGTTGAGAATCCAGAATCCGAGGTCCTGAAGGATCGAACCGACGCGAAAGATGTTGTGATAGGAGCCGATCACCCAGAGCGTGCCGGAGGGCTTCAACACCCGCTTGCAGGCGCCGAGCCACGCTTTGGTGAATTCGTCATAGGCGGAAAAGCTGGAGAAACGATCCCAGTCGTCGTCGACGGCGTCGACCTTGGAATCGTCGGGGCGCTTGAGGTCGCCTTGCAGTTGAAGGTTGTAGGGCGGATCGGCGAACACAAGATCGACGCAATCCGCGGGGAGCTTATTCATCTCGGCGACGCAATCGCCGACAATGACGCGGGCGGACTGCGAAGCGGGTGATGAAATTTCGGTGTGACCGCGGGGCGTCTTTGACGACGCCCCGCGACGCGACACAACCATGACTCAGAACTCTGACTCAGGCGACGCTGCCGGCGACGCGGGACCTACAAACCGACGCCGCGAAGGATGCCCGCTCACGGTAAAAATCGGCTTAACAGTGCGAAGGGGTCTTCCGCTTAAATCACCGCAGAACCATATAGTTCTGGAAATTTTTTCGCCGAAATGAGTTGCAATCTGGATCGCGATTGGACTTCAAGCCGGCACTCGGCAACTATTGCCCAGTTGGGGCGACGGAGATTCGAAGATGCGCCTGGATGACATGCCGGAAAGCGGCAACGTCGAGGATCGACGCGGCGACGGCGGTTACGGTGGTGGCGGGATGCCGATGGGGGCCGGCGGGCTCGGCATCGGCGGCATGATCGTGCTCGGCCTGGTCGGCTGGGCGCTCGGCATCGATCCGCGGCTTTTGATCGGCGGCGCGGAAATTCTCACCGGCGGCGGCCAGCCGCGGATGGAGCAGCAGACGTCACGTCCGTCGCAGTCGGCGCCGATCAATGACGAGTCGTCGCGCTTTGTGCGCCGCGTGCTCGGCAGCACCGAGGTGGTGTGGAAGGATGTCTTTGCGAAAGAAGGTCAGACCTATCGGCCGCCGAAGCTCGTGATGTTCTCCCATCAGACCCGTTCGGCCTGCGGGCAGGCGCAGAGCGCGATGGGCCCGTTCTATTGTCCGAACGACCGCGAGGTCTATCTCGACGTCTCGTTCTTCAACGATCTCGAACGCCGCTTCCGCGGCTGCACCGGCAAGGCATGCCAGTTCTCGCAGGCTTACGTGATCGCGCACGAGGTCGGCCATCACGTGCAGAACCTGCTCGGTGTCTTACCCAGAGTGCAGCAGCAACAGCAGCAATTGAATGCGTCCGGCAACCGCGCGCAGTCCAACCAATTGCAGGTGCGCGTCGAGCTGCAAGCCGACTGCTTCGCCGGCGTCTGGGCCAATCGCGCCGAGGCGCAGAAGAGCTTCCTCGATCCGGGCGATGTCGATGCCGCGCTGCAGACCGCGTCGGCGATCGGTGACGATACGCTGCAACGCAGATCGCAGGGCACGGTGGTGCCGGAAAGCTTCACCCACGGCTCGGCCGAGCAGCGCAAGCGCTGGTTCATGACCGGGTTCAAGGAGGGCACCATCAAGGCCTGCAACACCTTCGCCGGTACGGCGGGGCTGTAAGCGAGCACGAGCTTTAAGCGAGTTTGATATGCCTGGCATCGACGAAAAGCGTCCGTTCGTTCCGCTGAAGATCGCGGTGCTGACGATCTCGGATACGCGCAAGCTCGAAGACGACAAATCGGGCGGAACGCTCGCGGAGCGCATCGAGAAAGCGGGGCACGCGGTCGCGGCGCGCGCCATCGTCACCGACGACGTCGAGAAAATCCGCGCTCAGATGCGCGCGTGGATCGCGGATCCTGCGATCGACGTGGTGATCTCGACCGGTGGTACCGGCTTCACCGGCCGCGACGTGACGCCGGAGGCGGCGGAAGCGCTGTTCGAAAAGCGAATGGACGGCTTCTCGACCATGTTCCACATCGTGAGCCAGGCGAAGATCGGCACCTCGACGATCCAGTCGCGTGCGACCGCTGGCGTCGCCAACTCGACCTTCATCTTCTGTCTGCCGGGTTCGCCCGGCGCCTGCCGCGACGCCTGGGACGAAATCCTCGTTCACCAGCTCGACTATCGCTACCGGCCCTGCAATTTCGTCGAGCTGATGCCCCGCCTCGATGAAGGTATGCGCCGCGCCAAGGCGCAGGGCGCGACGGCCTAGAGCTGCAAATCCCAGATCTCGCTGACGACGTTCTTGCCGAAGCTCTTGCGCTTCTCGCTCGACGTCAGGGTGAAGCCTGCCTTGGCGTAGATGTGCCGCGCGGCGGTGAGAACGCCGTGGGTCCACAACGTGATGCTCTGGTATCCGCGCTGCCTCGCAAACCGCACGCATTCGTCGGTGAGCCGCGTGCCGAGACCATGGCCGCGCGCGATCGGATCGACCAGCAGGAGCCGCAGCCGCGCGACCTTCTCGGTGTCCTTCACCAGAAACACCGAGCCGACATTCTCGCCGTCCATCTCGGCGATCCAGCAGCGCTCCCAGGCGGGATCGAACTTCGCCGAGTAGTCGGCGACGATCTGCGCGCACACGCCTTCGAAATTCTCCGCCCAGCCGTATTCCTGCTCGTAGAGGGTGGCGTGGCGGGCGACGACCCAGCCGAGATCGCCGGGCTTCGGCTGGCGCAGAACGATCTCCGGCTTCGCCGCGGGTTCGAGGGCGATCATCCGCTCGACGGTGCGCATCGCGCCGACGAGGCGGTCCTGGTCGGGATCGCTGAGACGGTGCAGCACGTCGCCGACTTGCCGGACGGTGCGCCGTTCCAGAAGGTCCATGGCCTTGCGGCCCATGGCGGTGATCGAAAGGAAGCTCTGCCGCCCGTCCGACGGCGAACGCTCCTTGCGGATCAATCCGGACTTTTCGAATTGTGCGAGAATCCGGCTGAGATAGCCGGCGTCGAGGCCGAGATCGCGGCCGATGTCGGTCGCCGTGGAATTGCCGCGCTGGCGGATTTCGTAGAGCACGCGCGCTTCGGTCAGCGAAAACGGGCTGTCGAGCCAGCCGTCGCGCAGCACGCCGACATGCTGAGTGTAGAAGCGGTTGAAGCGCCGGACCGCGGCGACGCGCTGCGCATCGCGATGGACAAGAGCGGGCATGCGAGGAGGGTCGGGCAATTACTTGACCAAGTCAAGTATCTCCCCAAAGCCAAACGGCTTCCGGTCCACAAGGCCGGAAGCCGTTCGATGGGTGTCGGCGCGTTCGCTTAGCGGTAGCGCCGGTTGAAATAGTGTTCGCTGCGGGCGTCGCCGACGCCCCAATTGCTGGCTTGCCACTGGTTCTGCACGCAGAACGACCGCGACTGGCCGGCGATGTAGTTCTGGCACGTGGCAAAAGTCGGGAAGTCGCAGCGCTCGCCAAACGAGCCTGCGCCCTGGTCGATCTTGGCGCACCAGTTTCCGCGGAAATAAGCCTGGCTCGGCTGCGCCTGAACCAGCGCAACGGTGGCCAGCGCCGCAATCAAAAGGATCTTCTTCATCTTAAGTTCTCCCGGCCTTGCGGCCTTTGACCTGCGCCATGCGGGGGCATGGGCGCTCTGACCATTGGTCGCCTGGATTGCGGAAAAAGTTCGAAGCTCGCGCGAAAGCTTGCGCGGTATCGGCCTACTGCCGGGCGCTATTGATTTTGGTGCTTGGATTTCTTGGAGCGAGATCGCGGGTATTCCTGCGAATGGCCGCGAAAGTTGCCGTTCTGCCGGCAGAAGCTGGTCGATCCATATCCCAGGGCGTAGGCCCGGCAGACCTCAAACGACGGCATCGAGCAATTCTCCGAGGACGAACCGCCGCCGAGGTTGATCACCGCGCACCAGGGGCCGTCATAGGCGCGGGCGGAATTCGGACCGAGCAGGAAGCAGGCGGCGAGCGCGGCCAGCATGGCGTGTTTTCGCATCGGAGGTCTCCCCGGCTGAACATCACTCGATGGAACAAACACAGAAATCGGACGTTGTTTCAACGCGCTAAGAAAGATTTTGTGCTGCGTCAGTTTTTGTTCTTGTTTTGTTCTCAAGAGCGGACTAGATAGCAGCCATGGCTCAGTCAGTTCATCGCGCACCCCAAGGTCCGCATCAGGTATTCCCCCGCCCGTCGGCGTCGGCGCCCTCCGCGCCGGCGGGCGACCCCACCGATATCGGCATCGCCCGCGAGCGCCGGCGCGGCCGCGGCACCTTGTCCAATGTGTCGGGGCGTTACGAGCCGATCGCGCGGATCGCGTTCGACGACGGCTGGCAGAGCCTGGAAGAACTGCCGCCGTTCGCCACCACGGTGTCGGTCGACTCCACGCGCCGGATCATCACCAGGAACGAGTCGCCGGACATTTCCTTCGACCGCTCGATCAATCCGTATCGCGGCTGCGAGCACGGCTGTGTCTATTGCTTCGCGCGGCCGTCGCATGCCTATCTCGGGCTGTCGCCGGGCCTCGATTTCGAGTCGAAGCTGTTCGTGAAGCCGGAGGCGCCGCAGCTCCTCGAAAAAGAATTGTCGGCGCCGAACTATCAGCCGCGCACCATCGCCATCGGCACCAACACCGATCCGTATCAGCCGATCGAGCGCAAGTATCAGGTCATGCGCGGCATTCTCGAAGTGCTGGAGCGCGCCGGACATCCGGTCGGCATCGTCACCAAGTCGGCGCTGATCCTGCGCGATCTCGACATCCTGGCGCGGCTCGCCGAGCGCAACCTGGTGAAGGTGGCGATTTCGGTGACGACGCTCGACCCCAAGCTCGCGCGCACCATGGAGCCGCGGGCGGCGACGCCTTCGCGCCGCCTCGAGGCATTGCGCCAGCTTTCGGCCGCGGGCGTGCCGACGTCGGTGATGGTCGCCCCCGTGATCCCGGCGATCAACGATCCCGACATCGAACGCATCCTCGATGCGGCGTCGGTCGCAGGCGTCCGTGGCGCAGGCTTTGTGCTGCTTCGGCTGCCGCTCGAGGTGCGCGACCTGTTCGTCGAATGGCTCAACGCCAACTATCCGGATCGCGCCAACCACGTCATGAAGCTGATCCGCGAGATGCGCGGCGGCAAGGACTATGACTCGACGTTCGGAACGCGGATGACCGGGGCAGGGCCCTATGCCTGGCTGATCGGGCGGCGGTTCGAGAATGCCTGCGCGCGGCTTGGCATCAACACGCACAAGCGGCCGCTCAGCACCGAGCATTTCCGTCCGCCGCATGCGAATTCGCAGCAGCTCAGCCTGTTCGGTTGACGCGGAAGCGTTTGAAGTATTGTCAGCGTATGAGGGGGATACCTTGCCAAATCCGATCCTGACCGCGGTGACGCTTGGCGTCGACGATGTGCCGGCAAGCGCACGTTTCTACGAGGCGCTGGGCTTCAAGAGGAAGTTCCGTGCGACCGGCGACGAGATTGCGTTTTTTGACGGTGGCGGCGTGGTGTTCGCCGTCTGGGGTTGGAAAAATCTCGCCGATGACGCCACCGAGGCGGACCAACCGCGGCCAAAGACATTTCGTGGCACGACGCTCGCCTGGAATTGCAGGACACCCGACGAGGTCGATGTTGCGCTCGACAAGGCACTTGCCGCAGGCGCGCGTTTGCTGCGGAAAGCGAGCAAGACCGACTACGGCGGCTATCGCGGATATTTTTCCGATCCGGACGGGCATTGCTGGGAGGTCGTGCAGGCGCCGGGCTTTGCCTTCACCGACGATGGCCGACTGATCATGCCGGATTGATTTTTTGGGTTTTCCCCGCATTCCCGTCGCGGAACCCGCCAAATCGAACATCGCGTTTGACTTGGACGCAGCCGTGCGCAGGATCGCGGCGAATGAGTCCCGCCCGCACCGCCAAAACTGCGCGATCAGCCGTCGAGCGTCTGCCGCTCTCCGAGACGGTCTTGCGCCCGTCGTTCCGCCGCGAACGCCGGGCGCAACAGAACGGCATCTGGCCAGTCGCCGGTTGCGACGAAGCCGGAAGAGGTCCGCTGGCCGGTCCGGTGGTGGCGGCAGCGGTCATTCTCGACCCGAAGCGCATTCCGCGCGGTCTCAACGATTCCAAGAAGCTTTCGCCGGACGAGCGCGAGAAGCTCTACGACAAGATCTGCGCCACCGCCGAAGTCTCGGTCGCCTTCGGCTCGACCGAGCGCATCGACCGCGACAACATCCTGCGCGCCTCGCTGTGGGCGCTGGCCGCCGCCGTGAAGGCGTTGCCGGTCCGTCCCAGGCTGGTGTTCGTCGACGGCCGCGACCGGATCGATTGCGGCTGCGACTGCGAGGCGGTGATCTCGGGCGATGCGCTCGTAACCTCCATCGCGGCGGCGTCCATTGTCGCCAAGGTGACGCGCGACCGGCTGATGAAGCGGCTCGGCACCGAGCATCCCGGCTATGGCTTCGAGCGCCACATGGGCTACGGCGTCCCCGAGCACGTCAAAGCGCTCAACCGGCTCGGGCCGACCATCCATCACCGCCGCTCTTTTGCCCCGGTTGCGGCGTTTTACGGTGAAACCACCGTGGAAGTCGTCGCGGCGGAAGGCGTGTTGCGGTTTCCGGGCGCGGAATCTTAAAGCTCCATCCTCGGCTTCACCCGTCTACTTCATCTGCCCGCTGTTCCTGTATATTGAGGCTGGGGAAGGCCGAACTTCCGACGCGATCCGTCGTTAATCGGCCGCAAAGACGTTATCAGAGCGACGTGAGAGCGGTGCCGGACGTGCCCCGCACGGGAAGTTTTGGGGGCTCCCGCGGCATGGTGTCGATTTCGCTGTTTGTCGAGTTGCTGCGCACCCGGCCGCTGACGCTGTTCTGGTCAATGGCGGCGTTGCAGCTCCTGCTTTGGACGCTGACCCCGCTGCTGTTCTATACGGCCCCGCCCGGACAGCTCCCGCTGGTGCTGGCAATCGGCCACGAATTCCAGCTCGGCACCGACTTCGGGCCGCCGCTGGCGTTCTGGCTTGCCGAAATCGTCTTCCGCGTTTTGGGCATGTTCGGCGTCTATCTGCTGTCGCAGGTCTGCATCCTCGTCACCTACTGGGCCGTGCTGGCGCTTGGCCGGGCGGTGGTCGGCGAAATCCACGCCGTGATGGCGGTGCTGCTGATGGCCGGCGTCGCGGTGTTCTCGGTGCCGACGCCGGAGTTCGGGCCGCAGATCCTGGCCACGCCGTTGTGGGCGCTGTTGCTGCTGTTCTATTGGCGCGCCGCCAAGGGCGGCGACTTCCGCTACTGGCTCGCGACCGGTGTCGCCGCGGGAACGTTGCTGCTCACGACCTATGCCGGATTGATCCTGATCGCGCTTGTCATGCTGTTCCTGCTGTCCAGCCAGGTCGGGCGCTCGCATCTGGATACGGTCGGCCCCTGGATCGCCGGTCTGGTGACGATCGTCATCCTGTTTCCGTATCTGGTCTGGCTCGATCTCGGCGGCGGCACCACGCTCATCAGCCTGGCCGACGTGGTGCAAAATCTGCGCACCTGGGGCTTGCTCGTCCTCGCGCTGGTCGTCAGCCATGCCGGCCTTGGCCTGCTGGTGATTCTGGGCGGCGGCTTTTTCATTCCGTCGCGCAGCAAGCCGCCGGAGGTGCCGCGCGATCCGGTCGATCCCGGCGCGCGGGTGTTTGTCTATTTCTTCGCGCTGGTGCCGGTGATGGCGATGGGGCTGTTCTCGCTGATCAGCCACCGGCCGGAGAATTTCATGGCGGCGCCGCTGGCGGCGCTGTCCGGGCTTGCGGTGATCGTCGCCGCCGGCGACCGCATCCGGATCGAGCATCAATATGTGATCGGCTACGCCTGGGCGGCGCTGATGTTCCTGCCGCCGATGCTGGTCGCGCTGGCGGTGTTGATCCAGCCCTGGATATTCGCCATCGATCTGCGGGTCGGCCGGCCGGCGAACGACATCGGCCAGTTCTTCTCCGAGAGTTTTCAGCGCCGCACCGGCAAGCCGCTGGAGATCGTTGCCGGCGATCAGCCGATCGCAGCCCTGATCTCGCTGACATCGTCGAGCCGGCCGAGCCTTTATCTGGAGTCGGCGCCGGAGTATCTGCCCAAGGTCACGCGGCGCGAGATCGAGGACAAGGGCGCCATCGTGGTGTGGCCGACGACGGCCGACGCGAGCGGCCGTCCGCCCGACTACATCCTCCGCCAGTTTCCCAATCTGGTGGCCGAGGTGCCGCGCGCGTTCCCGCGCAGGTTTCAAGGCCGGATGCCGGCGATGCGTCTGGGCTGGAGCATGATCCGGCCGCGGCAGCCGGGCGCCGCACCCGACATCCAGGCGCAACCGGAGCCGGTGCAGCCGCAACAGCCGCAACAGCCGCCACAGCCGTTCCCGTTGCCGCCCGATCCTGAACTGCCGCCGCCACCAGTGCAGCAGGCTCCGCCGGTCCAACCGGCGCCGCAGGTGCAGCAGCCTTTGCCACCGCCCTCCGCGGAACCGCGGCAGCCGCGTTTCACGCCGCCCTCGGTCGATCGATTCCGGCCTCAGTGATAGCTCTCGCCCGGCTGCACCTTGCCGCGGAACAGCCAGTACACCAGCGCCGTGTAGGTCAGCGCGAGCGGCAGGAACACCAGCGTGCCAATCAGCATGAAGATCTGGCTCGCAGGCACCGCGGCGGCCTGCCAGATCGTGATCGACGGCGGCACCAGATAAGGAAACCAGGAAATCACCAGGCCCAGATAGCCGAGCAGGAACATGGCGATCGCGGCGAGGAACGGACGCACCTCGCGGCCCTTGTCGAGTGCGCGCCAGGCGGCGGTGGCGATCAGCGCCGTCAGCACCGGCACCGGCCAGAGATAAAGAATGTTCGGCAGCGAGAACCAGCGTGCCGCGATGGCGGGCTGGGTCAACGGCGTCCACAGGCTGACCGCGCCCATCAGTGCGAGCACCGCAAGCAACAAGAGCTTGGCCTGGCCGCGGGCGCGATCTGCGACCGGGCCCGCGGTCTTCATCACCAGCCACGTCGCGCCGAGCAGCGCATAGCCTGAGACGACGCCAAGCCCGCACAGCAGCGCAAACGGCGTCGCCCAGTCGAACGCGCCGCCCGCGAACGCGCCGTTCTCGACGCGGATGCCTTGGATGAGGCCGGCGAGAATGAGGCCCTGACAGAAGCCGGCAACCGTCGAGCCTGCCATGAAGGCGACGTTCCACTGCGTCTTGCTGCGCGAGACGGTGCGAAATTCAAACGCGACGCCGCGAAACACCAGCGCCAGCAGCATGAAAATCACCGGCAGATAGAGCGCCGGCATGATCACCGCATAGGCGCTCGGAAACACGACAAACAGGCCGACGCCGCCGAGCACGAGCCAGGTCTCGTTGCCGTCCCAGAACGGCGCGATCGAACGCATCATCTGATCGCGCTCGGCCTCCGACTTCGCGGTCGGGAACAGAATGCCGATGCCGAGATCGAAACCGTCGAGAATGACGTAAAGCGCGACGGCTACGCCGATCAGCGCCGCCCAGATGACCGGCAGGTACCATTCCATGGCTAACCTCCCGCGTTCTTTGCGCCACCGAGCGCTTCGCGGCCGGCGTCGGCCGCCGCTGCGATCGGGCTCGCTCCGAAGGTGTCGCGGTGCTGGACGGCGTGGCCTTGCGGACCGCGCTCGATCAGCCGGTTGATGTAATAGATGCCCATCGCGAACACGATCGAATAGACAACCACGAACAGGATCAGCGTGGTCAGCACGTGACTGGCCGAGACCGGCGAGATGGCGTCGGCGGTGCGCAGGATGCCGCGTGCGATCCAGGGCTGGCGGCCGCTCTCGGTCACGACCCAGCCGGAGATCACGGCGACGAAGCCGATCCACCACGTCTGCGACATCACCCTTAGGTACCAACGCGTTTCAAAGAGCGTGCCGCGATACCACAGGAATGCGCCGGTGAGCGCCGAGGCCACCATGAAGAAGCCGATCGCCAGCATGATGCGGAAGGCAAAGAACACCGGCAGCACCGGCGGGCGCTCCGCCGGCGGCACGTCTTTCAGGCCCGGGAACAGGCCGTTCCAGTCATGCTTGAGAATGAGCGACGAGCCGCGCGGGATCGAAATCTCGAAATGGTTCTTCTCGGCCTTCTGGTCCGGCCACGCGAAGATGTGGAAGTCGCCGGGCTTGGAGCCGTCCCAATGCCCCTCCATCGCGGCGATTTTCGTCGGCTGATGCTGAAGCGTGTTGAGCCCGTGCTGGTCGCCGATCAGGACCTGCAGCGGCGCAAGGATCGCGGTGAGCCCAATCGCCATGCGCAGCATGGTGCGCGCTTCCTCCGGATGGCGCCCGGCGAGCAGATAGCGCGCGCCGACCGCGAGCACGACGAACGCCGTGGTGAGGTATGCCGCGTTGACCATATGGGCGAGGCGGTAGGGGAACGTCGGGTTGAACACCACGGCGACCCAGTCGACCGGATAGGCGATGCCGTCGCGGACCTCATGACCGGTCGGAAATTGCATCCAGCTGTTGGCGGAAAGGATCCAGAACGCCGATGTGGCGGTGCCGACAGCGACCACCGCGGCCGACAGCACATAGAGCCAGGGCGGCACGCGGTTGAAGCCGAACAGCAGGATGCCGAGGAAGCTCGCTTCGAGGAAAAATGCGGTCAGCACCTCGTAGCCGAGCAGGGGGCCGATCACGTTGCCGACCACCACCGAGAACCGGCTCCAATTGGTGCCGAACTGGTAGCTCAGCACGATGCCGGACACGACGCCCATGGCGAACGACACCGCGAAGATCTTGGTCCAGAACTGCATCAGCCGGTGATAGCGCTCGGCGTCGGTGCGCAGCCAGAGCACGCCCAGCGTCGCGATATAGGCCGACAGACCGATCGTGAATGCAGGGAAAATAATGTGGAATGTGATCGTGAAGGCGAACTGCAGACGAGCCAGCAGGACGGCATCGAGGTCCATGATGCGATGCTCCGGCGCCGCCCCCGGCGGCGTATTGCCCGACCAAGCTAATGTCGATCTCGCTGTTGAATTCCGCAAGGGGCTGATGTGCTGCGGCTGGCGCATCGCTATGCTGCCAATGGGCAGGGGGACTGACCATGAGCGATACGACGACACGACAGGAAGGCCTGCTGGAGCGCACGTTCGGCCTGTCACAGCACGGCACCAACGTCCGCACCGAGTTCATCGCGGGGGCGACCACGTTCCTGACGATGGCCTACATCCTGTTCGTCAACCCGTCGATCCTGAGCAAAGCCGGAATGGACCAGGGCGCGGTGTTCGTCGCGACCTGCATCGCGTCGGCGGTGTCGACGCTGGTGATGGCGTTCTACGCCAACTATCCGATTGCGCTCGCGCCTGGCATGGGGCTCAACGCGTTCTTCGCCTTCACCGTGGTGCTGACCTACAAATATTCGTGGCAGCAGGCGCTGGCGGCGGTGTTCTGCTCGGGCGCGCTGTTCTTCCTGCTGTCGATGTTCCGCATCCGCGAATACATCATCGACGCGATCCCGAAGAACCTGAAGCTCGCGATCTCGGCCGGCGTCGGCCTGTTCCTCGCCATCATCGCGCTGGAAGAGGCCAAGATCGTGGTGGCGCATCCGGCCACGCTGGTGACGCTCGGCGATCTCAAGCAGTGGCCGGCGGTGCTGTGCCTGCTCGGTTTCGTGCTGATTGCGGCTCTCAACTTTCGCAAAGTGATCGGCGGCACGGTGATCGGCATCCTGGTGGTGACCGCCATCGGCATTCCACTCGGGCTTGCGCAATTCACCGGCGTCGCGTCGCCGCCGCCGTCGCTCGCCCCGACGCTGTTCAAGCTTGATTTCTCGCGCATCGCCGAGCAGACCTTCCTGGTCGTGGTGTTCAGCTTCCTTCTGGTCGACGTGTTCGACAACGCCGGCACGCTGATCGGCGTCAGCCATCGCGCGGGATTGCTCGACAAGGACGGCAAGCTGCCGCGGATGCGGCAGGCGCTCCTGGCCGACAGCTTCGCCGCGATGTTCGGCTCGCTGATCGGCACCTCGACCACGACGAGCTATATCGAGAGCGCGTCGGGCGTGGCAGCCGGCGGCCGTACCGGGTTGACCGCGGCGTTTGTCGCACTGTTCTTCCTGCTGGCGCTGTTCTTCTCGCCGCTCGCCGGCATGGTGCCGGCTTATGCCACGGCAGCCGCGCTGCTCTATGTCGCCTGCGTGATGGCGCAGGGGCTCGCCGACATGCAATGGGACGATCTCACCGAATCCGCGCCGGCGGTGGTCACCGCGGTGACGATGCCGCTGACCTATTCGATCGCGACCGGCATCGGGCTCGGCTTCATCACTTACGTCGCCGCCAAGATCATTGCCGGCAAGTTCACCGAGGCGAAGCCCGCGGTGATCATCCTGGCGCTGATCTTCGCCGTGAAATTCGGGCTGCCGGGATAGGAATGATGCAACGAATGAAATTCGCCAGTGTGGCGTTGGCGGCGGCGTGTCTGGCGCTGTGCGCAAGCAACGCGAGTGCAGCCGAGCTCAAGGTCTTCGGTTCGCGCGTCACCAAGGTCATTCTCGGCGAGCTTGGGCCGGGCTTCGAGAAGGCCACGGGCTTCAAGCCGGAGGTCACCGCCGACGTCGCCCAGGTGATGAAGCGGCGCATCGAGAGCGGCGAGGCGTTCGATCTCGCAGTGCTGGTGAATTTCCAGATCGACGACCTGATCAAGTCGGGGAAAATCCTGGCCGACACCCGCGCCGACATCATGTCGTCGGGCATCGGCGTCGCGGTGAAGCGCGGTGCGCGCAAGCCCGATATCAGCACGGTCGAGGCGTTCAAGCAGACACTGCTCAATGCCAAGTCGATCACGTACTTGAAGGAAGGCGCCAGCACCATCCACCTGCGCAAGCTGTTCGTTCAGCTCGGCATCGCCGATGCGGTCAAAGGCAAGGCGGTCGAGACCAACGGCGAGGAGGTGTCCGAGTTCGTCGCCGAGGGCAAGGTGGAGATCGGCCTGATCGTCACGCCCAACATCATGTCGGTCGAGGGCGCGGAGCTGGTCGGCCCGCTGCCGGCCGAGATCAACTCCATCGTGATGTTCACGGCGGGCGTCTCTGCGCTTTCGCCGAACCAGCAGGCGGCGCGCGAACTCATCAAGCTGATGAAAAGCCCGGAGGCGAAGCCGGTCATCAAGGCGAAGGGCAACGACCCGGCGTAACAGAGGCCAACATCGTGACTGCATTTTCGTCGTGGCAGTTCTGGGCGCTTTTGTCCGCGGCATTCGCGGCGCTGACCGCAATTTTCGCCAAGGTCGGCGTCGAGAACGTCAACGCCGACTTCGCGACGTTCATCCGCACCATCGTCATCCTTGCGACGCTGGCGTTGATCCTGCTCGTAACGGGGCAATTCCAGGCCCCGGGCAGCATCTCGGGACGGACTTACGTGTTCCTGGTCCTGTCGGGGCTCGCGACCGGCGGCTCGTGGATCTGCTATTTCCGCGCGCTCAAGATCGGGCAGGCGGCCCAGGTTGCGCCGATCGACAAGCTGTCGGTCGTGCTGGTGGCGTTGTTCGGCGTGGTGTTTTTGGGCGAAAGGCTGAGCGCGCCGAACTGGCTCGGCGTCGCGCTGATCGCGATGGGCGCGGTTCTGGTCGCTTATCGCTGAGCCGTTACGGCTTCAAGCCGTAGCGGGCGAATTCCTCGGCGATATCGGCGCGTGCCGCCTTGGCGGCCGCGAGATCGGTGCTGCCGCCGCTCCGGTCGCCCTTCTTGATCTTCGCCAGACCGCGTCCGTAGAGCGAGCCCGCGAGCTTGGGATCGCGCTTGAGCGCCGCGTCGTAGTCCTTGATGGCGTTGTCGTACTGGTTGAGCTTCAGGTAGACGAAGCCGCGGGTGTCGAGCACGTCGGCGGAATCGGCCTTGACCTTGATGGCCTGATCGCAATCCGAAAGCGCCTGCTGCGTCTGGCCGCTCACCGCGCGCACCCAGCAGCGCGCGTTCCAGGCGTCGGGATTGTTCGGTTGCAGCTTGGTGACCTCGCCGTAGTCGGCGGCGGCGCGGGCGAAATCGCCCTTGCGCTGATAGGCGGCGCCGCGATTGTTGTAGGCGAAGACCGATTTCGGATTGGTCTTGATCGACTGGTTGTAGTCGGCGAGCGCGCGCTCGAGATCGTTCTTGGCTTCGTAGGCCGCCGCGCGGCTGTTCAGATAATCGGTGTCCGAAGCGTCGATCTTCAGCGCCTGGCTGTAGTCGCCGATGGCGCCGTCCATATCGTTCTTGTCGGCCTTGGCGAGGCCGCGGAAGTAGTAGGCGTTGGCGAGATTCTTGGTGGTCTCGTCGATGATGGCGTCGCAGCTCTTGATCGCCATCTCAGCCGCAATGGAGCGGCCCTCGTTCATGCAGGTCACGGCGGCGCGCGCGGCCTGCGCCGAGGCTTGCGGAGCCGGCGACTTGCGTTGGATGTCGGCCGGCGCAGCCTGAGCCTGGGCTTGGGCGGCGGGGGCTTGGGCGGCAGGGGCTTGGGCGGCAGGAGCGGCCGCCGGCTGGAGCGGCGCCGCGGCCGGGCGCAGCTGTTGGGCAGGTTGCGCGGAGGATGCGGGCTCCGACGGCGCTGCGGCGGACGGCTGCGGCACCGCGCGATACGGCGTCGTCTTGGACTGGTAATCCTGGCCCGACGGGCGGTATTGCGAACCGGAATTGGACGATGGGCTCGGCACTTGCCGGTACGATTGCGCGTTGGCGCCAAAGCCGGTTGCAAGTATCACCGACGCGCCAAGGGCGATCAGCCGGAACGGATGGGTTTTGCGCTGGTCATTCAACATCGTCGATCCCCGGATGCACCGAAACGCCGACCGGTGCCGCGCAATCCCGGTGGCGCATTCATCGCAAGCATGCGAGCATCATTGCGTCCTGGCGATGAAACGCAATGCGATCCGCTGTCTTTCTGTTGCTCAGGTTAATTTGCTACCCGGCGCTGGCGTTGATGCTGGCGGCGGGGGCTGCGCTTGCCATTGTTTGGGTTAACGGCCAATGCCCGCCATTCGATGAGCTCGGCGTCACCTGCGCGACCAGGTTTTCGCAGCGGCTCGCGGATTTCGGACTGGCGGTTGCGGCGTTTTCGGCGCTCACCGGAATACCGATCATCCCGGCGCTCGGCGGCGTCGTGCTGATGGTGTTCGACATTTACCGAAGGTCGGGGCGGCCGAGCGCGGATCGGCCTGAAGCCCAGCCCCAGCCTTAGCTTTATTCAGCTTTGGCCCAAAGCCTTCTTGATCGTCAGCAGATCGCGCCAGGCGAGCCGCTTGCCGATTGGCGATCGCAACAGGTAGGCCGGATGCAGCATCGGCATGGCGCGGATCTCGCGCGTCCCGGTCTGATACGGAAACCAGCGACCGCGATTTTTCATGATGCCCTGGACGCCGATGAGTGCGCCGGTCGAAGGCTGACCGACAGTTACAAGAATATCCGGATTGCAAAGCTCGATCTGGCGCTGGACGAATGGCAGGCAGATCTGGGTCTCCACCGGCGTCGGCGTGCGGTTGCCGGGTGGCCGCCATGGCACGATGTTGGCGATGTAGACCTTGCTGCGGTCGAGGCCGATGGCGTGGAGCATCCGGTCGAGCAACTGGCCGGAGCGGCCGACGAAGGGCAGGCCCTGCCGGTCCTCCTCGGCGCCGGGCGCCTCGCCGACGAACATCAAACGCGAACCGGGCGTGCCGTCGGCAAACACCAGGCGGCTCGCGCCGCCCTTCAGCGCGCAGCCTTCGAAGCGATCGAGGATGCCGCGAAGCTCGTCGAGGCTCGCGGCGTTTCGCGCGGCTTCACGGGCAGCCATGACGGCCGCGTCGGGCGGTGGCGGCACCGGAGCGGACGGCTGGATCGGCGGGCTGAACGCAGACTTGGCCTGTGACGTCGCCTGGGGACGGGGCGCTGGCTCCGATTGAACGGCCGCGGCCCGTGGTTCAGATGCGACGGATGGCGCCGGCGGTTCGGACAGCCAGTCGTTCGGCTCCTCGCGGAGCGCAACATCGACGCCCGCCTCCGCATAGAAGGCGAGAAGTTCGCGGTTGGCCTTGTTGCGGTCCACAGTCATCGAGACGACAGATAGTCAGTCGAACAGCCGGTGGGCAGGTCCGCTTTGCAACAATCCGAGCAGCAGGATGACGATACCGCCGGCGAGCGTTCCGAGCGCCGCGCCGATGACCGCCATCAAGAACGGCCGGAACCGGTCGGGACTGCGCTCGCCTGCCACCTCCTTGGCATGCATCTCAATGGCGGTGTTGATCAGCACCTGAATCTGGTCGGCGTGGAGCGGCTTGCTGGGCGGTGCCGCGCCGTCGTCGGTCTTGGCAGCCCCGTTCTTGCCGTTTCCTTCGGCTTTGATCGATTCCGAGTATCGCCAGCGCAGCAGTACGCGCGACTCGCCCCGCAGCGTGTAGGTCTTGAAAAACTCGGGATGCTGCTCGAACACCGTTTGCCACTTCTTGCGCTCGGCAAACTTGATGGGAGACTGATCGAGTTGTTCGGATGTCAGCTCTTCGCTCGCTTCCAGCTCCGCGACCCACCGATTCAAGGTGGCGGACGGCCGGTCGGCGACACTCATGGCCTGGATCGCCGCTATGACATTTGCCAAGCGGTTTTCTTCCAAATAATGGCCTTTCGCCATAGCCTTGCCCTCAGCGCCCGGGAGCAGGGTATCATGTTATGGAGAAAGTCCATGTGCAACGGAAGGTTGCGAGCGCGCCATGCCCAATGAGATGCCCGCCCGAGAGGCGATGGAGTTCGACGTCGTGATTGTCGGCGCCGGGCCTGCGGGCCTCGCGGCTGCGATCAACCTGAAGCAGCGCTCGCCCGAAACCACAGTCGTTGTCGTGGAAAAGGGTTCCGAGGTCGGCGCACATATCCTGTCGGGTGCGGTGATCGATCCGATCGGGCTCGACCGGCTGCTGCCGGAATGGCGCAGCGAAGACACCCCGATCAAGACCAAGGTTTCCGACGACCGGTTCTACTGGCTTGGCCAGTCGGGCGGCATCCGGCTGCCCAACATCATGATGCCGCCGCTGATGTCGAACCACGGGAACTACATCGTCTCGCTGGGCAATGTCTGCCGCTGGCTTGCGACCAAGGCCGAAGCGCTGGGCGTCGAGATCTATCCGGGCTTCGCCGCGACCGAGGTGCTGTTCGACAATGGCGCGGTGGTCGGCGTCGCGACCGGCGACATGGGCATCGCCAAGAACGGCGCGCCGCGCGGCGACTTCACCCGCGGCATGGAGCTGCGCGCCAAGTACACGCTGTTTGCCGAAGGCGCGCGCGGCAGCCTGTCGAAGATCCTGATTTCGAACTACGGACTCGATCGCGGCCGCTCGCCGCAAAAGTTCGGTCTTGGGTTGAAAGAGCTCTGGCAGGTTTCCCCTGACAAGCACAAGCCGGGCCTGGTGCAGCACAGCTTCGGCTGGCCGCTCGACAACTCCACCGGCGGCGGCTCGTTCCTCTACCACTTCGACGACAACCTGGTGTCGGTCGGCTTCGTGGTGCACCTCAACTATTCGAATCCGTATCTGTCGCCGTTCGAGGAGTTCCAGCGCTTCAAGACGCACCCGAACATCCGCGGCACCTTCGAGGGCGGCAAGCGGCTGTCCTACGGCGCGCGCGCCATCACCGAGGGCGGCTATCAGTCGGTGCCGAAGCTCACGTTCCCGGGCGGCGCGCTGATCGGCTGCGCCGCGGGCTTCATCAACCTGCCGCGCATCAAGGGCAGCCACAACGCGATCCTGTCAGGCATGCTGGCGGCAGCTCACGTCTCCGACGCGCTGGCGCAGGGCCGCGCCCACGATGAGTTCGCAGGCTATGACGAGGAATGGCGCGAGGGCGATATCGGCAAGGACCTTTGGAAGGTTCGAAACGCCAAGCCGCTGTGGTCGAAGCTCGGCACGCTGCTCGGCATCGGCTTGGGCGGCTTCGACATGTGGTGCAATACTCTCGGCTTCTCGCTGATCGGCACGCTCGCCCACGGCAAGCCCGACTCGGACACGCTGAAGCCCGCCATCGAATGCCGGCCGATCGCCTATCCGAAGCCGGACGGCAAGCTGACCTTCGACAGGCTGTCATCGGTGTTTCTGTCCAACACCAATCATGAGGAAGACCAGCCGCCGCATCTGCATGTCGGCGACATGGCACTGCAGCAGTCGTCGGAGCACGATGTTTATGCGGGGCCGTCGAGCCGGTATTGCCCGGCCGGCGTTTACGAATGGGTCGAAGAGGGCGGCAAATCGCGTTTTGTGATTAACGCCCAGAACTGCGTCCACTGCAAAACCTGTGACATCAAGGACCCCAACCGGAACATCACCTGGGTGCCGCCGGAGGGCAGCGGCGGGCCCAAATACTCGAATATGTGAAGCGGGTTCTGGCCCTTCGTCAC
>JADMIO011200099.1_pt1 | contig 77321 bp, 66 predicted proteins | sample 8958161 | NCBI WGS metagenome assembly JADMIO01 (sample SAMN16585339, study PRJNA669376) | soil metagenome | isolation source: Crop rotation soil | place: USA: Cullars Rotation, Alabama | collected 2011
CGCGACAACTTGTCCACGTGGAATTCTAAGCTTAGGATCCCAATGTGCTGGAAAGGCCTGCAGCTTCTGGCTCGCTGATAATTACGCACTCGCAGGAAGGCTCGACGACGCGAAGGCGCTCTTCGAGCGTCTGCTCGCAATTCAGAACGATGTCGGATTACTCGCGGAAGAATATGATCCGCGCGGGAAGTGTCACCTGGGGAATTTCCCGCAGGCGTTCAGTCACGTTGGTCTGGTTACAACGGCGATGAACCTGGCGGAAGCAGCATCACAGGCTGCAAAGAGCCCGGCGAGTCAGAGAGGTACCACGAAAGTGCCCGAACAGGGCAGCGAGCCACCGCGCAAACCAGCGATCAAGCCGCGTCGAACAAGGAAATAAACTGCGTAGCAAGCGCAGGACCCGTTCCCTCATCCTCATGTTTGAAGAACGCAAACAGCTCGCGCCACTTCTGCGCCTTCAGGCGTGAAGCCCACGAATCCAGCTCACCGGGCTCGTACAAAACCTTGCGCAGTCGCGCATAGCCCCACGACGCCGTCGCAACCAGCGGCGTTTCCGTTTCCTCGTCGTGCGCAATCACCAGAGCTACATCGTGACAATGCAACAGGGAATACACCGCGTCATCCAGCCATGACGGATTGCGGAACTCGAACGCAAGCCGCAGATCGTCGGGAACGGATGCCAGGAAGTCGGACAGGCGCGCATCATCGCGCTTGAAGTTCGGAGGCAGTTGCACCAGCATCGGGCCGAGATGCGAACCGAGCGTTCGGGCGACGTCGCAGAAATAACCTACTTCCGAGTCACAATCCTTCAGGCGCTTGAAGTGTGTGATCTTCTGCGGCGCTTTCAGTACGAATGTGAAGCCGGCCGGGACTTGTGAGGCCCAGCCGGCTACAACGGATGCGTTCGGCATCCGGTAAAACGTGTTGTTGATCTCGACTGTATCGAGCTTCGACGCGTAATACGTCAGCATGTCTGCAGCCTTCAGGTCGGCCGGGTAGAAAACGCCTTTCCATTCCTTGTAAGCGAATCCACTCGTACCGGCCAGCAGGCGCATTTCATCTCCGTCGAATAACGATCGGGCCGTTCGTGGTGACAACGCGCACCGGCGCGCCGCCATCGCCCAGCTTCGTGTTTATGTGCGTCGCATTGCGACCGAGCACCTGAACGTTCAATGCGACTTCGGTATTGAACGGCCCGTTCGTCGTGCCGGTCTCGAGGTCTGCATTGTAATACTCGGGGACTGATAAAGTCACGGGGCCATTCGACGTCTCCGCATCCAGGCCCGCGCCCTCCCAGCGAACGCCACTGAGTCGTACCGACAACGGACCATTGCGCGTCCGAGCCTTGACGTCGCCCGCGACATCCATCAGCGCAAGCGGACCATTCACGGTGGAAGCCGAAATGCTGCCGCGCACATTGTGAATACTGAGCGGCCCATTCGAAGCGACCAGATCCAGGTTCGTCGCACGTGGTACCTTGACCACGTACATCACCGACCAGCTCTCGTTGCTCGCCAGGTCATCCGGGCCCGATGCGACGAGCGAGCCGCCGCTGTGTGAGGCGCGCACACCGTGACCGATCTCTGCCGCGCGCGCGGCATCCGGCGCTTCCGCCTGCACACGCGCTTCCACGGACACCTCCGTTCCGCTCCACGACTCGACAGACACACCACCATTGCGACCCGCGTCGATGTGCAGCGAGCCCGGCGAGTGGAATGTTTCCGTCCGCACCTCGCACGAACGCTCGCGGTTCGATCGCTCGCGGCGACACTGCGCCAGCCATTGCGCCGAGTCGTCCTGCGCACGAAGCGGTACCGATGTCATGAGCGGAACGGCCCAGACCAGCGCGAACACGACAAGCGAAACTTTCTTCTTCATGAAACCTCCGATTGTTCAACATCAGGCGAGCGAAGCCGCTCGTGCGATATCACGAACGTTGGACAGGGCAGACTCGGAAACGGTTGCCGGAGGTTGTCTGCATTCCGTCCCTAACCGATCCCGAATTAGCGTCTCGTCACAGATTGATTGCGGTTTTTCTCGCGTTCAAGCACTCGTAGTTGAGGTGCGATAAAAACCGCATTTCGAAAGGAAACGATGCGTGGATTGACCCGACGGGAGAGACAGGTCATGGACCTACTCTATCGCTGGAAAGAGGGTACGGCGGTCGAGGTAATGGCGGCGATTCCAGATGCCCCGAGTTATTCCACGGTTCGCTCGATTCTGACCGTTCTTGAGGAGAAAGGCCTCGTGACTCATCGCGAGCACGGGCGCACATACGTATACCGACCGACGGTTCCGAAACGGGCGGCGGCGGAGAACGCACTCGAACACATGCTTACGACCTTCTTCGACGGATCAATCGAAAAAGTTGTGCAAGCATTGATAACACTTCGAGGGCGACCGCTGACGCGGGAGGAGCGAGATCGAATTGCGAAAATGATCTCGGAGTCTCAGAACCGATGACAACACTGTTGTGGTGTGCCCTGACGGGCGGTGCGTTGCTGTCGGTCATACTTGGCATAACCTTGTTGATGCCGCGCCGGAGTGCTGCCGAGCGTCACACTCTGTGGTGCATCGCGATGACAGTGCAAATGACAATCATGCCGCTGTCCATCATCACGCCGCCGCTTCTGCAGCGATCTCCACTCCAGGCAAATACGCTGTTGGGATGGGTGCACGAGACAGGATCGCGCATTGCGATCGCAGGTGACGCTTATCATGCCGACTCCGGCCGCACAATAGCGATCGGTAGCCCGAAGCCAGCGGCGCGGTCGCATCTGCGCATCTTGTCCGTCGTGTTTCGTCCAATTGCGCGCAATGGTTTCGCCATTTGGCTGAGTGGCGTCCTCGTAATGGCTGCCAAATTGTTAACTGGTTTGTGGGCAAGGCGCAGACTGTTGGCGGGAAGCACGCCCGTTACTGAGACCGAACTGCTTCATTTGGGCGCTGCAGCTGCCCAAGCGGCAGGTGTCAACAGGACTATACACATGCGAGTAAGCAATTGCCTTCCCGTTCCCGTTACCTGGGGCTGGCGTCATCCGCATATCGTGTTACCGGACCGCTGCGAAACATGGCCAAGATTGCTCAAGTGGCATGTGCTCCTTCACGAGACCGCCCATATCGAGCGGGCTGATTCTGTAATGGATCTCATAGCGCAGTTCGCGTGTGTGTTCTACTGGTTCAGTCCGCTGACTTGGTTGGGGTTGCGGAGAATGCGGTACGAATCGGAGTTATCCTGCGATGAAATCGTGCTCGAACGTGGCGCGCACGCCGTCGATTATGCCACATCTCTGCTCAGCTTCTCTACCAGGCTTGGGAATCAAGGTGGTTCTGTCACTGGCGCGCACGCAATGGCACGCAAGCATGATCTCGAGTCTCGCATTGTGTGCATTCTACGACCGTCGAGACAATGCAACTCAATTTGGCATACGGGTCGTGTACCGTTACTCGCGACGGCCGCGATATCCCTGACAATCAGCACCATTCGGCCCCGAACTGTCTTGGGGTCCCCAGCTCAGATGACCGCGTTGGTGCACATAAAGGACTCGGCCCATTCCACGAGGGTAGCTGGCTTTGATCGCGGGAACCCTGGCGACTTAAAGCATCAAGAACAAGGAGATGTATGCGCTCCCAGGTTCCCGCCGCCTGCCACGGGCGTGACGATGTCCGGTTTGTACAATCCGACGACTTTCGAGGAAATCGGCACTTACAGGGTCGAAGGGGCTGAGCCCGTCGTCAACCATCTATTCCTGCAGACAGCTGCTAACAGATGCATCGAGTCACAAATCGCCGAGCCTGCGCAGTTCGGTGAGAATGACGATTCCATCATACCGTTGCGCGGCACGGAATCGATCTTCCGCGAGAAGGTAGGTGGCACCGATCGCATCATGCGAATCCACTCCAATGCGGACGGAACCCTGACTGAAACGTACACCATCAATGGTAGCCGCATGCCAGTTGACAGGAATGCCACGTCGTGGTTGCACCACATACTCCCGGAAGTCATCCGGCAATCTCATGCTGGTGTCGATAGCCGCGTCGAACGCCTACTCGAAGACCGAGGCCTCATGGGTTTGCTCGCCGAAATCAGCGTGCTCCCAAACAACACGGCCATCCATGCATACCTGGCGGCAGCCGTAAGGCACGCTGAACGAAATCTGACGGACGATGAATTCCGCCAATTACTCAGCTTCGGTGAATCGCGTTTCGCAGCATCACCGATGGACCTTGCGGAATTCCGCAATCACGATGTTGTGGCAAAGGATCATGTAAACGACTTCGGAGCAGGTCAATGACAATACAGTCTTGCGCAAAAGAGATGTGTATCATCATCGCCATTTCTTTCGGCACCGGGGCAACCGCGCTCGCTACAGAACCACAGCAACCGACGATGTCGTTGAGCCCCGGGCAAGTGGTTCGTATTGACAGTGTATTTCGTCGCTGGAACTCAGCGGCAACACCAGGTTGTGCACTCGGCATTTACCATGACGGCCAGATAGTTTATGAGAAGGCGTTCGGTATGGCTGATCTCGAGCGTGCCATACCGTTGAACACAAACAGCGTGCTGCCAGTACAGTCGATGACAAAGATGTTCATTGCAACGACCATTTTCATGCTTGTGCACGAAGGAAAGCTGAGCCTTGACGACAATGTCAGAAGATACGTGCCGGAACTTCCTGCTTATGCATCGTCGATCACAATCCGGCAGCTGTTACGGCTCACGAGTGGGTTTCCGGATATTGGCAACCTTGTTCAGCTCGCCGGTTATCGGGATGACGAGCACATTACAACAGGCGAATACCTGAAGATAATCGCGCGTATGCGACACCTGAATCACGCACCGGGGACGGCATACTCTTATAACAATGATGGAATGGTGCTACTGCCTTTGATCGTTGAGCGCATAACGGGTCGCCCAATGTCGGAAGTAATGCATGATCGGATCTTTCAGCCTCTCGGGATGGAGAACACATTCTTTAGGGAAAACCCCAGCCAGATTATTCGCGGTCGTGCACTCGCCTACTCACGCGAAAAGGAATACGTCAACGCGCAGAATTCATCGAATCATGTATTCACAACGGTTGGTGATCTCGCAAAGTGGGACCGGGGAATGTCGACTGGCTCAGTTCTGGGCACCATCCCGGACAGCATGGCGAAGAGGACCGTTCTGCCCGATGGAACGGTGGTCGACTATGGACAGGGAATGGAGGTGATGGATTTCCGTGGCCTTACCGCAATTCTGCACTCCGGCAGCGCCAGCAACGGCAATTCGGTATACATGCGGTGGCCAGCGATGAACACCTCAGTATCGGTAATATGTAACGCCGGTGATGCGTCGGCGATCAACCGAGGACTCCAGGTCTCGACAATCGTGCTCGACTCGGCGTTCGCGCACAGTTCAAACTCCGGAATGAGCATGAGCGGGAGTCCGGCCACCGCAGAAGACTCCGGCAAGCGGGTAGTTATGCCCGCGAATGTTGTGCGTCGTTTCGCTGGCACGTATTTCGGGTATGCTGGCGGGCCATCCGTGCGAAGATTCGGGATGCAGGGCGACACGTTGTGCCGGTTGGCGGATAACAAATGCGCTGATTTGCTCGATCCCGTTGGAAGCCGGACATTTCATTTGCGCCAATCACCGATCAACTACGAATTCGAATCGAATGCGGACGGCAAAGTGGTTGGTGTTCGAAGAATTGTGACGGGCCAACACACACTTCAACTTGCCAGAGTAGGATCCAAGCCGCGCGCTTCCGTGACGGCGTACGCTGGTCGCTACTGTAGCGACGATCTCGGGACGTGTTTGCAAATCAATGTCGAGGGCACGGTGTTGCGGAATCATTGGCCACGTGACCCGCAAGGCGTCGAACTCGATGCCGTCTTCGAAGACGGTTTTGAGGACGGATTCGGAACGTACCGATTTATTCGCGACCGTGCGGATAGAATTATTGGTCTCGACTTTCACCAGGAGCGAATCTGGAAACTTCACTTTCAACGGGTTGGCGCAAATGAATCGGGTAGCCTCGGTGATCTCCTGCTGACCCGAGAGCCGTCCCCTTTCCCAAAGGCCGCAAAATGAATCGTTTACTATGTATTCTCATTGCGTTTTCGGGGCTTTTTGGGGCGACGCAGGCGTCGGCCCAGACGGTTGACCGAACATCGATCGATGCAGCACGAACCGCCTGGCTCCGGACTTTCGCAGCAAAGGACACCTCGATTCTACGGAACACCACCACCGACAATGTCGTTGCCGTGTTCACAGGCGAACACGGCCGCACGCTGACAGGCCGTAAAGCTGTTGCCGAATACTACGGGGACATATTTGCGCACGTGAAGTTCGACCTCGCCATGACCTTCGAATCATCCACGCTCGACATTCACGAGAATTGGGCCTTGGACAAGGGCGTATGGGGGCCAGTTGGCAACACCCTCTCAGGGCAGTATCTCATTCTCTGGCGCCGCGGCGACGATCTGATTTGGCGCGTTGCGTACTGGACAGCTGGCGACAAAGTGTAATTTCATGCTGTTGGCGGCGTCGCAGGGTGCAAATGTCCAACCGAATAGCTAAATTCGGTTGGACAGAACGCAGCCAAGGGGAAACAATGCACCGCTATCCCGAAATGATGATCGCGCCCATGCGCGCCGAGATAACCGAGCTGGGCGCCATCAGCCTTCAGACTGCCGAGGCCGTTGACCAGTTCGTAAACGATTCGAAGGGCAAAACCGCGCTGCTCGTGGTGAACTCGGTGTGCGGCTGCTCCGCCGGCTCCATGAGGCCCGGCCTCCGCATGGCCCTCGAGAAGGTCCAGCCAGACGCGATCGCCCAAGTCTTCGCTGGCGCCGATCTCGAGGCCACCGCGAGAGCGCGCGAGATCTTCCAGCCGCATCCGCCGTCGTCACCGGCCATTGCCCTGTTCCATGACGGCGAGCTCGTGTTCATGCTCGAGCGCCAGCATATCCAGGGTCAGCTGCCGGAACGCATTGCCACCGCCCTCGCCCAGGCAGTCGAGGCCAACGCCGCAGCGTGAGCGCCGCAGCGCCGAAACCGTGACGCGCGAGACGTGACACAGACCGACGAAGCGCGACGCGCGCAACAGATCGATTTCATCATCGAGATCGATCGCCTCAAGAACATCGCGCGTAACACGCGTCTCACGGACGGCAGCCGCGCCGAGAATTCCGCCGAGCACTCCTGGCATCTCGCCCTGATGGCGGCCACGCTCGCGGAACACGCAGCACCCGGCGCAGATATCAGTCATGCAACCCTGCTTCTCCTCCTGCATGACGTCGTCGAGATCGATGCAGGTGATACCGACTGCTACGACGAAGAGGGCTACCGAACCAAGCACGCGCGCGAGACCGCCGCTGCACAACGCATCTTCGGACTGCTGCCGCACGATCAGGCGGACAAATACCGGGCGATGTGGGAAGAATTCGAGCAGAACGAAACGCCATCCGCGATGTATGCGAATGCACTCGACCGACTGCAGCCGATGCTGCTCGTTCGCGGCGTGCGGTATCGCGAATGGTCACTCCGCGCAAAGACGCCTGACGTCGTATACAAGAGAATGGCGCCGGTCGAACACGGTGCACCGGGACTCTGGAGCTATGTCACCGGCATGATCGATGAGGCGTTCAGTACCGGACGCTACGGAAGGATCGACTGAGATGCAGAGAACAACAGCAGTTTTATTGTATGCGACGTCGATGTTGCTGCCCGCGCTCCGCGCGCAGGCGCAGTCGCGTGAGTCGGCAATGAAGAGCGTGCTCGCAACGGAAAAAGCGTTCTCGAAAGCATGCGTCGACACGTTCCCGCAGGTCGCATTCGATCGTTATCTGTCGGCGGATGCAATGATCTTCCGGCCGCGCGCGCAACGCGCGATCAATCTGCACAACACGCGTCCGCTTCCGCCCGTCCTCACGCTCGCATGGGAGCCGGAGTTCGCAGATATGTCGCGCGCTGGTGATTTCGCCTACACAACCGGTCCGCTCGTATCGGGCGCGCGCCGCGGCAACAGCGATCCTACGTTCGATCAGTATGTCAACATCTGGCGCAAGCAGAAGGACGGTCGGTGGCTCGCCGTGATCCACGCAGACGTGCGCGTGCCTGCAGATCCGAGCGCGCCGAAAAAAGTGAAGTGGCCGGAAGCACCGCCCGCATACGCAGGCAGGGTCGGCACATCGCAGGACGAGAAGAGCACGCTGCTCAATGCCGACAACGCATTCGCCGTCGCCGTGCGCAACGCCGACTACAGCACCGTCATCAGACCGCTCGCCACATCCGACATGCGTCTCCTGCGCAGCCAGATCGAGCCGATGATCGGCATCGATTCCGTCGCGCTGACCACGCGCCACGCGAACGTCACCATGTGGATGCCGCTCGAGGCCAACGTCGCAACCTCCGCCGACCTCGGCTATACCCGCGGCTCCTACGTCATCGCGCTGCCCGCCGGCGGGACACAGACCGGGGACTACCTGCGCATCTGGAAGCGCGACAGGAACGGCACCTGGAAGATCGCTCTCGACATGTTGAGTCCCGGTAGGTAAGCTACCTCCCCTCGGACCTTTCCTAACTTCTCAACTTTCGGCCGTTCCAGCCATGGAAGGCTTTCACTTATCCACAGGATAACGCGAAAATGGGTCATCGATATGTCTGAATGGGTCAAAAGTTGGGAAGAAAAGAAAGGTCCGAGGAGGTCGACGAAATTCCTAGCTGCCACAGCGCTTTTTACGCTCTTCGCCGCCCCCGTCATCGCACAGAAACCCGTTCGCGATCCGAACATTTCGATCGACGAAGCCTACACGAAGAAGATTCGCGAATACACAACCGAACCGTTCTTCAACTCGGCACTCACCGACTACCTGCCCGCGTCGAAGACCGTGCCGACACCGATGGTGCTCGGTGACATTGCGGGTGCGCCGAACAAGCTCCCGTACTCCACCGAAGTTTACGACTATATGCGACGTCTGGCGGCAGCATCGCCACGCGTGAAGGTCTTTTCCATTGGAAGAACCGAAGAAAACCGCGAGATGATTGCAGTCGGTGTCGCGTCCGAAGCGGTTTGGGCGAAGCTCGACGAAAACAAGAAGATGCTCGCGCAGCTCGGTGACCCGCGCTCCATCAACATGGATGACGCGCGCGCGGAAAAAATCGCGCAGCAGGCGGTGCCCGTCTATTACATCACCGGCTCGATCCACGCGCCCGAAGCAGGCGCACCGACGGCATTGATGGAGCTCGCGTATCGTCTCGCAGTCGACGAATCTGCATACATCAGGAACATTCGTGATCACATGATCACGCTGATCACACCGATCGTCGAGGTCGACGGCCGCGATCGACAGGTCGATATCTTCCGCTATCACCTCGCCCACCCCGATCAGACCGTGCCAGGCCTCATTTACTGGGGCAAGTACGTCGCACACGACAACAATCGCGATGCGATGGGTGCGACCCTGAAGCTCACGCAGAACGTGCTGAACACGTATGTCGGATGGAACGCACAGGTGCTGCACGACCTGCACGAGTCCGTGCCATTCCTGTACGACAATACGATCGGCGACGGCCCGTACAACTCATGGGTGGATCCGCTGCTCACGAACGAGTGGCAGATGATCGGCTGGGACAATGTGCAGGAGATGACGCGACTCGGCATGCCCGGTGTGTTTGCGCACGGTGACTTCGACACGTGGTCGCCGGGATACCTCATGTTCATTGCAGCCATGCACAACGGCATCAGCCGCCTGTACGAGACGTTCGGCAACAGCGGCAGTGCGGAGACACTCGAGCGCACGTTGTCCGCATCCGAAACGTCGCGCACATGGTATCGACAGAACCCGCCGATCCCGCACTTCAAGTGGTCGTTGCGCGACAACAACAACTATGAGCAGACCGGCCTGCTCGTGTCGCTCGATTATTTCGTGAAGAACCGCGCGATGTTCCTGCAGAACTTCTACGAGAAGTCGAAGCGGTCGATCATGAAACCGCACGTGGAAGGCCCGGGCGCCTACGTGCTGCCCGCAAACGATCCGCGCCTCGGCGCGCAGGCGGAATTGCTTCGCGTCCTGCAGCTCCAGCACGTGGAGATCTCGCGCGCAACCGCGCCGTTCAAGGTCGCAATGCCGGTTAAACGTTCCGGCCGCGGAGGCAATGCAGGCGGCGGCGGTCGTGGACGCGGCGCAGGTGGTGGCGGCGCCGGCGCTGCGCCCGCAGGCGGTGGTGCCGGCGATGCGACGCAACCCGCAACCACTGCCGCAACGAGTGCGTCCAATGCCCCGGACTCGATTCGCGTTACGCGCGGCGATACATCGGCGAACCGCGCGCAGGACACTGCGCGCACCGAAATGCGCGAGTTTCCCGCGGGCAGCTACATCATTCGCATGGACCAGCCATACTCGCGCATCGCCGACGCACTGCTCGACTATCAGTACTGGAGCCCACAGGATCCGCAGAAGAATCCGTACGACGACACCGGCTGGACATTCCCCGAAGGATTCGGCACTGCTGCGATTCGCGTGATGGATCCCAAGGTGCTCGATGCGCCGATGACGAAAGTCAGTGGCACTGTCAACGCCGAGGGTGGCGTAACCGGTAACGGCAGCATCTTCGTCATCAATCACAATGCCGACAATGCACTCGCAACCCTGCGCTATCGCTTGAAAGACGCGGACTTCCAGTCGGCGGAAGAGCCGTTTGATGCAGCCGGTCAGAAGTTCAATCGCGGCTCCTTCATCATTCGCGGTGTGTCGCAGGCGGACCTCGATCGCGCGACGAAGGACCTGGGCGTCAAAGCATACGCGATCAGCAGCGCACCGTCCGTGAAGATGCACCCCGCGCGCGCCGCGCGCGTCGCAATCCTGCATACGTGGTCATCGACACAGACCGAAGGATGGTGGCGCGAGGCATTCGACTTCCTGCACATCCCGTTCGACTACATCAGTACGCAGGACGTCGCAAAAAACAACAATCTGAATGCGACGTACGACGTGATCGTGTTCCCGCCCGCGGGTGCGAGTGGTCAGGGAATCATCGACGGAATGCCGATGTGGCGGAATCCGATGCCGTGGAAGCAGTCGGCCGAAACGCCGAACATCGGAACATGGGCGCAGACGGAAGACATCCGCCCGGGTCTCGGCTTCGACGGCCTGCAGCATCTGCGCGACTTCGCATCGAAGGGTGGTGTGCTCGTCGGCGTCGGAAACACCGCAGACTTCTTCATCAACTTCGGAATCACGAACGGTGTGAGCATCAATCAGCCACGCGGCAATGAAGTCGTGGGCTCCCTGCTGCGCACGCGTCTCGTCGATGAAACCAGTCCGATCGTTTACGGCATTCCCGATTCCCTCGCGGTCTATAGCGAGGACGGCGAGAGCTTCAACGTGTCGAACACGCGCGGTGGACGCGGCGGTGGTGGTGGCGGTGGTGGTGGTGGTTCACGTCCTACTGGCCGTGGAACACCAGACGACGTCGACAATGTGCAGGGCTTCGCACCACTCGATCCGCGTTTCCAGGCGCCGGCGCGCGTGTCCGTTCAGCCCTGGCAGTATGCGCCGATTACGGATGACCAGATGCGCAGCCCGCTCAACATCATCCCGCCCGATCAACGACCGCGCGTGCCGCTCCGCTTCAGTGCAACCGGAAGCCTGCTGGTATCCGGCCTGCTCGATGGCGGCAACGATATTGCACAACGTCCCGTCGTCGTCGATGCACCGCTCGATCGCGGGCACATCGTGTTATTCGCAAACAATCCTATGTGGCGCGGTGAAACCATCGGCAGCTACTTCATGGTGTTCAATACCATCCTGAACTGGGACAACCTCAACGCGGGTCGCAAGCTCGATCCGCGATAGAGTCGATCAAGCATGACTGGATTGCTCCTGAAGAGGGCAGTGCTCATCGCACTGCCCTTTTTCATCTCAGCCGAAGCCGTTGCGCAGGATCCGATTCACGAGCAGCCGCCGGCGCACTCGATGACGCCTGCCGCATTGAATGACACAGCAATGGCCACGGTAAATGGTCGGGAAGCTGCCCGCCTGGTCCCGGTGGGTGGACAAATGCTGGGTGGGTTCATCGGCACGCCCTGGACAATCGTGTCTGGCATTGCTTTGACGAGCGGAGGAAAGCCATCGATCAAGATGGCGATCGGCCCGGCAGTGTCCTTCGGGACGCTCGCTTCCATACGTGGTGCCGATCACCCGCTTCCGCGCGAGCTCCGCGACATTGCCATGAATCACGATTCCGCTTACGTGGCATCATTTCGGCGCGCCTACAACACAACGTTGAATAATCGCCGCGGAAATGCATTCGCACTCGGAAGCCTCGCGGGCGTAGGGGCTGCTCTCGGGCTTTTCTTTCTGGTTGTCGGGCCCGCATTGGCGGATTGACCAGACAATATCTGGCCGCCTCATCCCACAGACATTGGATACATCGCTTCACCTGTGTAGAGTGTCGGCTCGACCGGATGTGTTCTGTCTCCTGGAGCCATGCATATTTTTGCCTCAGGCAACACCGCTGCGGAATTCGACAATTCGACGGAGTCGACTCCTGAATTTCCCGATGACGCAACTGTCCGCGAATTGTTTGACGGCAGATTCCGGTCAAAGCGCGCAGGCGCCATCGCAGCACTCATTGACGATGACAAAACGCGTATCATCACAGTAGGCGATCCCACCAGACATCACCTCAACAACAGCACCATCTTCGAGATCGGCTCCATTACCAAAGCATTTGTCGGCACCATCCTCGCCGATATGGTACTGAAAACAGAGGTCCATCTGGACGACCCCGTCGCGATGTATCTTCCTGAAGCCGTGCGCGTCCCGCGCTGGCACGGTCGCGACATCACGCTGCAGCATCTCGCAACACATACCTCGGCGCTGCCGCGCATTCCGTCGAACATGCGACGCTTCTTCACGCGCGATCCCTACCGCAACTATTCCGTGGAACGCCTCTATCAATTCCTTGGAACGCACTCGCTCAGATACGATCCTGGATCGAGCTATGAGTATTCCAACCTCGGCGTCGGATTGCTCGGACATGCACTCGCCCGCCGCGCTGGCATGAGCTTCGAAGATCTCGTAACCACACGCATTGCAGCACCGCTCGGCATGAGCAGTACGCGAATCACACTCACGCATGACATGTCGCTTCGATTTGCCGGCGGACACAACCGACTGGGGCTCCCCACACCACACTGGAATATGGCCTGCCTCGCAGCTGCTGGCGGACTTCGCTCCTCGATGGACGACATGACGAAGTTTCTCGCGGCCGCTATGCTCCTCAAGAGCAACGGCGAACAGCTCTACAAGCCTATGCTCGTCGCAACAACAGCGCGCATCGGATCCGAAGCAGTTCGAGTCGGCCTATGCTGGCACACATTGCATCGCGGCGAGGCGGAGATCGTGTGGCATAACGGCGCTACGGGCGGCTTCTCCAGCTTTCTCGCATTCAATCGAGCCGCACGGCGAGGCATCGTCATCCTGAGTAACGCACGAGCCCGGATCGATGCCGTCGGCATGCGCCTGCTCGACCCGTCCGCGAGGGCTTCCGACAGGTTCCTCCTCGCCGCCTGATCCATTCGCCCACAAACCCCATACGTTCGTCCCACAAGCCGTGCAAACATCGCCAACTGTTACCAAATTGGATATAGTAGTCCTGGATATAGTTCAGCCGGCACTTCGACACCACGCGAGGCACGCATGCGCACCACCATCATCGTTGTCGTTTCAGTCCTTGCGGCACTCTCGCCGCGCCCCGGTCATGCGCAGACGACGCCGCAACAGCCGCCGCCGGCACCGCGTGCGTTCCAGTTTCCCGATACGCTGGGCGCCAACTTCGCGATCGGCGACTCTGCAACAAAAAATGGCACGGTAAACGATTACGATTTTCTTGATGGCTTGTGGACGTTCAAGTTTCAGCAGCGTCGTCCGGACGGACAGTTTCAGCCGGCGTTCCCCGGCCACTGGCTGAGCAAGCGGGTTCAGACGAAGAACGCGATGCTGCAGGACCTGTGGCGCGGCGATAATCCAAACGGCCCGTGGGAATCAGGCACGTACAGTTATCGCGTGTACAATCCGGGGCGGAAGATCTGGACGTTCATGGGAGTGAACAGCGAAGTGGGCGATTGGGAGCCGGGCCTGTCCTGGTCCGACGCGAACAACCGCTACGTGATTCAGCACTATGGAAAGATGATAATGCGGATCCGCTACTTCAACATCACGCCGACGCATTTTCAGTGGCGCGGCGATTCGAGCAACGATGGTGGCAAGACGTGGATCCTCGATTTCTGGACAATGGAAGCCAGCCGCGTCGGTAACTAACAGAACGGATACAACAATGCGCAAACAGGTTGCACAGGAACGTCTTCCGCTGAAAGAGCTCGAGTTACTGGTACTTCTTTCGACAGAGGAGGAAGCGCTCCACGGATACGCGCTGCTCACACGTATCACTGAGCGATCGGACGGGTTTCTCTCGCCCGGCCCTGCGAGCCTCTATCGGACACTCGCACAGCTGACACAGGAACGCATTCTCGAGGCGTTCGCCGGTAACGACGCCGATGATCCGCGCCGGCGCTACTACCGTCCGACGACATTCGGCCGCGCGGTGCTCCGTGCAGAACTGAGGCGCATGTCGCGTCTTCTGCATGAAGCTCACGAGATCGGCATTCGCTTCGAGCCGAACACCATATGATTCGCGCACTGCGACGTCTCGTCATGCGCCTGTACCCCGGCGCATTCCGCCGGACATGGGGTGCCGAGCTGGAGTCCGTGAGCACGCAGGCACTGAAGACAGCAACGCAGACGGGCGGCGAGGCGCGCAGTGCGGAAATGCTGCTGCTGATCGATGCAATCCGCATGTTGCCCCGCGCCTGGATGGATCAGCGCGAGCACGCCCGCATTGTCGAGTCCGTCGTTGCGCAGGACGACGCACCGCGGAACAGCTGGATCAAACGCATGCTCGATACGTTGCGACAGGATATGCGACATACGTTCGCGCAGTGGCGGCAGGCTCCCATGTTCACGGCATGTGCCATCGCGACGCTCGCAATCGGCATGGGTGCCGCTGTCGCAATCTTCACTGTCATCAACGGCGTGCTGATGCGGCCGATGCCGTATCGCGAGCCCGATCGCATTGCAATCATCGGCTCGCAGTTTCCGTTCTGGGCAGACCTTCCGACACTCGATCGTGCGAACAGCATAGAGTCGTATGCGACGTGGCAAGGCTGGCGGGCCGCATTCCCCGAGCCGGACGGAAGTGTCGGCGTCAGGCTTTCCGCGTCTGTCGGCCCGGAATTCTTCCAGATGCTCGGCGTCAAGCCGGCGCTCGGCAGACTGTTCGACGCCCGTGATGCACAAGCTGCCGGTGATCCGATTGTATTGAGCTGGGCAACCTGGCAAAGCGATTTCGCGGGAGCACGCGACGTGCTCGGACGTCGCATACAAATGGATGGAAAGACCTACACAATCATCGGCGTTGCGCCGCAGGGCTTCGAGGACCCGCTCGCGTATCCGGTGAACGACATCGAGTCTGCGATGTTCCGCGTACTCGTCCCGCCACCGCCACCCGCCCGACTTGCGCGGCCGGGTCCTGGTGTCGGTATCGTCGCGCGGCTGCGACAGAACGCAACACCGGGTGGCGCTGCCACAGAGCTGAACAACCTGTTGCGCGACGACTACGCAAGTGCGCAGGTGAAGCCGGAGCTCGAGCTCATTCGTGCGAGCGACGCGCGAACGGGCGGCGTCAAATCCACGCTTGCGGTTCTTGCCGGTGCCGTTGCGCTGCTTGTGCTCATTGGTTGTGTAAACGCTGCAAACCTGCTGCTCAGCCGTGCAACGGTACGCAGACGGGAAATTACAGTGCGACTCGCCCTCGGCGCAGTGCGTGCGCGCATCGTCCGACAGATGCTGACGGAAAGTCTGATGCTGGCGCTTGCCGCTACCGCGATCGGCACATGGCTCGGGTACCTGGGTTCACGCGCAATCATTACGCTCGGATCCACGGCCGTACCGCGCGGTGCGCACGTCACGCTCGACATTCGCGTGCTGCTGTTCTCACTCGTTGCAGCGGTCGCCACGTCGATTCTCTTCGGACTCGTTCCTGCACTGCATACATCGAGTGTTCCGCAGGCTGCAATACTGCGCGAGGAAGGACGCGGTTCGTCGGGCTCACGCAGCGGACGACGCCTGCGCAATGCGCTCGTCATTACCGAAATCGCGCTCGCGGTCACACTGTCGTTCAGCGCGGGCTTGCTCGTTCACAGCCTGTGGAAGCTGCAGCACGTCGACCCGGGATATGACACCGTCAACACCCTCACCCTCCGCGTGACGATGTCGCCACAGAAGTTTCCTTACGAGCAGCGCATCGCGCTGCATCAGCGAATTGTAGAACAGATCGCCGCGCAGCCGGGTGTCATCAGCGCTGCCGCGGTGACTTACCACCCGCTGAGTGGCGGCGGACTACCGGTCCCTGTCGGAAAGGAGCTGGAGAACGGCGCGAAACGCGTTAACACAGACTTTCTGTCCATCACGCCGGACTACTTCAAGGCAATGGGCATCCGTCTCATCAGCGGGCGCTCCATCGAATACAGCGATGCTGCCGGATCACAGCCTGTCGTCGTGCTGAGCGCACAGCTCGCGAAGGAATCCTTCAATGGCGCGAACGCCGTCGGGAATACGATAACACTCGGCGCTGTCGATTACCGTGTGGTGGGCATTGCTGCGGATGTGAAAGAGTTTACCGTCGCGTCACAGAACAATGACGGGATTGCCTACGTGTCATACGCGCAGACGCCCCAGGAATTATTGCCGCCAAGCAGCTCGATCATTGTACGTGGCCGTGGCGACGCGCACGCGCTCGGTGCCGTATCACGCGGTGCGATCCGTGACGTCGAAGCGCGTATTCCGATCGCATTCGTGCGTACCATGAAGGACATGCTCGACATCGACCTTCTCGCACCGCGCCTGCGCACGATTCTGATCGGCACGTTCGGCGCGATTGCAGCCATGCTCGCCGCACTGGGGTTGCTCGGTGTCACCGCCTACGGCGTCGCACAGACACGGGACGAGATCAGTGTCCGCATGGCGCTCGGTGCACGCGCGCGGCAGGTCGCGTTACAGGTCGTGCGTCAGTCCCTCGTGATGGCGTGCGCGGGCGTATCGCTGGGCCTGTTGTTGTCAGCCGCGGCGGCGCGCGCGCTCTCTGCGTTCCTCTTCGGGATTCCCGCGTCCGACATGCTCGTTCTCGCGTCCGTCGTCGTCGGCGCGGTTGCCATTGCGATCATCGCTGCATGGTACCCGGCGCGTCGCGCCGCGCATACCAATCCGGCGGCCGTATTACGTTCGCTCTAATTGGAGTCGAAGAATCATGTTTGCCGTAATCGTTGTTGCCACGTTCCTCGGGCACGGTCCGTCGCCGGCGAAGCCGGAAGTGTTGCTCCGTCGCGCTGCGGACAAGATGGGTGGTGAAGCCGCACTCGTTGCCGTGCGCTCGAAGCACGCGTCCATGGTGTCCACAGTCACTGCCAATCTGTTGCAGGAGGAATGGCCCGGCGCGCCACATCCGATTGCCTCACGCGACCAGGCGTGGGACATCGACTGGAGTGGCCTGCGCTTTCGCATCGACCGCGCCGGCCCGCCCCACCTCCTGTATACGTTCAGCCCCGGCAATGCGCTGTTCATGATCGATACCACGCAAAGCAAGCTCTCGCCGCCGACCGTGGCGATTCTTCAGACCGACGTAATGCTTCAGAGCGCCGAACGCGTCATGCAGCTCGCGCTCGTAACGCCGCCAAACGCGATCCGCTCCGCAGGAACCAGCACGATCGCGGGCCGGCCCGTCAGCGGAATTCGAATCCCGCTTCCTGCAACCAGCGACACGGTCACACTCTGGTTTGATGACGCGGAAGGATATCTGAACGCGACCGACATGAGGCGCAATATCGGCGGTTATCGCAACGCGATCTATCGCACGGAATACTCGCAATGGGTGCACGCCGGAAACCTCATGATCCCTTCCTTCGTGCGTGTCAGCTACAACAACGACGTCGCCTGGTCGTTCACACTGAAGAAGGCGGAGTTCAATGTCCCGCTCGACGATTCGCTGTTCCGATCAAAACCGATGGACAATACGCCGCCACCGCCAGCAACCGTCCAGATTCAGATGTATGGTGACAATGTCATGCGGCTCAGCGGGCCTACTCACTCTTCCGTCGCAGTCCGCGAGGGGAATCACACAATCGTTCTGGAAGCGCCGGCCGTGCCGGAGCAGACAATCGCGATGCTCGATTCATTGCACGCCCACTGGCCACAGGCACCCGTGGCCGACGTCATCGTCACGCATCACCATTTCGATCACGTGGGTGGCATTGAGCCGGTGTTCAAAACGTCGGCGCTCGTCCATGGCTCACCCGACATTACGGCCTTCCTGCAATCCTTCGCCGTGGGGATGGGCGACCCGATGCCAAAGCGGAAGATCGCGGCGCTGCGGGACTCTACGACGTTCGCAGGCGGCTCGGAGCGCGTCGTTGTCTACCGAATTCCGAATACGCACGCACGCGGTCTCGTCGTTGCATACATTCCGTCGCAGAAACTGCTGTTCGAGGCGGACCTGGTAACAGGAACACCCATGAATCAGCGCGAGCTGCGCGACTTCGTACAGGAGAAGCGGCTCGATGTGACGACTGTCGCTCCAGTGCACGGCCCGGCCATGCTGTGGAGCGATTTTGTGGCGAAGATCAAATGATCGACTACGAAACTTTCAGCGCACGCAGCACCAGCTCGCCCAGCCCCTGATAATCGCCCTTGAAGTGATGTGACCCCGGATGCGGAATGCGCTCGAGCAGGTTTGCCGGTGCGTTCCTGCAGCCGGACGTCTTTTCCTCCACGCCATACACACACAACATCGGAACGCCCGCAATCTTCTCCAGCTCCGGCATCGTCGGCAGATCGTTCGGTCGCTTCACGTCGCGAACGAGATCGTCCACATGGAACTCGAAGCCTGCATGATCCCCGAGTCCGATCATCGCAACGAGTGCAACATCGCGGCGCATCGATGGATCCATGCGCGAGACTGCGAACGGGGCAAGGTCTGCACCGCGCGAGTACCCGACAATTGCGAACCGCGGATGATTCCACTTCGACTGGTAGTAACGAACCACCCGCTCGACATCCGACGCTACACGCTCCGGTGTATGTGCCTCGTGCAGATACGCGTGCGAATCCCATCCAACCACACTCACCCCATGCGACACCAGGTCGGCCGCAATCTTCCTGTCGAGGTCTGCCCAGCCGCCGTCGCCCGTAATGAAAATTGCGAACACCGGTTGCAATGCACCTGCCGCAGGCAGCTCCGTCAGCGGCAGATCGCGCAATGCCTCGACACCGGGCTTGCCCGGTCCGGCAGGATATCGCGCACCAATGCAGAGAAGCGCCGCTGCACACAACAGCGCAGGTCGTTGTAAGAGTCTTCGTGACGTCATCGTCGTAGCGTTGATCGAGTTATGAATTGCGTGCGCCGAATTTACACCGCCATCATCAAAAAGATGCGGGCAATGCGAAAAGTAATCCTGCCGTCAGAATGGACCGAATCAAGGGCGCGCACCCGAACGTTCGAATGCGCGCCCTCACCACCCGTGGAAATCAGCGCGCGTGCTTTCCCTCGCCGAACTCCTCGATCATCTTGCGATTGAATGCCGGAATGTCATCCGGCTTGCGTGACGTCACGATGCCATTGTCGACCGTGACCTCCTTGTCCACCCATTTCGCTCCAGCGTTCTTCAAGTCCGTCGAGATCGAAGGATACGACGTCATTTCACGATCGCGCACAGCGTCCGCTTCCGCGAGCAACCACGGTCCGTGACATATCGCAGCGATCGGTTTTCCCGAATCGACAAACGCACGTGCAAAGGACACGGCTTTCTCGTTCATGCGCAGATGATCCGGATTCATGACGCCGCCCGGTAGCAGCAGCGCGTCGTAATCCTCCGCGCGCGCCGCATCCAGTTTCCGGTCCACCCTGTACTCGCCGCCCCAGTCTGTCTTCGCCCATGCCTTCACCGTGCCATCCTCCGGCGAAACGATCTCCGTCCGCGCACCGGCCTCATCCAGGGCCTTCCGGGGCTCCGTCAATTCGACTTCCTCGAAGCCCTTCGCCACGAGAATCGCCACCCGTTTGCCGTCCAACTTCGCCATTTTGTGCGCTTCTCCTGCCTGAAGTCATTTACTCGAATCGCACGCCGGTTCAGGAGCAATTTGTATGCGACGTCGGGGCAAAGATCCTCACAGAATTGTGGCACGATGGACCAGATGGTGGGTAAACTGAACCTCGAGCAAGCGCCTTGCATCTGACTGGTGCAGCGGCATCGTCGGGCATCGAGCCCGAACGTCGGGCATCGGGTCCGAGCACAACAACAACGGGTTGGACTTTTGGCTACCAGCGAGAGACAAGTCGCCATTCCGCGCGAGGAAGACGAAGCGGAAGGCATAGAAATGCACCGATGGTTGATTCTGCTGGGTCTGATTACGGCAGCAATCATGGAAGTGCTCGATACGACAATCGTAAACGTCGCTCTCCCGCAGATGGCAGGAAATCTGAGTGCGACGCAGACGGAAATCGCGTGGGTCGCGACATCGTACATTCTCGCGAACGTTGTCGTGCTCCCGATGACGGCGTTTTTCACCGAGACGTTTGGTCGCAAACGCTACCTTACGTTCTCGATCCTGCTGTTCATTGTCGCATCATTCCTGTGCGGTACGGCACACAGCCTGACGCAGCTCGTGCTGTTCCGTCTGATGCAGGGAGCCGGCGGTGCGGCCCTGTTGTCGACAGCACAGGCGACGATTCGCCAGATCTTTCCGCGCGACCAGCAGGGTATCGTGCAGGCGATCTTCCTGCTCGGTGTCATCGTAGCGCCGACACTCGGGCCGACACTCGGCGGATGGATCACCGACAATTACACGTGGCACTGGTGCTTCTTCATCAATGTGCCGATCGGTCTTGCCTCTGCATTTCTCGTTTCCACGTTCCTGCATGATCCGCCCGAGCACGTGCGCCGCACCGGTCCTGTCGACTGGCTGGGCATTTTCCTGCTCATCATCGGTGTCGGCTCGCTGCAGTATGTTCTCGAGGAAGGCGGATCACACGACTGGTTCGGTGATGCGACGATCGTTCGACTCTCATTCGTCGCGGCGATTTCTCTCGTCACGTTGCTCTGGTGGCAGCTGTCGAAACGCAATACGCATCCCGTCATGGCGCTGCGCGTCCTGAAGAATCGCGATTTGTCCGCGTCGATCTTTCTGTTCATTGTGCTCGGCTTCGGTCTGTTCGGTGGCGCGTTCCTCTTCCCGCTCTTCACGCAGACCGTGCTCGGGTTCACACCCACGATGACCGGCCTCGCAATGATGCCCGGTGGTGTGACGACCGCTGCCGTAGCGCTCATGTGCGGCGCGATGCTCAATGGCAAAAAGCCCCTCGCCGACGCGCGCGTGCTCATCCTCATGGGTATGGCCATCATGCTCTGGTCCATGTGGGATCTCGGACATCTCAGTACCGTCGCCGGTGAGCCTGATGCGCGCATCGCGCTCATCATTCGTGGCGCTTCACTCGGTCTGCTGTTTACACCGATCAACAACGTTGCTTATGCGAACCTGAAGCCGAGCGAAGCACAGCAGGCGTCCGGGCTGATCAACCTGTCTCGTCAGCTTGGCGGGTCCTTCGGTATTGCCGTACTCGGCACCTATCTGACGAAGCACATTGCACTGCATCGTGCTGATCTCATCACCAACATATATCCCGGCAATCCCGCGTTTGACGAACGATTCAGAATGATTGCGGGTGGTTTCATGTCCCGCGGCGAGGCGCCCGCACTGGCGCAGCAGCACGCCATGGCCGTGATCAATGGACAGCTCATGAAGCAGGCAGCCATGCTGTCATACAACGACTGCTGGCACTTCATCCTGGCGTGCTTCCTGATCGTGATTCCAGCAGTGTTCCTGCTGCACAAGCCGAGCAAGCGAATTGGTCCGCCTATCGACGCGCACTGACAATGCAGACGCCGCCGCGTCGCGCGGCGGCGTCGACTGCTCAATCGCAGTCGTGACCGCCCCTCCGGCATTGGTACCTGACAACGACAACTAGGTACCTCCCTCGATACGTTGGAGAACGGCCTGGGCGAACTTGGTAGCTGGGTAATTGAACAGCCACCAAACGCCAGGGTCGTCAGGATGCATGACGTTGCAGCAGTTAACGAAGGATACGGAAACGCATTACTTCGCCGCGTAGTTGATGTCCAGCCCGGCGAGTCACGCGCGATGTTCCTTTCCGCAGCATATTTCTTCTTTGTACTCTCCAGTTATTACATCCTCCGCCCGCTCCGCGATGCCATGGGATCGAGCGAGCTCGAGAACGTGCCGTACATGTTCACCGCCGTTCTCATCACGATGCTGCTCCTCAATCCCGTATATGGCGCTCTTGTCGCGCGCTATCGACGCCAGCAGTTCATTCCCTACACGTATCGCTTCTTCTCGCTCAACCTGGTCCTGTTCTTTCTTGCGCTGACGTTCCTGCCCAAGTCCACAATGCCGTGGGTCGGTCGCATCTTCTTCGTCTGGGTCAGCGTATTCAACATATTCGTCGTTTCGATTTTCTGGGCGTTCATGGCGGATGTTTTCCGCAGCGGTCAAGGCAGGCGACTATTCGGCTTCATCGGTGCCGGTGGCACCATAGGCGGAATGACGGGGTCTCTGCTGACATCGCAGCTCGTGTCGGTGGTGGGTGTCACGGGAATGCTGCTCGCCTCGGCGGCAATGATGGAGATTGCCACGCAGATCGTGAAAGCCCTTGGCCGCCACGCTGCGCGGAACCCTGTCATTCCCGAGGGAAGCCCCACCGCGGAGGCAACGGACCGCGGCGTTCCCGTGCGTGACGAGGCTGTAGGCGGCTCCGCATGGGAAGGCATGCGTCACGCGCTGAGCAATCGCTTTCTGCTGGGCATCATCGTCTTCATGCTGGCGTTCTCGATCGGTTCCACATTCATCTATTTCCAGCGACTCTCGCTCGTAGCCGCAGCATTCACCGATAAAGCCGCGCGCGTGCAGTACTTCGCGCGCGTGGATCTCATCGTCAACCTGTTGACCCTGGTTACACAGGTTTATTTCACTGCGCGTCTCATCAAGTGGCTCGGCGTCGGATGGACACTCGCTCTGCTGCCGGCCATATCGCTCATAGGATTCATTCTGGTGGGAGCGGTGCCGACCCTCGTTGTACTTGTCGCATTCGAGTCCGTGCGCCGCGCCGCGAACTTTGCGTTGGCTCGCCCCACGCGTGAGCTGCTCTACACGGTTGTATCGCGCGACGATCGCTTCAAGGCGAAAAACTTCATCGACACATTCATTTACCGTTCCGGGGATCAGGTCGGGAATTGGTCGTGGTGGCTGATGGCAACCAGGATGGGGCTCGGCATCACTGCCATTTCATTCATCGCGGCGCCGCTCATGGGATTGTGGCTGGCGCTCGCACTGTGGCTGGGCTGGCAGTTCCGCGTACGCGAAGCGTAACTTGGAATACTCGTGAGTGCGCTTCGCCGCGGAGGATCCGAAGTGATGGCAACAAGGCAACAGAACCGCCGATATGTGCTGGAGGCGGTGATCATATTCGCGGCATGGACCGTTTTTGGGCTGATCCTCGCGAGCCAGGTATACATTACGGCGACGATGGGAGGGAGGACGGTCCCCTTCATCATCATCCTGCGCTCGAACATGCTCGTATCCTATCTGTGGGCGCTCGAAACCGTCGTGGTCTTCTCACTGGCTCGCGAAGTACCACTCAAGCGCAGACACCTGCTTCTGCGAATTGCAGCGCACGTTGCTGCCGCGCTCGTCATTTCGGCTGCGCGCATGGCCTACCAGTTCAAGCTGATGGGGCGTCCTCCGGGACCGCTGAGTTTTGCCGGATTCTTCTGGACAAGTACCCACACGAACCTGCTTTACTACGCCTTCTTTCTCGGGATCGCGCAGGCCGTGATGTATTACGAACGCTTTCGCGAAGGCGAGCGCAATGCGGAGCGACTTGCGGCAGGCCTGACGGAAGCACGGCTGCAGGCGCTCAAGATGCAGCTGCAGCCGCACTTTCTGTTCAACACGCTGAACGCAATCTCAGCGCTTATTCCCGCCGAAGCGCAGCCGGCGCGACGAATGGTCAGCCGCCTCGGCGACCTGCTTCGTATCGCACTCGAGCACGAAGACACACAGGAGGTAACACTTCGCGAAGAGCTCGCGTTTCTCGAGCCATACCTCGAGATCGAGCAGGTTCGTCTCGAACACAGGTTGAATCTCGTCATGCACGTCGCTCCCGACACATTGGAATTGCGCGTTCCGCACCTGCTCCTCCAGCCCCTCGTGGAGAATGCGATTCGCCATGGCATCGCATCGCGCATCGAACCCGGCACCGTCGAGCTGTCTGCGAGACGGTCGCCCGAGGAGCAATATCTGCAGATTGAAGTACGCGATGACGGGCCTGGCATGGAGAAGAGCCAGCAGGCAAGAACGAGAAAGGGGGTTGGCCTGGCCAACGTGCAGTCGCGATTGGAACAACTGTACGGCAGTGAACACCGATTCTCTCTCAGAAACCACCCTGACGGAGGCGTGGTTGTGAACATTTCGCTGCCTCTCCGCTCTGCAAACACAACCGCGGAGATGGAAGAGAGGTCTGCAGAATGACGATTCGTGCAGTGATCGTTGACGACGAGCCACTGGCACGCGTGCGCATCGCGGACCTTCTCAATGCGACGGAAGACATTGATGTCATCGCTCAATGTGCCAACGGCGCTGACGCGATCAGGACGATCGAAGAGATGCAGCCGGACCTGCTGTTCCTGGATGTTCAGATGCCGGAGATCGATGGGTTCGATGTACTGCACGCGATCGGGTTCGGTCAGGTTCCCGTTGTAATCTTCGTCACCGCGTATGACCAGTTCGCGTTGCGTGCATTCGAGGCGCACGCCCTGGATTACCTGCTGAAGCCATTCGACGATGAGCGCTTTGAAGCGGCGTTGCAACGCGCGCGTGAGCGGATCGGTCAACGACAGAACGGTGAAGTGGATCGACGGCTGCTTGCGCTGTTGAAGGAAGCGCGTGTCGATCGCGGCTATTTGCAGAGGCTGGTCGTCCCAAGTGGTCACCGCAGCGTATTCATAAGAACGGAGCAGATCGACTGGATCGAGGCAGAGCGCAATTACGTGCGTCTGCATGTAGGAGACCGAAGCTTCCTGCTGCGCGAAAACGTTAGCCGCCTCGCAGCTGCACTGGATCCTGCCGTTTTCTGCCAGATCCACCGCTCCACCATCGTGAATGTAGACCGAATTCAGGCCGTGGAATCCCTCAGCCATGCAGAATACATAGTGATTCTTCACGACGGCACGAAGTTGACCTCCGGACGAAAGTATCGCGGCAATCTGCACGCGCTCATGGGAAAGGAGGTCTGATCCCGGACGTTTGTACCTGCTCTCCGTCGTTTGTACATGCCATGCAGCGATTGGCGCCGGCCCGGTTGTTTCCTCCCTGTCGCCACCCAAGCTTTCAGCAGCCAGCAACCTCCAGCAGGAACGTCGCATGATCAACCGTCGTAATTTCCTGGGACTTGGCGTAACTGCCGGTGCAACGCTGGCGCTTGCGCCCGATCTCCTGCGTGCGCTGCAGATGCCCGGTGCGACACTCATTCAGAAGGCCATTCCAGCTACCGGAGAAAAACTTCCCGCTGTCGGCCTCTCATTCAGCAACCATCCCGGGTGCGCCGATCACGCAGCACTGACAGAAGTCCTCGAGACATTCTTCGACAAGGGTGGCCGGGTCTACGACGTCTCACACGTGAACCCGCCGTCGGAAGACTTTCATATCACGGCTGCCGCGGATCTCGGCCTCGCGAGCAGGCTCTTCTGGTCGACACGCGGCACGCCACCTTCAGCAGGCGCGCCGCAGCCGGGGGCAAAACTCGTGAACGACCACATCGATTCGCTACTCGCGAGACTCAGGCTTCCGAAGATCGATCTTGTCATGCTGCCGGCGGCTGCAGATGCATCGCATCTCGCCGCGCTGCAACAGCAGAAGAAGGACGGTCGCGTCCGATACATTGGGGTACAGACAATCAGCGCGGCATTTCAAGCAAGACAGATCGAGACGATCATGCGCAATGAGAGGATCGACTTCATTGGCGTCGATTACGACATTGCGAATCGTCACGTTGAAGACGTGATCCTGCCGCTCGCATTGGAACGGAAGATCGCCGTAATGGCCTTTTTTCCCTATGGCAATGCAGGCGGAATCAGCTGCGCTGGTGGCACGAGCCTGTTCTCTCGCGTGGCCAACACGCCACTCCCGGAATGGGCAGCGGATTTCGACGCAAAAACGTGGTCACAGTTTTTCACCAAGTTCGTTATCAGCCACCCGGCCGTCACAGTCGCCCGCTCGAGCACGACGAAGGCGGCACACATGATCGACAATATCGGCGGTGGTTTCGGTCGCCTGCCTGATGAAGCAACGCGCAGGCGCATGGCTGCGTTCATCGATGCGCTGCCACCGGCTGCGCCAATACAACCGCCGAAGCCTCAAGGCACACTGACGTCAAAAACTCCACCGGGCATAGTTCTGTCCGCGGCAATTCTCGATCGATACGTCGGCGATTATCAGACTGCAGGCGGTAGCAGGCTCAAATTCCATCGCTACGGAACCACCCTCGTTGGCAAGGCGGGGCCCAACCCCGACACGGTGATGCATCCATTCTCGGAAACCCGCTTTCTCATTGGCTCTGACTTTCTCGAGTTCCAGCTCGATGCCGCCGGGAACGTAACCGGTCTCATCTACGAGCAGGACGATCAGAAGATCGCGGCATCACGCATTCGTTGATGCGTAGAAAACAGGCGGGACGATTGACCGGCGAACGCGACCATGCTCGAGGTTGCCGAAGTTCATACCGGTGCACCGTTGTTCGTACATGCAAAGCCGGACTTGGCGCCAGTCCCGTTGGCAGCTGGCGGAGGCCAGGCAAATTCTCTGATAGAACACACACCAGACAAGGCAGAATCGCATGATCAATCGTCGTGAATTTCTTGGAATGACTGCGGGTGCAGGCGCCGCATTGACACTCTCCCCGGACCTGCTCCGGGCGTTACAGACGCAACAGCGCGGTAAGCTCATGCAACGCGCAATTCCTTCATCCGGAGAGATGCTTCCGGTCATAAGCTACGCGCCGCGGCTCACGGATGGTGCGGCGATCAAGGAAATCCTCAGGACGCTCGCAGACAATGGCGGAAGAATAGTCGACGTGTTGCACGGCGGGCCTGCGGGCGAGCAGGCTGCTCGCGCCGCTGCCACCGAGCTCGGGATGCAGAACAGGTTTTTCTGGACTACACCGCTGTCCGTCTCAATTCCGGTGCTTCCGGGTTACTCCGGTCCGCCGTTGAAGCCCGACGCAAACGATGTGAGAGCGGCGATGGAAGAGAAGTTCACGGCGTTCAAGGTGCCACTGATCGACCTCGTCATGGTGGGCACCGGCTCCGACATGACAACGCACCTTGGCGCGCTCAGGGAGCTGAAGAAGCAGGGGCGCGTGCGATACATCGGCGTACATCACCTCGCGTTTCCCCCGAACGCGCCCATGCCGCCATTCGGCGAGCTCGAAACGATCATGCGCAACGAGCAGATCGACTTCATCGGCACAGACTATTCCGCCGGCGACCGTCGCCTCGAGGAAAAGATTCTGCCGCTCGCGCAGGAGCGGAAGATCGCCGTGATGGCGTACTTCCCGTTCGACAGAGGCCGTCTCTTTCAGCGCGTCGGTACTACACCACTGCCGGAGTGGGCAGCAGAGTTCGATGCGAAAACGTGGGCCCAGTTTTTCCTCAAGTACGTGCTCAGTCATCCGGCGGTCATCGTGGCGCGCGAGGGCACCACGAGTGCGGCGCACATGCTGGACAACATCGGCGGTGGCATCGGCCGTCTGCCGAACGATGCAATGCGCAAGCGCATGGCGGATTTTGTCGATGCGCTTCCGCCCACACCGCCACCGGGTCCGCCGAAGCCACAGCCACAGCAACAGGCAGGTCAGGCGCAACCGGTCGTACTCTCTGCGGCCATCCTCGACCGCTACATCGGCGATTTCACTTATGTCGCAACAGGCCAGGTCGTGACGTTCCGCCGCGATGGCGAAAAACTGCTGATGAAGATCACGAACATGCCGGAGGTCCCGCTCGCTGCGATTACAGAGACGCGGTTTGGTGGGCCGTTCGACATGGTGTTCGCGTTTACGCTCGACAGTCAGGGGAAAGCCGCCAGTGCGGTTGTCGAACAGGGACCGTATCGCATTCCGCTCGTGCGCAAGTAACGACACAAAGATGAAAAAACTGATTCAAAGCGCGTTATGCATTTTCGCGGTAACCATCGCCGTTCCAATGCACGCGCAACAGGTGCACGTTCCCGCCTCGGTACTGCAGCGGTACGAGGGCGAATGGGTTTATCCAGACGGGAGCAGTGTAACGGTCCGCTTGCGGGGCGAGACATTGTATCGCGAGATACAGAATCAACAGGTGCCACTCGTTCCCATGTCGGAAACGCTTTTCAGATTAGGCCCGGTATTCACGGCCGAGTTCATCCTCGATCAAAAGGGCGGCGCGACGCAAATCCTTACGGATGGCACGATCGAATTCCGGCTGATCCGCAAAGGGACACCGCCCGCGGAGATGCCTCCTGCGCCCCCGTCCGTGCCCGTGTCCAGATCCGTGCTCCAGCGGTACGTGGGCACATACGAGTACATCCCGGGGCAGTTGGGCCGAACAGACCTCCGGATCGAGATTCGCCTCAATGGCGACACACTGATGCGAGTGATGGGCAGTGATGCTAAAGCTCTCATTCCAGTTTCAGAGACACGCTTCAGGGTTGCCAACACGTCGCAAATGACTGAATTCGTTGTCGACGACGCCGGTGTGACGCAGATAAACGGATCGGGCTTCCAGCAGCTGCTCACGCGCCTTACTTCGAAGCATTGATCGACATCGGTGCCGGCAGCCGTAGTCTCATGGAGCGTTGATGACACCACGTGAAAATGAAAAGCGCGCGCCGCGACAATACATCGCGACGCGCGCCAATCCTGCGCCCTGCAGGACTACTTCTGCAGTTTCGGCTGGCCCTGCGGCACCTGCACCCGCGTAACAGGCACACCGTTGTCACCGCTGTTATCAGTCAGACCCTTCTGCACCATCTGCGCAGCCAGAACCGTCTGAATCACCTGCGTGATGTTGTTCGTCGTGGCGCCCGCAGCGCCGCCCGATTCATCACCGGACGAGAACGTGACCATCTTCGCTTCCGCAAGCGCTTCCGCAATTGCCGGTGCGATCTGCGGCAGCATTTCGATCTGACGATAGCGGAAATATGAATCGCCGCCCGCCTGAATCGCCTGGTTCACCTTCTGAATCGACTCCGCCGTCGCTTCGGCGATGCGGCGGATGCGAATCGCTTCCGCGTCCGCAGCCGCTTCTGCTTCGATGCGTACGCGTGACGCGTCCGCGTTTGCCTGCGCAATCTGCGTCGCGTCGAGCTCGGCAACACGCATGAGACCCGCCGCCTCCTGACGCTTCGCTTCCGCCTGCGCAATCAGGGCAGCATTCGCCGCGCGCGTCTGCTCCAGCTCGCGCTGCTTGTCGGAAATCGCCCGCTCCGCTTCGAGCTGCGCTTCCTTCGCGCGTCGCGACTGCATCGCCGAAACGATGTCCGCATTCGCCTGCGCTTCCGCCGCCGACTGACGACGGCGCGCTTCCGCAACTTCCGACTGCACGACTTTGATATTCAGCGAATTGAAGATCAAACCGAGATCCGTCAACTCGCGCGAGCACGCTTTACGAATAATTACCGCCAGCGGGTCGTCCTCATCCTCGATCACAGCCGCTTCCGCCGCAGTCATCGTGTGATTCTCGATGCGCTGCGCGAGCTCCGCATGTGTCGGTGGTGTCGCCATTGCGACACTCATCGAATTCGCGCCCGACGGCAGCGCACGCGGCGCCGTCTTCGCCGAGAACAGCTGATCATGCGTCAGCAGGTTGATGGCGCGACGACCCGAGCTCGAAAGCAAGTCCGTCAGCGTCGACAGCTGATCCGCATCACTCTTCGAAAAGAAACGGTTCGCAGCTGTCTTGATCAATGTATCTGTATCACCAACCGACACGATTGCACTCGCGAGAATTCGCACCTTGATCGGACGCGGTGTGCCCGTATCGTCCAGGTCCGCCGTCTGGTCCGTAATATCCAGGTCCACATTGATGACCTTGCTCGAGATCGTCGTCGCTGTTGTCAACAGCGGAAACTCCTTCGATTTGCCCGGCCCGCGATACGTCACCGTACCGCCATGCAGCCAGCTGACGAGACGAATCGTTCCCGCTTCCACATTGCGGAGGAAACTTGCCACGATGACCGGAACCACGATCACCGCGAAAAACAGCACACCGCCGATGATCATTACGATTTGCGACATTTTTCCGAAGCTCCTGAGTTACTGGCGTAGGTACAGCGTCGCTAAAGCACCGACACGGTGCAGCGATTTCTGACAGAGTCCACGCTTTCCACGCGGACTCTCTGACCGGCCCTTACGCCTGCACCCAGCAGACGATCGTCAGGCCGCAGCACTGCGAGCAGTTGCACGACCTGCCCGTTCAATTCAACCGACACGATACCCTCGCCGTTCGCATCGAAACGCGTCACGGCCGTCGCTTCATCCATCAATGTGCTCTCGAGTGTCAATGCAGGCGTCGACTCGAACTTCATCGCGAGATTCCAGATCGGCGTGATCACCAGTCGCTCGAAGATCACACCACCCGCGATTGCAGAGCCCGCAAGTAATGTCCCGCCCAGAATTCCGCCCAGTGCCAAACCGGTTGCGCCGAATCCGAGCAATGCACTGAACAGAATGCGCGGTGTTGACAACAGCCATAACGCGCCCCGAGCCGCACTGGATGTATGCGACGTATGTGTTCCGCCAGCTTCGTGCATGTGGGCATTTGACCCCGCATGTGCGTGTCCAGCCTGCGCACCATGTGCACCGGCGTGCGCACCACCATGCGCGCCTTGCGCAGAACCGTTCGCGATGTGTGCACCGGCATGCGCGCCGTGTACGCCGTGCAGACCACCGTGCGCCTGTGCGCCGGACGCGTGTCCGCCGTGCCCACCATGTCCATGTCCACCATGACGACCGAGTCCGCCAATCGCCATTGAAAGCAGCCCGCCGCCACCAAGGACAAGCGAGACTACATATAGATCCATAATCGTTACGTCCTCCCGGCAACCAATCTAATGAGGCGCATCGCCCCCGGCGGTAAAATCTGGCGCAGCGCCTTGTCACCAATGCTGCCCTATCCTACTCTGAGCGATCACTCTTCGGCGAGGCGGAAATGAAGTCGAAGCTCCAACTCCTGACGCTGATTGCGGCTACGGCCGCCTGCTCGCACCCAAAACCGGCCACTCAGCCGCAGCCGACGCCGCCATTCCAGCCGGCGCCGCCGGTCGTTTCACAGGGCGCCACGAAGTCGCCGCCCGCGCGCCTTTCGCCCGCCGAGCAGGTACCGCCATTCAAGACCTCGCCTCTCATTACCTGGGGTCCGTTGCCGGCGGGAACGCCGCATGGAGAGCGATCCCATCCATACGACTTATTTCATCAGGTGATTCAAGTGCGCTTCGACTGGAAGCGGCACGCGGTAATTGGAAGTACAACGCTGAGCATAGCGCCGACAGGTGCGCCGCTGACGGAAGCGTCGTTCGACGCTGTCGACATGACGTTCACCGACGTAAGTGACAACCACGGCCACAAGCTCGCGCATACTTATGCAAACGGGAGCATAACGGTGGGTTTCCCGGCACCCGTGAAGGACAGCATCCGCGTCGTGTTGCACTACCACACGATCGATCGGCCGCGCAGCGGCGTGTACTTCATCGATCGCGTCCACTACCTGTGGACGCAGGGCGAGACGGAAGCGAATCGTTTCTGGGTGCCGACGTATGATTATCCAAACGACAAGACAACATGGGAAATGTTGATCACAACGGACGCGAATGAGAAAGCGCTGAGCAACGGCAGGCTTCTCGGCTCGCGCAAGGTTGCGAACGGCGTCGAGTGGCACTGGATGCAGGACAAGCCCGCCTCGACGTACCTCATGAGTGTTTCGACCGGACCGTACGTCGTCGTGAAAGATCACTGGGAAGACATCCCCGTCGATTACTGGACTTACCCGGACTCGGTCGAAGCGGCGAAGCGCGGTTTTGGTGCAACACCCAGAGCCGTCGGAGTCTATTCGAAGAAAACAGGGATACGATATCCCTGGGCGAAATACGATCAGTCTGTTGCACCCGATTACATCTTCGGCGGAATGGAGAATGTCACTGCAACGACACAGCTCGATGACGGCATTCTGCATCCGGCGTGGGCGGAGCCGAATGCGAACGCCGACGGCCTCACGGCGCATGAGCTCGGTCATCAATGGTACGGTGACCTTCTCACAACGAGGACATGGGCGCACATCTGGCTGAATGAAGGCTTCGCAACACTGATGGAGCAGATCTTCCGCGAGGAAGACAAGGGCAAGGACGAAGGCGACTGGGATCGCTCCGATTCGCACGACCAGGTGGTTGCCGCGGACCGCGCTGCACGAAGGCCTCTCGTCTACGACCGCTGGGTGAACGATCCGTTCGAGCTGTTCTTCAGTGGTCACATCTATCCAAAGGGTGCGACCGTGATGCAGATGCTGCGGCACCAGCTCGGCGACAGCCTTTTCTGGGCGTCGATGCATCGCTACACCGCTGACCACATGTTCAACACCGTCACGACCGCAGATCTGCAGAAGGCGTTCGAGCAGACGACGGGAAAAAACTTAGACACGTTCTTCAGGCAATGGGTGTACGGCGCCGGCATGCCCGCATACCAGGTCATGTGGGCAACGGGCAGCAATCCGCTCGAGCTCGCGTTGAAGGTCGATGAAGTGCAGCCGCAGGATTCACTGACAGGCCATTTCGATGCGGATGTCGATGTCCAGGTGCTCACGGAGAAGGGGACCGTCAACGGCGTCGTACAGATGCGAAACGGACACGGCGTTCTGAACATGCCGCTGCCTGCAGAAGCGCGCGCGATCATATGGGATCACGATGACTGGATGCTCGATGTCGCCGACTTCCCGCGTTCGACGAAAATGCTCGCGTACCAGCTGAACGCGAAGAGTGCCGTGGACCGCGGCGAGGCAGTAAAGGAGCTCAGCTCGCGGCTCGATCAGGTCGAAGCTGTCGATGCCCTCGCAGATGCTGGTGACATGGATCAATTCTGGGGCGTGCGCCAGCGCGCGCTTGCCGCGCTCGCCAGTGTCGCGTCGCAACCCCAGGCGAGCAAAGCGCTACTCGATCGCGCTGAACACGATCCCGACGCGCGTGTGCGCCAGACCGCAGTCACAGGTCTGGCGCATGCCGGACCCTTTGCAACGGATCATATCCAGTCAATAGCCGCCAATGACCCGTCACTCTACGTGCGCGGCAGCGCGGTCATCGCATACGCAATCCATGATGGGGCGGCAGCGTTGCCGACGATTCGCAAGACCATCGCCACGGACTCGTGGCAGGACGTGTTGCGCACATCCGCAGTCTCCGCGCTCAACCAGATCGACGCGCCTGAAGCATGGAACATCCTTCTGCCGTATATTCGCCCCGGCACGCTTGTGAACACACGAACGAGTGCCATCGGCGTCCTGGCAAATAAGGCCCGGGGTCGTGAAGCCGAGCTCGCGCGCATACTCGAGCCGCTGCTCAACGACGCGTTCTATCAGGTTCGTCAATCCGCTGCAGGCGCACTCGGCCGGCTTGGCCAGAAGTCGAGCCTTGCCGCACTCAATGCGCGGGCGAAAGTGGAAGCCGAGAGTCGTGTTCTTGGCGCGATACAGCAGGCCATTGCGGCAATCAATGCGAAGTGAGTAAACCCTGACGTCGCATACAGCATTCGTTGTTACATCCGCGCGCAACGGTGCGTGCGGCAATCCACAAACATGGAGACAGAAACCAATGCATCGTACCCGTTCCATCGGATTCGTCCTCGCCGCACTCGCGATCGCGGCGTGCGGTGACAAAAACTCTGATTCGAACGCAGCAGAAGCGACAACCGCGGCAGCCACCACGCCGCCGCCGGCAGCGGCGCCGACCGTGCTCACGGTTCATGCGAAGGATTACTCGTTCACGGGTATTCCGGACACGATCGAAGCGGGCACATACACCTTCAAGCTGCTGCAGGAAGGTCCGCCGCCGGAGATCCACCACATCGATATCATGCGGTTCAACGATGGCCACACGGTTGCGCAGTACATGGACTCGATGAAGGCCGGAAAGTCGCCGGCATGGGCCGTGTCTGTCGGCGGACCGAACGTGACATCGGTACCGGGCGCACAGACGGAAGCAACCGTTCAGCTGGAGCCCGGTAATTACACTGCGATGTGCTTCGTGCCCGGTCCGGACAATGTACCGCACGTCATGAAGGGCATGATGAAGAGCTTCACCGTGAAGCCGTCTGCAACCGCGGCCGCACCGCTGCCTGCTGCCGATGTCACAATTCATCTCGCGGATTACAGCTTCAACATCGCGCCCGCTCTGACAGCGGGGCACCATGTGATTCGCGTGGAGAACGATGCAGCGCAGGATCACGAGATGGTGATCGTGAAACTCGATGCGGGCAAGACGCCGGACGATGTCGTGAAGTTCGTTTCGACGATGAAGGGCCCACCGCCGGGAGCATTCATTGGCGGCGTGTCGGGCGTGGGCCACGGCATGGTCGATGTATTCCCCGTCGACCTCGCAGCGGGCGATTATGCGATCATGTGCTTCGTGCCGGATGCCAAGGACGGCAAGATGCATGCGTTGCACGGTATGAAGCTGCTCGTGCACGTTTCCTGACGCAAAACACCGCAGAATAAAAGCGGGCGTGCCTCCACACGGAAGGCGCGCCCGCTTCTCGTTTACTGAAGCAGTGTGCTACTCGAGCATGGAATGCGAATGTTCCGGCGTCCGCTCGAGGTTCGGGTAACGCTTCAGCATGCGTACGCACGTGTTGTAGCGCAGGATCGCCGAATCATCACCGGCGGGATGAATCTTTTGCGCTTCCTCATAAGCCTCCATAGCGTCGTGCAGATACTCATACGCACCGAGATTGCCACCCGGGCCGGTGCGCGCGAGACGCGCCTTGGCCTGACGCTCGGCGACTATGCCGCGATAGTATGCGCGCGAGTACGCGTCATCGAGCTGGTCAACGAACTTCACAACTTCCGATGCCGCGGTTGTGCTCGCACTGCCGAACTGCTCGGTGAGCGCGAGCACGAGCTCGACCAGCGCGCGCTGGTGGTTCGGCTCGACAATCAGAATGTCGCGGCAGATGCTCTCCGCGGCCCATGGCTCGTTCAATAACCGATATCTCTCGGCTTTCTCCAGTGCAGCCGGGACGCCCTCGTGCGACAGTTTCTTCAGCTCCGGCATGCCTACCTCCGTAGTATCTGTACGAGCTTCATCAGCGGATCATACGAACGGTCTACAACGCGCTCCTTTAGCGGAATGATCGCGTTGTCTGTAATGCGAATGCTTTCCGGGCATACTTTCGTGCAGCACTTCGTGATGTTGCAGTAGCCGATGCCTTGCGCATCCTTCAGGTCCTCGAGACGGTCGGCCTCGTCGAGCGGGTGCATCTCGAGTGCCGCGGAATACACGAAGAATCGCGGGCCGATGAACTCACCATGCTTGTGATGGTCGCGCAATACGTGGCAGACGTCCTGACACAGAAAGCACTCGATGCATTTGCGGAATTCCATGACACGGTCGACATCTTCCTGCTGCATGCGCCACGTGCCATCCGGCGCATCCGGAGGTCGCGGCGAGAACTTCTTTATCCGCTTCTTCACCTCGTAGTTCCATGAGACGTCGGTCACCAGGTCCCGCACGTGCGGGAACGCCCTCATCGGCTCGATCGTCACGGGCTGCTCGAGTGGCAGCTCGTTCAAACGCGTCATGCACATCAGGCGCGGCATGCCGTTCACCTCGGCAGAACACGAGCCGCATTTGCCCGCCTTGCAGTTCCAGCGGACCGCGAGATCATTCGCATTCTCCGCCTGGATCTGGTGCACGGCGTCGAGGACCACCATCCCGTCCGATGTCGATGTTTCGTAGTCGCGGAATTCGCCGGCCCCCTCTTCGCCGCGCCAGATACGGAACGTCGCGCGCGCCGGCACCGGTCTGGTCGTTGACGAATGAGACATCAGCCCATCTCCTCGATGATTGCCTTCAGGTCCGCCGGCATCTCGCGCAACGGAACGTGCTCGAGCTCCATGTCGCCGTTCGCGCCGCGGCGGATCACGATGTTCTTCGTGCCCCAGTCCTTCGACTTGTCCGGATAGTCATCACGAAAATGCGCGCCTCTGCTTTCCTTGCGGTCGATCGCAGCGCGCGTAATCGCTTCCGAAACAACAATCATGTTCGACAGATCGAGTGCGGTGTGCCAACCAGGATTGTACTCGCGATGCCCGCCCACACCGACACGCGCCGCGCGATCGCGCAGGCCCTTCAGCCCCTCGAGCGCCTGTTGCATCTCGGCCTCCTGCCGCACAATACCGACCAGGCTCTGCATCATGTCCTGCAGCGCATTCTGGATCTGGTACGGACCGTCCGACGACGGATCGCGCTCGAACGGCGCGACCGTGCGACGCGCCGCCGCGTCGACCTGCGCGTCATCAATCGAACGAACCGGATTCTCGCGCGCGAACTTCGCGGCATATTCACCCGCGCGTTTACCGAAGACGAGCAGATCGGAGAGGGAATTGCCGCCCAGACGGTTTGCACCGTGCAGGCCGGCTGCGCACTCGCCCGCAGCAAACAGCCCCGGCACCGTCGACATCTGCGAATCTGCGTCGACGCGAATACCGCCCATCATGTAGTGCGTCGTAGGGCCCACTTCCATCGGTACTTTCGTGATGTCGATATCGGCGAGCTGCTTGAACTGATGGTACATGCTGGGCAGCTTGCGCTTGATGTGCTCCTCCGAATCCTTGATGCGATCCCTGATCCATGCAATGTCGAGAAACACGCCGCCGTGCGGGCTGCCGCGGCCCGCCTTCACTTCGCGATTGATGCAGCGCGCAACGTGATCACGCGTAAGCAGCTCGGGTGGACGGCGCGCGTTCTTGTCACCCTGCGTGTAACGCCAGCCCTCGTCTTCCGATTCCGCGGTCGACCCCTGGTAGAGCGGCGGAATGTCCTCGAACATGAACCGCTTGCCTTCACTGTTTCGCAGCACACCGCCCTCACCGCGCACACCTTCCGTCACGAGAATACCGCGCACACTCGGCGGCCATACCATTCCTGTCGGATGGAATTGCACGAACTCCATGTCGATCAGGTCGGCGCCGATGTTGTAAGCCAGCGACAAACCGTCACCCGAGTACTCCCACGAATTCGACGTGATGCGGAACGCGCGGCCGATGCCCCCGGTTGCGAGAACCACGGCCGGCGCGCGGAACAGCATGAAGCGACCGCGCTCACGCTCGTACGCGAACGCGCCAACGATGCGTGAGCCGTCGGTCAACAAGCTCACGACTGTCGTCTCCATGTGCACCGACATGCCGCTGTGAATGCCATGGTCCTGCAGCGTGCGAATCATCTCGAGACCCGTGCGATCGCCGACATGGGCGAGGCGCGGATAACGATGTCCGCCGAAGTTGCGCTGCAGGATGCGACCATCGGGCGTGCGGTCGAACACCGCGCCCCACGCCTCGAGCTCGCGTACGCGGTCCGGCGCTTCCAGCGCGTGAATCTGCGCCATGCGGTAATTGTTGAGGTAGCCGCCGCCGCGCATCGTATCGGAGAAATGCACGCGCCAGTTGTCGCGGTCGTCGACGTTTGCCAGAGACGCAGCAACGCCGCCTTCCGCCATCACGGTGTGCGCTTTGCCGAGCAATGACTTGCAGATCACGCCGACACGCAGACCCGTCGATGCCGCTTCGATTGCAGCGCGCAGTCCGGCGCCGCCAGCGCCAACTACCAGGACGTCGTATTCAATCGTTTCGTAATTCATTCGATGGTCATCAGAAGAGGCGGAAGTCCGTCCAGATACCCATCGAGCACAGGCGCACATACACGTCGGCGAAACCCACCCAGAACAGACTCAGCCACGCGAACTTCATGTGATTCCGATTGAGCATGCTCACGAAATCATACGACTTCCTGCGAACGGGATATTTCGAGATCTGAACGAGTCGACCGCCGATGAGATGACGCAGCGAGTGACAGCCGAACGTGTACGAGCCGAGCAGGAACACGTTCACCGCAAGTACCAGTGTGCCGACACCAATCCCGAAATGCGTCAGGCCGCTGACCGGATCGACGAACCACAGTGCGTGATATACATCCGACGCGAGCAGTACGAGAAAGACCAAAGCGAGATACAGGAAATAGCGATGCACATTCTGGATGATGAGCGGAAAGCGCGACTCGCCGCGATACGAAGAACGCGGCTCGCCGACAGCGCATGAAGGCGGGTCCTGCCAGTGCGACTTGTAGTACGCGCCGCGGTAATAGTAGCAGGTGAAACGGAACCCGCCGGGCGCCCAGAGAATGAACAAGGCAGCGGACCACGGCGCCCACCCCGGCCACCAGTACGGCTTGTCACCGAACCACGCGTGCGGCGCGGGGCCGAACAGCTCGGGGGAATAGAACGGCGAGAGGTAATTGCCGAAACGATAGTGGGCCCCCTGAAACGCGGCCCACGTAGAGTACACAATGAACGCAGTAAGGCCTATGAACGTGGCACCCCACGCGGCCCACCAGCTGTCTTTTCGATTGGTCTTTGCAAACGGACGCGCAGCGGACAGTGGCCGCTCGAGGCGCGGTGGTGCAGACGTCGCCTGACTCATTCACGACTCCTGAAGGATGTGGAGCGTGCTGCTGGTGGTCGGACGGTCATTATGCGCGCCCGCCACGCCGTTGTCCAGCGTCTCAATACGACATACGCCACACCCGTCCCGGCTGTTAGATTTCCGACATGACCACGCAGAATCCCACACTCGAGGACGCCCTCGCCGCCGCGCGCCACGACCCGGTCCGCGTCCTCAAATCGACTTTCGGTTATGACGAGTTCCGGCCGGGACAACGCGAAATCATCGATGCCGTTCTCGACGGTCGTGATTGCATCGCACTCATGCCCACAGGCGCCGGCAAATCCATCACGTTCCAGGTCCCCGCGAAAATTCTCGAAGGCACCGTTCTCGTCGTCTCGCCCTTGATCTCGTTGATGAAGGACCAGGTCGACGCACTGAATTCGAACGGATTTCATGCGACGTCGATCAATTCGTCTCTCGACTTCGAGGAACGCAAAACACGTCTCGGCAAGTTGAGGAAGGGCGAGTACGAGCTCGTATATGTCGCGCCGGAAGCACTCGACGGATCCTTGCGCAATTTCATTCGTGACTGTCCGATTGCGCTGCTCGTCATTGATGAAGCGCACTGCATCAGTCAGTGGGGTCACGATTTCCGTACGTCGTACCGCCGGCTGAGCGGACTGGCGGGCGAGCTGGATGTGCCGGTGCTCGCGTTGACTGCAACTGCGACGCGCGCAGTCGCGCGCGACATCATCAAGCAGCTGGGCATGACGAAGCCCGCGGGCTACAAGGGGTCATTCTTCCGGCCGAACCTGCATATCCACACGCGCAAGAAGGGGCAGGGCGGCGACACGCGCAAGGAGATTCTCGCGCTCGTGAAGGAACGCGAAGGGGAGAGCGGCATCATCTACTGCATGTCGCGCAACGCAGTCGAACAGACGACGGCGTTCCTGAAATCCCACGGCGTGAATGCGCTGCCGTATCACGCCGGCCTGTCCGATGTCGAACGGACTGGGAACCAGGAATCATTCGCGCGCGATGACGCCGATGTGATTGTCGCCACGATTGCGTTCGGTATGGGCATCGATAAATCGAATGTCCGTTACGTCATCCATCGCGACATGCCGAAGGATGTGGAGTCGTGGTACCAGGAGATCGGTCGCGCCGGTCGCGACGGACTCGTAAGCGACTGTTTCGTCTTCTTCTCGTGGGCGGACGTGAAACTGCACGAGCGATTCCTCTGGGACATCGAGGATCACGTGCTTCGCAACATCAAATACCGCAGCACAGTGCACCTGTTCGAGATCCTCGATGGCGCGGCGTGCAGACACCAGGCGATTCTGCAGCACTTCGATGAAGCCATTGCCCCGTGCGACAGCGCCTGTGATCAATGCACGGGTGTTTCGGCGGAGGAGACGGTGACCCGGGCCCGCGCGAAGATGAAAGCCGGGAAGGGTGACAGCGGGACGTCGCATATAAAAAAACGCCAGGGATCGGCGGATGTTGCCGAACGCGATGCGGATTTGTTCGACAAGCTGCGCGCGTTGCGGAAACAGCTTGCCGACGCACAGGGTGTTCCTGCATATATCGTATTCAGCGACGGCACCCTCGCCGCAATGGCCGCGCAGCGGCCGGCCAACGAGAACGAACTCCTGGACGTCTCAGGAGTCGGGCCGGCAAAACTCGAAAAATACGGACAGGCCTTTCTGCAGCTGCTGAGGGATAACAGATGACGAAAACGATCGTTGTTCTGGCGATGTGCGCCTGCACCCTTGCGTTGACACGTCCGGCAAGTAGGCCGGCTGCGCCCAAATTCGCCAAGGCGTACGCACTGAAGCCCGCCGAAGGCGTATTCGCATACTCCCGCATCTCGCCCGACGGTCATTACCTCGCGTATGCGTCGGAGATCCGCAGCGTGCGCGGGCTCACACAGACGGTTACGGTCGTCGACCTGCCGAAGCAGAAAGTGATTTACAGTGAAGCGGGCATCGACGCGTACTTCTCGACTGACGGGACACGAATGATCTACTCGAGCTTCAGTCGTGGCGGCGTCAGCATGTTCTATCCTGCGACGGGCGCGGTGAAGCGCAATGTCGCGCCGCCGAACCTGGGCGACTACTACAGCTGGGCGCGGCGTGACGGCAAGGACCTCATCCTCACGATTACGAGCAACTACTATTTTCTGCAGGACGACCAGGCGGTGATGCCGAACGGGCATGTCAAGTCGTGCCCGAACATTCCGATCGGCGATCGACCGCTCATTTCACGCGACGGAATGCGTATCACGACGTTCATGCATGGCACTGTAGTCGTGCGTGATCTGATGGACTGCGACTATTCATTCGACACGGGAATACGTGGCGCGAAATCGGATTTCTCGTGGGACGGCAGATACATCGCAATGCACGCGCCGAAAGATGATCCGTCGCAAGGGTACGACTTGTTTGTCGTCGATCTGCAGGATCATACCGTGCGGAATATCACGAGCAGCCTGAAGGGGTCGAGTTATTATCCGAGCTGGACCACCGATGGCCGGCTCTCGTTCCGCTATGATGGCGACGACTATCATGGCTTCATGTTCGCGTCGGACGTGCTGAGTGCTCCTGCGAAGCCACTGCCAACGACATCGCAGCAGCTGCCTGCCCATCGCGAGTGGTCGGACATGTTCCCCGAGTCGCAGGCGCCGCCGCATTCGTACAACATTGTGCTGGTGTACGGAACGTGGAGCGCGCACTCGCCGATTGCGCTCGCAGAAATGGAAAAGACGCGCGACTGGCTCGAGGCAAACAATGTGGACGTCGGTGTGACAACGGCGACCGCACCGGGCAGTGTCGAGGCGGATGTGCAGAAGCTGCTCACGTCACACGACGTGCATCTCCCGCGCATTCCGCTCGACCCGTCGCGGGCGCCGCTGACTGAAGTCACGAATCAGAGCCCGTCTACGTTGCTGTTCCGCGATGGCGTGCTCATCGACCGCCGCCTCGGTGCGCAGTCGTTTGACGAGCTGCGTCAGTGGGTTTCGACTGCTACCGCGACTACGGGCGTCAAGTAATCAGGCTTCGATAGACACGCCGTGTCGACGCATACCCGGCTACTGTCGACAGGCTGTGTGCGGATCGCCCTTTGCCACGTCGACTTTCAGCCTGTGGTCCAGGTTCGCAATCGTGCTGATGATGTCACGTACGACCATCGAGATCTGATACATCGTTTCCGCGCTCGCGTACTGCGGCTCGTCGCTCACCTGGTGATAGTCGCGGTCCCATCCCGCGAAGATTGTTGATGCGGGGATGCCGTAGCGGGCGTAGCTGTAGTGATCCGCGCGGCACCACGCGTTGAGCGCCTGACCCGGCGCGTCATAGCGGTAGTCGAAGTGCGTCAGATGCCCGGGCGCGGCGTTCACGCTCTCGTACAGATCCCCCATCTCTTTCGAGACCCGTCGCGTACCGAGGGCGTACAGTGTATTCGCGATCGTACCGGGCACATCGTTCGGACCGCCACGACTCAGCTGATCCATGTTGACCACCGCGACAACCGAATCGAGCGGTACGGTTGGATGATTCGTGAAGTAAATCGAGCCGAACAGTCCTTTTTCTTCCGCCGTATGGAATATGAGAAGCAGTGAACGCTTCATCGGATGCTTCGCGTAGTACTCTGCAATCTCGAGTTCCACATCGGTGCCGCTGCCATCGTCATCGGCGCCATTGAAGATCGAATCGAGGCGCGGCGGATGAACGCGCGCAGCACTGTCGCGAATCGCCTGAATCTGTGCGGCCTGCTCCGGCGTCGGCGTACGTATCGGATCATTCGCACCGAGCGGCCGCATGACCGCATTGAATGCTCGGACGGAGTCGTGATCGACGGCAGGGCCCGTACCGACGTGATCGGAATGCGAGCCGATGCCGACGAACTCGCCGCGCAGTTTCGGATCCGTACCCCGAATGATACCAATGACGTTGCGCGCCGGCGCCGGCAACTTCGTATCTGTCATGCTGAAATGACCGCTTATGGTTTTCCCCTGCGCGCCGATCTGAAGACCGGATAAAGGTCCACCGAACAGCGCCGCCACAGCAGCGTCGGGTATGAGTGCGGCGGGAATTACGTGCGGCGTTTCTGCCGGATCCGCGAGCACGATGCGCGCTGAACGCAGGTTCGCAATTGTCGGAGCGGGCACCCGATTCGAGCCTGCAAACAGCAGCGCTGCCGCTTCGGTATAAACAGACATCACACCATTTGCACCGGCGAACGCACCGGATACTGCGCCCGCATTGTTTGTAACCGGCTCGAACACGACAACTTTCCCGCGCGTGAGCGCAGGATCGATCATTTCTCCACCGACCTTACCGCCATAGATCGTCGCGACATCGCTCCGCGCGAATTCGCCACCGTATGGCGCACCACCAAGGGAACGCAATGCGATCACGTCGTCGCCGGTGTATGCCTTGCCTTCAACTTCGATTGCGCCAGTGGACGGCACTCGCTGCATCAGCGGAATCGTCTGGAAGTATCCGTCGACACCGGCAGGCTGCACACCGAGTCGCGTAAGCTCGCGTACGATGTAGTTCGTCGCGCGCACATTGCCGATCTGTCCCGCATCGCGGCCCAGCATGGAGTCGTCAGCGATGATCTCGAGTCGTTTCTTGAGATCGGCGCGCGTGATTTCGGTCGTCGTGACGCCGGCCTGGCCATGCACATGTGCCGGAATGGATGTAAGGGCGAGGACGATGACGAATCGGCGGGCGCTCGCGACGTCAGTTATACAACCACTTATAAAGGACAAGGCGCAGCTCCTTATGGTCTGAGTTGCGGCGGATGATGGGGTCCGGCGCCGGCCCGGGCCAGTCGCCCGGGGCGACTCTATCGTCCTCAGGGGCAGACGGTTATTCACAACTCTTTAACAACTCCGCAATTGATCCGGGCGCTCACTTGGGACAGTTTTGACCTGATGCCACTCCGGAAATCTCTGCTTCGCGTCGGCCGCCGCTGGTCGTTGGTGCTCCTCTTGTTGAGTGCAGGGGCTACGATCACGGCCGGAATCCAGACCTACCGGACCATGCGGTCACAGACACGAAAGATGGAATCGGTACGACGCGGCTATGCGGAGTTCGCGGCGTGGAGCTTCGAGCAGCATCTGTCGCAGGCATTGCTCGATGCGGCACAGGAGCCGCTCAATGCCGTGAACATGCTGCATACTTCGCCACACATTCCGCATCCGAGTGACCTCGTTCATTTCATCCATTGGGATCAGAACTGTCTTTGTCACCGGTCGCGGCGCGGCCCCTCGCCCCAGACGATTTTCGGGTTCAAGCTCGGAAGTGATACGGTCGGTGTTGCGGTGAACTGGTATCGTCCGGCGGCGCGCGGCTGGCTCGGTGATCCCGATCAGCCGGTCCAGACGCAGGCGCGGCCGGCGGGCGCGACCTTTGGCAACAAGTACAAGTGGATCAACGATACCCTGACGTCGATCATCCGAAGCGGTTACATCGCGCGCGACGGTTTTGCCTGGGTCATTGCACGGACGGCGCAGGACTCCGCGCACTATCTGACATATACGCTCATGCCAACGGTGTGGGGCGACACAATCGTCTATGGCATGCAGTACGACTCTGCGGCATTCAATGCAATTCTGAATCACGTGTTCGACGAACGTAACCTGCTGCCGTCGACGTTCACGAAGTATGCGTCGAATCGCGACCTCATCGCAGTTCAAGTGAGTGATGGAAGCGGCCATGTTCTGTTCAATTCCATGCCCAACATCAACTGGGCATACGACGTTCTTCACGGCATGGATCGGCAGGCCGGGGCGATGCATGTGAGAACGGAGATTCGACAGCGCGATGCGGACAAGCTTCTGATTGGCGGATCGCCCATCTCGCGACTCCCGTTCCTCGCAGTCCTTCTCATCCTTTCCGCATCATTGTCACTCGTCGCGCTCGCACAGATCATGCGCGACAATGACCTGGCCCGCGCGCGCGAAAGTTTCGTGTCCAGCATTTCCCATGAGCTGCGCACGCCCGTCGCACAGATTCGGCTTTATCTCGAAACCCTGCGACTCGGACGCGCCGACGATGATGTGACGCGCGAATGGTCGCTCGCCAGCATCGATCGCGAGACACAGCGACTTTCCAACCTCGTAGACAACGTGCTGCGGTTTTCCAACACGAAGTCGCGCATTATTCCCGCGCCACCGCAGCGTGTCGATGTCACCGCGGAAACACGTGCGGTCGTCGACGAATTCCGCCCACTCGCCGCGAGCAAACAGGTAACCGTCGATTTCCACAGTAATGGAAGTGCTGGCGCCGCGTTTGCCTGGATTCCGAGCGATGCGCTGCGTCACATCCTGTTGAACCTGGTCGACAATGCAGTGAAGTACGGACCGCCCGGTCAAACCGTCCACGTCGCGGTCACCGCAATGCCGCGCGGTACGCGCATTACGGTGAGCGACGAAGGGAAGGGGATTCCGGAGGACAAGAGAGATTCGGTGTGGGAGGCGTTCAACCGCGGTGACGACAGGGCTGCGCGCGCGTCCGGCGGGACTGGCATCGGGCTCACGATCGTACGTGATCTTGTCACTGCAAACGGCGGAGAGGTCCGCATCGAGTCCTCTGCATCGGGCGGCGCCGCGTTCGTGGTAGAGCTGCCCGCGCCCAACAACACCGAGCATGCGACATGAGTGCCCACCGCGTTCTGATCATTGAGGACAATGCCGACCTTGCGGCGGGCATCGAGTACAACCTGAAGCGCGAAGGACTCGACGTGCGGACTGCCTTGACCGGCGAGGCGGGACTGGAAACCATCCGATCGTGGAAACCGGCACTCCTCATCCTCGACCTCATGCTGCCGGGCATCGATGGTTACGAAGTCCTGAAGCGATTGCGCGCCGACGGGAATCGCATGCCGGTACTGATCCTGACGGCAAAAGGCGAGGAGTCCGACAAGGTGCGCGGCTTCCGCCTCGATGCCGACCAGTACGTCACGAAACCGTTCGGATTGCTCGAGCTGCTGGAGCGGGTGAAGGCGCTCCTGCGGCGGTATGAGCAAAACGCGGGTCACGATGCCCGGATCTGTTTCGGCAACATTGTTATCGATACGGAAAGTCGTTGCATCGAGCGAAGCGGTATGGCAGTCACGCTGACACCGCGCGCGTATGATCTGCTTCTCGCATTGATCAACCGCGGTGGCGGTGTTGCCACGAGACTCGAGCTATTGCGCGAAGTGTGGGGGCATCGCGGTCTCGTTATGACACGGACCGTCGATGCGCATGTTGCGGAGCTGAGACGCAAGCTCGAAGATGATCCCGCGAATCCACGTCACATTGTTACAGTCTGGAAGGTCGGCTATCGTATCCAGACGTGAACATCTGACGCGCTCGAGCTCCGTCCCCATCGACCACCGTTCCATCCCGCAATTCACAACTCTTTTGCACATCCCGGACACAACGTTCAACACGTGAGCGCCGGCGTGGGGCATACTACGTCGCACATGTGCGCTATCATGGCGCGACATCACGCGTTCACTCAGGAGGCCCCATGTTCGGTTCACGGCTGCCCTTTGCCGTCGCAATTGCCGCATCAATACCACTGCTCCCGTTCGCAGTGCATTCCCCGTCGTCCGGTGGCGTTCGCGCAGCGCCCGATGAAACACGCGCGGCCAGGGAACCGATTGTGGTGACGGTCGACTGGCTGGCGCAGCACTACAAGGATCCAGGTATTGTTCTGCTGCAGGTCGGCGAGAAAGCGGAATACGACAAGGAGCATCTGCCAGGCGCGCGCTTTATCGATCTCGATGACATTTCGCTGCCGCACGACATGAACGACAAGAAGTCTCTCGCGCTCGAGTTCCCGACGCCCGAAGCGCTTCGTGCGACGTTCGCGAAGTACGGCATTTCCGACAACTCGCACGTGATCGTTTATTACGGCAGCGACTGGATCACGCCGACGACACGCGTGATCCATACTCTCAACTATATCGGCCTTGGCGATCGCACGTCGTTACTCGACGGCGGAATGGGCGCGTGGAAGAAGGCGTCACACCCGGTAACGGACGTGGTACCAGCCGCCGCAAAGCCGGGAACAATCAGTGCCGTCAAGACCAATGACGTAACCGTCACGGGCGACTGGGTACTCGCGCACCTGCACAAGCCGGGCATCGCAATTGTCGACGCGCGTGCGAAGATGTTCTACGACGGAACCGGCAACACGTCGCAGAGAAAGGGACATATTCCCGGCGCAGTATCGCTGTCGTTCGAGGAAATCACGGACGACAACAATATGCTCTACGACAAAGCGACGCTCGCAAAGAAATTCGCGAACGCGGGCATCGCGCCGAATGACACAATCATCGCGTATTGCCACGTCGGCCAGCAGGGCACAGCCGTTGTTTTCGCCGCACGACTGCTCGGCAGAAACGTGAAGCTTTACGACGGCTCGTTCCAGGACTGGAACAACCACGAGTCGTATCCGGTCGAGAACCCGTCCGCGAAGTCGGGTAACTGATGAAGGAACGTTATGCCGATCCCTACATCACGGGTGTGGGGATCGGTCTCGTCCTGCTCGCGTCATTCGTGCTGACGGGTCGCGGCCTTGGCGCATCGGGCGCATTCAACAGCGCGGCTGCAGCCGTTGCGCACGGCGTAAGCGTCAAGGCCGGTTCGAATGACGCGTTTGCGCCCTACATCAGCGAGGGCTTCACACGCGAGTGGCTCGTATGGGAGATCGCCGGCGTTGTGATCGGCGCGTTCGTATCGGCACTCCTGGCCAGGCGACTCGCGATCAAACTGGAGCGTGGTCCCCGCGCGCAGGATCGCACGCGCATCATTGCCGCACTTGCCGGCGGCACGTTGATGGGTGTCGGCGCGCGCTTCGCCCGGGGCTGCACGAGCGGACAGGCTTTGACCGGCGGCGCACTGCTGTCGATCGGCAGCTGGATCTTCATCATCACCTGCTTCGCAGCAGCGTTCGCCATTGCACCGCTGATGAGGCGCCAATGGCTGTGACATTCCCGTCGCTGCAGGACGCTGCGCATCCCGCAGGAATAATTACCGCGGTATGCATCGGCATCGCATTCGGCTGGTGCCTCGAGCGCGGCGGCATGGGCAACGCGCGCAAGCTTGCCGGGCAATTCTATTTGCGCGACTTCACCGTCATCAAGGTCATGTTTTCCGCGCTGATCACGGCAATGCTCGGCGTCTTCTGGCTGGGTCGGCTCGGCGTGATCGACGTTCATTCGCTCTATGTGCCGGAAACATTCCTCGTCCCGCAGGTAATCGGCGGCGTACTGTTCGGTGCGGGTTTCGTAATCGGTGGTCTGTGCCCCGGCACATCCTGCGTGGCCGCAGCATCAGGCCGTCTCGATGGACTAGCAGTCATGGCAGGAATGTTCATTGGCGTTCTCGGATTCGGCATTGTCTTCTCACGCATACAACGGATTTATTATGCGACGTCGAGGGGCGCGTTTACACTCCCCACTGCGTCGCATATCCCATACGGTGTGATTGCGGCTGCAATCTGTATCGGCGGACTGCTGATGTTCGGATCAATCAACCGCTTCGAGCAGCGCCGCACGCAGGACGTCGCATGAATAAACACCGGTTGCTCGGCGTGGCAGCTGCCGTGCTCGCGCTCGGCGCTGTAGTGGCCGGTGAGCCTGCCCCGTCACGCGCGCTCGACCTCGACGCAATTGCGAGTGATGTGGCGAACGAGCGCGACCACGTGGATGCGCCTGCGCTCGCGCAGTGGATCCGGTATCGCCGCCCCGGTCTGCGCGTTATCGATGTGCGGGATTCAGCCGCGTTCGACCAGATGCATATCCCTTCCGCGGAGCGGATGGACGTGGATGCGGCTTCGCACATCGATGCGCCTCTGGATGCACCGATCGTTCTCTACTCGGAGGGCGGCACGCACGCTGCCCAGGTGTGGTTCATGTTGCGCGCGCGCGGATTCTCGCACGTGTACTTCCTCCGCGAAGGATTGTACGAGTGGACCGCGCGCGTCATGACACCAATGTTGCCGTCTGATGCGACACCCGCAGAATCAGCTTCCTACAGGATCGACGCAGAGATGTCGCGTTACTTCGGCGGGACGCCCAAGCGCGGCGTCGCTCGATCCGATATGCCCGATGGTTACTGGTTGCACGACGGCGCACATCACGACACCGCAGCGCCGTCGCACGACGCGGTGATAGAAAAAGTCAGGCGGCGCGGATGCTGACGGAGCTGGCGCCCGCCGCGGCTGCAAAAGCGCGCCCGCAATTCTACCAGATGCGTGCAACGGAATTCGCGCGCCTCGACCGCCACGGCGCCACATACCTGGATTTCGCGGGGAGCGCATTGTACCCGGCGTCGCTGCTTCAGCCGCACACCGATTTTCTGCTCGACAGTGTGCTCGGCAATCCGCACAGCGACAGCCCGAGCTCGCGCCGGAGCACGGCATCGATCGAGAACGCGCGCACACGTGTACTGTCGTTCTTCGACGCGGATCCGCTCGAGTACTGTGTCGTCTTTACCGCAAACACGTCGGCGGCCGTGCATCTCGTCGCATCCGGCTTCCCGTACGAGGCGCGGTCGTCCGTTGTGCTGCTTGCCGATAACCACAACTCCATCAACGGTATTCGCGAGTATGCGACACGGGCCGGTGCACGTGTTCGTTACGTTCCCATCGACAAGGAACTGCGCGCCGTCAACGTCGAGCACATGCTGAAGCCCGCGCCCCACCGCGCGCCGTCGCTGTTCGCATTCCCTGCCCAATCAAATTTCTCGGGCGCGCAGCATCCGCTGCGCCTGATCAGTGCCGCGCAGGGCCGCGGCTTTCGCGTTCTGCTAGACGCCGCCGCGTTCGTGCCAACCCATCCGTTGTCGCTGCGCCTCCTGAAGCCGGATTTTGTCGCGATCTCCTTCTACAAGATGTTCGGTTATCCGACCGGCGTGGGCGCACTCATTGCCCGCCGCGACGCGCTCAAGACTCTTCGACGGCCATGGTTCGCGGGGGGTACAGTCGATTTCGTTTCGGTGCAGAACCATATCCATCGCGTGAAGGATGGTGTCGAAGGATTCGAGGATGGTACTGCGGACTTTACAAACATCGCCGCAATTCCGCGTGGCCTGGATTTTCTCGACGGCGTTGGAATGGATAGAATCGAGCGGCACGTCGCCTCGATCACACGCTATGCGCTCGAACGGCTGCGCTCGCTGCCGAACGTTATGCTCTACGGTCCTCCCGATACGACCAGCAGGGGCGGGACGATTGCTTTCAACGTCGTCGGCGCCGACAACGCCGTGATTCCTTACGAGGATGTCGAGCTGCGCGCGCGCGAGGACAACATCAGCATACGCGGCGGCTGCTTCTGCAATCCGGGCGCGGCAGAGCGCGCGTTCGACATTCCGCCCGGTCCCGCACGGGAATTCATGCACGACCCGGACTTCTCTATTCCCGCCTTCCGCCAATACCTCGGTGGGCGCGCGGTGGGTGCGCTCCGCGCCTCCTTCGGCATACCGACAACGGAGTCCGACGTCGACCGCCTCATCACACTTCTCGCGACATTCAACCGGTAGTCGGTCCCGCCCCAACCTTCATTTCTGCCATAAAAATCGCCACCCGTCCCATATGGTTTGCCCCTGCCGGTCCTTCCCTATAGAATCTGTATAGAGACTCTGTAGGTGAGGTATGGGCAGGATAAAACCGGGCGTCAAGGAGTACTTCAGGCTGCGACCGAAAGGGGAGCGGCTTGCCGAAGAAGTGGACGAAGAGATTGCGTTCCATATCGAGCAGCGCGTCCAGGCGCTGGTAGGGTCGGGCATGCCGGAAGCCGACGCGCGCGCGGAGGCGGAACGGCGATTTGGCGGAATAACGAGAGCGAACATGATGCTGCAGCGCAGTGCTGCGCGGAGGGAGTACCGGATGAGTGTGCGTGAATGGTTCATCGAGCTGACTGGAGACGTTCGTTATGCGGTGCGATCACTCGCGCGCGAGCCGCTGGTCTCCGTCATCGTCATTGTCACGCTCGCACTCGGCATCGGTGCGAATGCGACAATGTTCGGAATCATCGATCAGTATCTGTTACGGGGGCCCGCGCACATCGTGAAGCCGCGCGAGCTGCGTCGCATTTATATAGGCATGGAGGGCTTCAATGGCGCGAAGCTGACCAAGTATACCGGGTATCCTGCCTATACCGCTTTCAAGGAGAGGACGAAGAGCTTCAGCGGTGTTGCGGCATACACCGAGAGCTCGCGTCGCACGGGCGAGGGTGAAGACGCGCACAACATTTCTGTAGCGTATTCGACGGCGGACCTGTTTCCGCTGCTCGGTGTGTCGGCGCAGCTCGGTCGCTTCTACACCGACGAGGAAGCTGCCCCTTCGAGCACGGCTCAGGTCGCCGTCATCGACTACGATACGTGGCGTAAAGAGTATGGCGGTGCGAAGGATGTCATTGGCAAGCCGCTCGTAATCGGCAAGACAACGTACTCGATCATCGGCGTAGCGCCCCGGGGTTTTACGGGACCGGAACGCACGCCGGTCTCGGTCTGGATGCCCTTACCGGCATCGCGTTTTGGCAGCGGAACAGACTGGGCCACGACATGGTGTTGCAACTGGCTCTACGTAGTTGGACGCCTGAAGAACGGTGTGACGGATCGCGCGGCAGCCGACGAGCTGACCCGTGTTTACCGGGATGTAGCCGCGGACGGAATCAGCATTGCGCAGGGTCGTAACAATGCGCGCGCACAACACGCAAACCTCGTGGATCTGCCGATCAGCTTCGCTGAGGACGGCACCGAGCCCGCCGAGGCGGCGGTAACGCGATGGCTCATGGGCGTCTCGTTTATCGTGCTGATGGTCGCTTGCGCGAATGTCGTAAACCTGCTGCTTGCGCGCGCAGTGCGACGTCGTCGCGAAGTATCGGTCCGTCTCGCAATGGGTATTTCGCGCGCGCGTCTGACACGCCTTCTGATCAGCGAGAGTTTCGTTCTCGCTGTTGCTGGTGGTATCGCCGCACTCGCGGTCGCGTATTGGGGCGGCAAGTTTATCCAGGGCGCACTGATCCCCAACATCTACTGGGAATCACCTGTCAACATGCAGGTGTTGCTGTTTTGTGCAGGCGTTACCGTGCTCGTCGGCCTGATCACCGGGCTCGCGCCCGCAATGCAGGCGTCGAGTCACGACCTTGCCGCAACGCTGAAGGCGACGACATCGCAGGGTGGCGGATATCGCAGGAGTGCACTGCGATCGTCGCTTACCATCCTGCAGGCAGCGCTGTCGCTCCTGCTTCTCGTTGGTGCCGCACTCTTCGTGCGCAGTCTGATTGCAATCGACCGCTTCGACCTCGGCATCGACGCCAATCACATTCTTGCCGTGTGGGCATCGCTGCCGCCGGACCCGAAACATCCCGACGACTGGGAGGCGCAATCGCGCAATGAGGAGGCGATGAACCGCGCATTTGTGGAACGCCTCAAGGGCAACAGTGCAATCGCTGCCGTAGGAACCGCGCTCGGAACGCCGATGCAGAACAGTTTTGGTGTTTCGCTGTTCGTACCCGGCCGCGATTCGATTCCCGACATGCCCGGCGGCGGCCCCTTCATCATGGCCGTATCACCGGAGTACTTCGACGTAGCACAGACAAAGCTCCGGCGCGGACGGCTGTTTGCGCGGGGTGAGGGGAAAGGTACGGCGCCTGTCGTAGTGATCAATGAAACAATGGCAAGCACGCTGTGGCCCGGCGAGGATCCGTTGACGAAGTGTCTGATCATTGCGGACAAAGCTGCACCCTGCGCGGCAGTTGTGGGTGTTGTGCAGGATGTGCATCGCTCTGCTTTGCGTGAAAAGGCTTCCATGCAGTACTACATACCGCAGGGTCAGGAACGAAACATTTCCGGGTCGCAGCTGCTGGTGCGCGTAAAGGGCGACGCCGACGCATATCTGCCGGTGTTGAAGCACGAGCTGTTCGCGCAGTCGCCACCCGGAAGCTTCTTCCAGATCGACAAGCTGTCGCACCGGCTCGATCCTGAAATAAGACCATGGAAGCTGGGCGCAACAATGTTCCTGGCGTTTGGCGCGCTCGCATTGCTGATTGCGGCGATCGGGTTGTACAGCCTCATGGCATACAGCGTGAGCCAGCGAAGGACAGAGCTCGGAATCCGGCTGGCGCTCGGCTCGCGCGTCGACGCAATCATCGCACTGGTACTCGCTCAGGGGTTGCGATTGGCGTCAGCAGGGATTCTGATCGGTATTCTGATCGCACTCCTCGCCTCGAGATACCTGCAGCCGCTGCTGTTCAATACCAGTGCACGGGATTTCGCGACATTCGCACTCGTGTCGGCCGTCCTGCTCGCAATCGCAAGCATCGCGTGTCTCATTCCTGCGATCCGCGCGGGACGCGTGAATCCGGTCGACGCACTGAGAATGGAGTAGCAGCAATGACACCGCGCAAACAGAACAACCTGGCCGTGATGAAGGGCACACTCGATGTGCTCGTGCTCAAAGCTCTGACCTGGTCGGCGATGCACGGCTTCGAGATCACTTCATGGGTCGAACAGCAGTCCGGCGGATCCCTCGAGGTGGAAGAATCCGCGCTGTATCAGGCATTGTACCGTCTGGAGGAACGCGATCTCGTCGAAGCGAAGTGGGGCGTCACAGAGAACAACCGGCGAGCGCGCTATTACCAGATCACTCGCCTCGGCCGTCAGCACCTCGAGGAGGAATCCGCGCGGCTGACTGCGTATGCGACGACGCTGACCGACATTCTCGCAACGCGGCCCCGCACGGGTAAGGCGTGAGATGCGCACGATCCTGAACCGGTTTGTTCTGCCGCTGTGCGCGTCGATTGCAGCATCGCCAGGTGGCATCGAGCGCGACATTGCGTATGCCCCGGGCGGTGCCATGCACACGATGGATCTGCAGTGGCCGGACACGAAAGGTTTCGCGACGGTGTTGTTCGTTCACGGCGGCAGCCTTTCATCGGGTGACAAGGCCGACTCACCGTATGAAGCGATTTGCGCAAACTTCGTCGCGCACGGCGTCGCATGCGCATCCACCAACTACACACTCATCAACAGCACGAGCAACGGGAGATGGCCGCAGCCGGCCGTCGACGTGGCATCGGCGTTCGCGTATCTGCACGCGAACATTGCGTTGAAGGGTGGCGATCCCAAGAAGATCTTTGTTCTCGGTCACAGCTCCGGCTGCGCGCTCGCCAGCAACATCGGAACCGACCCGGCCTACCTGAACAAGGCCGCCCCGGCTCTCCACCTTGCGCCGCAGGACATTGCGGGCGTTATCGCGCTCGGCTGCCGGCTGAACAACACGGTCGATTCCGCTGCAGCCGACGAACGCGTCATATCGTATTTCTCTGCATTGTACGGATCCGTTTATGCGACGAACGACGCCGCGCCATTCGCGCACGTATCCGCTGACAATGCGCCGATGCTGATCATGATGGCCGACGCGGAGCGCATCAATCCACCGATTGAAGCCGACGCGAAGCTGTTTGTCGCGAAGGCGCGTGCTGCGGGCAGGTCGGTTCCCATCGAGATCCTTGCCGATCGGCGTCACATGACGGCGATGGAGGGACTCGCGAAGGGTGACGATCCGGCGTTCAGGCGCGTCATGCAATTCATCCAAACCGGTAATTAGCCCGTGATCCGGCCGGGTATCCGCGAATATTTCCGTCTGCGGTCACGACGGGAACGGCTATCGGCCGACGTCGCATATGAAATCGAATTTCATATCGAGCAGCGTGTTCAATACCTCGTCGCGCGCGGCTGGTCGGACGATGATGCACGCGGCGAGGCTCGGCGCCGCTTTGGCGAGCTGGCCCATGCGAAACTCACATTGCAGCGAAGCGCGACGCGGAGGGAATACAGGATGAGCATCCGGGAGTGGGTTGCCGCATGGCGCGACGATTTCCGATACGCTGCGCGCGGCTTTGCGCGCGAGCCATTTCTCGCCGCCGTTATCGTACTGACGCTCGCGCTCGGTATCGGCGCGAATGCTACGATGTTCGGGATCATCGACGAGCTGCTGCTGCGCGGCCCTGCGCACATCGCGAAGCCGAACAGTCTCGCACGAATCTATTTCACACGCGAGACGAAACGTTCCGGAAAACAGACGACGAGCTTCGCCGGTTACGTTCACTACACAATGATGAAGCAGGACACGCGCGATTTCGATGGTGTCGCCGCGTATTCAATTCAGGAACAGACACTGGTTGGCGAAGGCGCGTTCGCGAAGACGCGCACTGTCACCTATGCAAGCAGCGATTTCTTCCCGCTGCTCGGGGTGCAGCCGGCGCTCGGAAGGTTCTACTCGCAGTCGGAAGACCAGCCGCTCGCGCCGGAACGCGTCGCTGTAATCGACTGGGGCCTGTGGCAACAGGAGTACGGCGGCGCGCGCGATGTCATCGGCAGGCCGATCGTAGTTGCCAATCATACATATACCATCATTGGTGTCGCGCCGCGCGGATTCACAGGAGTAGAGCACACCGGCGTCGATGTATGGGCTCCTCTCAGCTCGCAGGATCCGCCGACAAAGGACTGGCCGACGAGCTGGAATGCGGAGTGGCTTCAAATCGTTGCGCGCCTGAAGACAAACGTCACTCCAGGCGTTGCCGCCGCGAATACCACGACGATATTCCGGGCCGCAAGTCACGAAGCCGCGCCGAAGCGCGAGCACGAATCGCTCAGTCTGCTGCCGCTTCGGTTCGACGACAGCGGCAGGGAAGCGCGCGAGATGCGAATCGCGCGCTGGCTGGTGGGTGTGTCCGTCATCGTTCTCCTGATTGCGTGTGCCAACGTTGCCAATCTTCTGCTCGCAAGGTCGGTTCGTCGCCGTCGCGAAGTAGGCGTACGGCTTGCACTCGGCATCAGTCGCACAAGACTGGCGCGGTTGTTATTGAGCGAAGCACTGGTTCTCGCTGTCGCCGGAACTGCGGGTGCGCTCGCCATCGCAGGCTGGGGCGGCAGACTCGTGCGCGCGGCATTACTGCCCGATGTCACGTGGGGCCGCTCGCCTGTCAGCGGTTCGGTTCTACTGTGGGCTGCCATTACAATGGTCATGACCGGCTTACTCACTGGTCTCGCGCCTGCAATCGCGGCGGTCCGCCATGACCTCGCCGGTACGTTGCGCGGTGGCGCACGCGAGGGCGGCGTAACACGGTCGCATACACGCAGTGCGCTCACGGTCCTGCAAGCGGCGTTTTCTGTTCTGTTGTTGATCGGTGCCGGGCTCTTTGTGCACAGCCTCTGGAATATCAGCCATCTGCATCTCGGCATCGAGCCGGATAAGGTTCTCGCCGCCGGGGTTACATGGACACCCATCACCGACACCGCGACAGCTGCGCGTGCCGCGGAAAAACAGCGGCGCAATGATGCACTGCTGCAGGCAGCTCGGGCGATCGCCCATCGGAATGACGTCGAAAGCGCAAGTATTTCGGTCGGTACGCCATTTCTCACAGCATTCCAGGTAGACCTGAAGATTCCGGGTATTGACTCGATTCCTGAAATGCCCGGCCGCGGTCCTTATGTCAGCGCTGTTGCAAGTGGCTACTTCAAGACAGTCGGAACGCGTCTGTTGCACGGTCGGGATTTCACCGAGGCTGACCGTCGCGGAAGCGAGCCGGTCGCGATCGTAAATCTCACGATGGCGCGTACGCTCTGGCACACCGACACGCCATTCAATCAGTGTCTGATCGTGGGGAAATCGACGAGCTGCGCGCGCATTGTCGGCGTCGTGGAAGACGCGCGGCGCGACAGGTTCAGAGAAGAGCCGGCATTCCAGTATTACATCCCGTTTGGACAGGAAACAGGATTCGGTGGCGCGTTCGTGAATGTTCGACCGAAGCGCGGCATGGAAGCAGCGCTGCGTCGCGATCTGCCGGACGTGTTACGGCAGTATGCATCTGGAATGACGTACGCGAACATCGTATCGCTGCAGCAGCTGCTCAGTATACAGGTGCGTCCGTGGCGCATGGCGGCAACGATGTTCTGTCTCTTCGGCGCCCTCGCCCTGCTGATTGCTGCCGTGGGACTCTTCAGTGTGATTGGCTACAACGTTACGCAACGGCGAGCCGAGCTCGGCATCCGACTGGCGCTCGGCGCACGGCCGGCAGCGGTCGTGCGAATCGTCGTACAGCAGGGCATTGCGCTGGCGATATCCGGAATTGCAATCGGCACAGTGCTCGCACTCGGTACGGGACGCTTCCTTCAGCCGCTTCTGTTCGAAACGTCGGCCCACGACGTGTTTACATTCGGAAGTGTCGCCTGCGTGCTTCTGATTGCAGCGATCGCGGCTTGCGCCGTCCCGGCTCTACGCGCAAGCAAAGTGAATCCTGTGGAGGCGCTGAGAACCGAATGACCTCGGCTTGACAGTATGAGGTAAGACATCCCACAATGGTCGCTCCTTGGACGCGGGCGCCCCGCGACGAGATGTCTCCATCCGAATACCCCTACAAGTCAGGTTGATTATGCGAATTACTTTCAGCGTTGCCGCTGCGGGTCTCCTCCTCGGTGCATGCGCACCGGCGAAGAAACCGGTACCGGCGCCTGCGCCTGCCCCGGCGGCTCGTCCAGGCGGTGCAGCACCTTCGAGAGGAACCGGCGCACCTGCTCCCGCGCCCGCACCATCCGATTCCACGCAGGAGCCCGGTGCGGGCAATGGTCGCGCAGGTGGTGCCGCACAGGATCCGCAGCCGCGCGCGTACAATCGCGTCGTCACCTCGGCCGCGCAGACGCGCAACGGTCTCTTCAAGGTGCATCGCATCGGTTCCCGCCTGCTGTTCGAGATTCCGCGCAACGAGCTGAACAAGGATCAGCTGCTGGTGACGGAAATCGCGCAGACGACGCTTGGCGCGGGATATGGCGGCCAGCCGGTCAGTGACAACGTCTTCCGCTGGGAACGCCACAACAATCAGGTCTTCCTGCGCGGCATTTCGTACGAAGCGCAGGCCGCGCCGAATACGCCGGAAGCCACTGCCGTAGCGGCGGCCAACGTCCACCCGATCATTGCGGCATTCAATATCGACGCGTTCGGGCCGGACAGCTCAATGGTGATCGACGTGACACGATTGTTCACGCAGCCACCGCCGGAAATCGCACCGACTCCGGTTGTTCCCGGCACGGTGGACGCCGCACGCTCATACATCGAGAGCGCAATTCCATTCCCGGATAACGTCAACATTCAATCGACCCTGACCATCAATCGCACCGCAGGTGGTGGTGGCGGCGGCGGCGCGCCGGGCGGCGGTCGCGGCGGGCCGGCTGGCGCCGCGTCGATCGTCATGAGCTGGAGCTTCCACCGGTTGCCGGATGTGCCGATGAAGCCACGGCTATGTGATGATCGTGTTGGATACTTCACGGTCAATTTCACCGATTACACCGATCGCGAAGGTCGCGTACACGACGCATGCTTCATCAATCGCTACAACCTGGTGAAGAAGGATCCGAACGCGGCGGTTTCCGATCCCGTGAAGCCCATCGTGTACTATATCGATCCGAATACGCCGAAGAAGTGGATTCCGTATTTCAAGAAGGCGATTGAATCGTGGCAGCCCGCATTTGTCGCAGCGGGTTTCAGCAACGCAATCATCGCGAAGGAAGCACCGAACGATCCCGACTGGTCGCCGGAAGATGCGCGCTACAGTGTCGTTCGCTGGTGGCCATCGACAGTCGAGAACGCGCGCGGCCCGAACATTCACGACCCGCGCTCGGGCGAGATTCTCAACGCCCACGTGCAGTTCTATCAGAATGTCGAAGACCTGCAGAACCAGTGGTATTTCGCGCAGGCGGCAGCAACCGATCCGCGCGCGCGCATGTTCCCGCTGCCGGATACATTGATGGGACGCCTGCTGGAATACGTACTCGCGCATGAGGTCGGTCACACGCTCGGCCTGCAGCACAACATGAAGGCGAGCTCGGAGTATCCGGTGGATTCGCTGCGCAGTGTTTCGTTCCTGCGGACGTACGGCCACACGCCCTCCATCATGGACTATTCGCGCTTCAATTATGTAGCACAGCCGGAGGACAAGATTCCGGTCGAGCTGCTGACGCCCGGAATCGGACTGTACGACAAGTGGGCGATTCACTGGGGCTACGCGCCGATCCCGAATGCAGCAACGCCGGAAGACGAGCGCCCGACGCTCGATGCATGGGCGCGCGAGCAGGACACGAAGCCCTACCTGCGTTTCTCGACGTCCGGCTCACTCGGTACCGATCCGGGCGATGAAACAGAAGCTGTTGGCGACGCGGATGCAGTCAAAGCCACGCGTTACGGCATCGCGAATCTGAAGCGCGAAATGGCCTGGGTCGAATCCGCAACGGTGAAGCCAACCGAGAACTACGATGAGCTCAGCAAGCTGTATGGCGGAATGATCTCGCAGTGGCGCACCGAGCTTGGTCACGTCGCGAATATCATTGCCAGCGCACAGTCGCAGGATAAGTATGGTGGTCAACCGGGCGCGCGATTCACGCCGACGTCGCGAGAACGCCAGCGCGAAGCTGTGCAGTTCCTGCAGGAAAATGCATGGAAGGCACCTTCGTTCTTCCTTAATGACGACATCCTGCGCAAGATCGAGCCGACGGGTCGCGTCGCCCGTCTCGTCTCTGCACAGGCTGGAATTCTCAACTCCGTAATTTCGAATGCCCGGTTGATTCGCCTTTCGGAATTCGAGCCCGTAACCGGCTATTCGTCGATGGACTTGCTGCGCGACGTGCGTACTGGCTTGTTCAGCGAGATGCAATCCGGTGCGGACATCGACATCTATCGTCGCGCACTCCAGCGCGCCTATGTCGAATCACTCGCAGCGAAAATCAATCCGCCGGCTCCCGCCGCGGGCGCGATACCGGGCGGTGGTGGCGGTGGCGGCGGAGCACCGACGCTCGCGACAAACCTGTCCGATCTGTTCCCGGTCGTTCGCGCAGAGCTGCGCGCGCTCGATAGCGAGCTGGCGACGGCGAGTGGTCGCAGCAGTGGAATGAAGAAGGCCCACATCGACGACCTGCGTCATCGGATCGCGACAGCCCTCAAGGTCAAGGGCGCCGCGGACTAGGCCCGCTGCTTCAGGTCATCGAAGTCTTGCAGATGAACGCGGCCGGTCGCACCATATAGTGCGGCCGGCCGTTTCCTCTTTTGCGCGCTGCCGTGCAACCGCGAAGCAACGACGTCACAGCAACCACCACACCACCATGCACGAACAGATTCACGAGATCGTCGATGATTTCAAGAATGCGCAATCGCGTATGCACGCACTCGCGCGCGCCGTTCCTGACGAACGCTGGAGCATAAGGCCGGGCGCTAATCGATGGTCGGTCAGTGAGAACGTCGAACATCTCAACATGTTCAGCGAAGTATTCATTCCCCTCGTACGCGACGGCCTCGCGCAAGCGCGCGCATTGAACGCCAAAGCCCCGTCACGTTATCGCCGCGGTTTCGCGGGGTGGGCTCTCTGGGCAATGATGCCGCCACCCGTCCGCTTCGCGAAGGTCAGGGCGATACCCGCCTTTGTGCCTGGTGCGCAGCAGTCACCCCAAGCACTGCGCGACCGGTTTGACCGCCTCCAGCACGAGCTGGTCACCATGGCCGCTTCCGCCGACGGGCTTGCCATCGACCGCGTCAACATCCCGTCGCCCGTTAATGCAAAGCTCCATTACAATCTCTTTGCTGCCCTGGGCATGATCCCGCGCCATCAGCACCGGCATCTCTGGCAGGCAGAACAGTCTCTGTAACAAACCTGTAACAGGCACGTACGCCCTTGCCCCTCGTCAGCCCCCCGATAGTTTGCGGGCTGGCCGGACTCGTGCATAGGTACGCCGGCTCCGATTATGGACATTTTTAAGTACTCAAGACGGCGAGAGGCAGGAAAACGTGCGGCTCATTCCAAGAGATGAAGGATTCTTCCCGATGTTCGATCAGCTGGCCGACAGGCTGACGAAATCGGCAGGGCTGCTTCAGGAGATGTTCAGCAAGCCCACGGAGAGCGCGCGTCTCGTTACAGAGATCAAGAAAGTCGAGCACGAGGCCGACATTCTCACCCATCAAATCATCATCCGCATCGACAAGAGCTTCGTTACACCGATCGATCGCGAGGACATTCACAGGCTCGCGAATGTACTCGACAACTGTATCGATCTCGTGGATGGCACGGCGCGCAGAGTGGAGATGTTCCATGTAACGGACTCTCGCGAGCCTGCCCGCGAGCTCTGCCGCGTGTTGCTCCAGGCGGCGAAGGAAATCGAGGAAGCCGTTACGAAGATCAAGAAGCCGCAGCTCGTGTCCCAACAGGCCAGCAAGATCAAGTTGCTCGAGGAAGAGGGTGACGCGATTTATCACGAAGCAGTCGGTGCGCTGTTCCGCACTGCAACCGATCCTGTCGAGCTTATCAAGTGGAAAGAGCTCTACGACACACTGGAGCGCGCGCTCGATGAGTGCGAGGATGTCGGTAATGTGCTCGAGAGCATCTCCCTGAAGAACAGCTGATCGTGGTCACTTACGTCGTCATCATTGTAGCCATTGCGCTGATCTTCGATTTCAGCAATGGCTTCCACGATTCCGCGAACTCCATTGCGACAATTGTCGGAACGCGCGTCCTCAGTCCGGGCAAAGCCGTCATCTGGGCTGCGTTCTTCAATTTCGCTGCTGCGTTCACGGTGGGCACCGCAGTTGCGAAAACCGTGGGCAAGGGGATGGTCGACATCTCCATCGTTACGCCGAGTGTCGTCCTCGCCGGACTGCTCGGCGCAATCATCTGGAACGTAATCACCTGGTATTACGGCCTCCCGTCCAGCTCATCCCATGCATTGCTCGGCGGATACGCAGGCGCCGCAATCGCAAAAGCGGGTTTCGGCGCGATCATTCCCGCGGGCTGGACGAAAACTCTCATCTTCATCGTCGTATCGCCGCTCATCGGTTTGATTCTGGGCTTTACGCTGATGGTCGTGATGTACTGGGTTTTTCATACCACGTCTCCGCGGAAGGTCGAAGCCATATCCCGACCCGCTCAGCTCGTCAGCTCGGCATTCTTCTCTCTGTCACACGGCGGTAACGACGCACAGAAGACGATGGGCATCATCGTCGGACTCCTGGTTGCGAGCCGCGAATACTTCGCACATCAGCACGGCATTCTCCACAACCTCTATGTGGCTGACGGCGACACGATTCCGTTGTGGGTGGAGATGATGGCGTATTCCGCGATCTCACTCGGAACACTGTTCGGCGGGTGGCGGATCGTGAACACCATGGGATCGCGCCTCACGAAACTGCGCCCGATCGGCGGCTTCTGCGCGGAAACCAGCGGCGCACTCAGCATCATGATCGCAACCAGGTTCGGTATTCCCGTCAGCACGACGCACGCAATCACGGGCGGCATCGTCGGCGTCGGCAGCGTACAGGGAAAGCATGCCGTACGCTGGGGCCTCGCAGGTCGAATCGTCTGGGGCTGGGTCCTCACCATTCCCATGGCCGGGATCATGGCCGGTCTCTGCTACCTGGGTCTGCAGTTCTTTTCGCCCTGATCACCCCGGTCATTCACTCTTCGTCCTGAAACGTCAATATCTTTTCGTCCCATCGACAGCCGATGGGACTTGACGCCGCCCGCGCTCGCACCCATCCTACTCCCATCGACAAACGATGGGAGAGACATGCCCCCAAAAGACACAGACCTTCTGCCCGGCACTCTCGACATGCTCGTGTTGAAGTCGCTCACTGCCGGGCCGCTGCATGGCTACGGGATCGCCAATTATCTCCGGAGTGTCTCGCGCGACGTTCTGCAGGTCGGTGAGGGGTCGCTGTATCCGGCGCTGCAGCGACTCCTGCTTGAAGGCTATGTGAAGGTGGAAGAGGGCAGGTCCGAGAATAATCGCAAGGCACGGTTCTACACGCTTACGGCGTCAGGGAGGCGGCAGCTGGCGGAAGAGCGCGTTGATTTCGAGCGGATGGTTTCTGCCATCAGACGCGTCCTGTCGGAGGCATGATCATGCGACGACTGCTGAGGCGTTTTCGCTATATGCTGCAGTCAACACGGAACGCGCGGCTGCTGCGTGATGAAATGGCGTATCACGCGGAGCTTCTCGCGCGCGATCTCGAGGCGAGCGGGCACACAGCGGCGGAGGCGCGGAATATTGCGGCGCGCAGGATGGGCAATGATGTGATCATGCGGGAGAACGCGCGCGGTGTCTGGATATTCCCGCGACTCGAGGCCGCGCTGCAGGACGTACGTTTCGGGCTGAGACTGCTGCGTCGCGAAAGGATATTCAGCGTCACTGCAGTGATGACCCTCGCATGCGGTATCGGCCTGTCCGCATGTCTGTATACGGCATTCAGATCGCTTTCGAACAGGACACTGGCGAGTGGCCACGGTACGCGTGTGATGAATGTATATGCGACGGAATGCTGCGAGCGCGAAGGCGGTCAGCCGAACGGCTTTTCCATTGCTGAAATGAAGTATCTCGCGGCCGCATCGCACACGACAACCGGTTTCGCGTTGCATCGTGACGACACGCAGGATGTCGATGGCGAAGCGACTGTGATCTCGCGCGTCTCGAGCAATTACTTCGAGCTGCTTGGCGTGTCGCCGCGCGCGGGTCGATTGTTCGACCGTTCCGACGACGACACGTCCGCCCCATCAAATGTGGCAGTCATCGGCAACGATTACTGGCGCAGCCATTTCGGCAGTGATGCAACTGCCATCGGCAAGACGCTGCGCATCAACGACGTGCAGTTCACGGTAATAGGTATCGCTCCGCCCGGCTTCAGTGGAACGACACCGGCCCGCACTGACGTATGGATCCCGCTGCGTGCATCTCGGCTGATCGAGCCGAAGGATGGCTGGGTAACACGCGTCGCGAACCGCGAGTCCGGCTGCTGCACGAGTATGATCGGGCGGCTGGCGCGTGAGGCGGATCAGGAACGCGCGACGTCCGAGTTGTCCGAATTGAGGCGCAGGTTTTATGCGACGTCGGCAACATCGCAACAAAGGCGTGTAGTCTTGAGACCACTCACTGTGCGTGGCGCGGAAAGCCCGATGCGCGGCGATCCAGCCGACACCGCATTTCCACTCATGAGTGTTGCTGTTGCCGCGGTGCTCCTGCTGGCGTGCGCCAACGTGGCGAATCTTCTTCTCACGCGTGCGACCGCGCGCGAACGCGAGATTTCGATGCGCGCTGCACTGGGCGCCAGCCGTGGGCGAATCGTTACGCAGTTATTGATCGAATCGACAACGCTCGCGTTATCGGCAGCTGCATTGGGCGTGGCTGCTTCGTGGTGGTTGCCGCGCAAAACCGTGCAGCTGTTCGCGCCCGGCTTGAGGAGCGATGTTTTCCGTCCCGATGTGCACGTGCTCGTGTTTGCCTCACTCCTCGCCCTGGTGTGCACAATCATCTTCGGTCTCGCGCCCGCGATCTACGCGACGCGTCCGCCGCGCGCAGCCGCGCCTCGCATGCTGGTCAGGAGTGTGTTGCTCACTGCTCAGGTTGCGCTCTCGACCTGTCTGCTGTGCAGCGCCGCGTTGCTGGCCCGCGGCCTGAGCCGCGAGCTGAACAGGAATGGCTTCGACGCGCGGAATGTTTCCATCATCGAGGTGCACGCACCGCGATCAACGGATCACAGCCAGATACAGGCGCTCGCGAAGAGTCTGAGTGCACTCGTATCAGAGCCCGGGGTTGCGCTCACAACGCATATACCATTCGTATCTGTCGGCAAAGGGACGGCCGGCGCTGACAGGATGGAACCGGTCGACGTCCTCACCGATGAAGTTTCCGGCGGATACTTTCATACCATTGGATTGCGCATTCTGCGGGGAAGAGCATTCAGCGTGACGGACGCGGGTCAGCCGGTCGCGATTATCAACCAGACGCTGGCCGCGGATCTGGAACTCGCCACTGGAAGCCTTTTCGAGTTCAACGGCAGGAGCACGCGCGTGATTGGAATCGTGACGGATTATCGTCGGGCCGGTGAATCGCGCGTAGAGCCGACAGTCTTCACGCCAATCACGGGGGCGACGATGCCGAACATACTGGTGCCGAGCCCCGGGACTCGCCGCATCGTGCAATATATCGAACGCATCGATGATCGGCTCACGGTGCGCACAACGCCAGCCATATCCTATCTGCAGGAAACCATGCGGTCCGCACGTATGGCGGCGATCATCACAGCGGGGCTCGGCGGGCTCGCGTTGTTTCTGGCTTCCATCGGAATGTTCGGCGTCTTCGCATTCTGGGTTCAGCAGAAGACCAGGGAAATCGGCGTCAGAATGGCGATTGGCGCGCGCGGACCCGATGTGGCACGGATGGTTTCACGTTCAGCCGTCCCGGCGATCAGCGTGGGCGTTGTGACCGGCGTTGTGCTTGCCTTCGGCGCAAGCCGGGTACTGCGCGCAATGCTCTACGGATTGAATGCTGCAGATCCCGTCGCGTATGCTGGGGTCATATCATTGATCGTGATATCCGCCACGATCGCGATGCTTGTTCCGGCTCGCCGCGCACTCGGCATCGATCCGGCCGCAACACTGCGCGCCGAATCATGAGCTACTGCCGGCACACACCATTCGGATCGGGGCGCGCCTGATCGACTAACGGCCGTGCATCCCCCATCGCGATCAACTTCACGATATCGCGCGTGAGCGTGGTGACATTCAGCAGCATATCTGCATTGATGTACTGCGTCTCGTCGGTCACCATGTGATAATCGCGGTGCCATCCTGTGGTAATCAGTATAGATGGAATTCCATAACGTTCATACATCGCCTGGTCGCCGCGACAGAAGGCGTTCATCGAATTGCCTGGCTGATCAAAGGAGTCGTCCAGCGTCATGCGATGATCCTGCTGCGTGTTTGCACGGCCAATTATGTCGCGCAGGGACGTCGCGAGTCGCTGCGCTCCGACGACATACACTGTATTGCTTTGCGAGCCTTCCATATCGAGCGGGCCGCCGCGGCTGATACCATCCAGATTGATTTCCGACACGATCGCGCCGCGATTTATCGTAGCGTTCTCGGTAAAGTATCTCGAGCCCGCGAGCGCCTTCTCGTCCGCCGTGTGAAATACGAACAGCAATGAGCGACGCGTCGGATTCTTCGCAAAGTATTCCGCAAGCTCCAGCGCGCCCGCCACCCCGCTTGCGTCGCTATCCGCGCCGTTGTAAATGGAATCGAGGCGAGGAGCGTGCTTACCCTTCAGCTCGTCGCGTTGCGCAGTAATCTCGGTGATGTCATGCTCCGTTGCGTGGCGCGGCTGGCCCATTGCACCAAGCGGACGCCAGACACCATTTGCGATGCGCACGGAGTCATGATCGACGGCAGCACCAATCCCGAGGTTATCGGTGTGCGCGCCGATTGCAACATACTCATTGCGCAGGGTCGGATCCGTGCCTTCGATGATGCCAATCACGTTGCGCGCCGGAAATGTTACAGCGCGATCTTCCACGCCGAACCGGCCACTCACTTTTCTACCCGCGGCGCCCGGACTCAGCTCGAAGTAGTCTTCGCCAAGAATGATGCGCGCGGCTTGCGGCGTGATAACCGCAACGGGAACCGTCTTCGTTGTCGAATCGTGAAGAACGTATCTCGACGTGCGCATTCCGTTCTGCGCAGCTTGCGTAAATTGATCGAGCCCAATCACCAGGACTGCAGCAGCATCGGTATACGACGTCAGTGAGTTTGCAGAGCCGAGCAGGATGGTTGCGTTCAGATCGATCGCCTGCGTCGGCGCACCAAATACGACAACCTTGCCTCGCGCCTGTGCTCCGCTGATCATCTCACCGCCCAGCGTGCCGCCATATATCGACGGGACCGCGGTACGCTCGAAACGACCGCCCACGGGCTGCCTGCCGGCTGCGGGAACAGAAATAAAATCATTCGACGGCACTCTCGTCCCGTCCGCAGACAGCATCGCGTCCTTTACGGGCGCCCGGATCGCGAGTGGTATCGTCTGGAAGAACCCGTCCGTCCCGGCGGGTTTGAGTCCGATGCGACGCAATTCCCGCGCGACGTAGTCCGTCGCCTTCATGTCCCCGATCTGGCCGGCGTCGCGGCCGAACATCGAATCGTCTGCGAGGATACTCACACGATTGCGTAGATCGTTGCGCGTTACGTCGGTAGACGTCTGTGCAACAAGGACAGACGTACTGCAAGCGGATGTAATTCCGGCGATGATGAAAGCTGCTTTTGTCAGGACGGCCAAGGTGACTCCCGCTCCAGGTGTCGTGTGCTACGGGTGTTGCGCCCGTGAATGATACACGCTGGAGGCGGGTTGGTCGACCGGAGGATTATGGAGTGGTGGGGCGTGGGACGTACGGAAAACCGTCTGCAACCGGCCCGGTATTCCAGCGCCGCCCGATTCGCCTTGCCGCAATTCGGGCGGGCCGGCCGGGCCGGTAACAGACAGCTTGCTACTTTGTAATCTTCAATACAGCCACGCGCTGGTCTGTCGCGCCGTTCATCGTGATGCCTGCCTCTCCTTCTGCCGAGATCGTCGACGGCGTGAAATGCCGGGCAGCGCGATCCGTGGCGTGATACGATAGTTCATCGGATTAGCCTTTCAGAAATCCGTTTGCGTCAATCGCACGTAGCAAAGAGCTATCGCGCCGATGATGACTGCGAAGGCGACGAACGTGCCGCCCGGCTTGCCGAACTCGAGAAGCGTGAGCTCTACGTCGACATGACGCAATGACGGGAAAAGCGTTGCAACGTTGAACATCATCAGTAAATACCCTGAGATGGCCGCAGCAACGGCGCCAATCAGTGCGTTGCGCGTCAGCATCGTTGCAGACACGCCGAGTGCGATGCCGATAAAGCCGCAAACGATGGCACGCACGGTGGATTCGATCTGAAGTGGTTGCACGAAGGACATTCCAGACGAAATGCCGATGTGTGGAACGTTGGTAATCGCGTAACTGGCCATGTACGCGGGCGCGACAAGCAACAGAACCAGACCCGCGGACATCTTGACGCGTTCCTTCAGCCAGCGGCCGCGCGACCATGGAAGGCTGAACGTCAATGTTGCAGACTCATTCGATTCCCCGCTGAATGGCGGCCCAACCGAGATGAGAATGCCCATGAACAACATCAGAATCGGCATCAAGCCCATCCAGACGCCGTCCGTATAGGCATCCACCCACTTCGTAATCGCCATACCGTAATTCTCGGTCGGCCTCTGATTCAGGCCGCAGTAGCGCGCCTGCACCAGATAGTCGTGGATCGCGATCTTTGTATGTTCCTGCAGAGCGGCCGTCTGCAGACCGAACTCCTTGTTCATTTGCTGAACTGTCTGTCCGATCGTCGGCTCATCGCGATGCGCATATCGACAAACACCCGGCTTCAGTGCACCAGGGTTGCCGAACATGTATGCGCCCGGTATGACGCTCGCACTCGAATAGATCTGCCAGCCCACCACGACACATGCGACGAGGAACCGCCCGCGCACGTCATGCCATAACTTCCAATGTCCGCGCATGATTCGTTCTCCCTATATATCCGTTGTGCGTAAGCGAGCGGATGCAATGAGCGCAGCAATGCTTATGACAAGGACTGCTGTGAGGGTTCCTCCATTCACAATGATCGGAAGAATATCGCCGCTGGATCCGTACGTTCGCAGCGCAGGCAAACGAACCGTGACAAGTACATAGGCGGCGAGCGACGCCATCACAGTAGCTGTGAGAACATTGCGCGAGAAAAGAGACGCAACAGTACCGAGTGAGATTCCGACGAGGCCGGCGAGTACGAGCCACCATGCGGCAAAATCGCCCTGCCACTCATTTTCGATGCTACTCTTCGGATAACCACCCTTCATCTGACTCATGAACGGCATGTGCGTTCCGACCCTGAGCGCTATCACGGTAATGAGAGCCAGCAGCAGGAGCAGCATGATGGCCATTGCCACACGTGTGACCAGCCATTTCTCACGCGACCACGGCAGACTGAACGTCAGGGAGAAGGCTTCCATTGATTCACCGCTGAAAGGCGGGCCAACGCTCAACAGGATTCCGATGAAGAGGAAGATGTATGTGAGAGGACCATATGTGGATTCCTTAATCCGCCAGATGTAGCCTTCGGCCATTGCCGCGTAGGCGAGCAAAGGCCGTTCATTGGCCTTGCAGTGCGCGTTCAGAACATCGCCGTCTTCAATTTGCTGGTAGTTTGGAAGGCCCCATGGCATTATCGAATAACCCCAGCCCAACGACGGATCCAACCAACGATCGCGATGATCGCCTGGTTCAAGTTTTTTAGGCAATGCGCGCACGTCTGCCTTTGCTTTTATGATCGCGGCGCGCATCTGGCCCCAGCTCATGTCCGTGTTCACGGAAATGCACGCATCGGGTCGTCCAATGCCCCCGGTTTGCGAGAACACGCCAAGGAATACGAGCGCGATAAAAGCCAGGGAGATAACAAACCTGCTCTGCACATCATGCCACAGCTTCCAGTACGCACCATTCAACCGCCCACTCATACGACCTCCAGCGAAAGGTCATCCCCAGCGATCTGCGTGTCGCGCTCCATCGTGCCGTATCCGGTCGACGTAACCGTCAGATAGATCTCGCGCAGATTCATGTCCATGACTGTGATTACTTCGGCGGCAACATCCGGATCAGAAAGCAGAGCATCAGAGAATGATGACGTCGTCAGCGTGACGCCGCTGCCGCGTCGCTCCATCGACAGGTGCGGCACGCGTGCGATGAGGGACGCATCCACATGCGGGCGCAACACGACCCGCTTCCACGACGCGCGCAGGTCGTCGAGGTTCGTATTGACTACGACCGTGCCGCGATTGATCACCGCGACACGGTCGCAGACCCGCTCCACATCTTCCAGGCGATGCGTGGCGAATATCGTTGTCATGTCCTCGCTGTTCCGCATGAGCTCCAGCAGAACATCTTCTGCACCGGATGGGTCGAGACCCTCGGTCGGCTCATCGAGAAGCAGCACCGGTGCATTGCGCGCAAACACCGCTGCGAACAAAACCTTGAGACGCGAGCCGCGCGACAGCTTCTGCGTTTTCTGCTTTGGATCGATGTTCCACTTCCGCAGATAGTCCATCGCATCGATCATGTCGGACTCGGGGAAGAAATCGAGGTAGAATTTCAGAAACTGCTCCACACGCATACCGGAATACACGGACTTGTCATCCGGCACATACGCGGTGCATTCGCGGATCTGCTGCGACTCTTCGACGATGTCGTGCCCCATCACGAGACCACGCCCGCTCGTCGGCCGAACCAATCCGAGCAGCATCTTCATGATCGTCGTCTTGCCGGATCCGTTGGGTCCGATGAGACCGAGAACACTTCCAGCCGGCACGTCGAGGTCGAGGTCGTTCACCACGACATTGTTACCGAAAGCCTTTGTCAGGCCGTTCGTCTGAATCATCGCCTGGCCTCCTGTTCCTCTCGCAGCTCCGCCATTCCTCGCTCCACTTCCTGGTTCAGCTCTTCCATGCTCATCCCGAGCGTGTGTGCTTCGGCGATCAGCTGCATCACGAACGGCTTCAAACGCAGACGCCTCTCACGAACAGAAAGACGAGGCACCGGATTTTCCCGCACAAAACTGCCGCGGCCGGGCGCCGTCTCCAGGACACCTTCCTTTTCCAGATCCCGATACGCGCGCGCCACCGTGTTCGGGTTGACCAGCAGCGTACCGGCCAGATCACGCACCGTCGGCAGCTGCTCCCCGGGCGACAGCGCACCCGTCGCCACCGCATGCTTGATCTGTCGCATGAGCTGGAGATAGATGGGCTCGCCTGAGGTCGCGCGGATCTGGAACAGAAGAAAATCCCTGAAAAAGTTGTCCTATCTGTATTAATGCATTAGTACAAGTTGCGCGTCAAGAGTCATCTGACTGGTGCCTGACAGCGGGCGAACCGGGGCAAGCTTGTTGCTCTTGCGGCGTCTGGACCGTCCATTGGACCCTGGGCTCGGCGGTAACAAGCCGGAGATCCGGCACACCCGGAGGATTTCCGGAAAAAAGCTGGAAGGCACTTAACCAGACACAGGACAGGAACGGTTGTGACGCCGCAGGTCTTTGGCACGAAGAAAAACGCGGATACGCGGAAGGCGTTGAGATTTTTCGCGGAGCGACGCATACAGATTCATTTTGTTGATCTGCAGGAGCGCGCTGCATCGCCGGGCGAGCTGAAGCGATTCGCACAGAAGTTCGGAACGCAATCGTTGCTCGATCGAACATCGAAACGATTTGCAGAGCAGGGTCTCGCGCACGCGCAGCTCAGCGATGAGCGCTGGCTGCAGAAGATGGTGGATGATCCGCTGCTGCTGCGTCAGCCGCTCGTGCGCTGGGATAATCGATTGAGCATCGGATTGTCGGAAGGTGAGTGGCGGGAGTGGTCAGGCAAGTAAGGAATCGCCGCAGGCGACGTACGGATCCGGGCAGTGAACGGTGGGTAGAGCGCGTCCGGCGTCTGCTGGGCGAGCCCGTGCGTCAGCTGCAGATATCACTCATGGTGATGGTGTTGCTGACGATCATCGGCACGTTCGGCTACATGACGATTCAGCACGCCGCATTCCTCGATTCGTTGTACATGACCGTCATCACACTCACGACGACGGGGTTCGGCGAAGTATTCAAGATGGATTCAGCGGGGCGCATCTTTACGATGTGTCTGCTGGTTGTGGGTGTGATTTCGGCGGCGTGGGCTATTACGAACGCGATCGAAGTCGTCCTCGGCCAGACATTCTGGGTAGGAGTGCAGCGACGGCGCATGGGAGAATTACTGATGGATCTGCGTGATCATTACATCGTGTGCGGCTACGGCCGTCTCGGCAAACAGATCGTAAAGGATCTGCAGGCGCGCGGCGAGCGCTATGTCATTATCGACTGGTCCGAAGAGATCGAGGAGAAACTGCTCGAGAAACGTCTCCCGCATCTCATCGGCGATGCGACGAGCGAAGAGTCGCTCGAGACAGCAGGGGTGAAGCGCGCGCGCGGACTCGTTGCAGCGCTCGACAAGGATGCCAACAATGTTCTCGCCGTGCTGACGGCGCGGGAAATGAATCCGGGTCTGTTGATCGTTTCGAGGGCGAACTCGGAAAGCATCGAAGGGAAGCTGCGTCGCGCGGGCGCTGACAGAACGGTGACGCCGGAGGCGATCGGCGGACATCGCCTGACGCTCGCACTGCTCAGGCCCGCAGTGCACGATCTGTTCAATCGCCTGTTCAGTCCCGGTGAGACACCGGACGTCGACGTTGGTCAGATTGTAATCGAGGAAGCATCACCATTTGCAGGACAGACCGTCGCGAGCTGCGACCTTAGAAGACTGCACAACCTTACCGTGCTCGCCGTGCGCAGCAAGGACGGCGAGTTCGATCTTACGCCGCCCGCCGATCGGAAGGTTGCAGTGGGTGACACGATCATCGTCATCGGGCCGTCGACGAATGTGTATGAAGTGGAGCTGCAGTTCAACAAGAACGGCGCGCCCGCACGCTGACGCACCGAAGACCGCTCAGCGGCTGCGCAGACGTCGCATGATAAAAATGATGAAGCCGGCGCTGTAATCGAGCAGGCCCGCCGCGACGATGTACGGCGCCACCGGATGTCCGTACAACAGAAACCCAACCGCAATCAGAACCGATCCGGAGCCCGTGAGCACACTGCTCACAGTCATTTCCTTCAGCATGTTCGGATTGCGCGGATAGACGAACATCACGCCGAACGTTACAGCCCACATGATGCACAGCATGAACAGCGCACCAATAATACGCATTACCATACCGCGCCTCCGGTGGGGGAATACTGCACGATAAGTCGCCGTGCTGCAGAATCCAAACAAAAAAATATGCGACGCCGGGGCACCGACGTCGCATACAAAAAAGGTCAGCGAAGGATCAGTCTTTTCGGCGCACTTCCACCGGAGCCTGGACCGGCCCGCGAATCTTCAACACCGCGAACACCGCCCCGCTGAGCAGCATGAGCGCATAAACGAGTGTCATGAACAAGCCAGGTCCGGGTCCGATGCCGGCTTGTACTCGCGGGGCATCAACCTGCGCACTTCGTGAAGCAATGTCTTGCGCATCCGCCGCGAGCTGCGCAGCGATACCGGCATTGTTCGCGAGTGCTGCGGATGCGGCGGAATCTGCCGCGAGCAGCGGCGCCACGTAGGAGGAATACGCCTCGGGAAATACAGCTACATGATAGTGCGCGGGCTTGCGTTCGCGCGTCACGTCGAGCACGCCCTTGCTCTCGAGTGACAGCAGCTGACCCTCGAGCCAGCGCCGGCAGGACGACTTCGCAGGAACGCGAAGATCCACGGCCATGCCTGCGGGATGCACCGACAGATCCGACGCGTTCTCGGGCTGCTCGTTGATCGGTCGCGTGAGACTTGTAACGACGAGCTTCTGACCGCACGACTGGTGATACTGATTGCCGAGTCGCTCGACGAAGAGGCGCGTCGTCGGACGGGTTACCGGATGCGAAACGTTTGCGAGTTTGTAGTCCGCATTGCCGCGCGCCGGAACAAGCAGGCCCTGATCGACGAGCTCGTCCACCTGACGCCACGTCCGCACGAACGAAAAATCGTTCTCGCGGGCAATTGCGTTCTGGCGCTCCATCGATGCATGGGAACCGGCAAGACCTGTTGCGACTTCGATTCCGGTGCCGTTTTCAGCGGCGGCCGGCGCGATGGCACAAAACGCCAACCCGAGTGCGAGCCCGATACTGCGGCGCATTCTCGAATCCTCCTGCGGATTTACTCGTTATTTCCTGTGGATCTGTAATATCTACAATGATTTACGCGAAATCAACCGGGGTGTTCCGGTGGGCGGCCCGGGACCACTCAGGATCCCGGGCCGCGCGCCGGATCGATGTACGGACCGCGATTACAGGCCGATACGAAGACCGATATTCACCATCGGGAACAGCTTTGCGTACTTGTTCAGGTCGTCCTGCACCTTTACGCGTTGCGCCTCGAGGTCGGCATCGAACTGCGCCTTCTGTGCGGGCGGGATGCTGTTGTTATTCGAAACCAGCGTGAACTTCGGGTCGCCCATGAACGCGACGCCGAGATCGAGGAACAGTCCGATGCCCGGTGCGGCGTGCCTTCCGAAGCCGAGCCCGACAAACGGAGCCGCGTTCGACGTCTTGAAATCACCGACGATTGTGCCGAGTTGCGAGCCCTGGTACTGCCGGCCGTTGATTGTCGTGGTTCCTGTGTACGTGCCAGTCAGTGTTGTTGTCTGCGCACCCATGAGCACGCCGCCGCTCAGGTGGAAACTGCCGGCGCCCGGATAGAGGTCGACGCCGATCGTCGAAAGGGTCTTCGGTGGCTCGACCTTGAACTCGAGATCCGAGAACGTTGCATTCGGCTTGACCGGGATCGTGCCGAGGCTGCCGTGCACGGCGATATGGCTGTTCAAGGCGATGGCTGCATCACCGCCGACACCGGTCGTGCCGATATGGCCGCCGATGCCGAAACCCTGGGCAGATGCAGCACCCGCACTAACGCACAACGCGATCGCGCACGCGACCATTGTCTTACGCATCATTGCAGTTTGTCCTGTAAGAGGAATGTGAGCTGTTATTTCACTTCTTTGGATGTCTTGATGATACGCCCGACCAAGCCGTATTCCAACGCAGCTGCTGCCGACAGCCAGAAGTTTCTGCGCGTGTCGTCCGCGATGCGCTCGACCGTCTGACCCGTGCGCTCCGCGAAGATTGCGTTCAGGCGCTCGCGCATGGAAAGCAGCTCGCGCGCTTCGATCTCCATGTCCGCCGCGCTGCCCCGCATTCCGCCGGCCGGCTGATGCAATAGATATCTTGTGTGCGGCAGCGAGAACCGCCTCTCTTTCGGCACTGCGACGTAGATCAACGCGCCCGCACTCGCAACCCAGCCGGTGCCGATCATGCGCACCGGAGAGGCAACGAACTGCACGACGTCGTGAATCGTATCCCCGCTCTCCACGTGTCCGCCCTGCGAGTTGATGAAGATGGTGATCGGATCGTTCGACACGCCGTCCATCGCGAGCAGCTGACCAATGACATTTGCAGCAAGCTTCTGATTGATCTCACCGCTGATGATCAGCGTGCGATTCTTGAACAGAAGATTGCGCGCGTCTTCCGTTATCGCGGTTGGTGTCGGGCCAGGCGTTGATTCCGGCTTCTCTTCTTCCTCGTCTTCACCGTCTTCGTCGTCGCCGCGGATCGCCGTCACGTCCGATGTATATGGAAGCAGCTGTTTCATCTCTTCGAAATCGTGCATCACTTGCCCCGCACTGCTCGTGAACCGCCGGCGCAGGCACCCTGCCCGCGACACAGGCGAATTGTGACCCGAATGCGGCGTTCAATCAAGGCCTTGCGTGGCGGCGGTCCGAACCGGGATAGCATTTCCACGCGTCGGCGCGGGGGTTGGCGGCGCACTATTTCCACGCGCGGGCTATCCTGCGTAGCAGGGCCCCTGCATAGCAGGATAGCCGCCGCGTGAAAATGGACTCCCCCCGCGCCGGTTTGCGCGATAATGTCCCCGCTCCGTAACTTGCCCGCCGTCACGGACCCTCTCGGGCCGTGTCAACCCACAAATCCCGTGAGGCCTTATGTACACCCGACACGCACGCGCGCAGAGGGCCGCGCCGTTCCTCATGTTCGCCACAGCACTGTGCGCGGGCGTTGCAGGATTCGCTGTAAACGCGACCGCTCTCGAAGCACAAAGACCGGCAAAAGCCCATCTCAACCAGTACGGCTATCCGGAGAAGTTCACGCCGCGCCCGACATCGGCGGCGATCACGCCCACCGACCTCATGACGCGCCTCTACCAGTTCGCCGATGACTCGATGATGGGCCGCCAGATCGGTCGTCTCGGCAACATGAAGGGAACCGCATACATCGCAAGCGAGCTGCATCGTCTCGGCATTCAGCCCGGAGGCGACAATGGCACGTATTTCCAGATGCTGCCGAATTACGCGATCAACAAGGTTGCGAACGCATCATTGTCGGTGAACGGCAAGCCGCTCACATGGCTGACGGACTGGGTCACGCCGCCCGCAACAGGCGCGGTCTTCACCGGCAACGAGCAGCTGGCGTTGACAAAGCGGACAATGGACAATCTGCAGGTGATCTACGGCGGTATTGTCGGCGACAGCGTCAACACAATTACCGCAGAGGAAGCGAATGGGAAGTTCGTTGTCGTCGTGCAGCGCCCCGCAACACCTGGCGCAGGCGGCGCCGGTCGCGCGGGTGGTGGTCGTGCCGGCGTGCCGGCAGTAAACAAGTTCGCGGGTGCTGCAGTCGTTGCAACCGTAAACCTCGACAATCTCACACCGGCGCAGATCTTCGCGGTGGCAAATCCGCCACAGGCATCCGCGCCGCGCGCAGCAGGTCGTGGCGGCGCGACACCGGCACCTGGAGCACCGGCGCAGCCGCAGCTCGCGCTGCGCGTGACATCGAGCGCTGCGAACGCATTGTTCGGCGGCCGTGACATCAGCGCGATTCCCGCCGGCACGAGGGGCGGAGTAGTAACCGGTGAGATCAATTCGACGGCAGAGCCGCGCAGCGAGTATGCGCGCAACGTGATCGGCATCATTCCGGGCAGCGACCCGGTGTTGAAGAACGAGTACGTCGCAATCGGCGCGCACAACGATCACATCGGGTACGGTCCGAAGGTCGATCACGACTCCGCGTTCTCTTACCGCCACCAGGCGATGAAGATGCAGATCGTCGGCAAGGACACGATCCGTCCGCTCACGGAAGCAGAGCGCGCATCGATTCACGTGAACGTCGACAGCCTGCACAGGATTCGTCCCGCACGCATGGACTCGATTGCGAACGGCGCGGATGACGACGGCTCGGGCTCGATGGCCGTGCTCGAGATTGCCGAGGCGATTGCGAAGATGCCCGTGAAGCCGAAGCGTTCGACGATCTTCGTCTGGCACACCGGTGAAGAGGCAGGCCTCCTCGGCTCCTCGTACTTCACCGAGCATCCGACAGTCCCGATCACATCGATCGTTTCCCAGATCAACATCGACATGATCGGTCGCGGCCGCGCAGAGGATCTGCCGGGCGGCGGTCCGGACTATCTCGGCGTCGTCGGCCGCAACATGTTGTCGCCCGACCTCGGCGCAATGGTCGACGCGGTGAACAGGAAGCAGGCGAAGCCGCTGAAGCTCGACGATCGCTACGACCAGGATGTGTCGAAGACATTCGGCTCTTCCTACAACAACATCTATCAGCGCAGCGATCACTACAACTATGCGCGCAAGGGCATCCCGATTGCGTTCTTCTTCACGGGTCTGCATGGCGACTACCATCAGACGACGGATGAGCCGCAGTACATCGATTACCCGCACTATGCACGGATCACGAATTACATTCGCGACTTGATTGTAACGATCGGCAACAACCCGAAGCGTCCTGTCGTAACGAAGCCGGTGCAGTAACGAGCGAAAACGCGGCGCGCTTGCAAACTTTCCAGCACAGTGGGATCCGAAGCTTGGAATTCACGTGACTTGAAGTCGCGGC